>VOFI01000794.1_pt1:0-320000 | contig 397439 bp, 475 predicted proteins | sample 5384131 | NCBI WGS metagenome assembly VOFI01 (sample SAMN12384728, study PRJNA508395) | human gut metagenome | isolation source: healthy gut H | host: Homo sapiens | reverse complement strand
TAGCATCATATGAAAGAGCTATATCAACAGGTATGTTCTTCTGTTCTCCGAAAAACTCACCACTTGCCAGCTCTTTTCCGTTTACATCATACAGCTTTACATAATAATTTTCATTCTCACTGACAAGGACTGCCACTGTGCCCTGGCTTGCTATGCAGGCTTTTATAATAGGCCACGATGTTCCTATTTCTTTTTTTACTCCCTTCTTGTCCATGATATAGATGTCTGTTCCACCCCTGTCATAGATAGTCATAAAGCTTTCGCATGTGACTACCTGTGGCGATGACATCTCAAATGCCTGGTTCCATATGCGGTTTCCGTCTGAATCTGTATACAATACACCATCATTGCTGTACTCCACTACCGCTCCGCAGAAATCCACGAACGACACCGCACTCTTGTCCTTCTGCTCCACGCTGTTTTTGACGTCAAATGACTTGTAGGTGCGCAGCGCCATCCACAACCATACTATAAGAAATAAAGCCACGACTGCTGCCACGACTATTATTATTCTTTTTTGCTATTTTTCTTCTATGCTTTCGTATTTTCTCCTCGAGCTCGTCCAAATCGGTCTCGACAGTTTTAAAGTCTGATTTCCGTGCCATAATCTTATCCTTTTGTCTACTTCCAAAATATTTGTTACTTGTCAGTATACCATTCACCGGATATTTTTTCCACAGGAATTAAATCTTCTTCTGTGGACATGGCAGGAAGTGTCTCCTTTTTGTCTATTGTTCCACTCATTCCAGCGCCGGCTTTAAGCCCGATAAACACTATAAGCACTGCTATCGCTGCAATCATCACTACAGATGCAAACGAACCCTTGCGCGGTTCTTTTCCCGCCTCCATGGCTTTTCTGTACCGGCCGCGTTCTTTCGATATGCTGCCAAATTCCTCAGGAAACGTCACATTGATCCTGTCGTCTGCCGAAGCTCTTCTATGTATCCGACTGTAGCTGCTTTTGGCCACTGTGTCAGTGTCCTCATACCGGCTGCTGCTTTTATTATTGTCATCGGCATTACTATAACTGTCTATTTTATTATTATTGTTTGCATTACTATAGCTGTAGGTTTTATTACAGGTGTCAGTTTCATTATAGCTGTCAGCACTATCATAATGCTCATTCATGCGGTAATATACAAAAAAGCCTGTCTTTTTCTTCAGATGATTATTCTTTTTTGATAAAGAAGTTTTCCTCCTGCTCGGTCCTGTTCAAAAGGAACATAAGCTGATGAGCGCCGCCAAAGTGCTCCCTGTGTATATTTTCAAGCATTGGTGTTGGCTCAGCCGGAAAATCCTCCTGCCTGAATGCCCATCCGACGATAATCAGCTCCTCGTAGCTTTTCTTTATCTCCGCAAACACTCTACTCCATACCTTGTTGGTCCAAAGAGGCGCATTTTTGTCAAACTCCATATCATATACTGCAATCGCCGCCTCCACAAATGTGGCATACCTGCCTCCGCTGCTCTCCGTATGCCCCATAAGTACAAAAACCTCTTTATCCTTAAAGCCCTCTGTCTTTATACGCTTGTACGCTTTCTCCGATATGTAAACCCGGCCCTCATCCGCCGGTGTGCCAATCTGCCTGACGTTGTTCGTCACAATATCTATCATGCCAGCCTCCTTTTTTCGGTCAGCATAGCACTTGCAAAATGTAAATTTATGCAATATTATGCGATTATAAAGGTATTTTGCAGTTAATCCCCAACGAAAAAGGACGCATGAACCCATGCGCCCGACTTTTCCCATATGAAGCAGTCAATTGCTTCGCACTCGACACCCTATAATCCACCGGAAAGCGTACAGTATATTCTGAAGAAAACAATATGAACTGCCGCAGGGTTCCATTATGTAAAATAGCAAGAATGACTAAACTCATTCAACACGCTATCCACACGAAATCCTGCGGCTGACTTCATATTTTTCTGAGGAATATACTGTATGCTGCACCGGTGAACACAGCCTTAAAGTGCGAAGCTCACACTCCCACTACTTCATATAATTCTTTACTTTGTTGTAGATGCCCTCTGCATCCAGTCCATACTTGTGGATAAGCTCCACTGCCGGTCCTGACTCGCCGAAGCGGTCCTCTACACCGATACGCAGAAGCTTTGCAGGCTGCTCCTCACAGAGTACCTCTGCCACAGCACTTCCGAGTCCTCCATTGATAGAGTGCTCCTCTACTGTGACTGCCTTGCCTGTCTTTGATACAGATTTAACAATCAGCTCTCTGTCGATTGGCTTGATTGTATGGATATTGATAACCTCAGCATCTATGCCGTCTGCTGCGAGCATTTTTGCTGCCTCAAGTGTCTCTGATACCTCAAGTCCTGTTGCAAATATAGATACATCCTTGCCTTCCTTGAGTACGATACCCTTTCCGATTTCAAACTTGTAGTCCGGTGTGTCGTTGATTACAGGCACTGCAAGTCTGCCGAATCTAAGGTATACAGGGCCCACATGGTCGTATGCTGCCTTTACTGCGGCTCTTGCCTCCACATCGTCTGATGGATTTATTACAACCATGCCCGGGATTTCTCTCATGAGTGAAAGGTCCTCGAGGCACTGATGTGTAGCTCCGTCCTCACCTACAGAGATTCCTGCATGTGTGGCACCTATCTTGACATTGAGATGAGGATATCCGATTGAGTTTCTTACCTGGTCATAGTTTCTGCCTGCTGCAAACATGGCAAATGAGCTGATAAAAGGCACCTTGCCACATGTAGCAAGTCCTGCTGCGATACCTGTCATATTGCACTCTGCGATTCCGCAGTCCCAGTGACGCTCAGGAAACTCCTTCTGGAATATACAGGTCTTTGTGGCACCTGCCAGGTCAGCATCAAGTACAATAAGGTCATCGTGGGCTTTTCCAAGCTCTACGAGTGCGTTTCCGTAGCTATCTCTTGTAGCGATTTTCTTTACTTCTGACATAATGCTTCACCTGCCTTTTCTAAATCTGCCATTGCGATTTCATACTCCTCGTCATTTGGAGCCTTTCCATGCCATCCTGCGGCATTTTCCATGAATGATACGCCCTTGCCCTTTACAGTCTTTGCGATAATGGCTGTAGGCATGCCCTTTGTCTCACGGGCTTCCTTGAAGGCTGCCCTGATCTGGTCGAAATCATTGCCGTCTATATTGATTACGTGGAAATTGAATGCCTCAAACTTCTTGTCGATTGGGTATGGAGAACATACATCCTCAACAGAACCGTCTATCTGGAGGTTATTGTTGTCAACGATGACTACGAGGTTGTCGAGCTTGCGGTGGCCTGCCCACATGGCTGCCTCCCAAATCTGTCCCTCCTGAATCTCGCCATCTCCTGTGAGTGTGTATACACGGTAATCCTTCTTGTCATATTTTCCTGCTGCAGCCATTCCTACTGCGACAGATACACCCTGTCCGAGCGAGCCGCTTGACATATCAATGCCAGGGATGTGCTTCATATCAGGATGTCCCTGCAGATATGAGCCTGTATGACGGAGTGTCTTTAAATCCTCCTTTGGAAAATATCCTTTCTCTGCGAGTGTAGAGTAAAGTCCCGGTGCTACGTGTCCCTTTGAGAGCACGAAACGGTCCCTGTCCTCCCATTTAGGATTGGCAGGGTCTACATTCATCTCCTCAAAATACAGATATGTAAAAATATCTGCTGATGAAAGTGATCCACCCGGATGTCCTGCTTTCGCACTGTGAACCGATGTCACAATGTCCTTGCGAATTTCATTCGCCATCTTCTCAAGTTCAAGATTGTTCATGATGTCTCCTTCTATCATTTATATCTCTGTTCTTCCCTGAAGCGCCCTAAGCAGGGTCACCTCGTCAATATATTCCAAATCTCCGCCAACGGGCACTCCACTGGCGATTCTTGTTACCTTAATTCCGGTAGGCTTGATGAGCTTGCTGATATACATGGCCGTAGTCTCGCCCTCCAGGCTTGAATTAGTCGCTATAATGACCTCGTCTACGTCTTTTTCAAGGCGTACCATGAGCTCCTTCAGACGGATATCCGCCGGCCCTATGCCAAGCATGGGTGAAATTGCGCCACCAAGCACATGATACACTCCCTCATATTTACCGGTCTTTTCGTATGCCACAAGATCCCTCGTATTCTCAACAACCATGATGGTCTTGTGGTCTCTTGCCGCATCCTTGCAGATGGGGCATAGCTCGTCATCTGTGAGTGTATAGCAGCATTTGCAGTGTCTGACATGCTCCTTCGCATCGATTATGGCGTCAGAGAGCGATTTTGCCTGCTCCTTTGGCATATTTATGATATGAAATGCCAGTCTCTGCGCTGTCTTGGCTCCGATTCCCGGAAGCTGTGACAGCTCCTCTATTAGTTTTGATATCTCACTGCTGTAAAAATCCATTAAAACAGACCGCCACCCAGGCCACCGGTAATTTTGGACATAGATGCCTGTGACTGCTCATCAATCTGGCGAAGTGCCTCATTGGTTGCTGCCATGATGAGATCCTCGAGCATCTCGATATCGTCAGGATCCACTACCTCCTCAGATAATTTGACCTTTGTGATTTCCTTTTTTCCAGAAACAGTGACTTCGACTGCTCCGCCGCCTGCCTTTGCTGTAACCTCAGCATCCTCAAGCTGCTTCTGAGCCTCCTCCATCTGACGCTGCATCTTCTGCGCCTGTTTCATAAGATTGTTCATGTTTCCCGGCATTCCTCCAGGGAATCCACCTCTTCTTGCCATTCTGGCGTCCTCCTTGTTTTTAATGGGCTAATCCCAGCCCTGTTTATAACTTAGTTTTCTTCCTCTATATCAAAATTTATCATATCTGTCAAGTCCACAACCGCTTCCTTTGCGCTGACTGCGGAATTATTTTTCTTGACCGTCACCTCGACTTTTTTGCCTATACGCTTTTCTATAAGCGAAGCCAGCGTATCCATACAGCCTGCACGGTTTTCAGAGAGATACTCATATGCATTCTCATCATCAAACATTAAAATCAGGTCAGAGGAATTTCCCAGCGATGTCACAGCCTTGTTCAGATAAACCTTTGATGTTGCTCCCATCTCCGAAAGTATGGATTTCCAGTGCTTCATGAGCTCTGAGATATCCTGTGGTATTGCTTTGGGAAGCTCCTTTTTTCACTATAGGCCCGCTTGCTGCGGCCTGCTGCATATCCTGTGTCTGCGCAGCCTGTGTCTGCGCAGCCTGTGCCGCTACAGGTATACCATTTTCAAGCTTTTTCTCTATGCTGTTTATGCGGTCAAGCACCGAATCATAGCTCTTTTCCATCTGCGGCCTGCACAGCTTTATTATGGCTATCTCGACCATAATACGCTTTTGCGATGCAAACTTTACCTGGCTGGACAGCTCGGAAAATACCCTGATATACCTGATGAGTGTCTCAGGCTTTACAAGCGCTGCCTCTTCCTTAAGTGCCTCAAGATTGTCCTTTGAGATGTCGAGCACTTCCTCCATATCGTCGGAGCTCTGCAAAAGCAAAAGATTCCTCATATACCAGGTGAAATCATTGACAAGCTGCGACAGCTCCCTGCCATCATCTATGAGCTCGCCCAGTATGCGGATGGCGCCTGTCACATCCTCGTCGAGTATGCGCCTTAAGAGCCTTGAAAACACCTCTGTGTCCACCGCTCCAAGCACCTCGAGCACATTTTCATAGGTGAGTTTCTCACCCAGATGGAAAGCAATGCACTGGTCAAGAAGACTTAACGCATCTCTCATGGAGCCGTCTCCTGCCTTGGCCACGTACCTTATGGCGCGCTCCTCAACCTCCACCTGCTCCTGCTCCATCAAATCGCTGAGTCTGGATGCAATCGTATCTATGGAAATCCTGTGGAAATCATAGCGCTGGCATCTGGACAGGATAGTAATGGGTATCTTGTGTGCCTCGGTGGTCGCCAGTATAAATATAACGTAGCTCGGCGGCTCCTCAAGTGTTTTTAAAAGTGCATTGAAGGCTCCTGCCGAAAGCATGTGAACCTCGTCGATGATATAGACCTTGTACCTGCCCTCTGTCGGGCGGTATGTGACCTCCTCACGAATCTGTCTGATATTGTCCACGCCGTTGTTTGACGCTGCATCTATCTCTATGACATTCATGGATGAGCCCTCAGTGATTGCCCTGCACGACGGACATTCGCCACATGGGCTTCCGTCTACAGGGTGCTCACAGTTGACTGCCTTTGCAAATATCTTGGCCACAGTGGTCTTTCCTGTACCTCTCGTGCCGCAAAATAAATAGGCATGCCCTATTCTGTCAGCTTTTATCTGATTTTTCAGTGTTGTTACAATGTGTTCCTGTCCCTTTACGTCCTCAAACTCCTGTGGACGGAACTTACGGTATAGGGCCTGATAAGACACGCCTTTTCACCTTCCTTATATCTAATATTGCTGCTTAATCTCCGAAGCAGATACCGGTGCGCTTTGCTTCCTTGATCATCTGGCTCTTTGGATCTACAGTCTTAAGCTTTCCTGCTACGTCGGCAAGCGGAACCCTCTTTGTCTGTCCGTTTACCATGGCTATCATGCAGCCGTAATCCTCATCCATGATGGCCTTTGCTGCTGCTGAGCCAAGACGTGTACAAAGCACTCTGTCGTAAGGACATGGGCTGCCGCCTCGCTGTGTATGTCCCGGAACTGCCACTCTGACCTCAAGACCGAGTCTTTCGCTGATGCGGTCTGCAACCTCGTATGATACTGACGGGTATTTGCTCTTTGCAAGCTTCTTCCTGTATTCCTTTTTGGAAAGGGCTGCATCCTCCTTGGAGATGGCTCCCTCTGCTACTGCAAGAATGGTAAAGCCCTTGCCCTCCTTTGTTCTCTTGTGGATGGCATCTACGACCTTGTCAATATCGTATGGTATCTCAGGAAGCAGAATGATGTCTGCACCGCCCGCAACACCTGCGTACAGTGTGAGCCAGCCTACCTTGTGGCCCATAACCTCAACGATAAATACACGGTTGTGGGATGCTGCTGTGGTGTGGATGCAGTCGATTGCATCTGTAGCTATATTGATCGCGCTCTGGAAGCCAAAGGTCACATCTGTGCCGTAGATATCATTGTCGATTGTCTTTGGCAGATGAATGATATTAAGTCCCTCTTCCCTGAGAAGATTGGCTGTCTTTTGTGTGCCGTTTCCGCCCAGGATAACGAGACAGTCAAGACCAAGCTTCTTGTATGTGTTTTTCATGGCTGCGACCTTGTCCAGTCCGTTCTCATCCGGCACTCTCATAAGCTTAAAAGGCTGTCTTGATGAGCCGAGTATTGTGCCGCCCTTTGTCAGGATGCCCGAAAAATCCTTTGATGTGAGTATTCTGTAGTTCTCATATATGAGTCCCTTGTACCCGTTCTCAAAGCCGTAAATCTCAAGCTCGTCGACATTGTGTGCCAGCGCCTTTACCACGCCTCTCATGGCTGCGTTAAGTGCCTGGCAGTCTCCTCCGCTGGTAAGCATTCCAATTTTCTTCATTGCTGCTTCCTCCTTATGCATTATTATGATTGTCTTTTATTATGCTAATCCCTGTACTCCTTATCCTTCTCCTCCTCGCGGAGCCTATCCTCCTCAGGCATGAGCTTTCTGAAAATACGCTCAAAAATAAACTCATAGGTGAGTGCTGCGCCGACAGGAAGTATGAAAATGAGTGGAATAATAATCCATGCAAGTATAAGTGATACCACAAGTATCACTATGACCAATAATGTCCACGGCAGGTTGGCTATAAGAATGAGTATTGTATTCTTAAGGGTTATCTTTGTGACCTGCTCAAATCGTGAAATATACGCTGATGTGTATATGGCCCAGGCTGCGGCGATAAGTGCCATTATGATGAACACGATGGAGAAGGCTCCCCACTGATTGCCTGTCTTAAGACCTGACCATGTAATATAAATATCTCCCAAAAGCACGATAAGTATTATAAGCTGTACCAGCCATGCCTTGGTGGCCTGCTTGAAATTTACCTTAAACGCATGCCAGTAGCCTCTCCACACATAGCCCTCATCGCGATGGATGACACGGCGCGATGTATCGTAAAGTGCTGTGGATGCCGCTCCTATTGTAAAAACAGGTATGCATGATATGATCCAGCAAAAGCTCAAATAACCATATCTACCAGTTTGTTTAATGCTCTGAAAAATTTGTTGTCTATGTTGAAAATGCCCATAATGCCCTCCTATATCCTGTGGTGCTCTCTGTTTTGTTCTCTCTTTTTTCTCATAGCGTTCTTCACGCTGCCTCTTCCTCTCCTCAGGTGTGAGGCGTTCCTTTTTCCTGCCGATATAGATATTCCACTTAAGATATGCCTCCTGGGCATTTCTTGACTTGTAGATGATATTTTTCTCCTCGCCTACTATATCCGTGATGCTGTACCAGCCTTTATCGTACATGAACTCTGACTGCTTATCATCGAAGTCCTTGGTTCCCAGCACAAATTTGTGTATTGCATGCTGCTGTCCCATGTAATCCTGTCCTCCTTGTTGTAATTTTATTTTATAGCCACCTTGTCCAGTACATAGTCAACTGCCTGCCTAAGGTGCTTATCCTTCTCATACTGCTCAGTTTCCTTAAGCTTTAAAGCTTCTTCTCCGGTGAACATATCACGCAGTACCACCCGGTGATGCTCTACCGGTATATATGACACCTTGTCCTCAAACACAGGCTTGAGCACATAGTACGGCACCGCCTTTTCTCTCTTAGATGCCGCAAGCGATACTATGTTGTCAACCACGCATACGCCAAGGGTTTCACTATATATAATCTGTTTCTTTTGAAACATGCTTTTACCTCCGTATTTACATACACATCTATAATATCACAGACAGCGTTCTTTTTCCAAAAAACATTTTATCTGGCATTTATTTTTTTATCTTTCTGGTCATAGAAATATGGTCAGACGCATGTATACTTATCCTATATTTGCCTACAACTGTACATTTGTGGTGCGACATTCACATGTAACATACGCTTTCATAATTTCTTAGCCTAGTGGGAGTAAATGTCGCCGCAAATGAACATAAAAAATTCAGCCAAAAAATTTGGAGGATATATGAAGAAAGCAGCCGTTTTTAACGATTTGTCCGGCTTTGGAAAATGCTCTCTGACCGCCGCAATTCCGGTACTGTCCGCGCAGGGCGTACAGTGCTGTCCCATGGCATCAGCAGTGCTGACAAACCAGACAGGATATGAATATCATAAATGCACAGACCTGACAGCCATGATTAAGGACTACATCGACAACTGGCAGAAAAATAATGCCCATTTTGATGGCATTTACAGCGGTTTCATGACAGGCTCAAAGCAGATTGAGCTTTTTATGGATTTTTTGAATGTATTTTATGAGGAAAACACGATGCTGCTCGTGGACCCTGTGATGGGCGATGACGGCAGAACCTACGGCATATACTCTGCCGCTCTTTTGGATGGCATGAAGGCGCTTTCCAGGAAGGCCGATGTCATCACACCAAATCTGACCGAGGCATGCCTTTTGGCAGACTATGATATCGAGAAGGTTTACAGCGACACGAGAAAGGATGTGCTCCTGCCTCTTGCGACAGAGATAAGCGAGAAGCTGCGAGACCTGTCCGGCAAAAATCAGGATGTAATCATCACCGGCATCAAATGCAGGGATGATAAGTCGCCCTTTATCTACAATCTCGTGACTACCGCAAACGGTACTACAACCCACAGATCACACTTTTTCGACGTGAGCTTTTCCGGCACAGGAGATCTGTTTGCATCTGTTATATGCGGAAGCAGGCTGAACGGATTTTCCACAGAGGAGGCCGCAGAGCGCGCCGGAAAATTCCTGTATGACAGCATCGCAGATACCATGAATGATGACACCGCACCGAATGACGGAGTGAATTTCGAGAAGTTTTTACGGGGGAGCTGATGTGATGTTTATGTGATTCTTATCACCCTTCGCAGAAAATTTATCGAATTGTCAGTTGACCTCTTAAGTTAGGCTTAACACAAAACAAAGGAGAACATATTTTTATGAACTCACAGGTTAAAAAACTCACATTTACTGCCCTCATGGCAGCCATGATTACTATTTTTACAGCATATATATGCCACATTCCGGTTGGACAGAATGGCGGATATATTCATTTTGGCGATAGCCTTATCTATATCGCAGCGTGCCTCCTTCCATGGCCGTATGCAATGACAGCCGCAGCTATCGGCGGTGGCATGGCAGATTTGCTGACCGCACCTATCTGGGCGCCTGCAACAATCATCATAAAGGCACTCATATCCATCCCGTTTACCAACAAATCAGATAAAATTGTGACCGTGAGAAATGTAGTATCGACAATCATAGCTTTCGCAATTTCCGCAACCGGCTATGCCATTGCAGAGGCCTTTATCACATATGGCTTCACAAAGCAGGCCTTCACCGGTCTCATCGCAATAATTCCGGTTTCTGTTCCGGGAAGCTGTATACAAAGCGGTGGAAGTGCTATAATATTTGTTATTCTTGGACTGGTACTTGATAAAATCGGATTCAAGAGAAGATTTTTCACATTGGAGGAGACTAAATAATGGCTGATATAATCTATACATATAAGAACGAAGTTTATGCAAATATCACAAATAAATGCGACTGCGCTTGTACATTCTGTATACGCTCTCAGAAGGACGCTATAGGCGATGCGACATCACTGTGGCATACGGTGGACCCAACATATGATGAGATAATAGCTGCAATCGATGCATTTGATTTTACAGGCTATGAGGAATTCGTCTTCTGCGGCTACGGTGAACCAACCTGCGCGCTGGATATCCTTGAGAAAACAGCTAAATATGTGAAGGAAAAGTATAAGCTTCCTATCCGCGTAAACACTAACGGACTAGGCAATCTCTATCACGGAAGGGATATCGTGCCGGAGCTTTCTGAGTATATTGATTCGGTTTCCATCAGCTTGAATGCTGCAAATGCCGAGGAATACAATAAGGTCACAAGACCAACCTTTGACAATGCTTATGAGGCTATGCTGGATTTTGCTGAGGAATGCAACCGCATGATCAAGCATACACAGCTTTCTATCGTGGATGTACTCCCTGAGGAGGATATAAAGACTTGTCAGCAGATTGCTGATGAGAGGGGAATTCATCTAAAGATACGTCATTTTTCGAATTAAGCGCGCTTAATTGTAATCCAAGATTCCATACCCGCTATCTTGGATAAGTGTAAAAGTTAATAGTTATCAGTGTAAAAAAAAGAAAGGTATGGATTTTCTTTTACAAATGAATTGAGACTGACTGGATAGTTGGTCTCTTTTCTGTTATGCTTTGATTTCTGGCGGCTGGAAAGGAGTCACCATGTCAAAGTTTTTATCTTATGAAGATCGAATGATTATTGCTCAACGCCTTCAGGAGAATGCATCCTTTGGGGCAATTGGCAAAGAGTTAGGAAAGGACCGTACAACCATTGCCAAGGAGATTAAAAAGTATTCCTATGACAAGAAAAGCGGTCGTCCTGGATATCCGTATAATCCTTGTAAATTCCGTGCTACATGCAAAGCAAAAAGAATTTGCGGAACAAGCTGTACACACCAATCTGCTTACAAATGCAGCCTGTGCTCTGAATGCACCTACATTGTTCTGATTTTGTAGAAGATGTCTGTTCTGTCAAAAATAAGCCACCTTATGTTTGTAATGGCTGCAGTCAGCTGCCGAAATGCACGTTATTAAAACGTATTTATGATCCGGCAGATGCACATGAGCGTGCACATCATGCTGTTTCGGAAGCCAGAACCGGTATCATGTCCAACGAAGATGATATTGCAAGAATTAACGGGATCATCAGTCCTTTAGTTAAAAACGGGCAGTCGCTTCATCAAATCTATCTTGCTCATGTAGATGAACTGATATGCAGTGAAAAGACATTGTATAACTACGTGGATGCCCAGCTCTTTGATATCAGGAACATTGATCTGCCCCGTAAAGTGAAATACCGTCCCCGTTATAAGAAGCCTGAATTTAAAGTTGACCGGGGCTGCCGTATTGAACGAAGCTACGCTGACTTTCAAAAATATCTGGGAGCAAACCCGGAAACGACCATTGTACAAATGGATAGCGTGATTGGTCGTGTGGGAGGAAAATGTCTTCTTACCATACACTTTGTAGAAAGCAGTCTCATGCTGGCTTTTTTGCGGGACGCAAATACATCAGCCTCTGTAATAGAGATCATAAACTTATTGGATGAAGTCCTTGGGGCAAAAACATTTAATAGCTTGTTTCCGGTTATTCTGACAGATAACGGAAGTGAGTTTTCAAATCCAAAGGAAATGGAAAAACGTAGCACCATTCCATGCAATAGAACAAAGATATTTTATTGCGATCCAAGTGCTCCTTATCAAAAAGAGCCTGTGAAGTCAACCATGAATTGATACGTCGTATCCTGCCAAAAGGAAGCAGTTTCGATGAGCTGACACAACAGGATATTACTCTGATGATGAACCATATCAATTCTTATAAAAGAAAAAAAGCTGAACAACCGTAGCCCATACGAAACATTCAGCTTTTACTATGGAGAAGATGTGCTTAAGAGACTGGGATGCTCACCGGTTGCCGCCGAGAACATCATCTTAAAGCCTAAACTTCTCAAAAAGTAACAAATAAATTTGCTGAGTGCCGCCAGAGCCAGAATAGAACAACTCTATCCAATCAAAAACAGGGGATGGATTCTCCGAATACAAAAATTTCGAGAGAGAATTGATCTCTGATTGTTGTACGCAAATTTATTGCTGAACGTATTATATCATATCGAAATAGAAATGAAAATTCGGGAATCTTGCTTACAAACCGGGAATTCCATTTACAAAACGGGAAACTCACTTACAAAACAGGATTTTCATTTTCAGGTGTAAGTCTTGGTTCACTTAAGCGATTTGAGCAGAGCGGCGAGATATCCCTGCAATCTTTGACCAAAACTGCAATAGCTCTTGATGTGGAGAACGAACTTGAAGACTTGTTTAATAATGTGCCATTTGCATCTATCGAGGAGGTAATTAATGAACAGACTAAATAAGCTGGAAGTTTTTTATCATGAAAGACTCGTAGGAACGATTGCTTTGTACCAAAATCGTCTGGCTGCGTTTGAGTATGACAGTAACTGGCTAGCAAATGGATTTTCCATAAGCCCTTTTTCGCTGCCTTTGGAAAAGAAGGTTTTTATGCCAAAGATAGATCCGTTCGAGGGACTTTTTGGTGTTTTTGCGGATAGTCTGCCTGATGGCTGGGGCAGATTGTTGGTTGACAGACTTATGAAGAAAAAAAATGGCATAAATCCATATGATATAGGCAGCCTTGAGAGACTTGCGATTGTAGGGGCTTCCGGAATGGGAGCTTTAACCTACCAGCCTGTTATAACAATGGAAAAAAATCACGATGAGAAATCGTTGGATGAAATTGCACTGGAATGTGAAAAAATATTGAGCACAGAAACTTGCGATAATCTGGACTTTCTGTTTTCTAAGGGAGGCTCTTCCGGCGGAGCCAGACCTAAGATACTTACAAAGGTAGATGGAGAGGATTGGATCATCAAATTCCCCGTCATCTTATGATAGCAAAGATATAGGCAGACAGGAATATGATTATGCAATGTGTGCCAAAGAATGCGGAATAGCAATGGAAAACGTAAGATTATTTTCCTCTGAGCGCACGAAGGGATATTTTGGTACAAAAAGATTTGACCGTACTAATGACTCTAGAAGCAGAAGAATTCACATGGTATCCACTTCCGGGCTGTTAGAAACATCTCACAGAATACCAAATCTCGATTATGATATTCTGATGCAGCTTACACTCCAGCTTACCAAATCTATGGAAGAATGTGAAAAATTGTATCGACTTATGTGCTTTAATGTGTATGCGCATAACAGGGATGACCATTCGAAGAATTTTACTTATCTGTATGATGAAGATGAAGGCTGTTGGAAATTGTCACCGGCGTATGACCTCACCTACAGTAATTCAATCGGTGGAGAGCATGCTACCACGGTAAATGGAAATGGTGTAAATCCGAACTGGACGATATTCTCGCGGTTGCCCAAAAAATTGGATTAAATATGACAATGGCAAGGAAAACCGCACTGAATATAAGGGATTGCGTTAATGAAATGCTTGGTGAATATCTATAGTTCAGTGATAATATATTATCTATATCTTGAAAATGGCAAAATGGATACTAGCCCAAAAGATAGTATGCTTTCACAAAAAAAAAAATGGCTTGTGAAAAAGCGAAAAAATTTCACAAGCCATATTTTTATGCTATTCTATATTAATCTTTGAAAAGATCAGTTGAGTAATATCTGTCTCCGCTGTCAGGAAGAAGTGCTACTACTGTCTTGCCCTTGAACTCCGGTCTCTTGGCTACCTCGATTGCTGCATAGAGAGCTGCTCCTGAAGAAATACCTACAAGTACGCCCTCCTCTTTTGCGATAATCTTTCCGTACTCAAATGATGCCTCATTTGATACAGGGATAATCTCATCATATACCTCTGTATTTAATGTGTTTGGTACGAAGCCTGCTCCGATTCCCTGAATCTTGTGCGCCCCGGCTTTTCCTGTTGAAAGCACTGCTGATGTCTCAGGCTCTACTGCGATAATCTTTACATCAGGGTTCTTACTCTTTAAGTACTCACCTGTTCCTGTGATTGTTCCGCCTGTTCCAACTCCGGCTACGAATGCGTCTACCTGTCCGTCTGTATCGTTCCAGATCTCAGGACCTGTTGTCTTTCTGTGTGCCTCCGGGTTTGCAGGGTTCTCAAACTGCTCCGGAATGAAGCTGTCAGGAATCTGCTCATGAAGCTCCTCTGCCTTGGCGATAGCTCCCTTCATACCCTTTGTTCCATCTGAAAGCACAAGCTCTGCGCCATATGCCTTGATGATGTTTCTTCTCTCGATGGACATTGTCTCAGGAAGAACGATGATAATCTTATATCCCTTTGCTGCTGCGATTGCGGCAAGTCCGATTCCTGTATTTCCTGATGTTGGCTCGATAATTGTTGAGCCCGGCTTGAGCTTTCCGTCTCTCTCTGCCTGCTCGATCATCTCTTTTGCGATTCTATCCTTTACTGATCCTGCCGGGTTGAAGTACTCAAGCTTTGCAAGAAGTCTTGCCTCAAGTCCGTATGCCTTCTCTACGTGTGTAAGCTCTACAAGCGGTGTATTTCCAATAAGTCCTAATGTTCCCTGATAAATGTTTGACATGTTTGTGTCCTCCTTGATGTCATTGTAATGTTAATGCTTTGTTTTAATCTCCTATATTCATACTGTATTTGTATGAATTAATTGTTGATATAAATATACCCCATGAATCCCTATCTGTCAACAGGAATTTATGGGGTTTTTAATTTTATCTCAGGCAAACAGATCATCCATCATAACAACCGACTGCAGCTCCTGCGAATACGAGTTTTCCACTACACCATAGGTTGTAATAAGTGTTGGGTATATCGCATACTTTGTACCGGAAACTACTCTCAGATCACTTATTTTATTCCTAATGCTCCTGTCCACTTTCTCCGTTATGGTATATTCTGACTGCGAATATTTCATCTCGCACAAATTAATCACCTGATCTTTTCTGGCAATCAGCATATCAATCTGTGAGCCGAAAATGCCATTATCAGGATCTGATTTGCAGTACCACGAATTTACCTCTGTCAGCACGCCAGAAATACCCAATTTAAACTTAATCTGATCCACATGCTCCATGCACACTCTTTCAAACGCCAGCCCCAGCCACGTATTCACTGCGGGCGTATTAATCTGGTTCGTCCAAAAATGCTCATCTGTCGGTTCTGATTTCAAAAATTTGAAATAAAACAATGTAAAGCAATCCATCAACTGGTATATCGCATTTTTCTTTTTCATCCCAAATGCATTGTACTTGCGAATAAATCCACAGCTTTCAAGCTCTTCGAGCTTCGTTGTCAGATCTCCCGAATTAGGTATTTTGGTCGATGTAATGATTTCTTCCCTTGTCATTCCAACCTTTTTAGTCCCAAGAGCTTCTATTATTTTTACATAGTTCTCCGGTTTTTTGAATACAGAAGCATATAAATACTTAAATTCATCGCGCAGGGGCGCATCCTTTTCAAACAATATACTATCAATATTCTGTGAAAGGCTTAATCCCTTTTTCAAAAATCCCCAATAGTAAGGTACTCCGCCAAAAATCATATAATACTGCAATATCTGATTTCTGTTTAATGCCAGCCCGGCAGCTTTTACATACGCTTCACACTCCCTGAGGCAGAATGTGCGCAGATGTATCTGCTCTGTCAATCTGTTATACAATCCACCTTTGTTGTGTACGACCTTTGAGAGCATCCATGATGTGGCTGACGCGCACACTATAAGGACTATATCTTTTCTTGCAGAAGCAAATCCATTCCAGAAATTCTCCAAAGCAACCATAAGATCACTCTTTTGTGTGTCCATCCACGACAGCTCATCAATAAATATTATTTTCTTCTTTTTTTCACTCGACAATCTTATGACATCCTTTAATGCTTCAAATGCCTCAAGCCAGTTTTGGGGCTGCTTTTTCACTTCATACCCTGCATCTTTTAGAGATGACGTAAACGCATATATCTGTTCCTTCATTCCTCCCTCTGACAGACCTGCATGCTGAAATGCAAATCTATAGCCAAAAGCCTCACGTATCAGAAAGGTCTTTCCCACTCTCCTTCGCCCGTATACTGCCACAAAATGCGAGCTATCATCATTTTGTATATCATGCAATAAATGTAATTCTTTTTCTCTACCTACAAGCATCCTGCACCTCCACCCAAAGTATATTATATCGCTATACTTTTCTTAATCTCTATTTTTTATACACTTTAAGTAAAGTATAACGGTATTTTGGACAAAAAACAAGTCAAAACTCAAATATACTCTTCTTAATCTTATAAAAAATAGTAGATTAAGAAGAGTATACGTTGTTTCGTTGCAATATCTATGTGTTATTACACATTAAGCTCGTGATTCCAAATGGTCTAAAATCATATTGGTAGAATAGTTACATAAAATTAAAAATAAAAGTGCAATTTTTGCACTATCCAGCTTGACAAAGTGCATTTTTTGCACTATTTTATATTCAGAGGTGCAAGCATGGGAGAATTAAAATCTTTACGAATTGAGAGAAAATTAACACAAAATCAAGCTGCGGATATACTCGGAGTTTCTTTGCGTTCATACAAATCTTATGAAAATGATGAAAAAAAAAGGCAGATAGCATAAAGTACAAATATATGTTGGAAAAAATATCCGAGATTAATCCTATTGATGAAGAAAATGGTATAGTTGATATTGATTATATAAAAAGAAAATGCTCTGTTGTATTTGATAAATATAATGTTAATTTCTGTTATCTGTTTGGCTCATACTCAAAAGGAAAGGCAAAACCAACCAGCGATGTTGATCTTTTAATTTCGACAGATGCGACCGGCTTAAAATTCTATGGATTAGTGGAGGATATAAGAACTGCACTTCACAAAAAAGTTGATGTACTTGATATAAATCAATTAAAAGATAATTTTGAGCTGACACAGGAAATACTAAAAGATGGAGTAAAAATATATGGATAATGTTAAGAATGATGCTTATTATATTAAAAGGTTGAAACAGGATTTAGAATTTGTTGTTACACATATGAAAAATGTTGATATGGAGGAATTTAGTGCAAATGAAGTCCTTCTCGATTCCATGTTATTTCGTATGATTCAAATATCTGAGAATGCAAAAAAATTGTCAGATGAATATAAGCTCCACAGAGGAAACGTTCCATGGAATGCAATCTATGGATTGAGAAATCGTATAGTCCACGATTATGGAAATGTAGATAGGAAAAGACATCGATGAAGTTGAAAATATTTCCTCTATCGTAAGTGCCATGGTGGAGCAGCGTACTTCTCTCGGACTTAGCCAGAGAGAGCTTGCTGCTATGTGTGGTATTCCACAATCATCCGTAGCTCGAATCGAATCCTGCAAAACAACACCAAACCTCGGAACACTGCTTAATATTTTTCAGCATCTCGGTTTACAGCTTACAGTAAGACCTACAAAACCTACTATTTGAAATCAATGAAACTCCCATACTTACATGCATCATCAACGTACTAATTTAATAGAGCAGACGGCATTTTAGTTATGCTGTCTGCTCTATTATAATATATTCGCGACTGTTCAAAAGTCCTGCTAATTTACCATCATCTTTTCAATTGTTCCACCGCACAGTACATGCCCATCCTGATAAAAATACCGCTGCCTGCCCCGGTGTCATGGCGCGCTGCGGCTCGTCAAATACGCATTTTATCATGCCGTTTTCCATAGGGGTAAGTGTACAGTCAGCTCCCCTGTGAGAGTAGCGTACCTTTCCTATGCTGCGGGTGTCCGGTGTGATGTGCTCCTGTGCCATATAGTTTATATCGCTGATATAACAGGTGTCTGAGAAAAGTGACTCATTTGTGCTGATTACGACCTCATTTGTTGCCGGACGCAGCTCCTTCACGAATAAAGGTGTTGCGGCTGTAATTCCAAGCCCCTTGCGCTGTCCGATAGTATAGTGGATGAGGCCCTTATGACGGCCGAGAATATTGCCCGATTCATCCACGAAGTTTCCCGGCTCATAGGTTTTGCCTGTCTCATTCTCGATGAATGAGGCATAGTCATGATCCGGCACGAAGCATATGTCCTGACTGTCGCTCTTGTGCGCTACCGGCAGTCCGGCTTCCTCTGCGATACGGCGGATTTGTGGCTTTTCATACTCTCCAACAGGCATCAGCGTGCGACGAAGCTGCTCCTGTGTCAGATTGTAAAGCGCATATGTCTGGTCCTTTTCCGCTGTGACTGAGTTGGCTATGGTGTATCTACCGTTTGGAAGCTGTGCTATGCGGGCATAATGGCCTGTTGCTATATAGTCTGCTCCTATCTCAAGCGAGCGGTGAAGCAGCGACTCCCATTTCACATAACGGTTGCAGGCGATACACGGATTTGGCGTGTATGCGCGCTCGTATTCGGACACGAAATAGTCTATGACGTATTTCTTGAAATCAGCCTTGAAGTTCATCACATAATATGGAATATCAAGCACTGCTGCCACTCGTCTGGCGTCCTCCACTGCGGATAGCCCACAGCAGCCGCCCTCCTGTGACTGTTTAAATACGTCCTCGTCCTGCCATATCTGCATTGTGACTCCGATGACATCGTATCCCTGTTCCTTTAATAAATATGCCGCTACTGACGAATCCACTCCGCCCGACATTCCTACAACAACCTTCTTTTTTTTCATTAATAGTCTTCCTCAGGCGCCTCTTCCTTCTCGCTGATATCATTTACAGGCTTCTCAAGTCCCTCGATCTTGATGCCGTTTTTCTCTGCGTAATCCCAGAGTGCTGCATGGATTGCCTCCTCTGCGAGAAGTGAGCAGTGTACCTTTACAGGTGGAAGTCCGTCAAGTGCCTCCATAACTGCCTTGTTTGTAACCTCAAGCGCCTCCTGGATTGTCTTGCCCTTTACGAGCTCTGTTGCCATACTGCTTGTTGCAACTGCTGCGCCGCATCCGAAGGTCTTGAATTTGGCCTCCTGAATAATGCCGTTGTCATCTATATCCAGATACATTCTCATGATGTCTCCGCACTTTGCGTTTCCTACTGTGCCGACACCACTTGGATTCTCCATCTCTCCTACGTTTCTTGGATGGTTAAAATGGTCCATTACCTTTTCACTGTATGCCATGTCCTTAGTTCCTCCTAATTTTCATGTATATATTAATGTTGTGATAGTCACTATAATTTCTAACCTGATCATTTATGCCTCAGATTTGCCGTTTTTCTTTACGAAATCCTCGTATAACGGTGACATGCTTCTGAGCCTTGCTATGATTTCCTTTAACTTGTCCACTGTATAGTCGATATCCTCAAGAGTGGTCTTCTCTGATAATGTAAGACGCAGTGAACCGTGTGCTATCTCATGTGGCAGTCCTATTGCAAGGAGCACATGCGATGGGTCGAGTGAGCCTGATGTACAGGCTGAACCTGAGCTGCCGCATACACCTGCCTGATCAAGCAGGATAAGCATTGACTCTCCCTCGATAAATCTGAAGCAGAAGTTTGCATTGTTTGGCAGTCTGTCTGTTCTGTGTCCATTTAAGCGTGTATATGGAATCTCACTTGTCACTCTCTCGATGAGGTGGTCTCTGAGCTTTGTCTCATATGCGCTGCGCTCTGCCATGTTGGCCTTTGCAAGCTCTACTGCCTTGCCGAGTCCTACAATGCCCGGCACATTGTGTGTTCCCGCACGTCTCTGACGCTCCTGTGCTCCGCCATGGATAAATGAGCGGATTTTTACGCCCTTTCTGATATACATCACGCCGATGCCCTTTGGTCCGTTAAGCTTGTGACCGCTGGCGCTGAGCATGTCGATATGCATATCATCTACATTAATCGGAATATGTCCGAATGCCTGAACTGCATCTGTGTGGAACAAAATGCCATGCTCCTTTGCTATTTCTCCGATCTCCTTAAGCGGCTGGATAGTTCCAATCTCGTTGTTTGCCGCCATCACTGAGATAAGGATTGTGTCAGGTCTGATGGCTGCCTTTAGCTCATCAAGCTTGATTTTTCCGTCCTCATCAACACCCACATATGTCACCTCAAAGCCATGCTTCTCAAGCCACTGTGCTGTGTGAAGAATTGCATGATGCTCGATGGCTGATGTGATGATGTGCTTTCCTTTGGACGCATAGGCATCTGCCGTTGCCTTTAATGCCCAGTTGTCAGACTCGCTGCCGCCGCCTGTGAAATATATCTCATCCTTCTTAGCTCCAATAAGGTCTGCGACCTCTCCTCTGGCATGATCCACTGCTCTTTCTGCCTCATCTGCAAAGCTGTATATAGCTGATGGATTGCCGTAATGCTCTGTAAAGTAAGGAAGCATTGCATCCACAACCTCCGGATATACCTGTGTGGTTGCCGCATTATCCAAATAAATTAATCTGCTCATCTATGATAACCTTCTTTCTTTATATGACATAATTTCCATTCTTCTCGTTCTGCCAGTCTACCAGATCCTGCAAGGTGATATTATCAACCACACCTGAGATTGCATCATTGATCTTCTTGTACACAATAGATGTGACGCACTGCTGCTGTCTGTCGCAGACTATCTCGTCATCCTCTATACATGCTACCGGCGCAAGGCTGCCCTCTGTCTGTCTGAGAATCATGCCGACTGTGTAGTTCTGCGGTTCCATCTTCAGCATGTATCCGCCCTGGGCGCCTCTGACACTTCTGACGTAGCCCGCCTTGTTTAAAATGGATATAATCTGTTCAAGATATTTATCTGAAATATCCTGTCTCTTCGCTACATCCTTCAGGCTGATGGGTGAACCAGTGTTGTTCTCTGCAAGATCCATCATAAGGCGAAGAGCATAACGTCCTTTTGTTGAAATTTTCATTTATAGCACCTCTGTTTCATTTCCTACTGCTTTACTATACATTCAGAAATCGCCTTTGTCAAGCCGAAAAACAGAAATCATTTCATTTGTCAGGCTTAATTCCTCTAGGGATGTAGGTATTTCTTCTCTTGACACCCATTTTGCCATCGAAAGTTCCTGCATATCAACCTCAATCTCATCTGTTCCGTCAACTTCACAGAAATATCCCGCTAGTATATTGTCGGTAAAGCCCCACGGCTGCGATTTGTAGTATCTGATGTTTTTCACACGCAGTCCCGTTTCCTCCATGACCTCACGGCGCACAGTCTCCTCAAGTGACTCACCTATCTCGTTAAAGCCTGCCACAAGTGCGTACTTTTTATACTCTCTGCCATTGTATTTTGTCAAAAGCAGCTTATCTCCATTGGTAACTCCCACTATCACTGCCGGATTGATGCGCGGGTAAACCATGTTGCCACAGACCGGACATCTGAGCATGCGCTCCACGTCGTCCTCTACCAGCCTGTTTGCGCATCTGCCGCAGAAATGATTCTTATCATACCAGCCATCCAGATGAAATCCCGTTATCGCGGCAAGCACGTACTCTTTCGGTGCCGCGCTGCGCATATAGTGCCGGTTTATGAATTTGCCACCTGTTACTTCCAGTATATGCATTTTGTCAGCATGTGACAGTGCCACCCTGAAAAAATGCAGTATCGTCAAGTGTAAACAGATACTGATATTTAGCGTCGTGGCATTCTGCTTTTATATCCTCATATCTCGGAAAGCTTATCTGATGAATATCCTGATTGGATTCGTCAGCAGGCTTGTCCGATGCCTGCTGCACAAGAAGCTGTCCCCTGCTAAAAAAAAGGACCCTGCTGTCCGGGTCCGGCTGTATGTTTTTGTATGTTATGTCCCACGTATGTGGTGCAATGTCCTGAATCATTGTATGCCTCGATTTTCTTTATTTCGTGCGTATAAACCGTGCCACTACAACCGAAAATTCGCCTCTTTTTTATACGCTAAAAATCCGAGCGCCTCGCTTCGAACCATCACAACAGACGTTACCTCCACAGTTAACTCCCTCCAGGCTGCCTCGCGTCACATGAAAGCTTCTACTTAGTGCTGCTGTGTTCCCACCCTGACACGGTTCATAGATTTCCATTGCGCAAGACCCAGACGTCAACGCCACTTATGGAGGGCAGCTCCACCGCTTAAGCCCTCTACGAAGCATCACCCCAACTATAGCGGATTGTTGGTACAGGGTACCGCTACCACCCCGGCTGCTCGGAGACTTAAGTATACGCTATTATGCAGGGTTTTGTCAAGATTTATTGCAACTTCTTGTGGGATGAGTACGGCACGCAAGCCCCGGGTACCGGACGCGCACACATACTCTCCCCGCCGTCGCTACGCTACGTGGCTAAGATACTGTACGAAATTATGCTTGAGTTTTTTCTATACTTGACGAAACCGTCGAAACGCGCCGTCCATGGCGCGGTTCTCCTCGCCCCTGCGTCCATGCCGTGGCGTTTCTGTGTCTCATGGGCATAATTTCTACAGTATCTAAACCTCTTCGCTATTCGCGCTTCGGGAGAGTACGTGTGAGTCCGGTACCCGGGGCTTACGTGCCTTACGTTGTGGTTTTAACCACAATTTATTTACTCCCTTTGAAGCTTGCGCTTCTTTCGCAGCTCCTTGAAGAAAGTAGAAAGCATAGTGCTGCATTCGTCGCCGCAGATGCCTATATCTGTCTGCACCTGATGATTGAACTGCTGCATCTGCAGTAGATTGATGATTGAGCCTGCACAGCCTGCTTTCGGATTCATGGCACCTATTACCACCCTGGGAATGCGTGCCTGTACTATTGCTCCGGCACACATCTGACAGGGCTCAAGGGTGACATACATGGTGCATTCCTCAAGACGCCAATCTCCGGTCTTTTTGCTGGCTTTACGGATGGCAGAAAGCTCAGCGTGAGCGAGTGGATTTTTGTCGGTATTTCTGCGGTTGTAACCGCGTGCGATGATTTTGTCACCAGCTACAATTACGCAGCCTATCGGCACCTCATCAAGTGCATATGCTTTTTTTGCCTGTTTTATTGCCTGTTTCATATATTTTTCATCTTGTGTCATATTTGTCTGCTCCATGTGTTATAATCTATTTATCATGATACACCAAATGTGAAAGAAGGAAAATATGTTTTTTCAATATGAGACCCCACGCCTGCTTCTTAAGGTATTACGCGCTGATTGTGCCCCGCAGGTTTTGGATTTTACAATAGGGATAAAGAGCTTTTCGAAATGTATGAAATAGACCGTGTGCCGGACTTTTATACTGTGAAGCACCTGCAGAAGGTGCTCAGATATGAATACAATATGGCTGTCAAATCACAGCTTTTCAGATTTTATGTTTTTCAGAAAGAAAATCCGTGCCGGATTATTGGCACTGTGTGTATACATAATATCGCTCCGGCTTTTTACGGAAGCTGTGAAATTGGCTATAAATTTTCCAGTGAGTTTCACCACATGGGGTATGCCACCGAGGCAGTCGGCTTCTGCACCAAGCTTGCCTTTAATGAGCTTCGCATGCACAAGGTGACAGCGGTTGTCCACCCTGGGAATGTGCCTTCGATGAAGCTTCTTAATAGGCTTGGCTTCGTGCAGGAGGGGCTATTGCATGATTATCTTATACTACATGGGAAGTGGTGTAATCACTATATTTACGGGCTTGTTAATAAATGAGCCCATTTATAATTTAACATAACAATTGGCGCAGGAAACAATTCCTGCGCCAATTTATCATACTTTTTAAAAATCTATACTATTTTTTATATTATTCAAAATTTTATTTTTATTCTTCTCATGCAAATATGTTGGATTAAGCTTTCCTTTTTGATATTTCAGGTATGTTCCTGCTGTTTTATCCACAAGCAGCTTTGTAAAAAATCGCTCCCAACTGAAATATTCCTGACTTTCTATATAATTCTCAGGCTTGTCCATAATATCCTTAATCTCTTTGTCTTCAAGCAACTCAGAACTGAGTATAATCCACTCAAATGATTCCGGCAGATATAACTTTATATTGCCTTTTTCCACAGACATTTTATATAATGCATCCATTTCCGGGCCAATTGCTGCACCGTCAGCTATTACACAAATACTCTCTGTTTCAGCTTTTAGTTGTTCTAGCATAGCAAATATTTTTGTTTTTCCACCAGCGCTTTCACACACTATATTTTTTCTTTCGATATTGCCTTGAAATACTCATATCCAGAATTTGTATCTTCAACAATTATTTTGTCAGGTTTACATGAAAGATCCTGATTTAAAGGATAAATATGATACATCTCCTGATATATTTGCTTTGTGTTCTGATACTTTCCTGAAGAATACAGTCCATATATTTCTTCAACACTATATGGCAGATTGTACAGATTTTCTCTTGTTATTATCACAAAATAATTATCTGACACCTTTACAAGTTCAGCAAACTCTTGCTGTCTTATAAACTGATTCTCTTCATCAATAAAAATGATATTTCCTGATAAATTTTTGAGCAGCATCTGCCACATATTTCCCTCAAGAACTGTGCACGGGGGGCATCACATTCGATTTCAATTCCGCTTGCATTACCCAGATTTGCAAATTGTCTGATCATATTTATGAGTGTTGTTTTCCCTGTAGCACTGTCCCCTTTTATTATCGTGATATTTCTCTTTATTTCAAATTCATAATGAAGTCTATTGTTTTTCACAACAATTTTATGCTTACCCTTCATACTTTCTCCTATACATATTTACCTGCAACACTGATGAATTCAGCCATACTGTGAACTATTTCTCCCAAGTATTCAGTATCTTTGCCTCAAAATCTTTACCAAAATCCATTATATGATGCAGATTAATTGTCAGATTCTTTTTTGCCCGCAATTCTCAATATCCACTTTGCGCAGTTATCACCACACGCTGAAGCGTTAAAAATTTTTCCGCTATCATCAAAAGCCATCAGCATAAGGGTTTTCACTCCACCGGACAATTCCTTTGTGGATATCGGTCCCAGTATCGGGCTTTGTACCAGATGTGGTCCAATGACGTCTGATTTATCTATATCTTTTATCATTTTGACAGACAGCTCATCCGTTATCCATTCATCTTCATATGTGTTATCAAAATACACCGGAGGATGGTAAATTGCATTTTCCATATCCCCTAAATATATATTTAACATTGAAATCCTCCATCCCATCTGTTAGGATTCTAAAGTATACGCTATGATACGATTTATTGTCAAGTTTCTAAGCATTTACACCGCTCTCACCACAGCAGTGATCAGTTCTGTAAACTGCTTTGCCACGCGGTCTGCGGTTTCCTGCACTTCCTTGTGGTTGAGCTTTTTGTCGGATAGTCCTGCTGCAAGGTTTGTGATACATGAAATTCCGCAAACCTCAAGTCCCATATGACGCGCTGCAAGTGCCTCACAGGCTGTGCTCATTCCGACGGCATCTCCTCCAAAGATTTTACACATCCTGACCTCGGCCGGTGTCTCATACTGCGGGCCTGTGAGCTGTACGTAGACTCCTTCTCTCAGCTTTATGCCAAGCTTATCTGCCTTTTCTTTTACGATTTTCCTCATTCTGCGGCTGTATACCTCGCTCATATCCGGAAAACGCTCGCCCAGCTCATCAATATTGGCTCCGATCAGCGGACTTGGTATGGCTGTCGCGATATGATCCGAAATCAGCATAAAGTCTCCCGGATTAAAATCAGTATTGAGGCCGCCTGCCGCATTTGTGAGTATCAGCTTTTTTGCGCCCATCATTCCCATGAGGCGTGTCGGCAGCACAACGTCTGTTATCGGATACCCCTCATAATAATGGACTCTGCCCTGCATGATGACAACAGGCACACTATCCACATATCCAAATACAAACCTGCCCTTGTGTCCGGGAACTGTGGATGTCGGAAAGCCCTTGATATCCTTGTAATCTATTGTTGTCTCTATCTTAATCTGCTCTGCATAGTCTCCAAGTCCCGAGCCCAAAACTATGGCTGTCTCCGGTACAAAATCTGTTTTTTCACGCACACTTGCAAGGCATGTGGTGAGTTTTTCATATATACTGTTCATTTTTTTCTCCATATATTTTCTGTTTAAGTTTAAAAAATTCCTGAGATATTACCCATTAAAGCTCTTCAAGAATAGAATGTCCGATGGTACCATCCGGCATTTTTACGCCGAAGTTGTCAGTAATTGTGGCTCCAATCACCGCAAAGGTGGCTTCCTCCTCAATTGCGCCGCCGCCCTTCATGCTCTTTGAATACGCGATAAAAGGCACATACTCGCGTGTGTGGTCCGTTCCCTTGTAGGTAGGGTCGTTTCCGTGGTCTGCGGTCAGTATGAGCAGATCATCATCCCTTAGCTTTTCCATTAAAATGCCAAGATTTTTGTCGAATTTCTCAATTTCCTCTCCGTATCCTGTCACATTTCTGCGGTGTCCCCACAGAGCATCGAAATCGACCAGATTCACAAAGCACAGCCCTTTAAAATCCTTCTCACAAATATCAATTGTCTGCTCCATTCCATGAACCGAGCTCTTTGAACGGAATGCCTCTGTAATACCCTCTCCGCAGAAAATATCATTGATTTTGCCGACTGAAATGACATCCAGTCCACTGTCCTTTAATGCATTTAATGCAGTAAGACCTGTAGGCTTAAGCGCATAGTCGTGCCTGTTTGAGGTTCGCACGAACTCACCCTTTTTCTTTCCCACATATGGCCTTGCAATGACGCGCCCTACTCTCCACTCGTCCTTGAGTGTTATTTTTCTGGCTATCTCACAGCAGCGGTAGAGATTCTGTAAATCAAAGGTCTCCTCATTACCGCAAATCTGAAGCACCGAATCCGCTGACGTGTATACAATCATCGAACCGTTTTTTATCTCTTCCTCTCCGAGCTCCTCGATTATCTCAGTGCCGCTGGCGCTCTTGTTGCCTATGACCTTTTTTTCCGCACTGCTTCTCAAGCTCAGCTATGAGCTCCGGTGGAAATCCGTGCTCTGTGAAGGTCTTAAACGGCTTTTCGGTTTTTATGCCCATCATCTCCCAGTGGCCTGTCATCGTGTCCTTGCCGTTGCTCGCCTCTGCCAGCCGCGTAAATCTGCCGATTGGCTCAGCAGTCGGCTGCATCTGACCGCCACAGTGCAGATTGAGCATCCCAAGCCTTGTAAGATTTGGGATGTCGAGAGTCTGCATCCTCTCAAGTATATGTCCAAAGGTGTCTACATCTGTGTCTCCAAACCTTTCCGAATCCGGCATTGCGCCGATTCCCAGAGAATCCAGGACTATCACAAAAATTCTGTTATATTTCTTCATGGTGTCATACCTCCATTTTCCGGTCCGTAAATTTGTGCTGCGACTAAATGTTAAATCTCCATAAATCTCGCGGCACTATACTAGCTGCCTAAAAATCCGCTCCTTCACGGCATCATCCGCAAATGCCACATCCAGTGCATTTTTCATCATAAGCGGCAGCTCCTCCTCGCGTATGCCATAGGTTTTTTCTATGAACTCAAGCTCTTTAGATAAAGTTGTGTTGCTTACAGTGCGGTTGTCTGTGTTTATTGTAACCTTTAATCCCGCATCCAAAAACTCCCTGATGGGATATTCGTCTGCTGAAGCCACTGCCTTTGTCTGCAGATTGCTTATCGGACAAAGCTCGATGCCTATGCCCTTTGCCGAAAGCTGCCTTTCCAGATCACCGTGGCCTCTCATGGCTATTCCATGGCCTATCCTGGCCGCGCCGGCCTCCACTGCATCTATGATATTCTGTGCATTTCCACACTCTCCCGCATGAATTGTAAAAGGCAGCCCAAGCTGCTTTGCATATTTGAAAAGCTCCATGAAGCCGGACATAGGGTAAGGCACCTCAGCACCTGCAAGGTCTGCCGCGCACACACCCGCGCCTAAAAATTCCCTTGCGGTGTGCAGCATGCGTCTGTTTTGTTCCTCGCTGTGATGCCTCATGGCGCACACAATAAGCCCATATTCTATGCCAAAATCCTTTTTACCTCTCTCAAGTCCCTTAAGTGCAGCCTCTATCACGCGCTCGCAGCTCATCCTCTCATTCTCTGAAAGCAGCGGTGCAAAACGGATTTCCGCGTATACGACGTTTTCCCGGTGCATGCCCTTAAGCACATCATAGGCGGCTCCCTCAAGCCCCTTTTCATCCTGTATGCACTGCCCCGGCAAATCAAATTTCTCCAGATACTGTGCCAGACTTGTGCAGTCATCCGACACGCTGAGCTCTGCCTCCTGCACCGTCCTGCCAAGCCTTTTCTCGACAAATTCACGGCTTAATGAGCCATCCAAATGGCAGTGAAGCTCAATTTTCGGCAGCTTTATTATATTGTCTCTTATATTCTTCTCTCTCCATATTTCCCCCATTTCCGGTTTTCCTCTTCCTGTTGAGGTGGCTAATGTTCACACGACCATATAATCAACAACTATTACAGCCCTTTATGCAACCCATTAAAGGTACAGCTACAGATCGCTCTACTCAAGGTTCGCAGGTCCGAACCCCTGCGGAAGCATATCCTCAAGTGTGTAAATCCTATAATTTTCCCTGTCAATTGCCAGCATTATTTTAAAGGTCTTCGGATTGCAAAACTCCATCATAACCTGGCGGCACACTCCGCATGGCGCTGTATAACCTGTCGGTTTTTGGTTCCTTCCGCCCACGATACAGATTGCCTCAAAATCCCGCACGCCTTCACTCACCGCCTTGAAAAATGCTGTCCTTTCCGCACAGTTTGTCGGTGTGTAGGCTGCATTTTCTATATTGCAGCCGGTGTAGACTGACTGATTTTTTGCTAAAAGAGCTGCACCTACATTGAAGCCTGAGTACGGCGCATATGAAAAGTCAAGCTGTGCAAGGGCTGTATCAATCAGTTTTTCAATTGTTTTTTTATCCATATATAATTCCCCGATTATTTATTGTATACGAAAATTCAGTCCATAGCCTTAATGAGCTTCACCACACGGCTTGTCCCAAGCCTGTCAGCGCCAAGCTCAAGAAATCTTTCTGCATCATCTAATGAAGAAATGCCTCCGGCAGCCTTCATCTTCACACCCTCTCCGATATGCTCTGAAAACAGCTTTATATCGTCAAAGGTCGCACCTGCCGTGCCAAAGCCTGTAGATGTCTTGATGTAATCAGCCCCTGCGCTCGTTGTGATATCGCACATCCTGATTTTCTCATCATCTGTGAGAAAGCATGTCTCGATGATGACTTTAAGCACCTTATCATTGCATATGGACTTGAGCTTCTTTATTTCATCCTCTATCAGCTCATACCTTTTATCCTTGAGCCAGCCGATATTGATGACCATATCTATCTCCTTCGCTCCGTTTGCAAGGGCATCCTCTGTCTCAAAGGCCTTCACCGCAGTGGTCGAATATCCGTTAGGGAAGCCTATCACTGTACAGACCTTTACCTTTTCACCCAGATACTTTGCTGCCTGACTTACATAGCTCGGCGGTATGCAGACCGATGCCGTGTGATATTTTATCGCATCATCGCATATCTGCCTGATTTCGTCCCATGTAGCCTGTGGGGATAAAAGTGTATGGTCAACGTGTTTTAAAATTTCATTTATATCCAATGTCTATTCTCCGTTTCTGTGTTTTATGTCTGACTTATTCTCCGGCGCAATCCTCACGAATGAGGTTTCGCACTGCCGAAACTGCCACCTGAACCGCCATGTCCGTATCGCGTACCACAGGATTCTCAAGTCCGAGCTTTTCCCTCTCCTGATTTGCGACCACAAGGAAGCATGAGCCTGCCCTGACTCCAAGCTTTGCCGCAACGACAAAAAGCGCGGCTGACTCCATCTCTGACGCAAGACAGCCAAGCATCCTCCATGCATTCCATTTATTGATAAGCTCGTAGCCTGCCGGCATTTTTTCAGGCTCATGCTGTCCGTAAAATGCATCCTTGCACTGCACCACGCCCGTGTGATGCGTAAAATTTTTCTGCTTTGCTGCCGCAACAAGCGCGTTTGTGACATCTAAATCTGCCACAGCCGGAAACTCTATCGGCGCATACTCCTTTGATGTGCCCTCCATGCGGATGGCGCCTGTCGCAATCACGATGTCACCGCTTTTCACATCTGTCTGCATGCCTCCGCAGGTTCCGATCCTCACGAAGGTATCTGCACCGCATCTGTACAACTCCTCCATCGCGATAGATGCGGATGGTCCGCCAATGCCTGTCGATGTTACGCTGACCTTCACTCCATCCAATGTGCCGGTGTATGTGATAAACTCCCTGTTGTCAGCTATCAAGACCGGATTGTCAAGGTACTGCGCTATTTTAACACACCTCTTCGGGTCTCCCGGCATGGTAACATACCTGCCGACCTCTCCTTTTGCGACCTGGATATGATACTGTCTGTCAGGATCCTTTGAATAATTTTTTCATGTAATGCCACCTCCCACAGTTTTCTTTTTGTTAGCTTTAATTATACACAATTTCTGTGGTTTTGTGCAGAGGAAAGGACATTTTCTTACAATCTATAAAAACTACAGCTGGCAGAACCAGTATCCGAACACTCCGCTATCGACATCCGCTGCATTTGCCGGGGCGGCTGGCTCAAATTCCGTGAAGCCGAATATCCCTGCCAGCATGCGCTCCTGCGGCTCGCTCACGCCCGGCACTCCGAGATATTGCCTGCCATCTGTATCCGTTTTTATGACGAGATGCTTATAGTTTGCGTAACCGTGTGTAAGAAAACTGTTGTTGACTATGTACCAGTTTTTGGCCGGAAGCGTGCGAAGCTCTGATATGTCTATGCGCCGAATTTTGTCCTGACTGTCATCAACATTTTGACTATGAACCTCTTTCTGACAGCCCGGTTCAGGCTTAGGAGTCGATACAGGTTTTTTCTTATTTGATAAATCTGCTTGTACCTTGAGTGGTTTTCCTATAACTGCAGCCGTGTTATCCGTCCAGCAGCTTGCCAGAAATTTTTCATCTGCATTTTCCAGTTCTATCCTTACACCGAGCACCTGCAAAAATGTCTTTCCACTGTCCTTTACGTTTTCGGTATCTACATTATATATCTCTCGCGCTTCACCGTTTTTTACCGTAAGCTCTCCTGCCTCTATGACCGCCTCCGCTTCATATACCAGATACACTTTTCCTTTTCCGGAGTATTTTCCGAGATTTTTTATCTGTACGAGAAATGCACTTTTTTCTCCGTTTATTTCTACTTTTATAAAGCCTGCATTATTTCCCTTTATTCTGCCATCATATAAATACAGGTATGTAACGAATCTCTTCATGCTTATTTACCCGCCTGCGCGTTTTGTACTATTCTATGAGTGAAGCAGTGATATTATGTATATTATTAATTTATACTGATTTATAGCTATTCGAGCCATCTTGTGAAAATAAAATAGGAATTATTCTTATTTTCCTCTTGACAATTATAGTACTATCAGGTATATTGATATCAGTAACAATTCCTGATTTCATTTAAAAGGAGATTCATATGATTAAGTATAGTCGTCAAAGAGAGTCGATAGTCAACTTTCTGGCGAGCCGGACCGATCATCCGACTGCTGAAACTATCTATCAGAATATCAAAAAAGAATTTCCAAACATCAGTCTTGGAACTGTTTACAGAAACCTTTCCTTGCTTGAGGAAATTGGTGAGATCATCAAGATTTCGACCGGAGTCGGTCCTGACCATTACGATTACAACACAGCGCCTCATTATCACTTTATATGCAGAGGCTGCGGACGCGTGATGGATATCGATTTGGACTTCGCCGATGAGCTGATGACACAGGTGCAGGAATCCACTGATTTAGCCATTGAGAGCTGCTCAGTTTCGTTTACGGGACTTTGCCCGGATTGCAAGAATGAGCTTTCCTAGAGCCTGACAATTTTTACAACAATTAAACATTTATTTACTATCTTTAAAAGGAGGAACATTATTATGGCAAAATGGGTTTGTACAGTTTGTGGATACGTTTATGAGGGAGAGAATCCACCGGCAGAGTGTCCGGTATGCCACGTTGGCGCAGATAAATTCAAGAAGGTTGAGGGAGATTTAACACTTGCTGCAGAGCATGAGTTTGGAGTATATGCTTCAACTGTTAAGAACAATCCTGAAATCTCTGATGAAGATAAGAAATACATCTTCGAGCAGTTAAAGGCAAACTTCGATGGCGAATGCTCTGAAGTTGGTATGTACCTCTGCATGGCTCGTGTAGCTCATCGCGAGGGATATCCTGAGATTGGTCTCTACTGGGAGAAGGCAGCTTACGAAGAGGCTGAGCATGCAGCTAAGTTTGCAGAGATGCTCGGTGAGGACCTTGAGCCTAACATGAAAGCTACTACAAAAGATAACCTGAAATGGAGAGTTGACTGTGAGTTCGGTGCTACAGCAGGAAAGATTGACCTTGCTAAATGTGCTAAGAAGAACAACCTTGATGCAATCCATGATACAGTTCATGAGATGGCTCGTGACGAGGCTAGACACGGAAGAGCCCTTAAGGGACTTCTTGACAGATATTTCGGCTAATTGCAAAATAGATAAATATCATTTGAAAATGCAACGCAAAAACCAGTTCGTAAAAATGTCATTTTACGAACTGGTTTTATTTTTGGTCATGTTCTGCAAACTTGAAGTTATCAGTCTGTTTCATCTTTTTTATAACTTTTATTGGATCTCCCAGCCGTGATAGTGGGTGCCATCGTAGCTGAAAGTAAATCTGTAATTTGTCAAATGTATATCCTTCAAAAACGCTTTGGAATCTCAATTCACAGCAGCAATGTTGAATCAGTCCTGCTCCTATTCCATGTGTGACTGCATTTCCCACTTCCTCAAGCACGGTGAGTTTTGGTGGCTCATTCAGTTCCCTGTAGTGCTGTCTTTTTGCTCTTTTTGCCTCTTTCTTCTCTTCTTTTCTCTTTGTCCTGCTCAGCTTTCTGCTGAGTGCTCATATCTGATTCCGAGTTCTTTATTTCTGCCATATTTAATCCTGAAACTTCTTTCTTAAAGATACCGCACTTTATATTACACTCTCGCTGTTGATTTTGAACCGATCAAATAACACTCACAAAAGTCCCGCCTCACTCGTAAAAAGTAATGCAGGACTTTTCCTATAACATTTATCTTGGCCATCTCTTCTCTACCGGTAGTAGTTCTTTAAACTTCTGATGAGGTTCACTCTGATACCAGTATGCCACACTTGAAAGATCGTCTTGTCGCTCAAACAATCCATTATGACTAACCCCTATTTGCTGTACCGTTACTTTCAGATTTTCCTCAAAAAATACAGGATCAGGGATATGCCATCTGTAAAATCCACGCATTGGCGGACAATCATCATTATGATATTGATTCCAAACAAGTGAATCATGTCTGGAATAAAATGGATATCCCAAATATGGGGTAGAATAATTCTGTTCTACAATTCTGCCATTTTCATTTGATGCGAAACTCCAGGAACCTCCGAAATAGTCTTCCATTCCTGTTCCACATATTGTTGGATATTTTTCATCTCCATCAATGTAGAATTTAACTTCACCCTCTCCCCACCAGTACCTCTGCAAAGCTGAAAGTCCCAGATAAGTACCTACATAATGGCCACTTCCTTTTTACATTATCAAGAATAACATAATCTTTTCCAATTTCAGTGATTGCCTGCCTTCTCCACTGAGCATGAAAATAAGAAGTGTCTTCTGGAAGCGAATCATACAGGCAGTAATCAATCTGATAAAAAAAGGCCGGTATTGGATTTTTATGCTGATTCTCAATAGTAATGCGAGCATGTTTATGAAATGGCATTGCAAAATAAGAATTAAGTCCTCGTGATGGAACAACAGTTATAATAGCAGAATTCACAATACATTCCTGGCCAAATCCACAACAGAAGAAATCACCCAATGGCACTTCTACCGACGGATTCTCTTCTCCATCCCAGTACATTCGCATAATCAGATCCCTCAGTACAAAACAGTCACCTTCCGAGGTCTTACTGTCAACAGTTATCCATATATGCTGGATCACACCTGGCCCCTCAATATCTGCCAAAACTTCTTCCTGTCCCGGTTGAATATTATTCAAACACGGGCTTCCCTTACGTGAAGGTCCAAGCGGGCTGGCTGCCATCCCGCCTTTTCCTTTTTCTCCTGTCCTGTTCTCAGCATTAATTGCTCTGCTTTTCCCATGTGTCAGATAGGGCATCTTTGAGATATCTCCCGGAAATATCATTTCATATCCTCCTAATATCATTCTATTTATCAACCTTTAGTTGCTCCCATTGTCATACCTGCAGTAACCCATTTATTAAGTGCAAAATAAATAATAAGTGGTGGAAGTATAGATATAACGATAGCTGCAAATGTTAAACCCCAGTCTACATTACCAAATGCTCCCACATAATCCTTCAATCCCATTGCAACTGTTTTTGCATTACTGTCACTGATAAATGTATTTGCAAAAATAAAATCATTCCATATAAGAATACTATACATGGATGCAATTGTAATTATTGTATTTCGTGCCAATGGAAACACAATTTTTATAAATGTAACACCTGGATTACATCCATCTACAATAGCCGCCTCAACCAGCTCATCCGGAACAAAATCATAGAAACTTACAAACATCATCACAGCCAGAGGAAGAGCAAATCCAACCTGTGGTAAAATCAGTGAAAAAAACTTGTATTCAAGATTCCCATTTTACTATAGAAAATAAACAGTGGAATCAATGTAATCTGTACTGGCACCATGATTCCGAACGTAAAAAATTTATAAATTTGTTTTTTTCCACGTATTCTGAATTTTGACAATGCATAGCCTACTGTCGAACTGAGAAAAATAATCAGAATCAGTGAGATTCCCGTTACTTTTAAACTATTCCACATATAAATGCCTATTTTTCCATCTGAAAATACCTTTATAAAGTTTTCAAATGTCACCACTTTCGGCAAAGCAAACGGCGTTGTAGACAATTCTATCGTCGGCTTAACACTTGCCATAAAAAGCCATATTATAGGATAAACCTGAATAAGCAGAAAGGCAAGAATAACTATCGCAAATACAATTTTTCCAATTTTCTTTTTTCATGATTCTTTACACTCCTTCCGCTCTGAAAATATTTTACGAAGTATAAATACCACCAACATACTTTCAATAATGATAAACACTGCCAGAGCACTACCATAACCATATTGGTTATTGGAAAATGCTTTCTTATACATGTATGTAGAGAGCAGCTCGCTTGCATTTCCCGGTCCTCCACTTGTAAGAAGAAATGGAATATCAAATCCTCTCAGCGCACCTGTCAAACACATAGTAAGAGTCAGAAGAATAATATCCTTAATCAATGGAAGTTTTATTTTTAACAGAATTTGGAAATCTGTTGCACCATCGACTTTTGCTGCTTCGTATACAGATGGATCAAGCGAAATTAACGCTGCATAAAAAATAACCATATACATTCCTGTAAATCTCCAGCCTTCTGGCACTGACACTGCTATAAGTGCAGTGTGAATATTTGCCAGCCAGGAAGTAACCATTCCTTCCATTCCTATAGCCTGAAAAAACTGGTTTATCAGCCCCATAGGTTCTGTTGCATACATACTTCTGAACAGCTGTGCGATAGCTACAGTTGTGATAATACAAGGAACATAGTATAATGTCTTAACAAATGTCACATGTTTTTTCATAAAAGTCAGTAATACAGCAAAAACAAGTCCGATTCCAAGCTGCATAACTACCACAATAAGAAGATAAATCAGATTGTTTAAAAATGATTTATAAAATGTTGGATCATGAAACATTGTAACATAATTTTGCAGACCTGCAAAAGTTTTATCACCGATTCCGTTCCATTCCATAAAGCTTAGCCTAATAGACTCTTCAATTGGATAAAAAACTGACAAAATATAAAATAACAGTCCAGGTAATAAAAATATAAAAAACCATTTTTTGTTCTTAATTACGCCCATATTGCCCTCCATGGTTTTAAATACAGGATGTCTGGGAGAGTCTTCTCCCAGACATCAAACATCCTTAGTTTTTCGCGTTGGTTGCAATAGAATCATCTATCAGTTTGCAGAAATCATCAACTGACATATCCCCGGATGCAAGAAGCAATAAATTATCCTGCATAGTTGTATTAGTATCTGCATCCAGATATGTATCCCATGGTTTCAGGAACTGCGCACCTGTTTTATCCATATCATCACGAATTCTAAGATACAGATCTGAGAATTCTACATCTGACGGAAGTTCTGTTTTGATTGGTGACATCTGCTGTTTTGCTGCATATTTTTTCACCATAGTTATCCAGTACGTAAAGTATAAAGTCTTTGGTTTTTGCATCAAATGTTTTTGCATTGAATGCCATTCCGATTCCAGAGTTTACGCAAAATTCACTTGCATCTGTTTTTCCGTTTTCGATAGTTGGAAGATAGAAATAATCTATTTTTCCAGCTTTATAAGCGTCCTGCATAGCTGCAATCTCCCAATCACCAATGTAGTACATTGCGGATTTTCCATCCAGGAACATCGACTGTGCAGTTGCATAATCCGTTGCTGCAAATCCATCATTAAAATACTGTCCAATATTCTTCATGAATGTTGCTGCCTCTTTACCTTCATCTCCGGCCATTTTTTTTTTCCATCACGAAGATTGATAATATAATCGTTACCAGATTCTCTAAACGGCATCATTGCCAGATATCTCTGTACCGGCCATCTGTCAACACCATCTACTGAAATTGGTGTTACTACATTTTCCTTCAACGTTTTACATACATCCAGCCACTCATCCATAGTTTTCGGTACTGATAAACCATATTTGTCAAAAATTTCCTTATTATACCAAGTCATTTCAACATGATATTCCAATGGAAGTGTATACATGGATCCGTCTGTAAATTCCTGATATTTCAGAGCAGTCGGATAAAAACTATCATATTTACCATTATCCTTCAGGAATTTTTTTACATCTACAAGCATTCCTGCATCAACCAGTTCCTGGCAATACGGATCTGCGTCAATATCAATGATATCCGGCATATTTCCACCTGCAATCAATGTTTTCAGTTTCTGCAAATATGATGGTCTATCAGCTGTAGTTTCAAATTCAATCTTCCATTTTCCACCCATCTTCTCACTGTATTCATCTGCGATTTCATGCATTACCTGATCAATTGCTCCGTCAACCGGTCTTGACGTAAACCATTTTACGGTAGTAACGTCCCCGCTGTCTTTACTTTTCTTTTCTGCATCAGCAGACGTCCCACATCCTGTTAATAAGCTACCAGCCATACACAATGCCAACATAGCACTAATTATCTTTTTTCTCATATTACTCGCTCCTTTTTTCTTTATATATGAATTAATTTTACATCGCCTTGTACTACATAAATACCTGCATAACCATCTTTATGATTATACATCCTGGTCGAAAGAACAATTTCATCATTAATATACACTACGCAGATATCTTTTTCTTTTATGATGTGAACTCGATATTCTTCCGCTTTTGGCAGTTTTCTTGCAGTTTCTATCTGATAAGGAACATCTCCCTTTATCTGCCACTGATATCTTCCCTGTTCTCCTCTTGGCCACATATCCCATGCAACTAATTGATTTTTAGGGTTCATACGTAAGAAATAACCCGTTTCGAGTTCTTTATCCACATGTAACGCAATTCCAAATTCATGGTATCTCTCAGGCTTTATTACCATATCCAACGCAAAAGTATCACCTTCTAAAGGATATAAAAGAGCCCCCAGCGTATCACTTTCAACGCTGACTCCATCCTGCGCCTGTACCATCTTGCAGTTATATAAAGTTTCTTTTTTCAATTCAATCTCTTTCGAAAAATAATCCAGCACTTCCGGAATAGCTTTAATTCTAAGTTCTCCGTTTTTCGAATTCTGAATTATTTCATGAAAATTCATTGTTCCGCCCCATTCCCATGGACCAAAATCAGTATTTCCATATTTGCTCGCTATCCATCCGAAAGCAAATCGTCTTTTGCCATCAGAAGCAGTCTTGATTGCATAATCAGCTCTTGTATCAAAAACATCATCATCAGGTATTTCCCATGGGCCATTCCAGTTTTTCGAAATACGATAATGTGTTGTAAACTGATCTGAAAATGTTGAAAATACCAGATACCAATATTCGCCCATTTTAAACAGTTCAGGACATTCCATCGTAATATACATTTTAGGATCATAAAAAGGTTTCTCATAAGTCCAGTTTATTAAATCTTCGGACTTACACAATGCAATGCATCCACCCCTGAGATCTCCTCTGTTCGTCACTCTTGACGCCAACAGCATATAATAGCATTGGTCTTCGTCATTCCAAAAAACAAAAAGGGTCTCCAGTCAAACTCTTCATACTGTTTTCCATCTGAGACAAACAAAAATCTTTTACTGTCTCCAAATTTTCCAGATTTTTCCCTGTGGCCTGCATTACAGATTGAATTGTTTTACCGCGAAGTTTAAAATCCTCATTATAAGCGGTATAAAAAACATGATACAATCCATCTTTTTCACATTTGATAACCGATCCTGTATATGCGTTCTTGTTGGCATCATGAATACCACCTCTTGCAATTGATTCACCTTTATAATCCAGATTAACAAAATCTTTGGTCTCAATCAGATGCCATGTAGTCTCTTCGGCATATTCTTTATCACGTATTCTTGGATCATGAAGATAAAATCCATAATAGGTTCCGTTTTCATAATATGGAATCAAATCACCAACCCAGGCATTTTCTGGTTTATAAAATAATCGCCCCATTTTTACCCTCCTTTTGTTTATAAAATAATTGCCTCATTTTTACCCTCCTTTTTGCACCATTTGCACATTTCATTTCATGCATTTACATTATCATATTCCTTGCATTATTTCAAGTTTTTGCACAGTATTTTCTCCTTTTCCCTCTTTTCTATATTTTAGCCTCACATTTTTTGTGCATTATTTATATTATTCTCTTCTTTTTCCGTGCATTTTGTGCATTTTGTTTTTACGTTGTATTGTTTGCAATTCGTGCATTTTGTGTTATACTATATCTAAAGCATATAAATACAATATAAAAGGAGTTTACTATGAAATGTACCATTCAAAATATTGCTGATCATCTGGGGCTTTCCAGAAATACTGTTTCAAAAGCCTTAAAAAACAGTTCTGAGGTATCTGAAAATACAAGAAATCTGGTTATAAAGACCGCTTCTAAGCTTGGTTATAAAAATGCCACTTTCGCCACCCCTGTCATACCTGCCTCCGAAACAGACAGCAATGGGACGATTCTTTTCCTTACCAGAACTTACGCTTCCGACTCCGAATTTTGGACCACCGTTTTACGAGAATTGAATCGATTCTTTCAAATGCGAATTATCATCTGGCAATCAGTATCATGTCCGACAGTGATCTAAAACAACTCAATTTCCCACAAACTATTTCCGATTCTTCTATCAAAGGAATTATTCTTGTTGAGATCTGTGATAAAGTTGTATGCGATGCCCTCTCACAATTTAATCTTCCAATTGTATCTGTAGATATGCCAAATGTTCCGTTTGAAGAACTAAACGGAATAGATGTAGTCACAATGGAAAGTAAAAAGAATCTAAAAAAATAATTAATCAACTTATAGAAAAAGGAGCTGAAAGCTTTGGTTTTGTTGGAGACCTCTATTCCCCTAATGTAAGCCGTGGATTTCAGGAACGTTATAATGCCTTATCCGAGTGTCTTGCTGAACATCAGCTTCCACTTAATCAAAAGAATTGCCTTCTTCATCAAACGCCGGAGGATTTTCGGAATTTTCAGACCACAGTTAATAATTTGCAAGCTATGATATCACTGCCAGATGTATTCATCTGCGGAAATGACTGGACTGCTATCCAGTTGATATACGCACTGCAGTTCCTTGGTTTCCAGATTCCCAAAGATATATGTGTTGTTGGATTTGATAACATCCCTGCTGCTTCCAGAATTTCACCGTCATTGACGACCATAAGCACTCCTCAGAAATATCTAGGTATTGCTGCTGCAAGACAAATTCTTGAAAGAATTCAGCATCCTAATTGCCCTCATGTTTTCTGTCAATATGAAACAGAATTGATCATTCGAAATTCGACTAATATAACATCTTTTTAATAACTCAACTATATTTATATTGATATATCGGAAAGATTATTGTTGATACACTGCCTGTCAAAAAGTCGAGTTAATAATTGTGTTTTTGAAAGCGGATGACTATATGAAAACATCGTTTGCATCGAGCTTCTTCGCCGTGGATACGATGTTTATGTCGGCAAGCTCTATCAAAAAAAGAAAATCGACTTTGTTGCTCAGAGAGGCAGCGAGAAGATTTATATTCAGGTCAGCGACAACATTTCCGGGCAGTAAACATTTGAGAGAGAATACTCTCCTCTGCTTCAGGTTCGAGATGCTTATCCGAAAATTATTATTGCCAGAACCAAACATCCCCAATATAGTTATGAAGGAATCGAAATTCACAATATAGCCGATTGGTTACTACAAGAATAAGCAGGGCGAAATATCAGTAGTTAATGAAAAACCCTGCTTACATGGAGGTGCATTAGCATAATAAAACCGCTTGTCAGAAAAGCGTTCAAATGGTAGTCTTTTCATGGGCGGTGGTGTCTTTCTGTATTGAATTGTTTTGTGTGGTAACTTTACAATATCAAATACTGGTAAGAATTGCCATTGCCTATTTTATTATTGAGAAAAAGAATGCCGTAAATACGAAAAAAAAAAAAAAAACAGTTCGTAAAAATATGCTTTTACGAACTGTTTGTATTTTTGGTCAGTTCTGCAAACTTGAATTTATTACTCCAAAATAACCGGAAGCATAATCATAATAATTCCAAATAGGGCAAATAGAATACCACCTATTTTTGTTGTTTTCAAGTAAAACTCAGATGGTTCATCTGCACGATAAGATTTCCATTCTTCTGTTAATTTCCATATTAAGCCCGGCTTTAAGAAGATAAACATACCTAACGCAAAGATTATGATTCCACCACCAATAGACCACCACATATTTACCATCTCCTTTAGCAAATTCCGATTTCTCAGTTTCAAAAACTGGGAGTTGTTTAACTGATTCTATAATGTCCTATGATATCATCACGATGTTCCAGTATATCCTCTTCATAATATATTTGATATGGGTTTGCATGATGAATAACAAAACATATACCTTTTCGATTTCTCTTGTCAGATATAATGCCGATATGTTTTTTAAATACAACAATATCTCCACCTTGCCATTCTTCTATTTCATTTATATCTGTAGTAAGACTTATTGCATTATTATCGAAATATACTTTTAAGTTTTTAACTCTTCTAAAATCTATATTTTTATCAACGGCATCTATATCATATAATTCTTTATTGTTTTTTATATCCTCATTTACTAATACCATCAAATCATATCCTGCATCTTTTAAAGCAAAAGCTACTACATCAGTACAAACCCCATATTCATCATCTGGATAACCTGTGTTGTAATATTTGCTTTTATATTTTGGATTAGTTTTTATGTAATTATTTGCATTATTTAATATATCTGTTTGGTCATCTATGCCATCATTGTCTTTATCCATATTGCTCTTGTAAGCTTCTATATTGAAATCTGCATTTGTATATTTTTTTTATGTGGAATATAATTAAAACAATACAACACATATAAAGCAACAATTATTAGCACCGAAAAAACAATAAGCGTTATTCTCTTCTTCATACATTCTCCATTAAACAACTTGCGAGTTACCAATTTCATTAAATAATAAATTAGCTACTTTTTTCCTCTAATGACAGATATACATCTCCACCAAACACACTCTGATAAACTGCTGCCAAAATACCTTCAACATCTAATCCACCATATAGTCCCATATATCCGGCATTTTGAAAAATCGCAAATTCCTCATTCGTAATAACTCCTGCATTATGTGCTGTCTCTGCCAACATTTGATTCCACTGTTTGATGTCTCCCCTGACAACAAGTCTTCTGTTATCTTCGTCCAGTTCATTAAAATGGTCAGCAACCTCATGCCTGTATGTCTGGAATACTGTGCCCGCTGTTTTCACATGCGATCATTGCTCTTTTAATTACTTTTGCAAAGTTCTCCCATTTTGCATAATCAATTGCCTCATTTTTATAGCTTTTATTGTGTGCAAAATAATATCGACCACAAATAAAAATAACAACAGTTGTAGATACTATTATGAAAAACCAAAAAGTGTTCAGAAATTGAATACATTAAGTCCTGTTTCTTCATCATAAACTCTATCAACTTTTCCATCAATTACCGTAATCACGAGCTCGCAAGTTGCACTCACAACAGCTCTGTTCAGATGTCCTCCATACACTTCACCTTTTTCATCACCGGCACTCATATGAAGATGTGCATAATATTCTCCATCCATTGTATTGATTGTACCTGTCAGTGATGTAATTTCATAATACCCCTGGAAGCTGTTTGAATAATATTTCTTTTCGTCTGTCTTGTATACTCCGACTGTGAAATCATTGATCGCTCCAAGAGCCTGGACACTGGCAAGCTTTATATTCTCAGTTATGGCAATTGCTTTCAGTTGCTCCAAAATCTCCTCCCTTTGTCAATTCTCGCTATTATTATATTATCAAATTTTCTGTATTCCATTATGTTTCCTCCGTAACTTTCGAATTGTTATTCTTTATTCGTGAATTTCCAAGGGTAGATTGTCCGGATCATGAAAGAATGTCATTTTTTTGCCTGTGTAAGCATCGACTCGGATCGGCTCGGTTGGGATGCCCCTTTTATTCAATTCTCTTACGGTATCATCGACAGAGTCTACAGCAAAGGCAAGATGCCTGAGACCATAAGCCTCTGGATAACTTGGACGCTTCGGACAATTTTTAATGATAAAAAGTTCTAATTCTATCTCATCGAGTTGAAGATCAATTTTATAATCATCACGTTCCGGTCTGTAATTTTCTCGAATAATAGAAAAACCTAATAGATCCACATAAAAGTGCTTTGATTTCTCATAGTCGCTCCCAATAATGGCAATATGATGAACTTTTTTTAAATTCATGGTGTATTTACCTCTCTGCTACTTTGTTTGAATACATGAAATAATGTATCACAATGATACTATTTTGTAATATATTTTCTCAAAAGCTTATAAGTATTCTCCACGCCATCCATGTGTGAGCGCTCATAGTTATGCGATGCATAAACTCCTGCACCAATAAGCCCATGACGGATATCATATCCGCTGTGCAGTGTTGCCTCAACATCAGAGCCATAGTGCGGATAAACATCGATTGCATAGTCAAGCCCCTCGCTCTTTGCCAGATTTGAAGCTCTGTAACAAGCTCATAGTTGTAAGGTCCACCTGAGTCCTTCGCACAGATTGAAACCATATGCTCCGTACAGCCGAGGTCGGCTCCAACGCAGCCCATGTCTACGGAAATCATCTCCTCCGTATCAGCCGGTACAAAGCTTCCGCCATGGCCTACCTCCTCATAAACCGTAAAGAGCAGTGTGACCTTGCGGTTTAGCTTCCAGCCCTCATCCTTTACGGCATGAGCCACACCGAGTAAGATGGCGGCTGACAGCTTATCATCAAGGAAACGGCTCTTGATATAACCGCTCTCTGTGATGACTGTACGTGGATCCATGGCGATAATATCCCCTGTCTGGATGCCAAGTGCCGCTACGCCCTGCTTGTCATTCACATTTTCATCGAGCAGGATTTCCATATTCTCTTCCTTTGTCTCAACCTTTTCATCTGCCACATGTGCCGATGGCTCTGTATTTAGCACCACGCCTGTGTACATTCTGCCATCACGCGTAAAAACCATGCAGTTTTCTCCATCTGCTGTGCTCCACTGATGACCACCGATAGTTGTCGGGCGCAAACGTCCGTTATCCTTTATTGAGCGAACCATGGCTCCAAGTGTGTCCACATGCGCTGCCAATACCAAATGTGCTCCAACTCCACCAATTTCCACGCTGACATTTCCTTTATTTGAAAGCTGTGGCGCATATCCCATAGCCTCAAGCTGCTTCATCAGATAGTCTGTGGCATTTTTTGTGAAGCCTGTAGGGCTTGCTATTGATGTGAGTGCTTTGAGCTGTGTTCCGATATATTCTTTAATCTTTTCTGTTGACATAATTGTTATCTCCTGCTTTATTACTGTTTATTAACTGCATTATAACATCTCATTTTTGCGCATGCAATCCGTATTAACCGTTGTTTGTAGTTGTTTGTAGTAGTACACCTGTTCGCAAGCCGCGGGTACCCTGGAGCACACACTATCCCGCGTTCGCTACGCTACGCAGCTAAGAGGCTGTACGAATTGTGCCCAAAGTCTTTTTTAACTCGACGAAACCGTCGAAACTCGCCATCCATGGCTCGATTTCTCCTTGCCTCGGCGTCCATGCCTCGGCATTTCTGCTTTACATAGCACAATTCTACAGTCTCTAAGCAGCTCCGCTATTCGCTTTCGCGGGATAGTGTGTGCTCCAGGGTACCCGCGGCTTGAGAACTATACTCAATAATTTAACGTAAATCCACTTGCAATTAATGCTCAATAATTTAACATATATCCACTTGCGATCAACCTGCAACAATGCTATTCTTAGGATATGAATACACAGAATATATATAATAATACAGATATAAATACAAAAATAAATTTAGATACAAATTCCAGCACCAAAATAAAAATCTGCGGTCTGACTTCACCTGCTGAAGCACGGTATCTCAACGAAAATCACGTTGATTTTGCGGGTATGGTGTTATTTTTTCCAAAGAGTAAGAGGAATATATCCATCGAACAGGCAAAGGATATTATGGCAGCCCTTGATGCTTCCATCAAAAGGGTTGCGGTTGTCGTTTCGCCATCCATAGAGCAGATAAGACAGATTGAGGCTGCAGGCTTTGACTATGTCCAGATACATGGGGAAATTCCGGAGACAGAGGCGGAGGCAGCAAAAGCTATCCCGATTCTTAAAGCCTTCAATGTCTCTGATATGGGCAGCTATGAAAAGTATCACAACGATTCACGCATCGCAGGCTATGTGTTTGATGCCATTGAGCCCGGCAGTGGAAAAACCTTTGACTGGAAGCTGGTTGACAATATCCCCCGCGATGAAAAGCTGCTGCTGCTCGCAGGTGGCTTAAATCCAGACAATGTGCGCATGGCAATTGAAGCCGTGCATCCTGACGGAGTCGATGTATCATCAGGTGTGGAAAATGATGACAAAGCGGGGAAGAATCCGGAAAAGATACATGATTTTGTTGCGGCAGTTAAATCATAAAATATGACAACTGCACGACACTAAATACCTCCCTCTATATAGTTGTAAACGGATGGCTCATGCGAGCCATCCGCCACTATTTATCTGCCACTTCTTCTAATGCCTTAAAATCACAACAGAACTTAACCACCTTTCCGGTTGCCATCTGTTTGTCGTACAACTTGTTAGCCCTTCCGATAACTTCATCAATTACCTTCAAGCAAAAAGAATATTCTTTATTTAGCAAATCCTTATATTTCTTGACATCATCGGTATCTGTGTCATCTGGATTAATATTTACCCTACTGTAAACACCATCCACAATCGGAATCATTTTCTTAATATCCATAACAGAAAGAATATGCTTTACATCATCCTCTTCTGCTGCCACCCAAATATCTCCTTGCGCCATACTGGACTTCTTTGCCATTTCATAAACCAAATAGCATTCTTTATCGACATTTTTCCATGTCTTATGCTTCTCTTTCGCTGAGGATAATGGAATTACATATTTTCTGTCATTTTTGTTTATCAAAATCCCTATGTATGGTTTATTCTCATAACCGCTTGGCTTGTAATACACCTCTGAGCATGCATCATGCAGCTTTTTGAGGTAACTTTGTTCAATGTTGATAAATGTCAACTTTCCCTCTAGTATAAACATAATACTGCTCCTTTATATTTTAGATTAAAAATGTGGGAAGCCTAAGCTTCCCACTCGTTAATGCTCATCTCTTTACGGATTGATTACCGAAGGTTAATGGAGACCTTCTTTAATGTTCATCTCTTCTACGATTCAAGACCATAAGGTTAATGGAGACCTCTCTATAATTATAATATGACAATTAACAAGCTATGTCAACTGCAGTATTATATATTGATTATATTTTGTCCATTAGTATTCACACGTCAGCTTGTAACGAAGAAACCGATGGTATAAACTTATTTCAGCTACTCTGTCGAATATATTTGTATTTTCATCTCGTCTCATCATAATCAGGTTTTAATGCTAAATATTATGTAACTATTATTTTTCTTTTGCCAATCTTGAAAAACAGATTTGCCTTGATGAGCACCGGTCTCAGTGCCACATACACGATTGTTGCAGCAATCACCGATATCACTGCATTGACTCCTGTTGTGGTCACGCTCCATGCGATTTTGAGCTGTGCCATCGGCTTTCCGAGGATAAGCATATCGTAGAAATAGCTTATAATCGGGTCAAAAATAAAGTTGAAGAGCATTCCTGCACATGCTGCAAGGACTGTCCATTTAAATACATGCTTCTTGTCGGTTGAATATGTAATCTTTCCAAGCTTGTGTGCTACAAGACCGGTGATAACACCAATCATAAGCTTGAGGAAAAATGTCTTTGGTGCTCCGGTGATATATATCGGGTCAAGTAAATCACCGATTGTCATTCCGATTGCTCCACCGATTCCTCCGTATACTCCGCCTAAGAGCAAAGCTGCAAGTACTACGACTGCGTTGCCAAGGTGAAAGGATGTGGCGCTGCCACCCGGTAATGTGACCTTAATCTGTAAAAATGTGAATATGACATATGATAAAGCTGCCATAAGTGCTGTAAGTGTGAGTTTTTGAACTTTTTCGTTTCTCATAAAATGCCTCCTAAATATTACAATTAAACTATATAATACTCTTATGTGGCATCAAGTATATATCCAATTTTATATAAATTTATATATCCAGTTTATCTAAAGTCCATTTACACCTATGGTTTAATTCCGCTATAGTGTTTTTTCAGCATTTCTATTATCACCTGCTGGCTCTGCTTCGAATGGGTGATAGCGTAATAGCTTCCACCAAATTTTGCCTTGCGCTCTTCCTCATCTATCCCTACGCTTCGTCCCTTTTCGGTGACACGCTTTATCTTGTTCCCCGTCTTCTGTAACTTCCTCCAGATATCCCTCTGCAATAAGAAGCTCGTTTATAAACGAGGCTGCAAGCTTTTTGTGCTCCTTATCCGCAGGACACAGCTCATTTATTTTGTTCGTAAGCTCTGTAAGCCTGCATTTGTCGGTGAGCTCTACCTCATCAAGCCTCTGTGGCTCGATGTAAAACGGAAGCTTCTTTTTTCTCGTGCTGCCGGTTTCAGCAGCCTCCTCATCGCTTAAAACAGTCTGTGGTCTTTCACCTGTCGTGCTGCCTGATGGATTTGGGTTATCTGCAACAAATGAATTTACCGCCGTCACAAACGCTTCACCATAATTTTGTATCTTCTGCTCACCCATTCCGTACACATCGGCAAGCTGTTCCTTATCCCGCGGCAGCTTCGCACACATATCCTTTAAAGTCTTGTCGGAACAGATGATATACGGAGGCACCGACTTTTCTGCAGCCAGCTCTGTACGCACGCTGCGCAGCTTTTCAAACAGCGCAGCACCAAGCTCGTTAAGCCCTGCAAGCTGTGCTGCCTTTTTACGCTTTTTGCCGGTTTCAACGTATGTCTCCTCCTCTTCATCCTCCACAACCACACAGTTGCTGCATTTGTTGCAGATGCAGGGGGTTGTGTCTCCGAAATATGAAAGTATAAACTCTCTCAGGCATTTGTCCGTCTCGCAGTAATTTATCATCTGCTGCAGCTTCCTCCTGTCATTGGCTGTCTTTTGCATGTCGGATGCCACATCGCCTGCTGAAGCCTTATTTTGCAGAAGGAACTTGTTTATCATGATATCCTGCTTTGAGAAAAACAGCACACATTCCGCTTCCTCACCGTCTCGTCCCGCTCTTCCGGCCTCCTGATAGTAATACTCGAGGCTCTGTGGCATGTTGTAATGCAGCACATATCTCACATTTGACTTATCAATACCCATTCCAAATGCATTTGTGGCAACCATCACACGGATTCTGTCATATGTAAAATCCTCCTGATTCTGCTTACGTTCATCATTTGAAAGCCCTGCGTGGTAACGGCCCACCGAAATGCCCTGCTCATTTAAAAGAGTATACAGCTTATCCACATTCTTTTTCGTTGCGCAGTATATTATTCCACTTTCGTCCTCATGCTTTTTCACATAGTTGATGATACTGTTGTCCTTCTGACTGCCTCCCCTTCTTGTAACAACCCTGAAAAACAGGTTAGGTCTGTCAAACCCTGTCACCATAGTAACCGGATTGTTAAGTCCAAGCGAAGCCACTATATCATTTTTCACGCGCTCCGTGGCGGTCGCTGTAAACGCACTGACTATCGGTCGTCTTGGAAGTCTCGTTAAAAATCCGGCAATTTCCAGATAGCTCGGCCTAAAATCCTGCCCCCACTGCGATATACAGTGTGCCTCATCAACTGTCAGCATTGATATGTCCGCGTTGCAGGCAAAATCCAGAAAACGCGGCGTGTTGAGGCGCTCCGGAGCGACATAGATTATCTTGTATCGCCCCTGTGAGGCATACGAAAGTGCCATCCTTATCTGGTTTTCGGTCAGTGAGCTGTTGATATAGGCGGCATGCACTCCTGCCTGGTTTAAAGCCTTGACCTGATCTGACATAAGCGAGATAAGTGGCGAAATGACAAGCGTAATTCCTTTAAGCATAAGCGCCGGAAGCTGGTAGCACAGCGATTTTCCTGCGCCTGTCGGCATGATACCGAGCACATCGTGCCCTGCAAGTATGCCGTTTATGAGCTCCTCCTGCCCTGTTCTAAGACTGTCGTAGCCAAAGTATTGTTTGAGTGTCTGGTTTATGTTCATTTATGCTTGTTGTCCTCCCTTAGCTGCACGATAATCCTGTAGACCTCAGGCCTTCTCTCCTTCAGATGATTATCAAGCAGGTGTCTCCTCTGTGCAAACCGCTCTGCAAGCTCCGGATGCTCTCTTGCTATACGCTCATGCACCTCGCGACGGTGCATCTCGATATCTGCCGCAAGCGTGTGCACATCCTTTCCTGATATGTTGACGATTTCTTTCAGATGCTCCTCCAGATGCTCCAGCCACTCATCCTGGTCAAACTCATCCATATGCGCCCAGCGGCCATGCATGATTTCCTCTATATCCTTTGTCTTTTTTGAGCTGTTCTATCTGAAGCTTTATCTGCTTTTCAATCTGCTCCTCACTCTCGGCGCCAAACGCCCAGACAAACTCCTGCACTCTGTTGTCAGCACGCTTTCTTGAGGCACTGCGCTCCTCGTTATCTACGCCACCCTCAAGCGGATAAGGTCTGTTTATTCCCATATCCTTTAGCGCAATATGTATTGTCCTTCTGACACAGCCCTGCTCAATTAAATAACCTAAGCCCAGCTTCCTGAGTTGCTCGTTGAGCTCTGCAATGTGCTCTGTTATGTATAGCTTTACACCTTTTTGTTTCAGTGAGCGGTAAAGTGACTCTATGCTGTCAGCTCCTGTGATATCAATACTTCCGATAGCTCCGGCATCGATTATGACAGCTTTTGTATCATGCTTTAGGTGGTCCTCAATATCACGCACAAGTACCTTTGCATTTGCAAAAAACAGGCCGCTCGAAAATCTGTAAATAATCACACCGTCAATCTCGTGGATGTTTGTGCTCTCCCTGATATCGCGGAAATGACTGTGTCCCGGCTGCACACCGAGAAAGCAGGTGGCCGGCTTTGCGCTTCTGATTATCATCTCGGCAAAAGACAAAATGATTCCTATCAAAACTCCGTTTATCGTACCCAGAATAAGTACTCCGAAAAAAGCACCAACAAATATGAAAAATTCTGTCCTGCTGACCTTCCACAGTCTCTTTGCCAGATGAAACTCCGTGGCACCCATGAGCGCTGATATGACAATCGCCGTGAGCACCGGAACCGGCAGATATCCTATAAAGCCTGTGCAAAAAAGAAGCACTGCTATCATGGAAACGCCTGCAACAAGCCCTGTGAGCTGTGTCTTACCCTCGTACTGCTCGCTCATCGCAGTTCGTGACACTGAACCGTTTATCGGACAGCAGCCCGTAAAAGCCGCAGCCATATTTCCTATGGAAAATGCCAAAAGCTCCGTGTTATCATCTATTCTGTATCCGTTTTTCTGTGCGAAATTGTTTTCTGCCAGAAGTGTCTCTGCCATGATGACAACAGCAACCGAAAGACTTAAAACTATTACCTCTGAGGCCTTTTGAACTGAAAAAACTGCCTCGAAATCCGGTATATACCACCGCGGCATGCCGGGCTCAACTGCTGAAAGAGTCGGCACTCCCCACTCCTTTACCGGTCCAAAATATGTAAAAAGCGCGCCTGTTACCATGAGCACAACCGCCATAGGAAACTTTGGAACAAGCCTCTTACTCACAACCAAAATGGCAAGCGCTACAATCCCCATGACAAGTGCGGCTGCATTTATGTGGTGTAAGGCCTCCCATATATGCTCAGACAGTTCAAAAAGCTCTCCGGTTCCTGCCGCAGAGCCCATGAGCTTTGGCGCCTGCATCAGTATGATTGTAGTACATATGCCTGTGATAAATCCGCCCATAACCGGCGCAGATATGTAGTTCACCAGCTTTCCGGCATTCATGAAGTAAAATGCCAAAAGCCACAGTGCCACAAAAAATGTAAACACCGGTACAACCGTCATGGCCTCTTTGCTTCCTGCCTCTATTCCCATGCCAAGCACTGCTGCTCCGACAAGCGCCGCCGGAGCAGCATCCACACCGAATATAAACTGCGGTGATGTGGAAAACAGCGCAAACAATATGATTGGGAATACCGAGCCATACAAGCCATATACCGCCGGTAGCCCGGATATCTGCGCATAGCCCATCGATATAGGAATCGAAACCGCCATGATGATGATTCCCGCAAGAATGTCCTTTGGGAGATTTTTCTTGTCGTAGTTTTTGAGTGTTGGTGCAACTGATAATTTTTGTTTCATTTAGATTTGTGCCTTCTTTATCAATACTTTCTTTCCTTCAAATGCGAAACCATAATGTTGAATTGCTTCTCTTTTATATCCTCGTTCCAAAAGCTTTGCATCATAATTTTTTTTCTCTTCAATCTGCTTCAAAGCACTATCCGCAGTCATATCCAGTGATGTCTCCTCTTGCGAATCAATAACCTTAAATTCTATTATTACAGCCTGCGAATTTTTATCACGTGGAATGATCATCACATCATATCTGCCATAGCCACTTTCACGGTTTGACTGCACTTCATATTTATCTCTAAGCTCGACCAGCAGGCCTAAGACAAAACCATGATAAAATCTCTCCGGTTCAGATTTTCCCGAAGGATGCTTTCCGCTGTCAAAGCTGCTGAAGGTAGATAAAGCGACCTCATTCATGTATATGTTCATTTCCTTTACATTGCCTCTAAGCAATGCCCTTATGAATCCATTATAATTCGAAACAGAGGCATTAAACCATCCTCTGAACATATTTGAAAACATACTTACGGTTTCAAGATTTGTAATGCTCAGATGATACCACGGTTCAAGCGTAAGACCTCTTTTTTTCTAAGGAATCAACCTTTAAATAACCGCTGGCAAGCAAAAGACTCCAAATGGCATTTTCATCGTTATCGAGCTGTTCAAACACCAGTTGTTCGTCAATGCTAACCTCCACAGAATCGCCTTCCAGAAGTGTTTCCATCATAGATTTTATTTCTGCAGATGCTGTTCTGATCAAACGATTTACCAGACCGTTTGAGCTGGTAGATGCCCAGTATGGACTTATCTGTTTTTCCTTTAGAAAATTCGTTATAGACCATGGATTATAAATATCACTGTGATTTCCAAATTTAAAACCGTCATACCATTTTTTTACAGTATCTTTTTCACCGGACAGACCATACTCTTCCATTGCATCAAAAACTTCATTCTCTGTAAATCCAAAGCTCGTTGCATAACTGCTTGAGGTCGTGGTTATTACATTCAGATTATTGAGGTCTGAAAAAATTGATTCCTTTGATACACGCGTGATTCCTGTCATAATAGCACGCTCCATATACGGATTTGTCTTGAACGTTGCATTAAACAGGCTTCTTATATATGCAGTAAACTCATTCCAATATCCATGAAGATATGCCTCCTGTATAGGAGTATCATACTCATCAAGGATAATTATCGTCTTCTTTCCCCAGTAACGATGAAAATACACACAAAATATTTAATTTTAATCCACTCTCAGCATCACCCATCCTGGTATTTGTTCCTTCAAAATCAGCTATTTCGTCTGCTGTCAGAGTATCCCCCCTCAAGCAGATATCTGTGCCTTTTGTAAACAGCCTCTATCTGTGCTTTTATCTGGATTTTTGCATCTCCCAGATTGTCGGCCTTAACCGAAGCAAAGCTCATAAAAATCACAGGATAAGTACCCTGCATTTTTCGATAGTCCTCATCCTCCCATATAGACAATGAATCAAACAAATCGCTCCTGTCCTTATACTGATTTGAAAAAAAAGCAGTTAAGCATGCTCATATTAAGTGTTTTTCCAAAACGCCTCGGACGCGTGATGAGAGTCACATCATCCTTTGAATCCCACCATTCCTTTATAAAGCTCGTTTTGTCCACAAAAAAGCAATTATCTTCTATAACAGAAGCAAAATCCTGTTTCCCAATACCAATCGTTTTTACCATATCTGACTCCCTGTATAGTCTCAAATCATTGTTTTATATATGATATTATAGCCAATACAATTATGCACTGCAAGAAACAAATATACTCTTCTTAATCACGTTTTTAAACATAGATTAAGAAGAGTATAATCTCTTTTATGTCGTATTAAATTATAACTACTTAATTACAGCCTCAACCTCACCCTTCTCAGGCATCACGCGAAGTGCGCCCTTTCTCGTGGTAATAAGCGAGGCTGCCGCATTTGCGAATGTGAGCATTTTTTTCACATCGTCATCCTTCCGGTCATTGATACCATGCTCCAGCACATCGTGAAGCAGGCATGCACAGAAAGTATCTCCTGCACCTGTAGTCTCGACAGTGTCATCTCGCAGGAACGGAGCTGCCTCCACGATATGTCCGTCAAAAAATGCCATACTTCCGTTTTTGCCCATGGTGGCACAGATAAACGGAATGTGATACTCATCTATGAGCTTCTTTACACCTGTCTTTATGTCCTTTTCGCCTGTCATGAATTCAATCTCATCATCAGATATTTTTAAGATGTCACACTGACTCAGGCCCCAGCTTATCTTCTCTTTTGCATCGTCCATGCTCTTCCAGAGCGGTTTGCGCAGATTAGGGTCAAAGGAAATCAGTACGCCTGCCTCTTTTGCGGCAGCTATTGCATGCTTTGTCGCATTCTCACAGATCTTATCTGTCATTGAAAGACTTCCGAAGTGGAAAATTTTTGCGTTTCTCACAAGGGATAAATCCACCTCATCCGCTGTCAGCATCATATCTGCTCCCGGATTTCTGTAAAATGAGAAATCTCTGTCTCCGTCTGCTGCGGTCTGGACAAATGCAAGAGTGGTATGGACATTATCATCATAGCGCACGCCTGTTGTGTCGATGCCCTGCTCCTTTACGGCATCAACAAGCAGCCTTCCGAACGCATCCTGTCCCACTTTTCCGATGAAAGCAGTCTGATGACCGAGCTTTTGAAGCATGGCAAGCACGTTACATGGAGCTCCACCCGGATTAGCCTCAAAAAGCTTATTGTCCTGCGCACTTGTACCGTTTTCTGTAAAATCTATAAGTAATTCACCTAATGCAACTACATCGATATTGTACCTCTTTCTTTCCTGTCAAAATATCCTGTATATTATTCTACAAATAACCGGACTAATAATTTGACCGGTTATTATTTGTATGCTCTACTGATATGCTGTCATATTACAAAATTATATCATATTATATCATATTTTTCAATATCCACAACAGCACTTCCGTCACAATTAAAGCTGATTCCGTCTGCCTGAAGAGGTGTACAGATAGCTGTGGTCGCGACCTGCTGTCCGTCATTGATAAAGAGCTCTATAGACTGTCTGTCCATGATGAAACGAAGCTTTAGCTTTCTGTCTGTATCTGCGATCTTAATTTTTCTGACACAGACGACATCCTTTGTGACGCCACAGCAGGTACGATCAATCTCGAGCACGCCTGCGACTCTGTTGTAGGTAAACGCTGTGCTATACTCATCATCGCATGCCATTTCAACAGTGAAGTCATGGTACTCCTCGCCTGAAAGCTCCACTGTCATGTCGAGAGTACGGCCCTTTATGCCATCAAAGGTCGTGTAGCAGTCTATTTTTTTATCTGTATAATGACACTTGTTTGCACGATAATTTTCTATTTCCTTAACCGGCTTCTGCCAGATACGGCCGTCCTTTATTTCAAGCTCACGAGGCAGTGTCATCATGCCCTGCCAATCCTGCGAATCAGGAACGACACATGCATCCCACGACTTCATCCAGGCAATCATCACGCGACGTCCGTCCGGAAGCAGTGTAGTCTGCGGTGCATAAAAGTCCATGCCATAGTCAAGTGTGTGCGGCTCTTCCTTGATAAATACATGATTTTCTTTATCATAATCCCCCAGAAAATATACAGAGTTGTGTCCGTTATGAAACTCATATTTGTCTGCCTTCATACTCTGCGGTGAACAGATGAGCACATGCTTATCCTCCAGCCCAAAAGTCCGGGCACTCCCACATGGTACCTATTTTGCCGGTGCTGTTTGCCGCAAGGATTGTCTCAAACTGCCAATCGGTCAGGTTTTTGAAGAGCAGAGCACTACCTGTCCCACATTGTTTAAGTCCTTGCTTCCAACTATAAGATAATATGTGTCATCCTCTTTCCATATTTTAGGGTCACGGAAATCGATTCTGCTGCAGTTTTCAGGAAGCATATCGCCTGTCACAACAGGATTATTCTCATGCTTCACATAATTAAGTCCGTCTCCAAATGCGATGCACTGGTTCTGTCTCTCCTGCTCACTGCCGTCAGGAAGTTTAATCCTTGTGACACCTGTGTATACAAGCACATGCTTACCATCTGCCTCAATGGCACTTCCTGAGAAACATCCTTTTTTATCATATTCCTCGTCAGGTGCCAGCACACACGGAAGCTGCTCCCACTTAATCATATCGCTTGTCGTACTATGCCCCCAATGCATAGGTCCCCACTCACGCAGATATGGATAGTACTGATAAAACAGATGAATTTTTCCGTTATAGACAGAAAATCCATTCGGATCATTAATCCATCCTGCCGGTGCACTGATATGAAACAAAGGTTTACTCTCTTTATCTGTAGCAGCTATTTTTTTTTTGCCTCGTAGCTTCTTGCTTTTTCCAATAATTCGCTCATTCAAATCCTCCAATTCTGTTTGCTTTGCCGGTAATACAGAATTATGAACAGTAACCTATTTGCCCTCTGACGTACTCTCAAGGGATTTCTGATAGCTGTCAAAATATTTCTGCTTTATCTTCAAATAATCCTGTAAACCATATTTATCAAGTTTCTTAAGGTATGAATCCCATTCCTTATCAATGCCGCCGTTTAATATCCAGTCGGCCTTTTTCTGCTCAGCATATTTCTTGATGTCTGTGTCGTACTGTGACACCTTGTTTGTGTCATCTATGCTCATGAACACGTTTGGATAGACATACTTACTGTTCATGTCCTTCAGATAAGCCTCATGCATGTTGTCAAGACGCCACTTGGCATCTGCAGGCTCTGTCACATAAACATCATAGTAATCGTTTAAAACAGCAAGCGGTCCGTTTACTGACTGTGCCTCACGCACTTCAACCGGTGACTGATCGCCCAGATCCATATGCTTTAACATCTGTCCACCGTCAGCGTTTGTACTCATCTCAAATATATTGAACGAATCTTTCTCGCCGTATGTTCCCCAGTTATTTTGTGGAGACTGGATTGGAGCATACATCTGGTCAATCCACGCGGCTGCCAAAGCCGTATCCCTGCAGCTTGATGTCAGTACGCATCGTCCTCTGTCGAAACCACTCGTCTCACTGTTATTCTGTCTGGTGATATTTCTGACTCCGTCAGGTCCTGTGAGAGCAGGAAGCATGACGTAATCTGTGTTATTGTCAATGTTTGCAATGTCCCATGTAAAGCAGAGCCCGTATCTGTGGTTTTTACCCTTTGCTACATATGTTGACCACTCCTGTGTAAATGCCTCAGGGTCAATCAAATCCTCTGTGACAAGCTTGTGAAGCCACTCGATACCCTCCTTGTAGCCCTCCTGTGTAGGGAGTATAGATGACTTTTCCCTCATCTGTTACTGCAAAGTGGTCACCTGTATCACCATAACCCTCACCAAAGCCGTTCATGAGGATGGCAGGATCCTGATCACCGTTGTTTATGATAAATGACATCGGAATAACCCCACCCTCGATATCAAATTCCTGCTCAAGCTCGTCGGCATGATCTCTGAATGCAATAAGCACCTGCTCGAGCTCGTCTGTGGTAGTCGGTATATCAAGTCCCAGATAGTCAAGCCACTTCTTGTTGATATAAGGAATATCGCCTATTGCCTGGATAGCTTCTTTTCCTGAACCAAGCTGCTCTATCCAAGGAAATGAATAGATATGTCCGTCCGGTGCGGTACACATTGTCCTATATTCAGGATATTTCTCAAAAACTGCCTGAAGATTAGGCATATATTTGTCAATCAGATTCTCAACCGGAATGATAATTCCCTGCTTTGCATATCTGAGCAGGTCGTAATCACTCATACCTGCATTAAACAGTCCATCCGGCAGATTACCAAACTGCGCCAATGCCAGATTCTTCTTGTCAGAGAACTGGTCTGAAACGAAGCATGTCCAGTCGATATGCACGTTGGTCTGCTTCTCCATTCTCTTGAAGATAGTCCTCTCATTAGGATCCTGTGTGGATGTGGCCGGTGCACTTGTGATAAATGACAGCTCAGCCTTCTCCTTCAGAGGAAACTGCACATCTGATACCGGTGTGTCCGGATTTGTCTCGGCATTTAAGCTCTGCTGCTTTCCACAGCCTGCCACACCTGTCAGCATTGCAAGTGTAAGCGAAAGTGTAATTAATTTTTTGAAGCTTCTTTTTTCATATCCATACTCATCCTTTCTGTTAGCCCTTAACAGATCCAACCATGATTCCTTTATCAAAATATTTCTGGAAAAATGGATACATAATCAAAAGTGGTAAACTTGATACAACAATTGTAGCGTACTTGAGCTGCTCTGCAACCTTTGCCATCTCAGCTGTACTCTGGATATCTGCAATCATGCCCGGCTGAGGTGTATTCTGCACGAGAATTGAACGCAGTACAAGCTGTAATGGCTGGAGATTTGCGTCATTCAGGTAAATCATTGCATCAAAGTAGCTGTTCCACATTCCTACAAATGACCAAAGCATAAGCACCGCAATAATCGGCTTACAAACCGGAAGCATAATCTTAAAGAAATGCTGTATTTCATTTGCTCCGTCGATGGCTGATGCCTCACGAAGCTCATTTGGCACTGACTGATAATAGGTTCTCGCCAAAATCATATTCCACACATTGAAAGCGCCCGGAATGAGGATTGCCCATACGGTGTTTACCATATGGAGCTGATTTATAAGGATGAATGTAGGAATCATTCCTCCTCCAAAAACATTGTGATAATAAAAATCACATTGAAAAATTTTCTTCCGACAAATTCCTTTTTAGACATAGGATATGCTGCCAGGATTGTGACAAATACTGAGATTGCCGCAAACGCTATTGAGTAAAAAAACGAATTAAAAAATCCGCGCCATATCATGTCATTTTCCAGAACTCGTCTGTATGCATCAATAGTCCAGTCCTTTATGTTGAAGCTCAGTCCCCGATTGTTAAGTACTGTCGGATCCATGAAAGATGCCAGCACTACATATACTAACGGAACAATTATTGCAAGCACAAACAACCCAAGAAGTGTATATCCAATTCCAAGAACAATTTTATCAGTCCGTGAATATTTGATTTTTATCGTCATATCTTTTTCCATTGCACTTTCCTCCTAGATTCCTTCACCATCGTTTAGCTTCTTTACAACCGCATTGACTATAATCAGCAATATTACGTTGATTACCGAGTTGAAAAGACCAACCGCTGTTGAATAACCATAGTCTCCATTCAAAAGTCCGATTCTGTATACATATGTAAAGAATTTCCGATGCCGGTAAGTTCATATCTGTCTGTAACGCATAGGCTTTCTCGAAACCGATACTCATAATATTTCCTGCCTGCAGGATGAACTGTATCACTATAATATTCTTAATAGCCGGAAGCTCAACATATCACATCTGCTGGAAGATGTTTGCTCCATCCATTCTCGCTGCCTCTTCAAGCTCCTTGCTCGCATTGGATAATGCCGCTGTGTACATGATTGAAGCCCAGCCTGCTCCCTGCCAGATGCCGCTCGCGATGTAGATGGTTCTGAATGCGGCCGGCATTGTCATCCAGTTTGTGCTGATACCGAGCATCTTGTTCATAGGTCCGATTGGTGATAAAAACATACGAACCATACCACAAAGTACAATAACTGAAATAAAATTCGGTGCGTAAATCAGAAGCTGTATCTTTTTCTTGATGCCCTCTTTGCGAATACGATTCAGAAGCAGTGCAAGTATAATCGGTACCGGAAATCCCCATAACAATCCGTAAATACTTACCTTTAACGTATTCATAAGGTAGTTCATAAAATCAGGTGATGATAAAAATCTCTTGAAATATTCAAGCCCGACCCATGGACTCCCCAGCACACCCTTTATGACATTGTAATCCTTGAATGCTATGAGCAGTCCGCCCATCGGAACATACTTGAATATAATTGTCAGTAAAAGTGCCGGCATAAGGAAAAATATGTACAACATCCAGTTTTTTTCTTCACATATGTCACTTTGCTTTTCAATGACTGCTTTTTTTCTTTCATTTGCTGTGACCTCCACTCTCTTTCACATTTTGTCTTTTTTACTTAATTTTCTTACCGGTAAAGTAACCGGTTACTTTATAATTTGATAATACAATATCATTTGTGCTGTGTCAATACTTTTCTCAAAAAAAAGTAACCGGTTACTTTTTTGTTGATATTTTGGAAATTGCGCTGTATACTGTTTATAAACATTTGTAATATAAGTAATTTTTATAAGGAGACATCCCATGGAAAAAACAGGTTACATTTGCAGATATTGCGGAATATACACACTTTTCAAAAACAACGATTTCAAGATATTTCAATCATCCGGACTCTCTGACACTGGAGAATCAGGAAAAGATTTCCCGTGCGCTTGATGAACTCGGCTATAAGAAGAATAAGCTCGCAAAGGTTCTCGCAAACGGTAAGAGCGAGTTTGTCGGCATAATAGTGCCAAACCTTTACCTGCACTACTACTCTGAGATGCTCACACAGCTTTTAGCCACCTTACACTGACTATCACTATAAGTTTCTCATCTTTATGAGTGACAAGGGGGCGGCTGAGGAAGAAAACTACATTGATGAACTTTTAGCTTATCAGATAGAGGGTCTTATCGTGCTAAGTCACACTCTCTCATCTGAAAAGCTTGCTTCATACCACATTCCAATTGTCGCAATCGAGCGAGAATCCATGCATATAAGCAGTGTCACCTCCGACAACTATATGGGTGCGCTTCAGGCCACATCTCTTTTAATACGTGACAAATGTGATATCCTCATCCATATCAATGTAGATGTGCCAAAGTATGTCCCGGCTTACGACAGAATCCGTGCGTTTGAGGACACCTGTACCGAGCACAATATTCCCTATGAGCTCAGCCTGAACGTATCCGGTGATTCGTACAACGATTTATTTTCTCAGATGAAGGTGATTTTTAACAATATAGATGAGAAATATCCTGATAAAAAGAAAAGGGGTATTCCTGGCAAACGACACATATGCCAACATGTTTTTGAACCTTGTCATACAAAAATACGGCTGCCTGCCGGACAGCTATGAGATAGTCGGCTTCGACAATTCACCAATTGCCAACGAAGCCATAATTCCAATCACCACCATCGGCCAGCAGATAGATGTAATCGCAAGAACCGCCATGGATTTTCTCGTCAGGCAGATGGATAACCGCAAACAAAGCAATCCTGAGCCCGATTTGGCGCCAACGCACAAAAAGATAGCGCCTGTGCTGATTCGCAGGGAGACAACCAGCTAGTACATCGTTTATGCGACATGTACCAGCCTAATTTTCTCCTGTTGCGTCCTGATATTCCCTGCTGCTCACACCACCCCATGAGTTTCTATCTGCTGAGAAAACCTCATTTGTGGTTTTATTTACAGCATAAAATCCCAGTAGCCTTGTATCTGAGCCACTAACCAACTGCTCATAAACAAACAAATCACACTGTCCATTTTCGGAAACTCTGTCATAAACTAACCTATTCTCATACGTACTTCCATCCGCCTCGCCGGTTTCGAAAACAGAATAAAAAGTACCTTTAGCGGTGGAACCGTTGCGAATAATACCGGCATCCCCGGCTGAGAGTATCCCTGCAGCTGCCATGTAATCATATACGGCCTTGCTTTCTGTATCCAGGCTTTCGCCTGCGTTCTCATTTCCTGCATTCTCATTTTCTGTATTTTCAGAACCGTTATTGAATTGACTGTGAATTATTCTCAGTGCTGCTCTCACTGTCATTTGCGCCACTGTCACCAGCATCATTTCCACTGTCACCGGTGCTGTCATCATCGTTTATAAGTCCAAACTTTATTGTTTCCTTAAATGTCAAACTTTCGTCTCAGGAAAGGTCCAACCTTGATGTTATAGTATTCATCAGTGCTATATCCATCCGAAGTACTCATGCAGATAAGACCATTCGCATATGCCTTTTTCTCCGTATCCATGCCGATGAATGAAATTATCAGATTAATAACCATGGCAGCCATCAAACACAGCCACATGACTATGAGTATTACTTTTCTGAATAGCCTTACCCCTTCTGACTTTTTAGATACGCTGTCACTGAATAATATCCACCTGATTATCCAGTAAAGCGACAAGACCATACAGCCTGCGTATGTTATCAGAACAGACGACAGCTCGAACCAGTATCTATAGTGATATCCTCGAGACAGTAAGCCTCCTACTCCATAGAAAATTCCTGCATACAACACCAATATCGCAGTAACTACAATTGCTGTCGGCCACTTATGCTTTATCCTGGTGTCTGCGTAAATTGCCTGACACAAATCCATTTTTGCATTTTCTGATAAAAACAATGCACCAATCTGCATGTCCGTCATCTGCTTTTGATTCGCCGGCACAGCATAGCACTTATCCAGCCACTCCTGCCAGCCCGGCTTATCACATAGGAACAAAACTGCAGCATTGCAAAAAAATAATAATCTCTTAAATATGGCAGCTTCACACAATTGATATCAACCATTGCAAGAGCCTGTGCGGCCAGATCATAGTTTGACATAAGAAGCTGCTGCTTAGCCATCACTATCAACACAACTGACTGAAGCTGCCTATTATTCCTGTATCTGGTTCTGTACATAGCCAAATTGTAATCATGCCTGTCCTGAAGGCTCCAATTCTCTGTCCTTTTCGCTGATATATTAACAACAGCGATCAGCATCAACACCAGAAAAATAATACCTGCAAAAAAGAGCAATAAACATGATTTAATCATTCCTGAACTATAGTCATCCCTATGGAACATTCCAAACAACAAGCTTAATGTCAAAACACTCCATACAACAGTCAATACTCTGTAAATCTGCACATATCTTTTCTGCCATAAGCCATTTTTGTATCCAATGGTATCAGGGGTGACAGTGTTTGAAAGCTCATAATAATTCATGCAATCCGCCTCTTTATCTCTGTAAATGAAATTGATTTATCCGTGGCTTAATTGTACCACGAATAAACCAATTTGTGTGAAATCTATTTTATCTGTATCTTCTTTCTCATGCGCATCTCCCACACATAGTAGGTCACAATAAGCAGTATTCCTGTTGTAAGCCAGGCTGCCGGATCTGCAAAGCACACACCGCCGTAACCAAATGGCTTTGACAGGGCAAGTATTGCAATCCATCTCGACACAAGCTCCATCGCACCGCTAAGCATAGGCACAAGACCCTTGTTAAGTCCCTGCAGACCGTTTCTGTATGCAAAAAATCCATGCAAGAGAGCATGAAGACACCCGCGATTTTCAGATATTTCATAGCACAGTCAATGTCAGTTGCCGTAGGCGATGTGATAAACCAGCCTATCATGTACGGTCCGACAAAGCAGTTAATTGCTGCCGCTAAAACTGCGCAGCCTATACATATGAAAAAGCATGACTTCATACCCTTAAATATCCTGTCGTATCTTCCTGCTCCTAGATTTTGTCCGCAGTAAGTCGCAGCGGCTGTTCCAAGTGTAGGCATGGTCTGTGTCGCGATATTGTTGACCTTGGATGCGGCGGTATACGCAGCTACCACCTGCGAACCGAACACATTGACCGCAGCCTGGAAAATCATCGTTCCGATAGCAGTGATTGAATAGTTGAGTGCCATCTGCAGACCGATTGAGAGCATTCGCCAGATTCCGCTCCAGTCCATGTAATAATCCTCACGGCTGGTGCGCAGCAAATCATACTTCTTAAACATCACGATAAATGACAAAACTGCAGCAATTCCCTGGGAGATAACTGTCGCATAAGCTGCTCCTGCCGTGCCTGCCTTCACCACCACGATAAAGAATATATCCAGCACAATATTCAATACAGATGAAAAAATCAAAAAGTACAGCGGAGTCTTGCTGTCTCCGATGCTTCGCAAAAGACCGGAAGCCACATTGTAGGACATGGTGCAGAAAATTCCCGCAAAAATGACCTTTATGTACGCATCAGCCATGACAAGTATATCATCAGGTGTATTGAGCCAGATAAGAAGCTGCCTCGATGCAAGCACTGTCGGAATCGTGAGCACTACTGAAACAATCACAGTAAGAATGATAGCTAAAGCCACATAATGCTTCAAAAGCTTCTCTTTTTTTTCGCACCAAACGCATGGCTTGCCATAACTCCAAAGCCCTGTGCTATTCCATTTGCAAAGCCAAGCACCAGAAACATAATACAGCCTGTCGAGCCAACCGCCGCAAGCGCCTTTGAGCCCAGATACTGCCCCACGATAATCGTGTCCACCATATTATAGAACTGCTGAAACAGATTTCCCATCAGAACAGGAATCGAGAACAGCAATATAATTTTCATTGGATTGCCTTTGGTCATATCTGTCTTCATGTGTAAATGCCCTCCCCAAAAATTCAATTCATAATAACTTTTCCCAACAGGTTCACCCCTGCAGAAAATCCATTAAAAAAAATGTGTGAACAAGCTCTTTTTCAAAGCCTCGTTCACACATTATATACACATATTTTCCAGTATTCAAGTACTATTTTCAAAATTTATAACTTATTTTTTAACAGTACGTTTATTCTTTCTTCCTCACACGATAATTCACATATCTCTTTATCAGGTAGTACACGACACCCCATGTCGGTACTCCGATGAACAGCCCCACTACTCCAAATAATCCATTTCCAAGGAAGATTGCAAATACCACCCAGAAAGGTGAGAGTCCTGTGGACTCACCGAGTATCTTTGGTCCGATAATATTGCCGTCCACCTGCTGTAAGATAATGATAAACAGCAAAAATATCACACCCTTTGACGGGCTGTCGAGCATGATGAGTATGGTGCTTGGTATGGCTCCGATGTACGGTCCAAAGAACGGTATGACATTGGTCACTCCGACTATCACGCTGATGAGTGCTACATACGGCATTCGCAGTATCAGGCAGCACACGAAACAGATAGCTCCGATTATGAGTGAATCAATGATTTTACCACTGATAAAACCACCGAATATCTTGTCGCTCTCCTTTAAGATGCTTGAAAGCACCTGTATATGGCGCTCCGGCAGAAATGCGCTCACGAGCTTTTTAGTCTGGCGTTTGAAGGTATCCTTGCTAAGAAGGACATAGATGGCAACGATGAATGCAACAAGACAGTTTACCGCTGTGCCAAAGATTCCCATAATACCGTTTATCACAAAGGTAACCTGTCCGAGCATATTGTCCTTTACCCATTCAGTAAAATAGCTTATGCCGTTATTGTATAGCTCAGTGATTATTTCCTTTGCCCTGTCATTGTTTTTGGCAAGCTCCGTGATTTTTTTCACAAGGTCCTGTATCTGATCCGGTAAAAGACTGACCGCATTTGTGATATTGCTTACAAGCTGTGGCACCACCATCATGATGAGCACTACAATAATGGCTATTATTATGGCCAGACTTATAAGTATTGACAACCCTCTCATAGAAGGTCTCTTTCCACACTTCTTTTCTATGGCTTTGCCAAGCGAATTGCTTAGCTTTCTGTCATAAAACTCTACCATCGGATTTATGAGATACGCCAGCACAATCCCCATGATGATTGGCATAAGTATGTTTATTATTCTCACTATCTGTGCCATTATTGCATCGAATTTAAATAGCACAAACACTAGCAGGATTGCTCCTGCTAGTGCTAAAAACTGTGAAAACCCTTTGGCCCATGCGACCTTTATGGTGTGCTTCATCTTATTATTCACTTCCATGCGCGATTCCTCCTCGTTTATTGTATGTCCGGAATGTAACAAGCTGATATTATATAGTCTTTAATCAATTCTAGCAACACTCTCGCCCTCTGTCAGCTCAAATGATATTATCTCATGACATGAGCCTTTATGCAAATCTATCATGTTAAAAAAGAAGCTCCACGCTGCGTGCCGCCATATCCTTGTGCGGCTGTCTGATAGATACAATCTTGGGATTGTAGTACTCTGCAAGTGTCGAACCATCAAAGCCTGTGATAGATATATCTTCCGGCACCCTAAGTCCCTTATCAAGTATTGCCCTTAAGGCACCGATTGCCATGACATCGGAAATCGCATAGACTGCGGTGATTTCTATATCCTTTTCCAAAAGCTTTTTCATCGCACGATATGCGCTGTCATATGAGAATCGCGCTCTCTCATAGTAACGCTCATCAGGTGTGATTCCATGCTTTTTTAAGCTGTTGAGATATCCGTTATGTCGCAGACGAGCTGTCTGTGAAAGCTCCAGATTGGCTCCAATCTCTGCTATCTTTGTATGTCCATGCTCGATGAGATAGTCGACGATTGTTTCCCCTGCCTTCTCATCATCAATGGAAACAGATGACAGCTCCTCCATGCTCCAGTTTTCTGCCGATGTGGTCACGATAACACACGGCACCTTAAATGACGATGTATCCTCCGAGAAATCTTCCCTGCTGCCTCCGAGGAATATGATGCCAAGCGGCTTTCGCTCCCTGCATATGCGGTCTGTCACACTGCTTAGATTACTGTCCTCATCCAGATATGTGATGCTCAAAGAGTAGTCTGTTCTGTCTATTATCGACTGGATTTCCTCGACTACGTTTGCAAACAGCATATTAGAGGTACCCTTTACCAACAGATAAATATTTCTGGAAATGGTCTGCTTGAGCCTCTTTGCATTGGTATTTGGCACAAAGTTGTGTGCCTCAACTATTTTCATTATGGTTTCTTTTGCTGCAGGAGAAACATCCTGCCTGTTATTTAAAACTCGGGATACAGTTGTTACTGAGTATCCCGATTCTTGCTATATCTACAATTGTCATTGTTTTCCCCGTCCGGACAGCGATACGTCCTTTTACATTATATCCATGTGATATAATTTATTTCACTCGTTATATCATATATCCACAACTACAAAACCTGCTAATTTAGCTTAAGCCCCACATGTTTTCTTAACAAGTGTGTGACTTAAAATAACATAAACTATATCCTCTTGTAAGCTATATTAACCCTTTACAGCTCCTGCGAGCACACCCTCTATAATGTACTTCTGACATACAATATAGAAGATAACAATTGGCAGAATTGCAAGCACGAGCATGGCCATCATTGCACCCCAGTCAATCATACCGTGGCTCTGCTTTAAGTACTGAATAGCAATTGGTATGGTTTTGTACTGGTTGATGTTTAAAACCAGTGATGGAAGAAGGTAATCATTCCATACCCACATCGCCTCAAGGATTGCTACCGTTACCGCTGTAGGACGAAGTATTGGAAATACGACCCTGAAATACATCTGTAATGGTGTACAGCCATCAATCATAGCTGCCTCTTCGATCTCTAATGAGATACTCTTTACAAATCCTGTAAACATAAACACAGCAAGTCCTGCTCCAAAGCCAAGGTATACAATGATGATACCGAGTGGATTTGATAAATGAAGCATATTTGCAAATTTTGATAATGTAAACATTACCATCTGGAATGGTACAATCATAGAGAAAAGGCAAAGTGTATACATAAGCTTTGTGCCCTTAGTCTTTACACGAACTATGTACCATGCACACATTGAGCAGCAGAGTACAATAAGTACTACTGAGCCGACTGTGATGAAAAGTGAATTTCCAAAGCAGTCCCAGAAATGTGTCATTCTGAGACCATTCTTGTAGTTTAATGTGCTACAGAAAAGCCTTGACATACCATCCTTGAAGGCTTCAAAGCCCTCAGTGATAGATACTGTGCTGATTCCAAACGGATGCTTGAATATGTAGGCTTTTCTCTTAAATGAATTGAGTAACACCAGATTGGTGAAATCCAAAGTATTGATAAAACAGCGAATAATAATGTGATTATCCAACCGTGCTTGGCCTGTCTTACGGCACTGACTTCCTGCGCTTTTTTCTGTTTTGCCATTAGTCCTGTACCTCCTTGCTTGTAGTAATCTTATTCTGTGCAAGTGCGATAATTGCAACAATTATAAAGAATATAACAGCCTTTGCCTGACCTACGCCCTGCCATCCTGTTGTTCCATACATGGTGTTGTAGATATTTAAGGCAAGCAGCTCTGACATCTTTCCCGGATTACCGCCTGTAAGAGCTAAGTTCTGGTCGAACAGCTTGAAGCCGTTTGTCAATGTCAGGAATGTACAGATTGTGATTGTCGGCATAAGCATTGGAAGAATAACGCTCTTTAAGAGCTGCCATCTGTTGGCTCCATCAATCTTTGCTGCCTCAATAAGCTCACCCGGTATATTCTGAATACCTGCGATGTAGATAATCATCATATATCCAATCTGCTGCCAGCATACTACTGCGATAAGTCCCCAGAATGCTGACCACTCTGAGCTTACGATTGTCTTTGAATAGTTCTGCAGGATAGAGTTAAAAATCATCAACCATACATATGAAAGTACGATTCCACCGATCAGGTTTGGAAGGAAGAATACTGTACGGAAAAGATTTGTTCCTCTGATTCCTTTTGTAAGCGCCATTGCTATTGCAAATGATACGATATTGATAATCAGTACCGAAACTACTGTAAATAGTGCTGTGTACCAGATTGAATGAATAAAGGTTGTATCCACACTGCCGTTTACAACAAAAATCCTTGTGTAATTTTTAAATCCCACCCATTTCCAGTCTGTAACAGTGGAGAATTTACAAAATGAAAGGAAGATACCATATACGAACGGTACAATAAATCCTATTGTAAATGCTGCCATTGTCGGTAAAGCGAAGATCCAAAATTTTTTTTCTAATCGACTTTTCCATAACAAATATACCTTTCTTAAAAAAATATGGGGTGGTGACTGCCACTCACCCCACTTTTACTACTTTTTACTAACTTTTAGAGAATTTTACTGCTCGTTCTGAAGATCCCAGTAATAAGCCCATTTCTCTGAGAATGCCTTTGCAACGTCATCCCATGAACCATTACGCTCTGTGTACTCTGTGAGTGGAGCAAGGAAATCAGCTCTCCAGTCATCTACTGAAGGTGTTGCGTTGAATGACCATGCTACTGATGTCTTGCCTTCCTTTGCAAGTTCTGATGCTACATTAGCAAAAGCGTTCTTTGACTCATAGTCGCCTGTGAATGTATCGAATGGAGCTGAAAGACCCATTTTATTAACGATTGCATCACGTCCGTCATCACTTGTGATTACCCAGTTGAGGAATTCAAGTGTTGCATCAATATCCTTCTGATCTGCCTTAGCGTTTACTGTCCAGTGGTTCTCTGTACCAACTGCAAGTCCCTCGTTCGCGTCATCTACACCGAAGTAGATAGGCATCATTGAAAGGTCAGACTGCTTAACTGTGTATCCGTTCTCGTTGTCATCTGCGAAGTTAGCATACTCCCAGTCACCATTCTGGTAGAATACAGCCTCTTCCATACCAAGCTCTGACTCAGCATTTAAGCTTCCTGAATCAAGTGTAGCCTTGTCTGCTGCTGATGTATTTGTGTACATATCCCAAACTCTCTTGAAGTTGTCCATGTACTTACCTGTAACTTCCTTCTGTCCTGCTGTGAGATCACATCCTGCATCCTTGAACTCATAGTAGAGTGCGAGACCTGCGAGATGTCCTGTGAATCTCCAGTTAGATCCGCTGTCAAGTCCTGCTGAAGCAAATGCCTCTGTAAGATGTAAGTCACAAGCTTTGTTGATGTCATCTACATGCTCGTTGATATCAGTTGCAACCTTCTCTAATGTATCAAGATCCTTGATATCATCTACTGACTTGATAACTGCTCCAGAGTAGTTGCTGCAGTATTTCTCAAGAATTGCCTTGTTGTAGATGATTCCGTAGCACTCATAGCAGTTAGCTACTGATGCAATCTTGCCATTGTACTCAAGTGCAAGTGACTTATCTGTAAGGTGCTTGTAAATCTCGCTGTCCTTTAAGTCATATATGTATTTGTCATACTCTGCGCAGTCTGATGTGCTTCCGATATTGAAGATTGTAGGAGCCTCCTTCTTAGCAAGCTCAGACTTAAGTGTTGTCTTGTACTGTCCATCAGCTGCTGTTACTACTGTAACCTGTACGCCTGTCTCATCTGTGTACTTCTCTGCAAGATCCTGCCATGCCTGATCTGTCTCCGGCTTGAAGTTTAACATGTAAACTGAGCCATCGCCGCCCTTTGCAGATGAGCCTTTCTCTGTTCCGTCTCCGCTTCCTGATCCACATCCGGCAAGCATTGTTGCTACCATTGAAGAAGCGAGTAATACTGTTACTAATTTCTTTTTCATTTTAAACCCTCCTAAAAGATTTAATATTAAAATTGTCTTTGCAAACATTATTGGTTGTTTCGGTAATGTTTGCGGTAACGTTTTCACAAGAATTATTATAGACAGTTTCATGTAGTTTCGCAAGAGGATTTTGTCTTTTCTGTATATATTAATAAAAACACCAGGTATTTTTTTTTGGCAATTTTTCACAAAGAATTGCAAAAAAATAAGTATTCTCACACTGGCGTTTGGTCATTTTAGTTATTTTCGACTATCCGTTTTGTGTAAAAATACTTTTGTTATTTTTATTCATTTCATCTATCAGAGCCTGCTTTTGTGCGCGCTTGAGCTGTTTTATATGATACTCCCTGCTCATTGCCTCCTCTTTCGTGGCAAAGTGCTCGAAATAGACCAGCTCCACAGGTCTGCGTGTCTTTGTATATTTGGCACCTTTCCCGGAGTTATGCGCTTTTATGCGCTTTTTCAGGTCATTTGTCCAACCGGTGTAAAGTGTGCCGTCAGCACACCTTACAATATATGTATAATTTTCATCCATATCTGCTCTGTCGACCACTCTGCGCCTTCTCCAGATGATCTATCGCCCTGACCACGATATCAAAAATGTTATCGTAGTCATTCAGGCAATAAAGTGTCATGGCAAGATGATAGTATCCGAAGCCCAAGAGCTTTGAATCTGCTGTCTTTTCTCCGTAATCTATCAACTCATGGCAATATCTGATTGTGAGCTCGGCGTCCTTTCTGTAATTGTCAAGAATGCCATTTGTCCAGTTTTTCACACTCTCATTGTATTCGTTAAACTCCACTTTTCACCTCTATATATCTCCGAAATAGTCCATAGGATTGACCGGTTTTCCATCCTGTTCCATAGCAAAATACACATTGGTTCCCTCAACAGTATAGTATCTGGTCACCTTTCCAACTGTTCCAAGTGTTTCTCCTGCCTCAAGCACATCGCCTTCACTGCAGGTTAGATTTGCAAGCTGTCCGTAAGTAGCCGTATAGCCGTCTCCTAAATCCTGCACTACTGTACAGCCTGTCTCTGCGCTGTCATATATGCTATAATCCTGCCCTCGGTAACTGAACATACCGCATCTCCTTCGTTTGCACGTATTACCATGCCACGATTATACTGATACTGGTCGAGTGTCGGGAAATAAACCGTCTTGTCCATGGAAAACGGCAAAAGCACATCTCCCTTTACAGGCCAGTTTGTCACATTTTCCGGGACAAAATGCAGTTGTTTTTCCGTGGGCTGCTGATTTTCCTGCTGCCCTGCAGCTGATTCTTCCTGTCCCATTTTTGTCTCTGAGTCTACTTTTTCTGTAGTTTTCTGTGGTGTCTTTTTTTCTCTGTAGGCTCAACTATAGACGAAGTCTGTGAAATTTCTGTTGGTATCTCGTCTTTCCCGGGTTTCTGTGTTGAATATACCGCTGCAAATCCTATGGCTCCAGCCACGAGACATGCCGCTGCTGCAATTTGTTGTTTTTTCATAGGACATTACCTCCATCATCTGAATTGTTCTGATGATAGTATGTCCTGTCTGCATGGATTTATTCATGCTTTTTCTATTTTGCGGCACCAATTATATTTGATAATTGCGCAAACTGTGCAAGGCTTAGAGCCTCACCACGCACATTTACAGGAACTCCGAGAGCCTCTATGCTCTGCTGTATCTGCTCCTTGGTCAGTCCCATACCACCGAAATTGTTGAGCCCGTTGGCAAGAGTTTTCCTGCGCTGATTGAAAGATGCCCTGATGATTTTGAACATCCGCTTTTCATCATCTACGTCAACCACCGGCTTTTCGTATCGCTTGAGCGATATAACAGAGCTTCCTACCTTTGGCTGTGGCATGAAACAGCTTGGCGGCACATTTACCACTATCTCAGGGTGCGAATAATACTGCACCGCAAGTGACAGAGCTCCGTAATCCTTCTTGCCGGGACCTGCCTGCATACGGTCTGCGACCTCCTTCTGCACCATAATTGTAATACTGTCTATCGGCACATGACTCTCGAACAGCCCCATAATAATAGGTGTCGTTATGTAATATGGCAGGTTTGCAACAACCTTTATCGGCTTACCATTATTATATTCTTCTGCCAGAGCATTTATGTCTACCTTTAATATATCATCATTTATGACCTTTACATTATCATATTCACTCAGAGTATCCTTAAGTATAGGTATCAGATTTGTATCTATCTCGACTGCTATTACCTGGCGCGCCGACTCACACAGATACTGTGTCATCGTACCTATTCCCGGGCCTATCTCAAGTATCATATCGTCCTTTGTGATGCCGGCCGAGTCTATGATTTCCTCCAAAATGCCTGTATCAATAAGGAAGTTCTGTCCGAATTTCTTTTGAAAATTGAAATTGTATTTCTGCAGAACCTCGATTGTGTTCTTAGGATTTCCCAAATATGCCATGATATGCACTCCTTGTGTCGTTTCATCTGATATGACAGTACAACTGCTGTCATTATCTTTTATATTATCATATAAAATGCCTTTATTTCAATTATATTCGTGAATTTTCGCGGTTTTGTCAAACCCGGGATGAAAGCCGGGAACCGCCGCCCTGCCATGGGGCACGGTACACTCCCGCGTGAGCTACGCTTCGCAGTTAAGATTCTGTACGGATTATGTCTAAAGATTTTCTATGCTTGACGAAACCGGCTTTTATGCACCGTCCATGGCGCATAACGCCTTGCCCAGCCGTCCATGGCTGGGCATTTCTGCGTATTTAAACATAATCCTATAGTATCTAAACAGCTTCGCTATTCGCTCACGCGGGAGTGTACCGTGCCCCATGGCAGGGCGGCGGTTCCCGACTTTCGTCCCTCATGTTGTGGCTCAATCACTTACACGTGTGAACAGTTCAAATGCATTGGCACGTGTCATGCGCTCTACCTCATCAGGCGTAGTGCCTTTGATTTCTGCTATCTTTGATATGACATATGGAATGTTTGACGAATCATTCCTCGTGCCTCGATGTGGCTCCGGGGCCATGTATGGACAATCTGTCTCAAGAAGGATTCTATCAAGTGGAAGCTCTGACACTGTCTGTACCAGCTTCTTTGCATTCTTGAAAGTTACGACACCTCCCACTCCGATATAATATCCCAGCTTTACATACTCCAGTGCCATCTCCGGTGAATATGAATAGCAGTGTATCACGCCGCGGATATTCTTTTTTGCTGCTTCTGTCATGATTTCCATGGTGTCCTGTGCTGCATCACGCGAGTGTATGATAACCGGCAGCGATGCTTCTGCTGCAAGCTCAAGCTGACGCTTAAACCAGTAGCGCTGGTTTTCCTGCACCTTTGGCTCCTTATCCCAGTAATAGTCCAGTCCGATTTCCCCGACTGCAACAGTCCTTTCCCATGCGGTCTGTTCCCTAAGCCATGCAATGGTTTCCTCGTTTAAATCAGCTATGTCGCTTGGATGCACTCCAACCGCTGCATATATAAAGTCATATTTCTTTGCAAGCTCTATTGTAGTCATGGTAGAGCCAATAGAAGCCCCGACATTTATTATCGGGGCAACTCCTTTCATGGACGCGTTTTATTGTTTCATCACGGTCGTCCTTAAATCTGTCATCATCATAATGGGCATGTGTTTCAAATATCATTAATTACTGTGTCCTTCCTCCGCCCAAAGCTTATCGGCACAAGGCTTCCATGCCTGCGCATACTCCTTACACTTGTTGCACAGATGCTCTGCGCTCTCAGGTGACTGCAAATCAGTTGATTTTGCCCCTGTTTCCTTTACGAGCCGCTGTAAGATCTCAGGATTTTCAAGCATAGGACATGGTCTGTAGTGATTCTCATTAAATGGCTGGTTATCATGATATGCCATGAAAAGCGGCTGTTTCAAAATCTCAAGCATGCTGTGTGTACGGATGTTGGCTCCTGAGTAGTGGATAAATACACAAGGTTCTGCATCACCATTTGCATTGATGTGGAAGTAGTTTCTTCCTCCGGCGATACATCCGCCAACAAATTCTCCATCATTCTGGAAGTCCATAGTGAAAATTCCCTTGCCGCTTGTCATATTTCTGATCTCACGGACACGGTCCTTGATGTAAAGCCTCTGCTTAGGGTTTGGTAAAAGTTCCAGTGATGCATCGTTTCCGACAGGCATATAGTGGAAGTAAAGCGCATAGCGGCAGCCCTTTTCCACAATCATGTCGATAAACTCATCACTGGTAACTGTCTTATAGTTCTTTGAAGTGTAACATATTGATGTACCGAAAACAAGTCCGTTTTCCTTAAGCAAATCCATTGCATGCATAACCTTTGCAAATACACCGGTGCCTCGTCTTAGGTCGTTTACCTCTGAGAAGCCCTCAAGACTTATTGCAAGGTACAAATTTCCGATACGCTTTAAGTCTGCGCAGAAGGCCTCATCCACGAGTGTGCCGTTTGTGAATGCCAGAAATGCACAGTCACTGTGCTTCTCACAGAGCTTAACAAGGTCTGATTTTCTGACAAGAGGCTCCCCTCCTGTAAACATATACAGATATACTCCAAGCTCCTTGCCCTGTGTTACGACCTTATCCATCTCATCAAAGGTAAGGTTCAGCTTGTGGCCATACTCTGCTGCCCAGCAGCCTGTACAGTGCAGATTGCAGGCACTTGTCGGATCCATAAGAATGAGCCATGGCACATTGCAGCCATACTTTTCATGATTTTTACGGATGGTTTTTGTGCCGTAAACAAATGCCTCAAAGCCCAGATTGAGCGCGATTGTCTTTAATACATGAGGATCTATCTCGTTGATAAGACGATGCATGTACTTGTTGAGCGTGCAGTCCTTATCACAGATCATCTTGCGCGCACTGTCATAGTTTAAATCAATCTTCTCATCGCCCATGAATTTCTGCCACATGTCGATAAGCTTTACAACCTCTGTCTCCGGGTCCTTGCAAAGTCCTTTTACAATGTTGTCACATATTTTTGATGCAGCAAGTCTCGCTGCCTGATGTCCTAAATTTCCCACTTTGTATTCCTCCTTATTGTTTCAACGGTATTTCTGACGACAAATAAATTTAGTATTCCGTCAAGACTCAAATTCAGTCCTATTAATCTCACTATCATGCCTGCGGTCTCAAATGGTGTCACAAGAAGCAGTATTCCCACAAATGCCACTACAAACGACATCACGAGTATGAGCCACCATCTCTCGATGCCAAAACGCTTTGCTTCCACTGCAGTCTGTATCTTGAACGCTCCATCTACCAACATAAAAATGCCTATTGCTGTAGACAATATCTCTATAATATACTCAGTTTTTTAATAATTATGATTCCAAGCACTATTGAAACTATCCCAAGCGCCAGGTCAAACTGAAACGCAAGCTGAAATAAATCCTTTGCAAAATATCCGGACAACTTTGTCACTCCGTATACTATGAGAAACACTCCATACACCACGCACAAAGTCCTAAGTCCAAGCTGTGGCGCAAATAACAAAGCTGCCCCCAATGCAATCAGGCATATTGTCATGACAGTGTATGCATTTTTCACACGTACCAATGTGTGCATAAAGTATCTCCCTCCTTTTTGTCTGCTATTCTAATCCACCATAATCGTCTTTAAAATGGACAAAAAAATAGAGTGTCTGAAATTCAGACACTCTGTCAAATCTGTTCGAATTATTTTGTCATACAATATCCGCCTGCCTACAGACAGCACTCAATCATATCATAAATTGTGGCATCGAAAGAGTCACCTATTCTCTTAACAATATCTCTGTTGTATTGGCTTTTTGACAGTCCAACGCTATTTGCCGTAATGTTCTCAGGCAAACGGCTCATCATACTGCCTCTCTCAATCCACTTAATTGTACTGCCCACGATTCCGTTGCTGTAAAACGCCGTGATAAAAGCAATGTCACTATCATCCAGGCTGTAGCCCTCTGCCTTTTCCAACACAAAGCGGCGCACCACCTGCGTAACCACGGCATCCAGATATGTCCTTAATACCCTGCCGTTTTCCGATGCATAAATGTGCATTATCGCCTCGCGGTTATTAAGAATAAGGGCAGCGACTCTGGCATATGCATCATGAAATGTCACGCCTTCCTTTGCCTCATCCATCACAAGCCTGACCTCGTCCTCAAATATGGCCTCAAGCACATCATATATGTCCTTGAAATAATAGTAAAATGTATTTCTGTTTATCTCACACTGCTCGCATATATCCTTGACTGTAATCCTGTCAAGCGGTTTGTTTTTCAGTATATGTAAAAAAGTCTGCATTATGGCTTTTCTGGTAAATGTTGCCATGTGTATATCTCCTGCTGTGCGTATTATACATAAACCCTACTCTCAACCGCCATTATATTACGATTGTTATATTTTTGTCAAACTATGTCTCCGTGTAACTTCAAAGGCCAACACCAAAAGCAATATTTACCCTATGCCTGCATCTAAACATATCCATCAATATCCAAAATCCGCATAATCCTGCGGCAGAAACCTATGATATATGATATGACAGCCCTCATCATGGAAGCAGTAATAATATGTGTCATACGGGTCCTTTAAGAAGGGATGTAACAGTCAAATTCGCCGTTTTGCATATCCTTTTTCTCGATATTGTCCGAGTATTTGTAAAACAGCTCAGTTATCTGCTCCATGGTGCAGCCATGCGTGCCGACAAGTGCAATCAGCTCACTTATAAACTCGTTGTCAGCTGTGTTTTCATGCACATACTCACTGCCCTCAGGTGGTATCTCTATGCAGAAGCGCTCATTTTTTGCGGTGACCTTTATCTCACCTATGGTGTCAGTAAGCTGTTTTGGCAGGTTGTTTGGAGCAAGGATTTCAAGCATCTGCTGCTCTGAAATCATGCCTGCTGCAATTTTATTATCAGCCCCTGCACACTCAAAGAAATGTCTGAGCGTGGAAAGAGGATAATACAGTCTGACTATTTCCTTCCTGTAGCCAAGCTTCGCCTGCTGCTCTTTTACTATATCAATAAGACTCTTCGCCAGACGAGCGTAACCGGTGGCGCTATAATCGCTGCTGTAATTATTGCTATAATTGCCTTTATAATCACCACTATAATTCATTTTATCGTCAAAATCACTTGTTTTCGTCATACCGATAGCTTCTCTTTCTCCCGGCTTTTAAGGCTTTTCTAGGGCATGCTCACCTTATCGAGTATTCCTGTCAGGTGTGCTATTGCCACGCCATAGTTTGTCATCGGCACATGCTGAATGCGTGCCCTGTCTATTCTTGATAATACATATTTTCTGTTAAACATGCAAGCGCCACACTGAATAACGAGGTCATACTGAGATAGATTATCAGGGAAGTCTGTACCGCTTGTAATATCCACGGTAAGCTCCTCACCGACACGCTTTCGAAGCAGGTTCGGAAGCTTCACCCTGCCTATATCCTCTGCAAGAGGCGCATGTGTACAGCACTCTGCGATAAGCACTCTTGAGGATGGCTTTAAGGCATCAATTGCCCTTGCGCTCTCCACATAGTATGGCAGATCACCCTTGTATGCTGCAAAAAGCACTGAAAATGATGTGAGCATACTCTCCGCCGGCTTGTGCTCGTACACATAGCCAAACACCTGTGAATCTGTCACGATGAGCTTTGGCGCGTGAGATAATGCTGCAAGTGCATCTGTCATTTTGTCAGTTGTCGTGCTCATCACAAGGCATTTTCTATCGAGCAATTCCCTGAGTGTCTGCACCTGTGGCAATATGAGTCTGCCCTTTGGTGCCTGGATATCCTGCGGCATGACAAGAAGCACCAGGTCTGTCTGAGAAACAAGGTCTCCAAGGATAAATTCCTGTCCGAAATCCTCAGGCAAAAGGCGTGTGAGTGCAGAGATAACGGCATCCATTCCCTTGCCCTTTAATGCGCTGACTGCTACAACCTCAAAGCTATTGTCTGCATTTTTGCCCATCACAGCACTGTTTTCCTCATAAACCCAGCACTTTGCGGCCTCTATTGCAGCATTGTCAAGCTTTCCCCTGCTCTTTTCCTGAGCCTCTGCGGAAAGCAAAATCTCGTCTATCTTGTTTAAGGCAAATACAACCGGGGTATGTTTTTTTTGCAAATAACAGGCTCCACTCTGCCTCATCCTTAAAAGCCTTTTTAAATGGTACCCCTGCCTTCTTTGCAGCAATGACCTCTGCAATATCAAGCACTACAACGGCTATGTCTGTCTTCTCTGCTGCCAGATGAGTCTTTTCCACACGTCTTTCACCAAGCTCACTGTCATCATCAAAGCCCGCCGTATCAATAATCACGCACGGTCCGAGCGGATGAATTTCCATCTGCTTGTACACAGGGTCGGTTGTCGTACCTGCCACGTCAGCTACAATGGAAACCTCCTGCTTTGTAACCGCATTTATCAGAGATGACTTACCACTGTTTGTCTTTCCGTATATACCTATATGAAGTCTGTTGGCAGAAGGCGTCTCATTCAAATTTCCCATATTTCCTCCTTTAGAAACGGAAATCACGCTTTCCGTCTGCAATATCATGTATATGCTCATAGCATGTCTGCTTAACCTTTGGATTGGTAATCTTTTCTATTTCCCTGTCGATTAGCTTCATTCCAAGCTCCCTTGTCTGCGGGCTTGCATAGTCCTCGAGATACTCCTTAAGTGTCATGAGTGCGTTCGGATGACAGCAATTAAGTATCTGCATGCTCTTGCACAGTGCCATAAAACGGTCTCCCGTTCTGCCTTCTCTGTAGCAGGCTGTACAGAAGGACGGAATATAGTCCATCTTCATAAGCCAGTTTACCACCTCGTCAAGTGTTCTCTGGTCGCTGACATCAAACTGCTCCGATGTTGCCTCTGCATTTTTCTCAGCCTCCGGGTCTGCATAGCCTCCAACACTTGTCTTTGATGCGCCGCTGATCTGTGAAACACCGAGCGGCAGAACCTTTTCACGGACAGCCTGGCTCTCACGGGTTGAGATTATCATTCCTGTGTATGGCACTGAAATACGGATAAGTGCGCATATTTTGGCGAAGGTATCATCACTGATGCCATTGTCAAATACATCCGGGTCTATATCATCTGCATGCTTTATACGCGGCACACTGATGGTGTGAGGACCTACACCGTGAACGGCCTCAAGGTGCTCGGCATGCATCAGAAGTCCTGCAAACTCGTACTTGTATTTGTCCAGTCCGAAAAGTACACCAAGTCCCACATCGTCAATGCCGCCCTCCATAGCACGGTCCATGGCCTCGGTATGATAGGCATAGTCATGCTTTGGACCGGTCGGATGAAGCTTTTCATAGCTGTCCTTGTGATATGTCTCCTGGAAGAGTATGTAGGTTCCGATTCCTGCCTCCTTGAGCTTTCTGTAATTCTCCACTGTAGTAGCTGCGATACTTACGTTTACCCGGCGGATAGCTCCGTTTTTGTGCTTGATGCTGTAGATTGTGTTGATACACTCGAGAATATACTCAATCGGATTGTTTACCGGGTCCTCTCCTGCCTCGATAGCAAGCCGCTTGTGACCCATGTCCTGAAGGGCTGTGACCTCCTTTACTATCTCCTCCTGAGTGAGCTTCTTTCTCGCAATATGCTTATTTTTCAGGTGATATGGACAGTAAACACAGCCGTTCACACAGTAGTTTGACAGATAAAGCGGTGCAAAAAGCACGATTCTGTTTCCGTAGAAATCCTTCTTTATCTGCTGAGCAAGCTTGTAAACCTCGTCAAGCTTCTCCGGAATCTCACAGGCTAAAAGCACTGATGCCTCTCTGTGTGTGAGTCCTTTTTTTTTTAGCTTTGCTTTCTCGATAATCGCATCGATAAGCCCTATATTATTTTTGTTTGCCTCTGCGTATTCGAGAGTCTCTTTGATTTCCTCGTCTGAGATGAATTCCTCAGCCTTTAATGATTTTACGTTGTACATTTTTATCTCCTTCTATATCCTAGTGCTGTTTTATATTTATTAATCGTAACTATTAATCAAAAATCTGCGTAGTCTCCGCGCGACACCACCACCTGATAGCCGATGCTTTTCATCCGGTTTTCCATGCAGTAGCGGCACTCTGCCGCCTCATCTCCGGTGCAGATTTTATTGTCGTAAAGCTTGTATTTGTCACGGACATTGACCGGTGAGAGGTTTGGCATCACGACATTTGCACCCGACTGTATGCCCTTTTCCCTGCCGAGCGGATGGATTGTGCCAAGCGCTGTCGTGGCAGGCAGCAGCACTTTTGGATGTATGAGCCTGATGATTGAAAGCAGGCGAAGCGTCTCATCCATCGTACCTGACTTCTCGTTTGCAAAAGGTGTATCCTTCTGCGATATGAACGGACCGATTCCAACCATGTGAGGCTCAAGCTCCTTTATAAACTGCAAATCCTCGTACAAGGTCTCCACTGTCTGTCCCGGCGAGCCGACCATGAAGCCGCAGCCCACCTGATATCCTATCTCTTTCAAATCCCAAAGGCACTGCTTTCTGTTTGCAAGTGACATCTCTGCCGGATGAAGCCTACTGTAATGCTTTTCATCCGCAGTCTCATGGCGCAGCAGATATCTGTCTGCCCCTGCATCAAAATAGCTCTCTTGACTCTCTTTTGATTTTTCTCCGATAGAGAGTGTAACTGCGCAGTCCGGATACTTTGCCTTAATCCCGGACACTATCTCACAGATGCGCTCATCCGTGTAATACGGATCTTCACCTCCCTGCAGCACAAAGGTACGAAAACCAAGCTCATAGCCGCTCTCGCAGCATGCCATAATCTGCTCCGTACTCAGGCGGTAGCGGTCCGCATGGGTATTGCTGTGCCTTATACCGCAGTAGAGACAGTCGTTTTTGCAGTAATTGGTAAACTCTATCAGCCCTCGTATAAAAACCTGATTGCCATAGGTCTCGTGTGCTTTCTCAGATGCCCTCTTTCTAAGGTAATCAACTGCCTGCATATCATCCGTCTCAAGCAACATATGCAGCTGCTCGAGGGTGATATTCCGGCAGGCCGTAATTTCATCTATAATTTTTATTATTGCTGTATTTTCTGTCATGCTTTCTCCTGTAGTCTGGTCTGCTTTATTTATTAGAGTAAACTGTCTTCACTCCTATGCCATCCAGCCTGCCAATCCTGCCGGACAAAGCACTGATAATATCCTGTGGTGCGTCAATCGCCACACTGATGATATTCACGTTCTTTTTCTCGTATGGGATACCCATGCGCCCAACAATGAAGCTGCCGTACTCATGCAGCAGATGGTTGAGCTGCTCAACCGAATCCGGGTTTTCAACTATAATGCCGATCAGGGCTATTCTTGTTTCCATGCGTTACTCCTTATATCTTGTATTTAATATGAACAAAGCTCTTTGTTCACTAAAAGAAGGGTGCACTTCGCCGGAAGTACACCCTTAATCTCAAAATGTTCTTCCTCCTCATACGTGAATCAACTATCATCTGCTCACAGTATTTGGTGTCAGTGACTCTGAATTATGACATCAGAGCCTTCAATGTCTGCAGGCTTGAAGAAAGAGAGCTGTTATCAGCATGTCTCGCTTCTTGCGTGCTATCTAATATCTAATCTGATTGTATCGTCTAAATCATTTCAACAATATTGTATCTGCTTGTTTCCCGAAATATACACTATTTTGAGTGCTGCGAGTGGCATACATACTCTCGCAGGAGCGAATAACGTAGCTGCTTAGTGTCTGTAGAATTATGCGCATGAATCGCAGAAACTCACCTGCATGGACGCAGGTGAGAGGAAAATCGCGCCATGGACGGCGCGTTTCGACGTTTTCGTCAAGCATAGAAGCCCTTCAAAGCATAATTCATACAGACACTTTGCAGCGCAGTGTAGCGAAAGTGAGAGTGTGTATGCCACTCGCAGTACCAAAAATGTGCAGACTCTAATATTTTGGGACAAAAAAGAACAGCCATCGTTCTGCTGTCCTTTAGGAGAAGGTATTTTACTATGGGGATAGTAAAAATATATAATGTATTGGGGGTTTTTACGTTAATTATAGTATCACGTGCCAAGAAAAATGTCTATTATCGTGATGCACAAACATGCATAAATTTCCGATTATTTTTTATGCAATATGTATATCATTAATTTAAGATAATCATTTGGTTACAATTACAGCCCATTAAGAATTTCAATATTTTTGAAAAGAAATCTACTTACAAGTTGACTTTTTTAACCTAAAGGAAGAAAATAGAAACATAAATTGGAAGGAAAGGAGCGGACTCTCATGAAGAAAATACTGGTTTTACCACTGTTGCTTTGTCTTATATTCTGCTCCTTTCTAAGTCTCGACAAAAATCTGGACGAATTTGATCCTGACCGCACAGCATACGGTTCATACGATCACAGGGTTGTCTGGGGCTCTTATGCCTCTTCTGATAAGGCCGCGCTTCCACAGCAGGAAGTCTTGGACTCACGCGCAGTGCTTTATTCAGAGTCAGATATGTCGGCTCTCATGGATTGCCAGTATATAGAAGAAATACCTTCTTTTCCTGAAGTCATATGCCGCATCCGTACCTCTTCGCTTGGTTTTTTAGGCAGGCTTACATCCAATTTAAGCTGGCTGGGTGCGTTACTCCAGTTAATACATATTATTTTATTCGCATATGCCGCTATCGTGGTCATGCGCATATGTCTCACAAACACGAGCCGGCGCTTTATTATCCGTTTTATCCACGACAAGGATGGGCATAAACTAATTTCCTTCGCTGATTATTTCAAAACTCGCGCATATGCGGAGGAAATATAACTTAGATACATTAAATAAACATTTTCTCCGCGTCATGCTGACAAAGTAAAACGGAGGATTTAAAATGCTTGAAACAATAATAATTGTCGTGTGTGCTGCCGTTTGTATCGGCGCTGCAGCCTATGCCTGGTGGATGGAGAACGGTCCTGAGAAGGACGACAGTGATGCAGCCGGAAAGAACAGCCAAGGCCGTGCTTATACCAAATACGACAGCAATATCAAGGATGATATTGTCTTTCACAAAGCACACAAATAATGATAACATTTATCAACATTAGTAACTATAAACCTAAATAAATTATCTCACCCAATTCGTCATGCATCATCTTTAACCCGGATGATTTATGGCAGAACAAAACGAGCCGCAATCCTGTTGGTATCAGGATTGCGGCTCGTTTTTATATTTCTGTATCTTCACCTCTGCAAAACGATGTGCTAAATATTAAGCATATCGCTGAGCTCCTTAAGTGCTCCGTCTGTCTCATGTGCAAGAACCTTCTTTGCAAGCAGCTTTCCAAGCTGAACACCTTCCTGGTCGAAGCTGTTTACATTCCATAAGAAGCCCTGGAACATAATCTTGTTCTCAAAGTGTGCAAGGAGTGCACCAAGAGATGCAGGATTTACCTGGTCTCCGATGATGATGCTTGAAGGACGTCCACCCTCGAAGTTCTTGTTCTTGTTGTCGTCTGCCTTACCACATGCAAATGCAACTATCTGAGCTGCTACGTTTGCACAAAGCTTCTGCTGGCTTGTGCTGTCCTGGATGACTACATCTGTGTCAAGCTGGTTGTTCTTAAATCCAATGAACTGGAGTGGCACAATATCTGTTCCCTGATGAAGGAGCTGATAGAATGAGTGCTGTCCGTTAGTTCCCGGTTCACCAAAGATAACCGGTCCTGTCACATAATCTACAGGCTCACCGAAACGGTTAACTCGACTTGCCGTTTGACTCCATATCAGCCTGCTGTAAATGTGCAGGGAAACGGCTGAGTGCCTGTGAGTATGGAAGCACTGCTGTGCTAGGATATCCGAGTACGTTTCTCTCGTAAACACCGATGAGTGCGTCGAGCATCTCAGGGTTTTCCATGATGTCTGCATTCTTTGAAAGCTTATCCTCTGCTGCTGCTCCGTCGAGGAACTGTGCAAATACCTCCGGACCGAATGCAAGTGAGAGAACTGCTCCACCAACTGCTGATGTTGATGAGTAACGTCCTCCGATGTAATCGTCCATGAAGAAGGCTGCAAGGTAATCATCGCTCTTTGCAAGTGGTGATGTCTCGCTTGTTACAGCAATCATGTGCTTAGAAGCATCAAGTCCTGCGTTCTTTAATGCATCCTTTACGAATGACTCATTGGTAAGAGTCTCAAGTGTTGTACCTGATTTAGATACTAATATGAAAATAGAGTGAGCTACGTCAACTGATGCAAGTACGCTTGCCGCATCATCAGGATCAACATTGCTTATGAACTTAGCTTCCATCTTAAATGCATTGTTCTTCTTAGCCCAGTTCTCAAGTGCTAAGTACATAGCACGAGGTCCTAAATCGCTTCCGCCGATTCCAATCTGAACAACTGTTGTAAACTTCTCTCCTGCTGCGTTTGTAATCTCGCCTGAGTGAACCTTGTTTGCGAACTCAGCGATTCTCTCCTGCTGCTCTACGTAGAATTTACGCTTGTCAACTCCGTCTGCCACTACAGCATCTCCGAGCTGTCCACGAGTGAGCTGGTGAAGAACGAGACGGTTCTCACCTGTATTGATAACAGCACCATTGTAAAGTGCCTCAAATTTCTCTGTAAGCTGAGCCTCCTTTGCAAGCTTTGCAAGTGCCTCAAGCACATCTGCGTCCACCTGCTTTGCAGCGAAGTTGTAAGTGAATCCCTCTGCCATTGGGATGTTGTATTCCTTGACACGCTTAGCGCCATTGTCTCCTGACATGGCCTCTTTTATGTCAACACGTCCCACTTTAGAAAGCTCCTTGAAGGATTCCAGGGTATCCAAGTTGTTCCAGGTAATCATTGCGATTTCCTCCTTATCATTTAATCTTATTTTCACCAATCGTTTAAATTATACTATCAATCATTTTTAAGTTCAAGAGCTGAGAAACTTTATAAGTAAGTTTTTCGATAAAATTTGTATTTTGTTTTGTTCGTGTGCGAATATGCACTTTTTATGTAAAATCAGTAACTATTCAGATTCATACTCATCCTGCGCATGAATGCCCATCTTCCTATCGGAGGCATTCACATATTTCTTTGTTCTTTTTTTATTTCGTCATATGTCAAAATAATTTATTCCGTTTTCTTTCATTTTTATGTGTAACTATATGCGTCTAAGCTCAGCCAGACAGATGCACACAAATCCAAGCATTCCTGTGATACCGCCTGCCGTGAAAGCGATATTGAGCACTGCCTTTACAGTCATCACTCCACACAGCTTAGCAAGTGCAAATGCCCCCGCAAAGCCAAGCACAAACGATACTGCTGTACCAATAAGTAATATTATGTATCTGTATTTTGTTATCATTTCTTCGTCAAACATTATTTTCCTCCATCAAATCGGCTATCAGAATTTTTAGAAATTATTCAATACCATTTTTATTACATGATATGAGGTTCAAAAGGTATTTTGTCCCTCATTTATGACATCGATGATACCTTTTGACCCTTTAATCATATCATTCTAATGAAAATATACTGTCTGCGTTATGTAAAATTTGTTGGAAATTGTTGTAATGCAGTTACTACATATCAGTAACGTAATGCGGTTTTATTAAAAATCAGTTGACTTTGCCGGTGCAAGGTACTATACTCATGTTTGTAAAATTATTGGTATCTCCCTTTTAATTTTACATATTTACATAGTTTAATAACGGATTTTTGAGAGTGAACAGAGTTCATGAAGGGGTACACCACCACGGGTGTATTGCTTTGTGAACTCTTTTTTTAATGTATTGCTTCAGGGTAATCCCCGCTTTTTCCACATCTCAATCCGGAAAGGAGACGCACAATGGTAAAAATCAATGGTAAAGAAGCTGCAGATGTATGCGGCATGACTGTTTCGCAGTATCTTTCAGCTAACAATTACAACCCTAAGCACATCGTTGTGGAGCTGAATGAAGAGATTCTTCCAAAGACTGAGTATGACAGCACTGCTATCGCCGACGGCGATGTGGTAGAGATTTTAAGCTTTATGGGTGGGGGCTGATTAAAATCGAACACTTTTTACACCATCAATAAAAACATAAGGAGTTAATCATGAGTAAAAATATAGATTTAGCAAAAGACAAATTAGTTTTAGGAGGTCACGAGTTTACCTCACGTTTCATTCTCGGTTCTGGAAAGTTTTCACTCGACCTGGTAAAGGCCTGCATTGAAAAGGCTGATGCACAGATTATCACACTCGCGCTGCGCCGTGCAAACGATGGAGGACTGGCAAACATCCTCGACTATATTCCGGACAATGTCACACTGCTTCCAAACACATCAGGCGCCAGAAATGCCGATGAGGCTGTAAGAATCGCACGTTTATCCCGCGAGCTTGGCTGTGGAGACTTCGTAAAAATTGAAATCATGCGCGATAGCAAATATCTGCTTCCTGACAACTTTGAGACAATAACGGCTACAGAGATTCTTGCCAAGGAGGGCTTTATCGTAATGCCTTACATGTATCCTGACCTCAACGTGGCAAGAGACCTTGCAAACGCCGGCGCTGCCTGCATCATGCCTCTCGGTGCGCCAATCGGCTCAAACAAGGGTATCTGCACAAAGGAATTTATCCAGATTCTGATTGACGAAATCGACCTGCCTATTGGATGCCGGCATAGGCCGTCCTTCACAGGCATGCGAGGCTATGGAAATGGGCGCTGCCGCAGTCATGGCAAACACCGCTGTTGCAACAGCCGGTGATGTTGAGATAATGGCAGAGGCATTTAAAAAGGCTATCGAGGCCGGAAGAATGGCTTATCTGTCAGGACTCGGACGCACTCTGACTAAGGGAGCCAGCGCATCATCTCCTCTGACAGGATATCTGCGCAACTAATCGATTATATAATAATTAGCTTTTGAAGGGAACACATAATGACTAACGATACAAATATAAAAAATGACAAAGATATCAATGCAAATATCGCCCACGATGACCACTTCAACGACAGCATTGTAAACGAAGTAATCCTCGAGGACATGAAGAAAAACAGAATAGACCATATGAAATATCTGCCTGATATGGAGGTGCTTGACTCCGATATCATGGACAGGGTTGTTGCCGAAATGGATGCCTACGACTACGACCAATACACCGCAGCCGATGTACGCGCGGCACTTTCCCACGAATACCGCACATTGGAGGATTTCAAGGCTCTGCTCTCGCCTGCCGCACAGCCATTTATTGAGGAAATCGCACAGGCTGCACAGCTTGAGACCAGAAAGCACTTCGGCAACAGCGTGTGCATGTTTACACCGCTTTACATATCAAACTACTGCGAAAACTACTGTATCTACTGTGGTTTCAACTGTCACAATAAAATCAACCGCGCAAAGCTGAATGCCTCAGAAATCGAAAAGGAAATGGCTGCAATCGCCAAAACCGGTCTTCAGGAAATCCTGATTCTCACCGGTGAGAGCAAGAAAATGTCAGACGTCGAATACATTGGAGAGGCATGCAAAATTGCCCGCAAATATTTCAAGGTTATAGGTCTTGAGGTTTATCCTATGAACTCTGACGAATACGCATACCTGCACGAGTGCGGTGCTGACTATGTGACCGTTTTCCAGGAGACCTACAACTCTGACAAATACGAGACTCTCCACCTTGCCGGACACAAGAGAATTTTCCCTTACCGTGTAAATGCACAGGAGCGTGCTCTTAAGGGCGGTATGAGAGGTGTCGGCTTTGCCGCACTTTTAGGTCTCGATGATTTCAGGAAGGATGCGCTGGCCACCGGATATCACGCATACCTGCTCCAGAAAAAATATCCAAGAGCTGAGATTGCATTCTCATGCCCTCGTCTGTGCCCTATCATAAACAATGACCGTATCAATCCAAAGGATGTCCACGAGACACAGCTCCTTCAGGTGGTATGCGCTTACAGGCTCTTCATGCCGTTTGCAAGCATCACCATATCTACCAGAGAGGTAGCACGTGTGCGTGACAATCTCGTAAATATCGCCGCCACCAAGATTTCAGCCGGTGTCAGCACCGGAATCGGAAGCCATGTGGACGATATAGAGGACAAGGGCGATGACCAGTTTGAAATCTCTGATGGCAGAAGCGTGGATGAGGTATTTAATGCACTGCTCGACAATGGTTTGCAGCCGGTGATGAGCGACTATATTTACGTGTAGGAATCCTGTAAACAATGAAATGCTCGAATTAGAATCAGTAATCATTTTAATTTTAACAGGTATAAATATGTAGGAACAAATATGAATAAAGAAAAACTCTTAGATGAAAACTCAAAACATGCTTTACAGAGTGATAATATAATCGCTATTACAAACAGACATCTTTGCAGCCGTCCGTTCATGGAACAGCTCGAGCGTGTCTGTAAGCTCCATCCCCATGCAATTGTGCTCAGGGAAAAGGATATGCCGGAGGCAGAATATCTGTCTCTGGCACGCGATGTGATTGCTCTGTGTAAAAATATGATGTGCAGTGCATGCTGCACAGCTTTATAAATGTAGCAATGGAACTTGAGCATCCATATATACATCTGCCATTGCCAATCCTTGAAGCTTATGTCAAAAAAAATGTATCCGGCAATATATCCACAGGTATGTCAAAAAGCACTGACAATTATCAACAATTCTTCAAGGTTATCGGAACCTCTGTCCATTCTGTAGAAGATGCCATAAAAGCCGAACAGCTTGGAGCCACATATATGACGGCAGGACATATTTTTGCAACCGACTGCAAAAAGGACTGCCTCCGCGCGGACTTGATTTCCTCAAAAATGTGTGTGATGCGGTTGGGATACCGGTTTATGCAATCGGCGGCATTAATATTGCTTCAAGCGATGACAGCACAGCTTCCGATTCACCATCCACTTATGATGCTGTGCCAGACATTAGTGTTCCGCGACTTGCTGATGTTATGGAATGTGGAGCCGCCGGAGGATGTATTATGTCGGGGATGATGAGGGTATGATTTACCGACGTTTTAGTGTGGTAAAACCAAAGGGGGATTTTTCAACAGAGCTGCAATAACCGGGGCATATTTAGATACGCCATAATCTTCAACAACATATACAATCCCCCGTTCTGTAAACACATAAGGTTTGTATTTTATATTTGAACCTCTTCCCACATTCAAGGTGAAATTTTTGCACCTTGAAAGATTTTCCACTTTTATAATAGCTTTCATATCAGTAAAAAGGACATCCCCAGAGCTGTAAAATCTACAGTTCCGGAATGTCCTTTTTCCTATACTTCACTATATTTTCAACACATGATGCGTTTTATCAACACCTCACATATTTACATTTCGCACACCCTAGTTTCCGCACTCAATACTGATCTCATTGAATGTGCCAAGAATATCATCAACCTGCATAGCCTTCTTATCGGCGCCGGCCTTGTCGATTATCGCCTTGCCCTGATGCATCATAATAAGGCGGTCTCCGTATTCAACAGCGTAGCGCAGATTGTGTGTGACCATGATTGTTGTGACCTTCTTCTCTGCCACAATCTTGCCTGTGAGCTGCATTACAATCTCAGCGGTCTTTGGATCGAGGGCTGCTGTGTGCTCATCAAGGATTAGAAACTCGATTGGATTCATCGTAGCCATGAGAAGCGCAAGTGTCTGTCTCTGACCTCCTGAAAGTGCGCCAACCTTTGTGTGAAGCTTATCCTCAAGTCCGAGGTTTAACTCGGCAAGCATCTCCTTGTAATGCTCTATCCTGCTGTGGTTTGTACCACGACCCAGACCGTATGTCTTTCCTTTGTTGTCAGCCATGGACAGATTTTCAAGGATTGTCATGGAAGGACAGGTTCCCTTTGACGGATCCTGAAATACACGGCCTATGCGGCGGTGTCTGATAAAATCCTTCTGCTTTGTGATGTCAGTGCCGTTTACCACTATGCTGCCACCGTCAATAGGGATAGAACCGCAGATGATGTTGAGCATAGATGTCTTTCCGGAGCCATTACTTCCTACAACGGAAACAAACTGTCCATCATCTATTTTCAGATTAAAATCATCAAAGAGGCATATCTCGTTGACTGTTCCCGGATTATATAATTTGTGAATATGGTTGAGCTCTAACATTATGCCACCTTCTTTCTTTTGTTTCTATCCATTCCAAGCACCAGAATGATGAGGAACAATACCGCTGTAATGAGCTTCAAATCGCTCGACGGCATACCAAGCTTTATAGCGATTGCCACACAGGCCTTGTATACAATCGCTCCGATAACAACACTTGAGGTCACACGCAAAAATGTTGCCTTTTTAAGCAGGCTGATTCCGATAATAACGCTCGCCAGTCCGATAACCATTGTTCCGGTTCCCATTGATACGTCGAAATATCTCTGCTGCTGTGCAAAAATGCATCCGCTTAAGCTGCAAAGGCCGTTGGCGATTGCAAGGCCGATGATTTTTGTGATGCCCTTGTCCACACCCATAGATGTAACGATAGTCTCGTTGTCACCTACGGCGCGAAGCAGATATCCTGACTTTGTGCTCATGTACCAGTCGAGCAGGAATTTCATCACGAGTGTGATAACAAGGATGATAATCACATTTGAAAACTGTGCTAAGCCGCCCTTAGATACATTTCTGACAAAATCATTGTCAAAAAGTGTGGTCATATTGTATATTGGCAGGTTTGCTCTTCCTGCAATACGAAGATTCACCGTGTAAAGCGCTGTCATCATGATAATTCCCGATAAAAGGTCACGCACCTTAAGCTTCACATGGATGATTCCGGTCAGCATTCCGGCAAACGCACCTGCCGCAAAGGTCACAAGCAGTGTGAGTATCGGATTAACGCCCTTTGTGATGAGCACCGCAGAAAGTGCCGCTCCAAGCGGAAAGCTTCCATCTACGGTCAAATCCGGAAAATCCAGTATGGTGTATGTGATATATATTCCAAGAGCCATGATCGCATAAATCATGCCCTGCTCTAAAACGCTTAAAACTAGTGTCACGGTGTATCCTCCCCTGCTTTAAAAAATCAACGTAACTATTTTACTTCAATCTTATCAAATGTCTCGGCTGCATCCTTGATATAATCTGCATCAAGTGTCATGCCAATCTTGTCTGCTGCTGCAGTGTTTACATAAAGCTCTGCCTTTGAAGCTGTGATAAACGGAGTGTCAGAGGCTTTCTCCTCACCCTTTAAAATCTTTGCTGCCATCTTTCCTGTCTTGATTCCAAGCTGGTAGTAATCAATTCCCATTGAAGCGACACAGCCTGATTTAACCTGCTCAATTTCACTTCCGAATACCGGAATCTTTGCTCCATTTGCCTTGTCGAGAACAGTCTGGAGTGCATTTACTACTGTGTTGTCTGTGAGGTTGCACAGGCAGTCAACCTTGGAAACAAGATCTGATGCTGCAATCTCAATATCTGCTGATGTGTTTATTCCGGTATCAACGATTTCAAAATCATATTTATCAGCAAGCTTTTTGTACTCCTCAATGGTGCTGCATGAATTTGCCTCACTTGTGGTGTATAGAATACCGATTTTCTTAGCATCCGGCATCATCTGTCTGATCATCTTAAGCTGCTCCTCAACAGGAAGCACGTCTGATGAACCTGTGATATTTCCGACACTTGAGCCGTCCTCCTTAGCAAGACCTGCTACAACAGGATCTGAAACTGCTGTGTATACTATTGGAATGTCTGCATTCATAGCTGAATTGTAGGCGCTGGCTGCACATGGTGTAGCGATGGCACAAATCATATCAACCTTCTCAGATACGAAGCTGTCTGCAATAGTGCTTGCTGTACCGGTATCTGTCTGTGCATTCTGGTAATCAACCTTTAGGTTTTTACCTTCCTCAATGCCCTCTTCCTTGAGGCCCTCTAAGAAGCCCTCCCTGCAGTTGTCAAGAGAGCCATGCTCTGCAAACTGCGAAATACCTACTGTGTAGCCGTCACCCTTTGCGCCACTCTGTGTAGAGCCCTTTGAGCCCTCTGCTCCACAGCCTGCCATAAGGCCCATGGTGCAAACTGCTGCTAAAATTACTGATAATACTTTCTTTTTTTCATATTGAATTCCTCACTTTCTTTGTGAAGTGTTTGTTTCCCGATGTTCGCGATTTTCTCATAAACCTGCCGCAACAAGCCAGATGTCATAGCCTAGCCTCAAATCAATTTGCGCTAACGACATTTCATCATGTGGGTGTTTATGCAAAAAACCGCCTCAAGCTAATGCTTGAGACGGTAATAAATTCTTATTATCGCGGTACCACTCAATTTGACGAATTGTCCACTCTGTCATGTACTAATATACATGCCGAAATGATAACGGGTTCGGTTCCCGGTGACGCCTACTGATTTAATCGTTAAGAAACTATGCTCTGTACAATCAAACACTTCGGATCACCCTCGAAAGGCCATTCAACAAATCCATCCATACTGCAATCCCACCATCTGCAGCTCTCTGAGATATCCGGAAAGGTCTACTCTTCTTTCTCATCGGTTTTGAAACACTGTTAAATTAATCTTTTAATATACTTTATGCTCTTTTTTTGTCACTTTGTCAAGGTAAAGTTTGAAAATTTCTGTATTTAAGAGGTGATACCCCATACATTTTCTTGAAGCTGCGTATAAAATAGCTCACATTCTGATATCCGCTGCACATCGCAACCTCTGTAACGGAAGCTGCTGATTCCTCCAATAGCTGTCTGGCGTGCTCCAGCCTGAGATGATTAACATACTGTGACAGAGTAATATGAAAATGCTCTTTAAAGTAGCGTGATATGTATTTTTCTGACAAATGAAACTGTGCACCAAATTCGTTCAGTGAAATTTCCCTTGTATAGTTTTGCCGGATATACGTTATCATTTCTTTTTCTGTTGTGTTGGTGCCATTTGTGCCATTTTCCAGAATCAGACCATTTCTCCACATTTTCCGGATGAATTTGATGAGAGTTATTTTTGTCTCAAATTGCGCCTCTATATTTGCAGCATCTGTTTTTTCTGCGTTTTTCCCTGATATCTGTGCATTTATCTCTATCAGCCGCTCGCATATATCTGCTGCTGTATCATTTATCTGAGGACTAATCATAAGTCTTCCTCGTTTGAGAGGGGATAGGATTGATTTTTCCATGAGATCGTCCGTCTGAAATGATATATATTCAAGAGGAAACAGAAACGTGTAATAATCTGCATCTCCTGTCGGCGAGCCCATTAAATGCAGACTGCCCGGAGATACCACAAATGCATCCTTTGGGCTTCCTATATAGTTTTCACCTGATATGGTCACATGCAGCTTGCCCTGCTTTACATATATAATTTCCAGCTCATCGTGCCAGTGTACCGGAATCTGGAATGCACGTTTTACATCACTGATATGGTATTGGCTGAACGGACTTTCCGGTGTGCCGTGTGGCCGGTTTTCTTTTAATTCAAAATACATTTTTCTACATATTCCTTAGTCTCTTTTAATCCCCATCCGGTTTGTTCCCTGCAATATTTAATGGCTCTTACCATGCTGTCTCTGTCGTAATTTGCTTTAATATAATCAGCCAATTCATCCTTTCCATTGCTTATATGTATTTCAGGATATATTCCTATTTGTGCATTTTTTATTAATTCAACCCATTTTTTTTGCTTCTGACGTTGCATAAGTAATTTCCGCCGTTTTGTTATCATAAATAAAGCCAAGACACCCCATTGTAACTCTTGGATTAGAAATTCTATGAAGAAAGTAAACTGTTTCCTTTCCATTTTTATTGGCAAAAACCAATTTTTCCTTTTTTAGACTGAGAGTTCCGAATGTGAATACTTTATTCGCACTAGATTTGAAATATACATAATCATCTATTTCTTTCATTATTCTATTAATGCAATTTTGAGCTTCCAATTGGTTAATATCCAAATCTAATACTTTATTGTAATACTCCACGGCCTGTTTATAATTCCCGTCAGCCTCAAATCTTTGTGCCCTTTTCATCAGATTATCAATATTCATACCATTATTGATATTTATTGTTGCATTGTTAATATTCATGTTTCCATTCATACTAATATTGTAATTATGGATTGCCTGCTCAACAATATATGGAGTTTTACAATATGGGCATATAGCTGCAGATTGCGTAGCATCGACCTCAAGCGGTGCGTTACAATTTGTACATTTTGCCGGAACAAGTTTAGTCTCATTACTCTTGTTCTCTCCTATAGCCATACCACAATTCACGCAAAATTTGGCGCCTTCCTGCAGTTTAGCTCCACAGTTCATACAAAACATATATCTTTTTCCCTCCGTAGATTTCAATTCTTAATTTAATAATTCCGATAGATTTATCGTCAGATCAGAATAAATTCCAACCGGAATATCATCCTCAAACACATACTGTGTAGAATCCTCATTTTCTCCAAATATATATACAAGTACTGTGCGTTTCATCGGGTTAACTATCCAATATTCCCTCACACCTGCTGTGCGATACTTAAACAGCTTTATAAGATAATCCATATGTTGGCTGCTCTTAGAAACAATCTCGATAGCCATATCCGGAGCTCCATTGCAGCCTCGGTCGTCTATTTTATTATTATCGCATATTACACTGATATCTGGTTCAACATAAGTTGTATTATCATTATTCAGAAATACTGCTAATGGTGCAGGAAATACTTTACAGTTACCTTTTTAGAGTCAATATAATCAGCTATTTTATTAGCCAGTGCAATGCTAATCCTCTGATGCAATATACTTGGTGGTTCCGTTTCATAAATCTGTCCATCAATCAGTTCTGCCCTCTTTTCTTCTGGAAGTGCGTATATTTCTTCTATTGTGTGTACCTGTTCTGTTAATGGTAATTCACACATATTTATCCACCAAAAAGGCTGTTGATTTTCTACAGTTTTTAGTTTTCCATATTCAAAGACAGCAAATCTGTCAAACCTACATGAATTATCATATAATATAGCTATATCTACTAACTGTATAACCTCCGGCAATCGTCCCAGACTTTCTACATATCTGCGCTCTACATCTTTATCCGGAATTCCATGTCCGCCATTTGCCACCCTCTGTGCAATCCTTTTTTTTTAGCTATATCTACTGAGTCCACTCCTACATAATGCAGTTCTATACGATATCCGCACATTCTTGCCCTTTTTATGTTCTTTATAATGCTCCTTCCACATAAAGTAGATTCCTGATTAAATGATTCACCTATTTCAAAATAATGATTAATTTTACTAACCGCTATTTTTCCCGCCCTTATAACATCACTGGAATTCTTCCAGTCTCCAAATTCTCTAACTATCTCGTCCGTATTTATTCTCGACATATTTTTTAAAGAATCCATCACCTGATACAATGTCGATTTTCCTGCTCCATTTACCCCTGCAATAATTACATATCTTTTCACTAAAATAAATTCCTCTCAATCACCTTATTTTGTTTTTCCTGAAGCAGATAGTTTCCAAGCATTTCAAAAAATTGTTTCTCCTCATCATTTTCTGCTTCCATTACCAACTGTAACGTATCTTCCGGCTTTAGTTTTTGAGTTCATCATAAATATTATAGTATTTTTTCACATCACACATGTCAACACTCTCCATATCAATCACTTTATTGTATTTTGGTAACTATTCAAAAACTTCTAATTTTACCCTTAAGTTTGGTAGTTCTGAATTGTTACTTTCATTTTACAATAAAACTGCTGATTTTTGTAATATAAATTGCAAATTGTAATCTGAATAATTCAATATTTCATCAATTTTGCAAATTTTTATTTTCTGTTGACAACAACGCTGCTATGGTTTTATATTATTCAAAGTTTGCAGATTACAGAGCTACCGGCTCTTTTTAGGAGGTACATATATGCAAAGAAGCTCTAGCTCCAACAAAGGCTTTTCACTTGTAGAACTTATAATTGTAATTTCAATAATGGCGGTTCTTATCGGAATTCTCGCGCCTCAATTTATTTCATATATACATAAATCAAAGGTTGCATCTGATTGGGCTAATCTTAAGGCTTATTACAGCGAGATAGAGACCGACTATGTTGATAACGATGGTACATATAATCCTGATGTTCCAACCATCAGCCAAAACCTGGCCCTGACAGGGATGATGAGTACTGTCGAAGAGAGATTAAATTCCTAGACGGACGCACCGTTAAACTTAAGGCCGGGTACTATGCAATAACAAAATCATATACCGACAATGGCGGATACCAGATAGCATATTACTGTGATAAATGCAAGAGCGATTGGGATAAGCATAAAAAAACCTGTGAACTTACCCTTGGTTTATAGCATTTCATTTTCTGAGACTAAATTATAGATAAAGTAGAAATAGTACAATTTTTCCTTGAAATAATACAAGAATTATTTGTGATAATGTAATATATTGATGCATGCAAGCTTCTCTTCTTTATATCTTCCTCTCCCAAATGAAGTTTATAATGAGAAGTTTGCATTCTTTCTGTTAATATCACAAAGTATACATACATTATAAAAGTATACATACATTATAAATGAGGTAATCTATATGCAGGTTCAAAGAAAAACACTTACACAGCTTTCCATTCCAATATGCTTCGAAACACTTTTTTACATGCTGTCAGGCATGGTCGACACTCTTATGCTGTCATCCGTGAGCGACCAGGCGGTTGGTGCTGTCGGCACGGCAAACATATATCTCTGTTTTCATCATCATGTTTGGTGTCATCTCAAGCGGTATGGTTGCCGTCATGACGCAGAATATCGGTGCCGGAAAACCGGGTATAGCATATCAGGCAAGACAGCTTGGACTTATATTTAACGCTGTAATAGGCGTGCTCATGTCTGTATTACTGGCTGTTTTTTCCGGTAATATTCTTAGAATGGTCAGCATTGCACCGGCGCTTTTTGATTCGGCAAATACTTATCTGCGCATTGTTGGAGGTGCCTGCTTTTTAAATGCTCTCATACCGATTTTTTCAAGCTACCTGAGAGTTTTCGGCTACACAAAGCAATCCCTTTGGGCATCAATTATTGGAAATGTCATTAACTTTATACTTAACGCTGTTTTTCTCTTTGTAATGAACTGGGGCGTTATGGGTGTTGCCACAGCAACGGTTATTTCACGTATTATCAATCTGATTATTGTTGCCACAATGGGCGCTGTGCTCATCAAGGCAAAGGACAGTCCGAGCGCATAGCTCCCGGAAAAATTCTCGGACAGATTATAAAGATTGGCTTCCCGTCTGCCTGTGAAACCGCGCTTTACAATATCGCAATGACTCTTGTAGTGCGATTCATGAACCAGATGGATGCTGACGGACTGAACGTCACTGCGCGCTCTTATGCCACACAGATTGCTAACTTTTCGTACTGTATCGGTGCTGCCTTAGCTCAGGCAAATGCCATCCTGACCGGCTGGCATATCGGAGCAAAGGAGTATGACGAATGTGATAGGGGCACTCGCAAGGCCGCTATCTACGGTGTGATTACGGCATCCTGCCTTTCTATCACATTTGCGCTTTTGGGTAACTACATTGTGCGAATCTTCACGAATGACGTACAGATGATAAACCTAGTCACAAAGCTTCTCGCCATCGATATTGTGCTGGAGTTTGGAAGAGTCACCAATCTGGTATATGGTCAGGCACTGAAGACAAGCGGTGACGCCGTATTCCCGGTTGTCATGGGTGCTGTTTTCATGTACCTTGCGGCGGTCGGTGGAACATACTTCTTCGGACTGCATCTGGGGCTTCTCGCAGTCGGTGCTTACATCGGACTCGCAAGTGACGAGTGCATCAGGGCTGTCGGCATGGTGCTGCGCTGGAAGAGCGGAAAGTGGAAGAATAAGGGACTGGTTGATTAGAGCTAACAAAATAAAATTGCACTATAAAAAAAAGGGAACCTGCTGGTCATCTTAACTTAATGACATTGACCTGCTGGTTCCTTTTTATATTTACCTGCTCATAAACAAGTGCTCTCTGAATATCTCCCGAAACAGCTTATCGGCACTCCAAAATACATTATCCGGTGTCACGACGGCCTTACATCCGATTGGTTCGATTCCCGCCTTCTTATATTCCGCCAGAAAGATATCCATTTGTGATGAATTAATACCTGAAAAGACCAGAAGCTCCGCCGGGAAATCGGCTCCGCTATACCTTGAACCATCCTTTTTTGAATCCGGTTATTCCTGCTATCGCACCGAGCTTCTGTCCGTAATCTGATTTTTCCACCTGTTGCACCGATATTCCAAGAGTTTTGCACAGGGCTTTTATTTTTTCCACTTTTTGTGCTGCTACACTAAATAGCAGTATTTTTTGTGTCGATTTCTGCTGCATTCTTAACATCTCCTACTTCAAGGTTATATGTTACTAAATTATCTCATATTGCATCAGCTCGTATTTCAGTCTGCTTCCCTCCATAATCTCTGGTGGGAGCAGTGCCCTTGCCACAAGCTTCAGATCGTCTGATTCAATATCGCATCTCTTTAGATTTGCATAGTCTCCGTCTATGGACACTACATCGTAATACCAGGTTTCCATGTGTTTTCCTCCTAAATTTCATTTTCTAAAGCATCTACTGATAATTCCAATTCACTTTGTTCTTTGCTTTACTGTAAGTGGAGCAGGTGTAATTGTCCTGTGCATTGGTGTACTTTCCTGTAGGATTACCGTTTTTGTCCTTCTTTTCATAACCGCCGGTGCTTTGTGTCACCGCTTTGCTCATCATCACGGGATAATCTCTCGTAGAGTGCTGTGATTTTGTTTAGTTCCGGTTGTTTGGTTTTCATAAGATTCTCCTTTTAAAACAAACAACCAGCTTATCTGTGGTTTTATTCTACCACGAATAAGCTGGTTTGTGTAAAAATAATTATTGTCTCACTAATAGGCGATTGATTTACCATATATCTAAACTATCTTCCTAATCCACCCAAGCCGGCATCTCGTTATCCAAGACCAACCGGGCATACTCCATAGGGTTGTCAATGGCAAATAATGTGGAGGATACAACTAGTACACCGAGTAATATTTTCCAGCTAAATACATTGATAAAATCGTACAAAATGAGTATAATAATAGTACGAAGAAAGGAAGTGGTGATATGTCAATTACAGCAACTGAATTGAAAAATAATCTTGGAAAATACTTATTATTATCTGCAAAAGAAGATGTTTTTATCACAAAGAATGGAAAAGTAGTGGCAAAACTGACAAATCCACATCAGGACAGAGTAGAAGTAGCAAAATCCCTGTTTGGAATCTTACCAAAGGATGCAGACCTGAATGAAGCAAAAGAAAAAAGGCTTGGTGCAAAATAGATGAGGATTCTTGCAGATACAAATGTGATAATAGATGCCCTGACTTCAAGAGAGCCATGGAATAAAAGTGCAGAAGAAATATTTCTTATGGCAGCAAATCATACAATCGAAATGTACATTACTGCAAGTTCAGCAACAGACATCTATTATCTTATAAGGAAACATTTGCATAACATAGAAGCAGCAAAGATGATAATGGGAAAGCTTTATTCATTGACTGGAATATTAGAGGTTACTGCGGATGACTGCATGGATGCACTTGCATCTGCAATCAGTGACTATGAGGATGCAGTTGTTGAAAAGGTGGCATCCAGAAAAGATATGGATTATATTGTCACAAGAAATATAAAAGATTATCAGGCAGGTGGAACAAAGATAATTCTGCCAGATGATTTTGTGAAACTTGTTGAAGAGGAATAATTTTTACCACAAAATCGTCAAATACCGATTTTGTTAAACTCTTTCTATGCTCCATCCTCTGCCTTATTGCAGTCGATTCGTAAAAGCATATTATCATTAGAACGTGAAACACATTACAGCCTCCTGCCGCATTTGGGACAGAATTCAAAGTCCTCTGTAGTTGTATATCCACAATTGCTGCATCTTTTTAGTTGTTTTCCACTTCCATTTTCAAAGCCGTAACCATACTGCGGGTTTACACGCTGCAAATGCTGTGGCAATATCTCCACGTCCTCGCCTCTTGCTATCCTGCGTCCTATTTCCGGATCAAGCTCGTAAAGCGCATTACAGCATGTGGTCTGCACATAGTAGTGCCTGTTCCATTTAAAACACGGAATGAAGAACAGTGACAGCACCATGTATGTCATATACACCTGATACCTGCCATACCTGCCACATTCATCGCAGGTAATGACCTGAGAAGTCAAAGTCCTTCCTGCCGTCCGTTATTCCCATCATAAAAAACATATATGATGCCTCCGTTTATCTGTGCCATAGTCCCCAGAAGTCTCCAAGCGATTCTCTCGTATGAAATCCCCGCTCATCCTCAACCACCGGTATTGATTTGGCATCCATTTTCTCTATATTTACATAAGTACCCTGACTCACCATTGCAAATACCCTGTCTATCTGCTCCTCTGTGCCCTGTATTTCCATAAATACCGAGCCGTCAGGGTCATTTCTCACCCAGCCTGTTGCGCCAACGCTTTCTGCCGCGTGCTCTGTTCTGTAGCGGAAACCTACTCCCTGCACAGAGCCGTACACTCTTATCTGCTTTCTGATGATTTTGCTGTCGTAATCACTCATATGCACTCACTTCCCTGATACACATTATTTTCAGTCTACAATAGCCCTGCAAACAACCTCATAATTGACTGCCCCAGCCTTCGTCTTGCACTTCTTCCGGTCCTGTACTTCCGTCACCTCCGCAGACTCAGTGAAAAGCCTGATAAAATCATCCCTGATTTCATGCACCACTTCACAATCCGCCATAAAACAGCCATTTTCAAAGTGATGATAAAGGCTTCTGTAGTCAAGATTTATGGTACCGCAGGTTGCCATTATATCGTCTGCCACACTCATCTTTGCATGGCAAAAGCCCGGTGTCCACTCAAAAATCCTCACACCATGCTTCACAAGCTGGTTGTAGAATGAGCGTGTCACGCTGTATATTGGTTTCTTATCAGGTATGCCCGGCGTGATGATGCGCACGTCAACTCCACGCTTGGCGGCAAGTGTCAGCGCATGGCTCATCTCATCGGTAATGATAAGGTAAGGAGTGATAAACCAGCAATAACGCTGTGCCTTGTTTGCCATGCTGATATAGACATCCTCCCCCACCTGCTCGTTATCGAGAGGGCTGTCTGCATATGGCTGGATATATCCACTCTGTTTTGCCTCATAATCATAGTGTAGCAGATATTGAGATACATCCACCTCGCGCGGTACCTTGCGCTCTGATGCATTCCACATCTCGAGAAATGCGATGGTAAACGACTTGACAGCATCTCCCTCGAGCCTGATTCCCCGTATCCTTCCAGATTCCGTATGGGTGTGTCACATTGAAGTACTCATTTGCCAGATTATAACCGCCGGTATATGCGATTTTTCCATCAATTACCGTGATTTTTCTATGGTCACGATTGTTTAAAAACATGTTAAAGGCAGGTGCAACCGGGTTGAACACCCTGCATTTGATGCCAAGCTTCTCCATCTTTTCCGAGAAATCCCTGTCTATGAAAAAAGATTGAGCCCATATCATCATAAAACACCCTTACCTCGACTCCTGCCTGCACGCGCTCCGTGAGCACCTTCTGGATACGGTGCCACGATTCCTTGTCCTCTATGGCGTGATACTCCATGAAAATAAATTTCCTGGCCTTTGATAAATCGCTAAGCTGCGCTTCGAGTCCCTTTGACGCCTGATCATAATATGTCACATCCGTGTTCTGATATACCGGATATAATGCATTTTTTGCCAGGTATGTTGAAATTCCCGCTGCCTGTGGCACCTTTTCATACATATCGGATAGTATGTCTGCGTTTTCAGGCAGACATGGAAGAAGCATGGAATCCACCTCTTCAAACCGTGCACGCATCTTATTCGGTGCGCCGTTTAGTCCGACTAACAGGTAAAGTGACACTCCCATTATCGGAAATGCCAGTATCAGTATAATCCACGGTGTAGTCATGGATGCGGTCTGCTCACGATTGTACAGTCCGAGCACAAGTATGATTGCCAGGACGCTTGTGGTCGTGTTTATTGCTGCCGCATATTCATTTAGCCTTGTAAACATATAGACCATGAAAACTGCCTGCAATAATATCGCAAGCACTGAAAAAAACATTCTCTTTAAACCATTCTGTGTTTTTTTAGTTCCCTCGTAGGTTTTTTCCTTCATCTGTTATGCTCCATTATCTTACTGTCTGTAATACCAAACCTCTCCATAAATTTTTAGCCACCTTCTTATTTAAGAAGCCATTCAATTTCCTCTTTATAAGGAGGAATAGTCTTCTTCAGAGCCCTCCTCACAAAGCCATGGTGTTTCCAGAATCTTTGGTACATTTGCAAAGGTCTCATCATGCACCAGTCGGTGCAGTGTATCATAGCCGATGGTTCCCTTGCCTATATTTGCATGCCTGTCCTTGTGTGCTCCAAGAGGATTTAAGCTGTCATTCACATGAAATACCGCTATCTGCTCAAGTCCTATCACCCTGTCAAACTCCGCAAAAACATCATCATAATGGTTCACAATATCGTATCCTGCATCATTTACATGGCACGTATCGAAGCAGACACGCAGTCTTTCTTTCCTGTCCACTCCATCATAGATTGCCTTAAGCTCCTCAAAGGAACGGCCTATTTCACTGCCCTTTCCTGCCATCGTCTCAAGTGCGATAAACACATCGTCATCATTCTGATTGAGTACTGTGTTAAGTCCCTTTACAATCTGTGCGATTCCAGCCTGCTCACCGGCATTTACATGACTTCCCGGATGAAGCACCAGTATGCGGCTCTTCATTGCCGCGGTCCTTACTATCTCCTTTTCCAGAAACTCCACTGCCAGCTCGTATGTCTCAGGCTTTACGGTGTTTGCCAGATTTATGATGTATGGCGCGTGGACCACTATCTCATTTATCCCATGCTCATGTGCATATTCCCAGCCTGCGTCTATGTTGAGCTCAAAGATTTCCTTTCTTCTCGTGTTCTGTGGTGCCCCGGTGTAGAGCATAAACACATTCGCGCCGTATGATGCTGCTTCCCTGGCTGATGCCAGAAACATATCTTTTCCTGCCATGCCTACGTGACAGCCTAATTTTATATCACTCATATTTTCCTCTGTTTCATTGAATCTATATATCTATTATTTCTACTATAACACTACATCCCTGATAACTCTATCTAAATATTCTAAATTTTTACTAAACATGGCAAAAGTCATTGACATAGTATCAAAAACTACATATACTATCCTTTGCAACCACATATATTAATGGCATATAATTGCAATGTATGTGATGCATAACTACAGTTAACCAATTATTATAGAAATACGAGGGTAAATATGTTTGAAATAATTGTTGACTCTGCGGCAAACATTCCTGCAGAGCTATGTAAAAAATATAAAATCAAGGTGCTATCATTTGTAAACCTTGTCAACGGAAAGGAAATGACCTGCTTTGAGCCTGACCTCACACCGGAACAGGAGCGGGCAAAGGGTAAGGAATACTATGATGCGATAAGAGAAGGTGCCGAGGTAAAGACCGGACTTATCAGCAGCGGAATCTTTGAGGATACTTTCAGGGAAATCATTGAGGCTGACAAGGATATCCTGTATTTCTCCCTCAGTAAAAACATAAGTGGCAACTACAACTCAGCCCGTGTCGCAGCCGATGCTGTCCTTGATGATTGCAATAACGGCAGAAAAATACGCCTGGTGGATTCATTAAATGCATCCCTCGGACAGGGACTTCTCGCAATATACGCCAGCGAAATGCGTGAGAAGGGCATGAGCTTTGATGAGGTGGCTGACACGATAGAGACCTATCCTGCCAGATTAAACGGTGTGTTTACCGTGGGCAATTTAAAGTATATTGCAAGAACCGGCAGATTAAGCGGAACCACCGCTTTGGTCGGCAACATGCTAAGCATCAAGCCTATCCTAAGGGGCAGCAAGGACGGATATATTGTACAGTTCAGAAAATGTCGTGGCCGAAAAGCCGTATTAAATGAGCTTGTCAATCTGTTATGCGACAACATTACAGACCCTGAAAATCAGATTATCGGAGTGGCACATGCTGACGCATATGAGGATTCGCTCTATGTGATTGAACAGATTAAAAAGCGCATAAAGGTGCGCGATGTGATAAATACCACCTATGATTTCTGCACCGGAAGCCATGTTGGTCCGGAATCTTTAGCAGTATTTTTCATGGGAAAGGACAGAGAATTGGGAGCCTGATATCAGGCTCCCTTTTCACTTCTTTTATTCATCATCCTCACATAAAAAAGTCCCAGAACTCGCTTATTAAGCGGATTCTGAGACTTTTGATTTCTATTAATTGCAACTTCTATCTCATTTTAAGCTGCAGCTTTCTTGCTTTCTGATTTCTCACAGAGCTTCTTCACACCCTGAATTGCAACAAGTACACCAAGGATGAGCAGTAATACTGCAAATATAAGCTGTAATGAATTTCCAAGGTCAAGTCCTACAGAGAATAATGCCTTTGTAAGCTTGTAGATTGTCATGCCAAGTGCAGTAAATGTAACTGCCATCATGAATACCATTGGAATCCAGAGCATGCAGCCCTGACGCTTTGTCTTCTTTAAGAATACTGCGCAGGCAACAAGTGCAAGTACTGATAAGAGCTGGTTAGCTGAACCAAACAGTGGCCATATCTCTGCATAGCCTACCTTTGTAAGCAGGAATGCAAGTACCAGTGTGATGATTGTTGCAAAGTATTTGTTTGTCATCAGCTTGACAAATGGACTCATATTGTCATCATCTGTGTCTGAATCAAGCCAGAACTCCTGGAATGACAGACGTCCGACTCTGGCTACTGAATCAAGTGATGTCAGAGCGAAGGCTGATACAGCAAGGTTAATCAGTGTGAACACAAGTGAGTGTGGTAAACCGAGTACTGACAGGAAGTTTGCGATAGCTCCTGCGAAAATCTGTGGCTGTGTTGTAAGTCCCTGAGCTGCTGCCTCTCCCTTACCGAATGATGCTACTGCGATAAGTGCAAGGATTGCAAGCATACTCTCCATTAACATTGCGCCAAATGAAACAGGAAGCATGTTCTTCTCATTCTTTATCTGCTTAGATGCAGTACCTGATGATACAAGTGAATGGAAACCTGAAACTGCACCACAGGCGATTGTTACGAATAAGATTGGGAACAGATACTGTGGGTTTCCGTTTGCATCAGGGATTGCAAATGCTGTGAAAGCATCAAGGTTACAAGCAGGATTTGCAACAAATACACCGATTATCGCACCTACGATCATGAAGATTAACAGGTAGCTGTTAAGGTAATCACGTGGCTGAAGCAGTGCCCATACAGGTGTAACACTGGCTATAAGTATATATGCAAATATAATTATGTGCCATACGCTAAGGTTTAAATACATTGGGAAATTGAGTCCCAGTGCTATAGCTACTATAAGTAATACGATTGCAACAAGTGTGTTAATCCATTTGTTGAACTTAGAGTATTTAAGGAAGAAACCAAGTGCAACTGCTTCTATGATGAAAAGCATTGATGTAGTTGCAACTGCTCCGTTGGCTACAACCTTTGTAACCTCGCCTGCTTTATCAGCAGCAAAGCCATTGAAGGTTCCGGCTACGACATCTGCGAAAGCTGCAACAACAAGTATACAGAACAGCCAGCAGAATAACAGGAATAATTTCTTTCCTAATTTACCGATGTACTCCTCGATGATGTAACCGATTGTACGACCCTTGTTCTTAACTGAAGCGTACATAGATGCAAAGTCCTGAACAGCTCCAAAGAATACACCACCAATTAATATCCAAAGCAGAACCGGAAGCCATCCGAAAATAGCTGCCTGAATTGGTCCGTTGATTGGGCCTGCACCTGCTATAGATGCAAACTGATGTCCGAATACTACATTGGTATCGGCTGGTACATAGTCCACTCCGTCCTCCATCTCGTAGGCAGGAGTCTTGGCATTTGGATCAATGCCCCATTTGTTTTGCAGATAACGGCCATATAATAAGTATGCTCCACCGAGCACAACAATGGCTATTACCATCATTAAGATTCCACTCATATTATTACCTCTTTCTTTTGTTTATCTTAATTTTATTTGTATATTATATTTACTCTTTTTTTTTAGCAAATTTCAATAAATATTTTATACATAATTTATTTTTTATTTCTATAATTTTTGTTTAATTTACCAATCGGTTATAATAGGTATTCATTCTCTTTATGCTGTGTTTGTCTCAGCGGCTTCTTCTGCCTTTTTAGCAGCCATTTTGTCCTTTAATGCAAAGGCTCCGGCAAGCAGTGTGCCTGAGATTGAATGCCATGTACATGACACTGCACAGATGATGGCTGATTCAGGTGTTGAAGCAAACTGTGCTGTAGTGGTGGCAAGGTTTGTGGCAAGACCTGCATTCTGCATACCAACCTCGATAGAGATGGTTCTCTTCTTGGCTGTGTTCATGCCTACCAGCTTTCCTGCACCGTATCCAAGCAGATATCCAAGTCCGTTATGTAACAGAACTGCCGCAAAAATTACTACTCCTGATGTAAAGAACTTTGAGCCCTGTGATGATACAACACCACCTACAACGAATGCAAGACCAAGCACCGCAATACCCGGCATAACCTTCTGAGCCTCGGCAAATGCCTTTTTCTTTCCAAGCAGGTAGTTGAGTAAAAATCCAACCGCTACAGGAAAGATTACAGTCTCAATGATTGACACAAACATCGGAAGCGCCTTGATTGAGACATGTGTTCCGCTTGCAAGAAATGATACCAGAAGCGGTGTCATAAATGGTGAGAGCAATGTGGAAACTGTTGTCATTCCAACTGAGAATGCCACATCACCACCGCAGAGGTATGACATAATGTTTGAAGAAACACCACCGGGACAGCAGCCTACGAGGATAAGTCCAAGTGCGATTCCGTCAGGCAGATTCAATGCCTTTGAGATACCAAATGCGAGAAACGGCATGATAAGATACTGTGCGATTGCACCTACACATATATCAAATGGTCTCTGTGCAAGTATCTTGAAATCCTGTGTCGTAAGTGTCAGTCCCATACTGAACATGATAATACCTATAATGATTGACTGACATGTGAACTTGTTCGATACCGGATCCACAAACAGCATCTGATTTACCCAGGCCATCAGATTCGGAACCAGAAATGTGACTACGGCGATTGCTATGACAACTATCGATGTGTAGTCTGATAAAAATTTACTTACTTTTTGTAATGCTTTCATTGTAAGCCTCCTTAACATTTTTCTGCTCACTAAAACTCTTTTATGGAATTAAAAAATCCCTTTCCAGATTGACATAATCTGAAAAGGGACGAAATATATCCGCGTTACCACCCTGATTCCACAGTGTATTACTGTGACACTCTGCATACCAGCATATGCTTTCCATATAACGGTGGACACCGGCGAGGTTTACAGACACACTTAATGCTTTCAGCCCGCTTCTTAGAGAGGATATTCCAATCTGACCATTACCTGTTCGCACCGCCCACAGGCTCTCTGAAAATAAATACAAATCGGACCTTGTTCTCATCAACGAATTTTGGTGAACATATTTATTTAAATCTTGTTTTGTATTATAGCCCTCTGACACTATATGTCAAGAGAATGATACAAATTTGTACTATAACATTTATTTATAGTTTTTATTCATGTGCTTTATTCTTATTATTTATTCGTAATCTTTGTTGTTATACTCATCATTCCATGACTGCTGTTGTGATGTACCGTAGGAATTTTGAGCATCCCCTGCCCTGTGCTGTGCCATACGGATTCTGACCATACTGTTGGTTTGCTCCGTTTCCGTACATGTTCTGACCGTACTGCTGGTTTGCCCCGTTTCCGTACATGTTCTGACCGTACTGCTGATTTGCCCCGTTTCCGTACATGTTCTGACCGTACTGCTGATTTGCGCCGTTTCCGTACATGTTCTGACCGTACTGCTGGTTTGCTCCGTTTCCGTACATGTTCTGACCATACTGCTGACCGTATCCGTTTGAACCGTATGGATTATAGTAGTTATTATTACTATTATATCCATCTCCCACATAAACAATGTTTTTGTTGAAGGCAATAATACAGACAAAAATCACATTGAGGAATATAAGTCCGCAGGCAAATCCCGCTCCCTTGCCAAACGCATGTGCCAGTCCGACACAGCAGAGGATATTCATAACCAATGCCGCAATCATTGCTGCAATAATCAGAATAACCGCAAATATCAGCATGCCCATGTGAGCCCCGATACGGTTTCCGGCATATCCATAGGTAGAATCATAATACGACCCCATATAACTGGATGTCATAACGGAAAGTCCTGAGGCAATAATCTCATACATCAATAAAATACATCCTGCTATACTTGCGATACTTGCCACAAGATATCCCCAGAACAGCTTCTGTTTCCCTGCAATCCTGAATTTTACATATGAGCTGTAAAACGGAACAATAGCCGCCCAGCCGTGCTCTCCTGCCTTTGCATACATAATCCATGATGCAACAATTGTCAGTACCATAACTGCCAGATTGATAAACGACTTAAAGCCGTCAATCATACTCATAATAGTATAATATGTGCTCATTTTTTCTCCCTTTCATAACCAAAGTTTGTTTGTTATTCAAAGTATACATCACCACCGGTCAGAGTGCAATAATTAAAAGCTTTTGGAGCTTGTATAATTCACTCATTTTAAGATTCTAACAATACTCCTTTATATATTCACCAAAATATGGAAGTGCAAGTGAGATATAGCCCTGTCTGGAATTTAATATACCTCTTTTTATAAGACGATCCCTGTACATAGAGTAGCTTCCTGACTTCTCTCCCATAAGCTTAAGCACTTCTTCACGCTTGTATTCTTCCTTTTCTGTCAAAAGTCCTGCAAGAAACCTGTCCATTTCAGTCATCTCTTCCCATATTTTTTCATAAGAATATGCAAACAATTCAGCTTTGAGTTTTGGTAAAATATCTTCTAACAACTCATCCAACTTTTTCTTAAAATACAACACTCCCAATTCCTGAAATGCATATGCGTATCCTTTTGTAATTTTCGCCATTTCACGAGCCTCATTACTGTCAATATCCAGCTTACTCTTATACATTTCAGTCATTCGTATCATATTAAGAGGCTCCGTTTTAACTGTTGCCGCTCTTCTGAAAATGTAAGATTTTTGACATTGCTCAATTCCTGTATATTTTCATACAAGCCTGTACACACAAAATAAACCGGATACCCTGCTCTGAGCCATCTGCCATATTCAGACGCAAATTTTATCATCTCTTCGGACTTTGAAACCTCATCTATTCCTATAAGTATCTTCTTCCCCTTTTTCTGTGCAGCCTGTATCATTGTCTCAACTTCTACACCGATATCAAAGAAATTATTATTGTTTTCTGCCGTATAGCCGATTCCACCACCTGTTCCCATCACTGTTGCAGAGAGGTTTATCCCTGTTGTTTTCTTATCCTGTGAACCAAAACCGGCCTTTACAAGCATTGCCGCTATCTGTCCCAGTATATCTCTTGCAGGATTTACATCAAAAACAAGCCAGTTTATATATCTGCTTTCATTGGTTCTTAATTCTTCCTCCACCTTTGCAAGTATAACGGTTTTACCGGAGCCTCTGACACCGGTTATCTTATATACCGACTCCGACGGATTATCGTAAATAAAGTTTTCCAGTATCTCCTCTGTTTTCTCTGTATGGATATATGTGTATTCCGGAGTCTTACTGAAGGTTGTAGTAAATGGATTCTGCATAAATTCACCTCAATTTATTATATGAAATTCAAAACTATTTATATTTTTTTATACTTTATATTGTTCTTTATAGTTTTTTATAAATTTTTATACTTTTTCTTTTATTTTATACTTTTTTATACTTTTTTGCAATAGTTCTTCCGACCTGTATATACCGTTAAAGTAATCACCGCTTTTTACAGCCCTTGACAAACCCCTTCTTAAACGGCTATAATATCGTCTATTGAAGCACAATTACATTTCAACAGGCTTTGATGGGAACAAGTACATTTCTGCAATACTTACAGAGAGCTGCCGGCAGGTGAGAGGCGCAAGGAAACAGATCTGGAATACATCCCGGAGCTTTGCACCGAACGTCATACCGGATGGTTAAATATCTCCGGTTCGATTAATAAGCCGCAACGTATTGGCACACGTTATAGTGCCGGAGTGTTAGCAGAATCGGCTATTTTCACATATGTCGAATAATGTGTGACAACTCACGGAGGCATTCCTGTGCGAGCAGGATGCAAATTAAGGTGGTAACGCGAGAAATCCCCCTCGTCCTTAAATGGATGAGGGGGATATTTTATTTTTCAGAATACAGATTCATCTTATCAGGAGGAAAATCATGACAATTTATGACGAATTAGTTGCCCGCGGTCTTATCGCGCAGGTAACAGACGAAAAAGAAATCAAAGAGCTTATAAACAACGGAAAAGCTACCTTCTACATCGGTTTTGACCCTACAGCCGACAGCCTTCATGTTGGTCACTTCATGGCTCTTTGCCTTATGAAGAGACTTCAGATGGCCGGAAACAAGCCTATCGTGCTTATCGGTGGAGGTACCGCACAGATTGGTGATCCATCAGGACGTACAGATATGCGCCAGATGATGACAACAGAGACTATCAACCACAACGTAGAGTGCTTCAAGAAACAGATGAGCCGCTTCATCGACTTTGGCGAGGGCAAGGCTATCATGGTAAACAACGCTGACTGGCTGATGGACTTAAACTATGTGGATGTGCTCCGCGAGGTTGGTGCTCATTTCTCAGTAAACCGTATGCTTACAGCTGAGTGCTACAAGCAGCGTATGGAAAAGGGTCTTTCCTTCCTTGAGTTTAACTACATGATCATGCAGAGCTACGATTTCTACACACTTTTCCAGAAATACGGCTGCAACATGGAGTTCGGTGGAGATGACCAGTGGAGCAACATGCTCGGTGGAACAGAGCTTATCAGACGTAAGCTTGGAAAAGACGCATACGCTATGACAATCAATCTGCTCCTAAACTCTGAGGGCAAGAAAATGGGCAAGACACAGTCAGGTGCAGTATGGCTTGATCCTAACAAAACAACACCTTTCGAGTTCTTCCAGTACTGGAGAAACGTTTCTGATGCCGATGTCCTTAAATGTATCAGAATGCTCACCTTCCTTCCTCTCGAGGAAATTGACAAGATGGAAAGCTGGGAGGGCGCACAGCTCAATGATGCTAAGGAAATCCTGGCATTCGAGCTTACAAAGCTTGTTCACGGTGAGGATGAAGCCACAAAGGCTAAAGAGGCAAGCCATGCACTTTTCGCAGGCGGAGCCAACAATGCAAATATGCCTACAGTTACCGTTACAGCTGAGGACTTCCCTGACGGAGATCTTGATATCATCTCTGTTCTCGTAAAAGCAGGACTTTGCGATTCAAGAGGAGACGGCCGCAGAAATATCCAGCAGGGCGGTGTTTCCGTTGCAGATGAGAAGATAACTGATATCTCTACCAAATACACTCTCGACGATTTCAAGGGTGAGGGTCTCATTATCAGACGTGGTAAAAAAGAAATTTGCCAAGGTTGTAGCTGAATAGACAGAGAATCCCCGGTAGTTACTACCGGGGATTTTTACTTTCAGCCATATTTTATTTTGAAAATTCATTTGCAGGAAATTCATATGGCACAAATTTACTGCTACATATAACTGTATACTCCGTGTCTCCCGAAACCGTTTTTTGTTCTGTGCCAACACCCTCTCCACAAATCAGTATGAACCATCATTTTTATTCTTTAGCATAATATCCCCACACTAAATTAGCATAGTGTACAATAGCCATATGTTGATAGCTGACAGGCCTTGGGTAGCTGTAATCCATAAAACTTCTAAAACAGCTCCCCAATCCAGTCCAAAAACTGGAAAAATTCTGGAAAAAAGTAGCTGAAACCGCTGAAATTTCTAAAACAGCTCCCCTAACCACAGCGAAATAGCCGGAAAAATCTCCAAAAAAGTAGCTGAAACTGCTGAAATTTCTAACACAGCTCCCTAACCACAGCGAAACAGCCGGAAAAATCCATAAAAAAGTAGCTGAAACTGCTGAAATTCCTAAAACAGCTCCCCTAACCCAGCGAAACAGAATGGCTTATTATCCATCATTTATATATATTAAACCCTACTTTTTCCTCATCTTCTCTTGACTTCTCATTAATAAGTGAATATAATTTACCTAATTGATACATCAACGCTTTAAAGCGCTGATAAAAGGAGGAATTATCATGAAAAAAGAGATCTAAAATTTTAGCTTCACTTGTTCTTGCAGGAACAATGGTTCTTGGACTTGCCGGATGTGGAGATTCCGGTTCAGCAAACGGTGGCACACAGTCAGGTAAGAACTCAGATGCCAAATATCATGTAGGTATCTGCCAGCTCGTACAGCACGAGGCTCTCGATGCCGCTACAAAGGGCTTTAAGGACGCATTAAAGGACAAGCTCGGAGACGAGGTCTCATTTGACGAGCAGAATGCCGCAGGAGATGCTTCTACATGCTCTACAATCTGCACCACGTTCGTCACAAACGACTACGACCTTATCCTTGGAAATGCCACAGCAGCTCTTCAGGCCGCTTCAGCAGCCACAGACTCTATTCCGATTCTTGGAACATCTATCACAGACTACGCTACAGCTCTTGATATGTCAGACTGGTCAGGCACTACAGGAAAGAATATTTCAGGTACTACAGACCTCGCTCCACTCGATGAGCAGGCTAAATGCATCAAGGAGCTCTTCCCGGATGCAAAGAACATCGGTATCATCTACTGCTCATCTGAGCCAAACAGTATCTACCAGTCGACAACTATTACCAAATACCTTGAGGACGAGGGATACACTGTAAAAGAGTACACCTTCTCTGATTCAAATGATGTCGCTGCAGTAACACAGAGCGCATGTGATGCATCTGATGCAATCTACATCCCAACAGACAACACAGCAGCTTCATGTACAGAGGCTATCAACAATGTAGCTTCACAGGCTAAGAAACCTATCTTCGCTGGCGAGGAAGGAATCGCTAAGGGCTGTGGTGTGGCAACACTTTCTATCAGCTACTATGACCTTGGATACACAACAGGTGAGATGGCTTACGATATCCTTGTAAATGGTACAGACGTCAAAACTATGGAAGTTAAGAGCGCTCCTAAGTTCACTAAGGAGTACCTTCCGGACCGCGCCAAGGAGCTTGGAATCACAGTTCCGGACGGCTATGAGGAAATCTCAGCTGAATAAACAGCTGCACTATGGAGGTATTTAATAAAATGATTCTAATGAATTATTTTGCAACCTTAAATCCGGTTGCATTCACCAATGCCCTTCCGGGCAATATAGCCCAGGGTCTGATATGGGGCATCATGGCACTCGGTGTTTACATCACCTTCAGACTGCTGGACTTCGCAGATCTGACGGTTGATGGCTCATTTGCAACAGGTGGTGCCGTAACTGTTATGATGACGATTAACGGCTACAATATCTGGGTTTCACTGCTTTGCGCATGTATTGCCGGTCTGCTCGCAGGACTCTGCACAGGTCTCTTACATACAAAGCTCGGCATTCCTCCGATTCTGGCAGGAATCCTTACACAGATAGCTCTCTACTCTATCAACTTAAATATCATGCAGCGCCACGCCAACCAGGCACTTAGCGCAGATAAATATAATCTGGTGCTTTCATCGCGTAATCTGACACATGCGATAATTGTCGGTGTGATTTTCTCGGTTGTAATTATCGCGGTGCTTTACTGGTATTTCGGAACAGAGCAGGGCTCTGCTATCCGTGCCACTGGCTGCAACCCTGCAATGAGCAAGGCTCAGGGTATCAACATCGACAACATGAAGCTCATCGGTCTTGCGCTTTCAAATGCAATTGTAGCGCTCTCAGGCGGCCTGCTTTCACAGTACTCAGGCTTTTCCGATGTAAACATGGGCCGTGGTGGAATCGTCATCGGTCTTGCCGCAGTTATCATCGGTGAGGTGCTCGGCGATGCAATCCTCGGAAAGCACATGAATTTCATGGGAAAGCTTATCTTTGTCATATTTGGTGGAATTGTTTACTACATTGTAATCGGAATTGTTCTGTGGCTGCAGATGCCAAGTGATGACTTAAAGCTCTTCACTGCAATCATCGTGGCAATTTTCCTTGCAGTGCCTTACCTGAAGGGCAAGAGCAAGGCCTCCTTTAAAAAAGGCCGGCAAGCGCTCTGCCGCAACACTTAATGCAAGGAGGGCAAATAAATGCTAGAGATTAGAAATGTACATAAAACCTTCAATCCGGGCACAATCAATGAAAAGCATGCCCTTAATGGTGTAAACCTAAAGCTTGAGGAGGGCGATTTCGTCACTGTTATCGGTGGAAACGGTGCCGGAAAATCTACCATGCTCAATGCCGTTGCAGGCACATGGCCTGTTGACGATGGTTCAATTCTCATCGATGGAGTGGATGTCACAGGACTTCCTGAGTTCAAGCGTGCATCATTTCTGGGACGTGTGTTCCAGGATCCAATGACAGGAACTACCGCAACCATGCAGATTGATGAAAACCTCGCACTTGCAGCGCGCCGCGGAAAGCGCCGTGGTCTTGGCTGGGGTATCACAAAGGCTGAAAAGGAGCGTTTCCACGAGCTTTTAAAGGAGCTTGACCTGGGACTCGAGGATCGAATGACCTCAAAGGTTGGTCTGCTCTCAGGTGGACAGCGTCAGGCTGTTACACTGCTCATGGCTTCACTCCAGAAGCCGAAGGTGCTGCTTTTGGATGAGCACACCGCTGCTCTAGACCCTAAGACAGCCGCAAAGGTGCTCACTCTCACAGACAAAATCATCAAGGAGAACAGCCTGACAGCCATGATGGTCACACACAACATGCGTGATGCCATCGCTCACGGCAACAGACTCATCATGATGAATAACGGACAGGTTGTCCTTAATATTTCAGGCGAAGAAAAGAAAAAACCTCACTGTAGAGGATCTGCTCATGAAGTTTGAGGAGGTTTCCGGCGAGGAATTTGCTTCTGATAAGGCTTTGCTTGGATAGACATATCTATATAATAATAAAAAAATTTGCAGCTCGATACACGAGCTGCAATTTTTGTTATATACTTTTATATGAGTTCTCCCACCGGCTTAATCATATCAGCCTTGATAAAGCCCTTTATGATCAGATACTGCTCTATCGTCTTCACACAGTTTTCCACACCGACACGCTCACTGTTTAGTGTCAGGTCGTAGTTCACCGGATTGGTCCAGTAGTTTCCGTGTGTATAGTACTTGTAATAGTCTGCCCTGAACTTATCTGTTCTCTCAATCGTGGCATTTGCCACCTCCGGTGTCACACCCATATTGGTTATGGTACGCTCCACACAAAATGCACGCGGTGCCTCAATATATATGCTCACCACATTTGGGCGGTTCTTTAATACATAGTCGGCACATTTTCCTACTATGACGCAGGATTCCTTGTCTGCGAGCTCGTTGATAATCTGGCTCTGATACTCAAATAGCCTGTCATCTGATTTAAACTTCTCATTTCTTGATATATATCCCTTTGCTCTTGGAAGCCCTCGCAAAAAGCTCGTAAATCCACCCTCTTCACGCAGCTTCTCATTTACCTCCTGAAACACATTCTCGTCAAGTCCGCTCAGCTGGCTTGCAAGAGTCAGAATACGGTTCTCATAACAGTGTATTCCAAGCTCTTTTGCCAGCTGTGATGCTATTGCTTTTCCGCCTGTTCCAAATCCTCTGGCAAAGGTTACTACAAAATTATCCATTTATCATTTCCTCCTTCTGAATTCCAACCATATCTAGCCTGCCAGATATCTGCTTAAGAATTCTCTTGTTCTTGGATTCTTAGGATTTGTAAACAGCTCTGACGGTGCTGCATCCTCTGCCACATATCCTGAGTCCATGAAAATAGTTCTTGTAGAAACATCTCTGGCAAATGCCATCTCATGTGTGACGATTATCATCGTAAGTCCTGTCCTCGCGAGGTCCTTCATGACATTTAGCACCTCTCCGACCATCTCAGGGTCAAGCGCCGAGGTCGGCTCATCAAACAAAAAAAGCACCTCCGGGTTCATACAAAGCGACCTGGCAATGGCAACTCGCTGCTTCTGTCCTCCTGAGAGCTGCGATGGCTTTGCATTGATATAAGGAGCCATGCCGACTGCCTTCAGATGCGTGATTGCCCTGTCAAAGGCCTCCTGCTTTGGCAGATGAAGCACCCTTCTGTACAAAGCATACAGTTCTCAAGCACGGTCATATTGTTGAACAAATTGAAGGACTGGAACACCATTCCCACCTTTGAACGGTAATCATTGATATCCTTTTGTACATTTCTGACCTCTTTATCGTGATATAAAATCTTTCCTGAGGTCTGTTTCTCAAGCTTGTTGATGCACCTAAGCAGTGTTGATTTTCCCGAACCTGAGGAGCCCACAATACAGATGACCTCGCCGGAATGCACATCAATATCAATCTTTCTAAGTACCTCATGATCACCAAATGATTTGCTTAAATCCTTAATTGAAATTACTGTCTCACTCATATTGTGCCTCCTATTCATTGTCCATGTACTCAACTGCGAGTGCATAGTCTGTCTTGCCCTGCAGCTTCTTTTCAATCAGCTTGAAGAGCTTATCAAATACAAAGCAAAGTACAAAGTAAATTACTGCGATAACCAGATATGACTCAAAGTACTTGTAGTAGTTTCCACCGACTGTCTTGGCAGCCATGAAAAGCTCCTGCACAGCGATAACATTGAGCACTGATGTCATCTTCAGATTTAAAAGGAATGTATTTGCCATCTCAGGAATGATGTTCTTGAATGCCTGCGGCAAAACTACATAGAGCATTGTCCTAAACGGTGACATTCCCATGGCCCATGCGCCCTCGCGCTGTCCCATATCTATTGATCCGATTCCTGCTCTGACTGTCTCTCCCATGTAGGCACCTGTATTTAATACAGTTACGAGAATACCTGCAAATACAGGTGTCAGGTTTTCATAGCCCATCTGGCGTATTCCATAGTACACAATCATTGCCTGAACTATCATTGGTGTGTCCCTGAATACTTCAACATAAACTGTAAATATCACCTTTACTATACGGATAAGAACCTTTTTTACGATGTTGTCGCCATCGTTAAGCTTTACATCATTTACTATGCCTACGATATATCCCAATACGAAGCCAAGCAATGTACCAACTACCGATATGTACAGCGTAAGCCAGGTTCCTTTGATAAACATGCTTGAATATTTCTGCGCCAGAAATACCATCCATTCTAACGAATTACTTGGATTACTTATCATCATACTGCTACCTCACTTTTATCTCTCTAATCCCCAGCTTACGCCGGTTTATCAGACTATTGTGGGATGATGCGATATAACATCATCCCACAGTCCTTCATCTTTTCGTGAATCAGATAAATCTCTAACAACTAGTTGGCTGCCGGCTGCTGTGTCAGAACCTGATCCATCAGCTCATCCATCTTTGCCTTGTCATTCCAGCCGATTGCATTCATGGCATCCTGGATTTTATCTCTGAGTGCTGTATCATCCTTTCTTGTTGCGATACATACATTTACCATTTCATCATCACCTGTGAATGTATCATTCTCATCCAGCTCGATAATCTGTAAATCATCATTTGTCAGTGCTGCTGACTCTGCTGTCGGAACATCGATTACACATACATCTGCGCTGCCGTTTGATATTGCGAGGAAGCACTCTGATGTAGTCTCAAAGTTTCCTGACTGCTCAGCACCCTTTATCTGGTCTAAAAGTGGAATCCAGCCTGTTCCAAGCTGTGTCGTTACTTTGCAGCCTGTATCTGCGAGATCTGAAAGACCCTTTACATTTGAATACTTGCCGCCCTTCTTAACAACAATACAGTTGTTTCTATAGTAATAAGGCTCTGTGAATGCGTATGACGCTTCTCTTTCCTTTGTCTTGCCCATACCGGCGATGATACAGTCATAATCTCCTGCATCGAGTGAGATACCGATTGATGACCACTCAACCTTATGTACCTCAAGGTCCATTCCCATCTGGTCTGCAAGCTTCTGTGCCACTGCTACATCATAGCCGTATGCATAGTAATCAGAGCCTGCTATCTTGGCTGCCTTGCTGCCGTCAGGTGTGGTATCTGTATCCTGCGTCCAGTTGAATGGAGCATATGCACATTCCATACCAACCTTTAAAACCTTCTTTGATGAGCTGTCCGCCGCTGAGCTATCTGAAGCAGCTCCTCCTGATGACGAACCACATCCAAACAATGTTGTCACCGCCATTACACCTGTCAATATCAATTCTGCAAATCTCTTACTTCTCTTCATCATAAGCTTTTCCTCCTTGATTATTGAAATACGAAAAGGCGCCGGAGTTTTTCTCCAGCGCCTTTGCTTAGTTCGTATAATAAACTTAATGAAGCAGCTTTTCAATGTTAATTTTGCACAATTTGTTTGTACATTTTTACAGTAACTAATTAAACATAAGCCTTTTTACAAGAATACAATTAACTACATCCAGATATTCCATCGAGTCATCAAGGCTGATTTCCAGTATTTCCTCTATCTTTTTTCAGACGGTATTGCAGGGAATTACGATGAACGTACATCATCTGTGCCGTTTTTTGGACATTAAAGCCACACATATAATAATTGAGCAGCGTATCTATGAGAAACGAGCCGTTTGCATTGTCATACATCTCAAGCCGCTTTAGCTTCTCGTTGCAATAATCCATGATTTCCTGCTGATTGCCACTGTTGAACATATACTTGTATATGCCCATGGAGCTGGCACTGATTACCTTCTTGTTGGTCGGATTGGGTAAAATATCCTTTTTGGGGATGAGATTTTTCGCCTCCTGATAGCTCTTACCAAAATCCGCAGGCTTCCTGTATGCAGCACCGAGTATGCATGTGCTGTGAATGAGCCCTGCAAATGGTGCACGACTGTCTAAGTCCCCAAGTATCCTTTCAATCTGATGCTCTGTCTCCATATCCTTTGTCTCCTCAAAAAGAAGCACAAATTTGTTTAAAAACCTCATATACATAGGCTTTTTTCTTCATATGGATAACCTCGCGGTTCAGGCAGTCGGTATAGTATGTATATGTGTGCTCGTCCTGCTCCAGATTCACTCCGTATTTGCGGTCTATCACGATGATTCCCACTCTGTATGGCCGGTCAAAGGTCAGACCAAGCTGTGCAGAAATCTTTTCTATATACTTATCATTTACCTCGTATCCAAAGAGCAGATTGTACAGGTAGTCCCCGGTTCTTTTATTATCCACACTGGTCTCTAAAAGCAGTTCTCCGACGCTCTGCGCAATATCTACAAAAGTAGCTCCCTCCCACCGGATATAAAACAACGGCAGCTTGAGTTCATCAGCCTTGTCCTTCATCCTCTGTGGTGCCTCTTCCCTGTCCTCCACAACAGAAATCGCAAAGCCCGATATTCCCAGCTCATTCAGCTCAACCATGGCATCATATGCCTCGTCCATGGAAAATCTCTTGTAATCTACCACAAGCAGCGCAAAGTTGCCCGGATTCATATGATCCTTATAAGGCTTTGTCTGCACCAGATACGTCCATGACACAATCCGGTCAAGCCCTGCTGCTCCCGCCACAAGCTCCATTCCGTCCATTTGTAAATTGTTAACATCCCTGCATGAAATCATCTGCGTCTCCCTGATATCATTAAGCTTCGGTAATTATCCCAAGCCGCTTCACATTACTTATATCCACAGCCGCTTCGCCCCGGCATATCCTCTCCGTGCACATACCTGGCATTGAACTCCATATTTATCTCACGAAGCTCCTTCTTTCCGTCGATATAGTCCTGATACATCTCGGCAAGTCCCGACATGCAGCCATCGCAGGTAGCCTCGATATTGCCAAGCGACTCAGCCACAATTGCCTCGCGCTCCTCTTTTGTTGTCTCACTGATTAAATATCCCATTTCGTATATTTCCTTTCCGGCTATTCACATATTAAAAGCCCAAATTCTCATCCACAAGAATAATCTGAAACGTCCCTTCACCCTTGAGAAGCGTGTGGTCAGAATCTGACAGCAGATACACTGTGGGCTCTTGCAGTCAAAGCAGGTGCCGTTCTTGGAGCATGGTGTGTCGATGCCAAAGCGCTGTGCGTTGATAGGCGCAGCCTCATTTCTCGCACGGCTCATAGCGTCTGCCTCGGTTTTTACGACCTTGTTCATGCCTACTATAAGAAGCACATGTTTTGGTCCGTAAGCATATGCCGCTACGCGGTTTGCATTTCCGTCAATATTGATAAATACGCCATCCTCGCTCATCGCATTGACACTTCCAAGGAAATAATCTGATGTAAATGCCTTTAACGCTATTTCCTGCTTCTCCTCCTGCGTAGACACCTTGTCCCTGTCATAAAACTGATATTCTCCGTTTGAGAGCGCCTCATACAGACCACATTCCTTCACCGATGTGGCACCGCCCATATTGATTGAGCTGCCCTTTGGAATCAGCTCAAGTGCCTTCTTAACAGCCTCCTCCTTTGTCTCGACATAATATGCCTCCATGTTGCGCGACTCAAGCGCAGCCACAAGGCGCTTTCCCAGTAATTCGTTTCTCATTTTTCTTACGTCCATAGTGTAAACCTCTTTTCATGCTTATTGTCAATTCCAGTTTGTGCAATTAGCTTTATTAATTGTTGTTATTATACTACTTCACAGGGGGTGTCTGCAATTTATTCGGGAATAAATAATCGTACTTTTCATGCTAAAAGAAAAAAGTACATAACAAAAAGAGCCCTTTCGAGCTCTTCCTGCTTTGTACAACATTAAATTGTAGATGATTACTGTAAGAGTGAAAGTACACCCTGGTTTGACTGATTAGCCTGTGCAAGCATAGACTGTCCAGCCTGTGCAAGAATGTTGTTCTTGCTGTAGTTAACCATCTCTTCAGCCATATCTGTATCACGGATACGAGACTCAGCTGATGTAGTATTCTCAACTACGTTGTCAAGGTTGTTAATAGTGTGCTCAAGACGGTTCTGAACAGCACCGAGTGCTGAACGCTGTGAAGATACAGTTGAGATAGCATCTGCGATTGCATCGATAGCGTATGTAGCATCCTGCTCTGTATCAGCCTTGATTCCCTTTACTCCAAGTCCTGCTGAGTTCATTGAGTCGATGTTGACTGTAATCTTGTTTGTCATATCAGCATCTGCACCTACGTGGAGATTGAAACTTAATGAATCTTTGTATGAAACAGTTCCCTTGGTAAGGGTAAATGTTGTAGTTGCATTTGCATAGTTAGCATTTGTATTACCTGCATTTGCCTTTACTGTAGCCGCTGTATCACTTCCAATACTGCTTGCCTTTACGATTTCAGCTGTCTGTAACTGATATGCTTTTCCAGCAGAGATAACTGTTGAGTCATTGTCATCAATACCATCTTTTGCATTTGCATCTTTCATAGCTGTAAGAGTTTTTGTTCCGTCAGATACAACATCTCCATCTTTTATCGTAATGCTTCCTGCAGTACCGCCTCCTACTGTTACTTGTGTGCCAGTATCATTATCAGTCCATTTTTTATCGTCTGTATATTTATATGTTTTACCATTTACAGTTATTGTATTACCATTTGTTTCCTGGTCTTTGACAATTTTCTGCGCATCAGCAGCAGTAGCACCAATCGTATAATTCTTTCCAGCAATACTAATCTTATCACCAGCCTTAAGCTTTTTAATGTAACTTCTACTTCATCACCCTTATCTGTAAGTGTAACACCATCAAGTCCTGCATCATGTGCATTTACATTATGAGCCTTCTCTGCTCCATCACCCTTTAAGAGGTATGTCTCATTAAATTTTGTTGTCTCTGATACACGGTCAATCTCTGTTGTAAGCTGGTCAATCTCGTCCTGAATTGCCTTACGGTCTGTGTTAGAGTTTGTTCCGTTTGCAGACTGTGTTGCAAGCTCATTCATACGCTGAAGCATTGAGTGAACCTCTGTGAGGGCACCTTCTGCTGTCTGTACTGCTGAAACGCCATCCTCTGCATTTGTTGAAGCTCTGTCAAGTCCCTTAATCTGCTTTCTCATCTTCTCAGAAATTGTAAGTCCGGCTGCATCATCTGCTGCACGATTGATTCTGTAACCTGATGAAAGCTTCTCTGTGCTCTTTGACTGTGCGCTTGTTGTTACGTTGAGCATTCTGTTGGCATTTGCTGCCTGCATGTTGTGTTGTACTACCATAATATAATCCTCCTTGTCCCATATTCATGGGTTATTATGTTTGACCTCTGGAAATCCTTTTCCCGAGATTTTTTGTAACTGCTTTGTTTTGCTATTTGCAGTCACTTTGTTGCTTTATAACAAACGGCTTTCCGGGTTGTGGCATCTGCCACGGCCGCCTATTAACGTAATTAGTTATGCTTTCTTATCTGTTTCAGATTTTGCCTTTTTCTGTCTTTCATTCCAGATAATCTTCTTGATTTCATGCTGTGCTTCCTCTGAAATCTTTGGCTCCGGATAATATGTATCTTTTTCTCTTCTCAGGATTCGGATCATTGTTTGACCTTGAGATATTCATCTCTCTTGGAGCATCTATCATGAGACGTCCGTTCTTTCCGCTTCCACCGGCATAGACCACTCTGATGTTGTCTCCGATGTTTACATATTCTCCCTCTTTAAGCGATAATTTAAGCATTCTGTATACCTCCGTGCACTTGATTTAAGCTATTTCCATGCTTATGTGAAATGTAACAATTCTCTAAGAAATGTTGCATTTTTCGTCTAAGAACAAGGATTTTTGTGGGAAGTGGTAGTTAAAAAAGGCAGATATGACCAATAAATGGCAAATATATTTTTTAAATAAGTTGTAATTAGGTGTAAAGTATTAGAATTGATGTCCGATATAGTAACTGTAAGAATCGAGTAGGAGGGAAATTTAACGAAATTTCCCGACCTCTCACACCACCGTGCGTACCGTTCGGTACACGGCGGTTCAATCAACTTAGCAAGTGACACACCTTGTGGTGTAGTAGTCTAACATAGAAACTAATCCAAATGAGGTTAGTCTCTTTGTACTTATAGCCTTTTGTATCCATCCATTGTGGGCGAGTCTTGCATATCTGTCTCCGCAATACGCTATTTTAAATGCTGCCCATCTTGGTACATCAAGCTTCATCAGGTTCTTTGCCCTGTTCTGCGGTGTTTTCCAATGTTTCCAAATGCACATACGAAGTCTGTATCTGATGCTACCATCTAGTTCTCGACAAAGTGTTTTCATACTTCCAATTTTAAAGTAATTTATCCAACCTCTGATGAGTTGATTTAATTTCTCCACCTTGTAGCTGTTGCTAACGCCCCAGCTACGGCATGTGAGTTCTTTCATTCTTTTCTTAAACTTCGCTACTGATTTTGCATGTGGTTTTGCCTTAAACTGATGTGCTCTTGTGTCAAAGTAGAACCCAAACCCAAGGTATTTAAGTCCGCTTGGTCTGTCTACTTTACTCTTTGTCATGTTGACCTTGAGACCTAGTTTCTCCTCAATAAATCGAGATATGTTTCTCATTACCCGATTTGCAGACATTTCACTTCCAACCATGATAATACAGTCATCTGCATATCGCACAAAGTTAAGCCCTCGCTTTTCCATTTCCTTATCAAGTTCATTGAGCATGATGTTTGCCAATAACGGCGAAAGATTTCCTCCTTGCGGTGTTCCCACAATAGAATCCTCATACTCATCATCTATCATGATTCCGCTGACAAGGTATTTCCTAACAATAGAGATAACATCTCCATCTTTAATTGTTCTACCAATGATAGTCATAAGCTTGTCATGATTTACTGTGTCAAAGAACTTTTCCAAGTCAATGTCTACAATCCAATCGTTACCATCATTCATCATGTCAAGTGCTGTTATGATTGCTTGCTGTGCACATCTATTCGGTCTGAATCCATAACTATGTTCATGGAATTGTTCCTCGTAGATTGGTGTTAATACCTGTGCAATGGCTTGCTGTATGAATCTGTCTGTTACTGTTGGTACTCCCAGGTTTCTGACACCGCCATCTGGCTTTGGTATCTCCACTCTTCGTACTGGTTGCGGTCTATATTTTCTCACCCTCAACTGTTCCTTAATACTTTCGCCGTTCTTTGCAAGATGTTCTTTGAGTTCTGTGTATTTCATTCCATCCACTCCCTCTGCACCTTTATTTCGTACGACTTGCAGATATGCTCTGTTGAGATTATCGCTAGATAAAATCTGCTCCATTAGACTACTTGTGTCCATGCGTTCTTTCCTTTCCGTCTCGCTTGATTTGACCATCTTTTACCCGATTGGTTACGGCAGATGTTGCCATTTCTGCAATACGAGACATACTCAAACTTATTGATTGTTCAGCCCTTCGCTCCATTCCCATTACAGGAACTTCTTCACTACTATGGCTTCTGCTGACTTCTCACAGCTCGTTGTTACTAGGCTAATGGAACCTCTGTGAGACCTCCACGCTTAAGGTGCTCGCTCTTTCTCTCCATACATCCGCCACATTTACTCTGCTACTACAAAAGTGATAATTATTAGACTTCGTTGCTTTTAGCCAACTTATCTCTCATAGCCTAGCCTTATATGTGATTTCTATCCGTCGGACCAGAGATTTGCTTACAGCTTCCTTCAGATTCCATCTCACGATGAACACCCTTGCTGTTCAGCTATACACTTCCCACTATCTGGGCGTGCGGGACTTTCACCGTTAGAGCGCGCCCATGGCGCGCAAACTAAAAATGCAACATTTCTTAGAGAAATGTTGCATTTTTCATATTGTTACCATATTCTTTATCGGTCAAAATCATATACCTTATTCAGGTATTAATCCCCCCAAACATCTGTGAAATTCAATCAGCTTACTGTTTTATGCTTTCTGCCATATATTTCGCAGTATTGTAAGCCTAACCTCTGCAATTGTCAAGGATTGCATACTTTTTCGATTGCGTAAATTTACCATCTAAAGTAGTGGCTTCTGTAAAAAAGCCCCATATCTTTTTTTACAGCCATATTCCAACCACCCTTCTTGCTTTCTTTTCCACACCAAGCTTTGAGGCATACATCATTAGTTTCGCAGCATCCTTCTTTTTATCACCAATATCCAATCTTGATGTTTCAATAAAATGCGGTTTTATGATAGGAAAATCCATCTTGAATTTGTTTCTTGCAGACTTATTATCCACAGCTATATGCCAGACTCCCGGCGCCCGATCCGTATAACCATAATACATCGCAGCTGACATATCACAGATGCCGAGAAAAATCAACTTGCTACATAAAGTAATATGTTTTTCCTGTCTTCCCCCGCACATTTTATGTTATAATCATCTGACGGAGGTACATCATGAAAATAACTACTCTATGCTACATAGAACACGATGAACAATATCTCATGCTTCATCGTATTAAGAAAGAAAATGATATAAATGAAGGAAAATGGATTGGTGTTGGCGGTCACGCCGAGAATGGTGAATCACCCGAAGAATGCTTGCTCCGCGAAGTCAAAGAGGAAACAGGGCTCACACTCACATCATACCGTTTCCGCGCACTCATAACTTTTATAAGTGATAAACAGGAGCCTGAATTGATGTGTCTTTTCACCGCTGATGAATTTTCCGGCAAGCTTATAACATGCAACGAAGGTGACCTCAAATGGGTGGATAAAACTATCGTGCCCACACTTCCTACCTGGGAAGGCGACGCTATCTTCTTAAAGCTCCTGCTTGAAAATGAAGAAAATTTCTTCACACTTAAGCTTGTATATGAAGGTGAATCACTGGTTGATCAGAAGCTTGAGATTTATTAGTATTATCCTGCCACAAGGCTATTTACAAGCGTCTGCATATCTGCCTCCCAGTTTCTTTCCCTGCTATAATAAACACAGCCATATATTTCCGGGTATTTGAGGTTCACGCTGGAGCAGAGAATTACAGGTATTGTGATTTTGTTCTTAATCACTCTGTCAATCAGAACATCCCCTGATTGTTCCTCTCTGCCGCCCGGCTCGTCGGGATAATACATATCAGTAATTATCAGATCATACGGATTATTACTATCTATTGAGTTTTTAATCTGTTTCCACCCATCCGCGAGATTATTGGACCATTCGACTTCTTTAATCCCACATCCTGACAGGGCTTTGCAAATATCATGGTGTTTAAATGTATCATCTTCGATATTCAGTACTCTCATGTGAATCCTGCCACTCAAAATGTGTTCAAATATACTCAAACACATCGAGAAATTAAAGTCCTTGCGGATACTTCTTACTGCTTCAATGTGTATGCTTTGACGATTGTAAACAATACGCTACTCACAAGTTCGTGTACACTCCACAGTCGTAAATTCCTGCGATAGCCCGCAGTACATACTTACGTTTGCGTTTATTATGCAACTTCGTAAGTTAAAGCATCTCTTAGATTAAGAGCGGCATTGAAATCTCTATCCTCAACATAGCCACAATCACAACGGTATATTCTATCTGAAAGCTTCAAATCTTTCTTGATAGCACCACAGCAGTGACATATTTTGGATGATGGATACCATCTGTCTACGACTCTTAATTCAATACCATTTTCATCACACTTCGCTTTAAGCTTAGTTCTAAATTCATAAAACTTTTGTGATGCAACTGCTTTTGAAAGATGGCTGTTCTTCATCATTCCTGATACATTCAAATTTTCAATAGTTATATAAGATGGCTTGGTTTTCACTATCTCGGCTATTGATTTATTGATATAATCAGTACGGATATTATCTATTTTATGATGAAGTCTTTGCACTTTGAGCTTTTGCTTTTGTATATTCTTTTGAGTGGACTCTCCTTTCTTTGAATTTTCATACTTGCGTGAGAGACCTCTTTGTTCTCTGCGCAATTTCTTTTCCAATTTCTTAACTCTTGCTGACTTATTGATATTTTTGTAAGTTTTACCATTAGAAACAATCGCCAGGTCTTTCAAACCCAGGTCAATTCCTATACCGTCATTGCTATTATTAGCAATCTTAGCGTCGGGAATTTCTACAAGAGCTGACACATAATATCTACCTGCTTTGATGGATACTGTACCGCTTTTGATTTTCCATCCGTCTTTCGTTGTTGGTATATAGCCTTTTTCTTTCATGCGTATCCAACCTAAAGTGGGTATGTTTAACCTATGTCTCTCGCATCTACAATCTTTAGGATTATTCTTTACGAAATACATTTTTACATCAGACTTACCTTTCCTTTTGAAATTAGGAAAAGCACTTTGGTGTTTAAAAAATCTTATAAATGCAGTACATCCATCTTCAATAGATTTTTTTACAGCTTTTGAATATGCTTCTTTGATCCATATTTTATCAGGATTATTAGGAATGTACTCATTATTGAGCCATACGCTAAAACTCTTGCCGGTCATAAACTTTTCACCCTTATCGTATAAAACTTTGTTGTGACCGAGATAGAAGTTGTAGACGTATCTACAAGTGCCGATAGTCTTGTTGATCTTGATTTTTTGCTCGACTGTCGGATTGATTTCCGTTTTGAAGCTCTTTAGCAATTTCCTCATCCCCTTCTATTTGTTTTTTATACTTACGAAGTCCATACAACCTCCTGACTTTATCTGTTTAAGTAGTCATTCCATCTTGCATTTGTCTCCTCAAGCTCATGCTTTTGCATTATGCGCTTGCGGTCGCTGAGTATCGCAAGCATTTCATCGGCGATTTCTTCCATGGGAAGCTTTTTATAGTGTGACAGATATCCTATCATCCTTTGAGCTGTCCAGTCGGTATTTAGGTTTTTCGTTATCTCATCGCAAAACGGCTCCGGATACCCGCGCCTGAGCAATATATCATATAGCTCCATACTCTTTGCTGTCCTTGGTTTCATATAGTGCCTCTCCAATATTCCTCATCTTTGATAACTAACCCTATACTCTTAAGATTTTCTATCTGTTCCTCAATTGTCAAAGGCGGCTGATGCTGTTTCATATCTCCCATTTGACATTTCTCCTTAAAATTAAAAGACCCAACGTGGTCCGCATCGTTGAGAGGCGTGTTGGGTTCTGTTAGCTTATTATATTCATCTCTCAAGAAAAAAACAATCTCTCAGAAGCAAAATTTACATTTTATTTACAATTTATGTTTCTGTCAAAACTCAAGCTTGATGCTAGCTTAATACTACACGTATTGTTTCCTTAATGTCTTAATCTCCTGTGTATTATTTTGTAATATAAAAATCATCGCCACCCACGTTCAGATGATACTGATTCCCCAAAAATGCAAAACCTGCCGTTGATATAAACCACTTTCTATCTGATGCACAAGAACATTTCGAGACCAACCATTTTGCGCTGATTTTTCAATATACCATTTACGCTCCTCTGGATTGGCTATCTTATCCATAAGAACAATATTGTGTCCCCATGGAATTTGTATCATTTGCATAATACTACTAATTACATTTTGTTGTTCATCAAGCGATCACTTTTTAGCGATCGCCTCTTCTATTATTTTGCTCTATATCCATCTTTCGATTTGGAAAGAGTTCCATCCATATATCTCTTTGTTCAATTCAGTTCGCTCCTTATTCATACAAAATCATCAATCTACAATTCTGTACTCGTAAAGGAAAGGGAAATCACTTTTGCAAAATGTATCATAAATGGTATGCTGTATCTACAGGATGGAATTGAGAGACAATGTAATGAAATGGAAAATAAATATCTGCTGCATATCCGGGACAGTGTTGGAATTCCTGGTCACTAAAAAAAATCTCCATTGGCTGACAAAACCAATGGAGATTTTTTATTTTTAAAGCAATACCTGAGAATTGGTTCCGTAAAAGATATCATCATGAAAAGCCAGTTTCTTCAAAATGGACTCCATATATTCCCAATTATCATCTACATCAAATTCATAGCTGTGTCCCCAGATATATAACAACTGTGGTTCATCCGTATCCATATTTAAAAAGCGGTCAATCCCACTCATAATATCTGCATCTGCATGATGGAAGCTAGGCTTAAACCTCAACAGGTCGGATTGTAAAGCAAAACCATGTGTATCTCCCGAAGTTCTTGCATACTGTATTCCGCATTCCTTTAATATTCTGAATGCCGATTCATCATAAGTGCCAAAGGGGAACACGAATCCTGCTATTTTCTGTTCATAGAAAGCTTCAAGATTCCTGATATCTGTTGAAATTTCATTGTATACAGTTTCCTCGTCAGGACCCTTCAGATTGGCATGGGTCAAGGTATGCGATGCGATTTCATGCCCTTTGTAAAGCTCCCTCATATCTTTCTGATTCATCCTGTGGACCACGATATTTCCCTGAGTAAATGTATCGGCTCTTGTCTGGATTCCACTATTCTGGTTAAATGTTGCTTTCATTCCATATTTGTTAAACAATGCGATCAACCGTCTATCCTGTTCTACTCCGTCATCATAGCTGAAAGTGACCGCTTTCTTCTTACCATTCCACATAATAATTACCATACCTTTCTATAACCTGCAAACTTTTCTGTTTCATTGAAAAATCATCTGCGCAAAATCCGCAAAGCAATGTCTCCACACATTCCAGTCATGCTCTCCGGGATAAATCCTTCTGATTTCATGAACACCCTTTTCCCGGATAATTTCATCCTCTGCCAGAAACCTGGGAAGGAAGCTGTCCTTATCCCCTATACAGCGCAAAAATGTATGGAAATAGCTGTTGAACGCCGGATTATCCATTGCCTTTAAATGAGTCTGCTCATAAGGCTTTCTGTTAACTACATCCCTATCCGGGTTTCCTTCGATAAAATCCCTTAAAAAACCGGAGAAGATTCCGACTTCGCTAAACAGATCTGGGTGATCGCATACAGTTCTTGTTGTCTGTACAGAACCCATGGACAATCCTGCCATACCACGTTTCTCCTTGCATCCACCAAACTGATACTTTTTTTCTACCATCGGAATAATCTCTTCTACCAGCATCCGTTCCAGCAGAACATGGTTTAATCTCTCTTCTAAACCAAACTTTTCTTTTACCATGCCATCGCACATGACAATGGCAAATGGTTTTATTTTTCCCATTTCAATCAAATTATCAAGTATGATATTTGCTTTCCCTGTTGTTGTCCAGGAAATCTCACTCTCACCGAATCCATGCTGCAGATACAGGACAGGAAGCCCCGCAGACGGTACACATGGCGGAAGATAAACAATAAACCGTTCCAGTTATTGGAAATACCTGACATATAAAATTCGTGTACCAGTGTTCCATGTGGAATATCCCGTATTTCCGTCAGCTCATTTCCATCCGGCAGTTCAATATAATTATATAAATGGCAGTATCCATGCCCGATGGGCAGTTCAGGAAGCAGAACCTCCTGTCCGTCCACGCAGATCTGTACATAATTCACTGCTGTGGAGAACGGAAGCTCCAGAATCCATTTTTTCCCATTTTTTGTAAATGGATATGTTTTCTCCCCCAGTTTCATAGAAAGCTCTTTTGCATTTTCACAGTCCAGCTGTAACTAATTTTTTCCGTCTTTTTGGAAAAGCATGCTGCTTTGTTCCATAAATACCCTCCTTGCTGCAAGTAATAAAACCATCTCTATATGGTGATATTCTCAGAATTTCATCTGTCTGCATGTTCTGACACCATTGACATAAATGTCATTTGCCAGTTCTGTAACAAGCCGCATATCCTGCCAGGTTTCACACTTATTCCCTATAAAAGTAATGTTATCAAAATGGACATCATGGACACGTACTTCTTCTGTTGGTGTCTGATACCCCCGGATTATGGAGACCGGGATATCTCCGTTCAGCACCTGGATATTATCAAAATAAATATCATTGATTTCTCCTTTGGCAAGCTGTTCCGTATATCTGCAAAGCAAAACCTTGATATCAAACAGTTTCTGTTCCGCCTGCTCTACTCTGATATTTTTATAATGGATATCATGAACATGGCCTCCGTCTGCCTGATGGATGGAAATCGCCGCACCACCCATGTTTCCTTCATACTGGCAGTGTATAATATCACAATCCTCAAATACTAGGTCGTGGATTTCGCTCTGGAGGGAATAACCAAGCTCTATGGCATTACCGGGTTCTGCATTCCAGATCACGTTATTGTGAACACGCACTTTTGTTACGTCACGTACCGTTGACGGATCTTCAAACAATCCTTGGGATTTGATGCAGATACTGTCGTCTGTGGAACGAATAAAGCAATTTTTTACCTCTACGTCCTGGCTGCTCGTAATATCAATACCGTCTCCCGTTACAATCCTCGACATAATATTCATATCATCAATCACAACATGGTCACACGCTGCAGGAACTACATGCCAGGAAGGACCATCTACAGCAGTAACGCCTTTTAAGAGTACATTATTACACCACTTGGCATAGATAAAGAAACGGAGTGCATTACTGTCCGGCAGATGCCAGCAGGCTCCGTTAATAATTCCGTTTCCTACAATGGAAATATTGTCACAATGGTCTGCGTATACACACCCTGATACAACAGCACCTTCCTCTATGTAAACCGTATCATTGGACTTTAAGGTAAGAACTCCTACATTATATACCTTGCCCCTTTCAAAGCAGATGGTGGTATCTGCCGGCTTCTCAATCCTGTGCGAGCAAAGCACAAACAATGCATCATGAAGACCACCATCTGTCTCTACAGTAAACTTTCTCGGTTCATCAAGATGGATATGGACTGTTCCTCCTTTTACAGAAGGAACTATGCCAAAGCTGGACGGACGGATTTCAAGTTTTTCATATGGTGTATGGATTGAAATCTCCAGATCATACGCTTCGTTATCTACTACTACAACATAGTCAAACGAATCTGTATGGTATACCACACGCTCTGTTCCATTGCAGGTAACACTGTATTTTGTTGATTTTTCCAGTTCATCTACGGATTTTAAAATAAATCTCGGTTCCTTGACCGGGTCCGGATTAGGATAATAAATCAAATCATTTTCAAAATCCTTCATGTCTCTTTCCTCCTATGCTTGTATAATGTTCTCAGAAACAAGGTGGTCACTGCTGTTTCCAATACTAATACGCAGTTTCATTCCGCCGCTGACGGTTTCCATGTTTTTGCCATAATATGAGAATTCTTCCTGGTCAATAAAGAAATCTACATCCTTCTTCTCCCCCGGCTTCAGGAAAACCTTCCGGAAACGGATAAGCTCTTTCTTCGGACGTACTACAGATGCATATAATGTTTCATAATAACACTGGACTACTTCTGCCCCCGCAACATTCCCTATATTGCACACATTACAATGTACATGTACTTTTTTATCCTGTCCTATCTGCACATCAACGTCCGAAATATCAAACTCTGTATAGGACAATCCATAACCGAATGGATATAACGGCGTATTCGGGATATCCATATATCTGCTGGTGAAACGGTTTTCTGAATTATCTTCTGTAAGTATGTGTCCGGTTTTTACATCCCAGTAGCTTATGGGCACCTGTCCCACACACCATGGAATACTCACAGATAATTTGCCGGAAGGATTTATTCTGCCATACACAATATCTACGATTGCTTCAGCTCCCATAGTTCCTGGTCTCCATGCCATAATGACAGCCTTGGATTTTTCTGATATCCTCCGCAGATCCAATGGTCTTCCTGCAATTACCACAGTCACGATATTACTTGTACGTTCTGCTATTTTTTCAAATAACACCTGCTGCTCTTCCGGCAAAGTCAGGAATGCCCTGCTGGCAGCCTCTCCTGACTGGGATTCATGCTCCCCCAGTACACATACAACCGTATCTTCCTGGGTTATCGTTTCCAGCCACTGCTCATCCCCTGGCTTGTCAGACAATTCCTGTTCCACCTGCCATACCTTACACTCTGCATCAGAAAGAATATTGCATCCTGTAATACATTCTGCTTCTATCTGCTTTTTTTAAAACTTCTTCTATTGTTTCAACTGACTCATGTTCTCCAAAAATTGACCAGCGGCTTAAGAATTCTCTTGACGCTGTATAAGGGCCTGCCCAGATAACTTTCTTTTTTACGCTTAATGGAAGTATCTTTTTTTCATTTTTCAAAAGGACACAGCTTTCGCCTGCCAGCTGATATGCCTTTTCCCGGTTATGCAGAGTCAGTTTTCCACTCTTTCCAAGACCGGCAAACGGATTTTCAAAAAGCCCCAGCTGATTTTTCATCATCAGGACCCTGAAAGCACTTTCATCAACAAACGCTTCCGGAATTTTTCCACTTTCTACCAGTTTTTCAAGACACAGCATATAAGCCGGACTCATCATATCAATGTCTACACCGGCTTCTGAAGCCTGGATTGCAGCTTCTTCCATATCTGCTGCCACTCCCTGTTCTTCCAGCTGGCCTATGGAGCCCCAATCTGAAATTACAGTTCCCTCAAATCCTTCCTTATCCCGCAGAAGCCCTTTAAGAAGTTCCTTATTTCCGCTTATCGGTTTACGGTCAATCGCATTAAAAGCTGTCATGACCATAGCTGGCTTTGCTTTTAATGCCATACGGAAAGGTTTTACATACTGCTCCAGAAATGTCCGCTGGGATATTTCAACATCATTATAATCCCTTCCCGCATTCACTGCCCCATAACCTGCAAAATGCTTTAGGCATGCCGCTATTTTGGTATCAGCTTTCTGCTGATAGCCATCTACCATTGCTTTTCCCATGATTCCGTTTACATATGGATCTTCTCCAAAGGATTCCATTATCCTTCCCCATCTTGGATCTCTTGAAACATCAATCATAGGAGAAAATGTTGCCCTTAGCCCTTCTGAAGATGCCTCCGAGGCAGCTATAGAAGCCGCCTCAGACACCAGTTCCGGATGAAAGGAGCACGCCTGCCCCAATGGAATCGGATAAATTGTCCGACATCCATGGATAACATCTGCCATAAAGATAAGCGGAATATGATGGGGATGCTGTTCCATATATCTGCTCTGGATATCATAAATTTTATCTTTTCCAATCACTCCAAGCACTGAACCGGCATATTGAACAATCCATTCCGGTGGTAACTGTTCCCCAACAACACCTGTGAGTACCGCCTCTTTATCGAAGTATACACCAGTGAGCTGCACCATCTGTCCTATTTTTTTTCCTGTAATGACATTTCTGACAGCAATTGCTGTAATTCATGTATTTCCATAAATACTCCTTATGTTTAATCCGTTTATTTCTAATGTTCATTTCTCCATAGATCAGCCCGAAGCATATAAGACCGTATTTTACTCAAAGTAGATTGTCTTGCCACTTTCTGCGGACTGGTAGATTGCTTCCAGAATACGTGTGACAACTGCAGCCTGTGCAGGCTTCACAACCTGTTCTGCCCCATCAACAACGATGTGGTAAAACAATTCCTGTTCATAGTCTGCTGCTGACTTTTCTTTTCCTGAGAAGAATGCTACTCCTTCGCCTGATAATTCCGGTTTCTCTACTACCTGTTTATTGTGGTGGATGTAGTTGATCCTAAGGCCATCTTTCATATCAGCTCCGGCTTTGGTACCACACAGGCTTGTTTTTGCCTCATCAACCTCCAGTGTGTTCATTGCCCAGGCTGATTCCAGTTCGATCACTGCCCCATTTTTCATACGGATAAAGCCAAAAGCAGAATCTTCTACACAGAACTTATCCGGATCCCAGTTACCAAATGCATTTCCCTGGTCTGTCTGATCAGACAGCTTGTGGAAGGAAGCTCCTAACAGACTGCACTTCATAATTATCCATCATCCATAATGTCAGATCCAGTGCATGTGTACCAATATCAATCAGAGGACCGCCGCCCTGTTCTTCTTCATTCAGGAACACACCCCAGGTCGGAACAGCTCTTCTTCTGAGTGCATGTGCTTTGGCAAAATAGATTTCTCCCAGTTCATCCGCTTTGCACATTTCTTTCAGGTACAGGGAATCTGAACGATAACGGTTCTGATATCCGATGTTGAGAACTCTGTGTGTTCTTTCAGCAGTTTCGACCATCTTCTGTGCTTCTGCATACTTTTTTGCCATTGGTTTCTCACACATGACCTCTCTTCCTGCCTCCATTGCTGCTATAGAGATTTCTGCATGGGAACGGTTTGGGGTAGTTACATATACAACATCCAAATCTTCTTTTAGAAGTTCACGGTAATCTTCAAATACTTTTGCATCTTCTGTGCCAAATTTTTCTTTTGTCTCCTGCGCACGCTCTATGATGATGTCACAAAAAGCCACCACCTCATAGAGACCACTTTTCTGCATAGCCGGGAGATGTTTTCCGTTAGCAATCCCTCCACAACCTACGATTCCTGCTCTTAGTTTTCTCATGATATTTCCTCCTTATTTGCACTTTTCTGTGTTATATAACATATTTCTCCAGATATCTTTTACTGAGAATTAAAGACTTCTCCACCTTTTCCTTGGAATCCTCAAATGCTTTATCTTCTATTTCGATACATGTACAACCATCATATCCTATATCAGTAAGTGCTGATACATATTTTCCCCAGTCCACATCTCCGAGTCCCGGGATCTTAGGTGACATATATTCCAGCGGATAAGCCATGATGCCACAGGACTCTAATTTATCCCTGTATATCTTGATATCCTTGTAGTGGACATGGAATATCTTATCCTTGAATTCATAAAGCGGGCGGATATAGTCGATCATCTGCCAGATAAAGTGGGATGGATCGTAATTAATGCCAAGATTATCACTGTCCAGGATCTTGAAGACCTCTCTCCAGATTGGCGGAGTTGTCATCAGATTCTGTCCTCCGGGCCACTGTTCCTCACCGAAAAGCATCGGGCAGTTTTCAATTGCTATTTTTACGTCACATACCTCTGCCAGTTTTATGATTGGTGGCCATATTTCTTTTACAAGTTCAAGATTTTCCCGTACATTTTTGGTCTGATCCCTTCCGATAAATGTTGTGACCATGCCAACACCTAACTTTTTACTTGCACGTATGACATTCTTCAGATGTTCAATAGCAGCATTTCTTTTCTCTTTATCTGCCGTCATTACGTTAGGATAATATGCCAGTGCTGAGATTTCTACTCCCGCTTTTTCTGCATATGCCATAATATGGGCTGCATATTCATCATCCTGGTTTACCCGTTCTGCATCTATATGGCTTACACCCGCATATCTTCTTTCTGCTTTTTCTTCTGGCCAGCATGTCACTTCCACACACTCAAATCCCTGCTCAGAAGCAAAATCCATCATTTCTTCATAAGTCCATCCGTCAAGGATTGCTGTAATAAACCCAAGTTTCATTGAAAAAATCCTCCTGTATCTGTTTTCCCTATTTTGCCCATGGAGTTGGTGTAAAATCTCCACCTCTGCACCATTTCAGATAATTCAGTGCATGAAGCTGTCCGGTCATCTCCAGTTCTCCGGAATATACCGGATCGTGATATCCCTCGATACAGATATCGTCCTCATATCCGTTACTTCTTAAGATAGAAATGATATCTCTCCAGTTCGTGTCACCAAAGCCCGGCATACGGTGCCATACAAATGGGACTGCGCCTGATATGCCACTATGTCTTACTGCATCCCAGTCGATGGTCGCATCTTTTCCATGTACATGGACGATCTTTTTGCACCATTTTCTCAGCTCTGTTACCGGATCGATCAGCTGTACCATCTGATGTGTCGGCTCCCATTCCAGTCCGAAGTTATCATTCTTTACTTCCTCAAACATCACTTCCCACGCTTTAGGGTTAAAACCGATATTACATGTCGCATGTTCCCATGTTCCATCCATAAGGCAATTCTCAATTCCCAGCTTCACTCCCTTTTCTTCTGCAAGATCAGCCAGTTCCCGGAATACCTTGCCAAACTCTTCATATGCGGATTCTACCGGCTTTCCTTCCCACGCTCCTGCAAAAGTACTCACATGTGTAGCTCCGAATTTTCCGGCAGTGCAGATTACATTTTCCAGTGTTTTCCTATGCTCTGCATACTGGATAGGATTGCAATAGTATCCAATTGTCGTGATTTTGGAATCCGTACCTGCCAACAGTTTTTCCGTGCTCAATGCCAGCTTATCAAGGTCAGTCCCTTCCAGTGACATATGGAAATTAAGAGAAAATGTCTCAAATCCTTTTCCAATAAATCCCTTTAACCATTCTTCTGCCTTAGCTCCAGGAACGCATGTTCCTATTTTTATCTGTTTCATACTTATTTTCTCCTGTTCCTTCATAAATACTTATGATTCATACTGTCTATAATCAATCACCTTGTTTGTTTCTGCTGATTGGAAAATAGCTTCCATTAGTTTCATTACACGCATCACCTGGAAGAGCTTAATCTCCGGCTCTGCCCCATCTCTTATAACTGCTGCTACATTCCTATGGAAATCCGCAATATCTCCGGACACATGTGGCAGCTCTTCTTTCACGATTGTATCTTCCCGTCTCGGAGCCATGGTTTTGGTCAGACCTGCTGCTGTCTTTACTGGCACTACTTTCTCTTCGGTTATGCCTGTTTTCCGTATGATCTCACCATTTAACTGCCAGTCCCTGATTACCGCAGTACCATCTTCACCCAGTACATACCATCTTGGCAGGGAAATATAATTATTGGTACCTACTTCAACTAAGACTTCCGTTCCTCCTTCAAATGTCAGGATTGTGGTGAACCCATCATCCACTTCCTGATTGGTAATATGGGTAAGTGATGCATATACAGTTTCAATTTTTCTATCTCCGTAAAGATACAGAATCTGATCCAGCAAATGTACACCCCAGTCAAGAACCATTCCGCCACCATGTACTTTTTCTTTTCTCCAGTCACCCGGAATACCCCTTGAACCATGCACACGGCTTTCTATCCGGAAGACATGCCCCAGCTTCTGTTCCTCTACAAGCTTTCGTATGATCAGGAAATCATCATCCCAGCGCCTGTTCTGGTGTACTGTCAGGAACTTTCCGGTTTCTTTGGCAACATTTTCCATCTCCTGAAGATCAGAAGATGACAGAGTCACCGGTTTCTCTGATATCACGTTTTTCCCCGCATGCATAGCACGGATTGCAATCGGCTTATGGCAGTCATTTGGAGTGGCAATCAGCACGACATCAATATCCGGGTCTGATAACATTTCCTCTTCCGAGCCATACACAGAAAAACCTTTTTCTTTTGCTTCTATTCTCTTTTCTTCCTTGATATCATAGATACCACCAATTTCAATTTCCGGTACATTTGACAGGATTTCTGTATGCCATCTGCCCATTCCACCATATCCTATCAGCCCGTAGATTACTTTGTTTTCCCGCATTTTATACCTCCAATTAAGGAACAGCGGCTAATGAACACCATCAGCCGCCGTCTCTTTTACTTTACTTAATTCATCGTTGATTTCTTTAAGAATCTGGTCACCGCCCTGACTCTTCCAATTTTTAACGAAAGTATCGAATTCGCTGATATCTGCTTTTCCCGTAATGATCTTTGCGAAAGTCTCTTCCTCCATCTTCTTCAGGTTTGCCCATTTGGCTTCCATGGTTTCTGTCTGACCATTATATGCATTGTAAACCGGTACATATTTATCATTTACATAGGAAGCTCCTCCAACCAAAAGTGATACAAGTCTCGGGAGATTAGTTTTTGCAATGTCACTGTCCAGATTCCATTTATCCAGGCTGAAATCATCATAAGGTTCTTTTTTCAGTTTTTTAACTGCTTCCATATCATTCTTTAACAATTTATGCTTTGAGAAATCGACATCATCCATTGTAATCTCTCCTGCAAGATATTTTTCCAGAGTCTCAGTGGATACTTCAATCTCATCTGCATTATCGTAGACATTATACAAAGGATAAAAATCTGAAGTAACCATTTCTGTGGAGGTAATGCCATCTGCTACCCACTGCTGCTGATTAGCAATCAGATAGTTAACAATCTTAAATGCAGCCTCCGGATTCTTACAGTTTTTGCTTGCCACTACATATTTACTTGTAGGATTTGGCATATGGGCATAATAGTTTCCATCCTCGGCCAATGGTGTAAAGTATGCTCTCCAGTCTGCTTCTCCTGCCAGTGTAGCATCTGCCACTGTATAACCACTCCACCATGCTCCAAAGAAAATTCCCACCTTTCCAGCCAGAAGAGGCTCCTTACAGTCATTTCTGACAAGCATTTCCGGATCAATCAGTTTATCTTTATACAATTTCTGGATTTTTTCCAGGGCTGTTTTGGTCTCCGGCTGAATTGAACCATACTTTACAGTTCCATCCTCATCCTGCAGCCAGTACTGTGGATAAGACTGGAAGCTGCTGAACAATGGATCCAGTCCAAACTGGTTTGCTCCAGTTGCATTCATATGATCTGAATTGCCTGGTCCAAGAATTCCAATGGTATCAGCTTCTCCGTTGCCATCCGGATCCTGGGTCACGAATGCTTCTGCCACTGCTGCCATTTCATCCCAGGTTCTTGGAACCTCCAGCCCAAGCTTATCCAGCCAATCCTGACGAATCCACATTTCGTTCATTTCTCCTACCATCATACTCGGAGCCGGGATTGCCATCATCTCTCCCTTATCATTAGTAATACATTTTTGCAGTTCATCCCCACCGGATTCTACATATCCTTTCAACGTATCTGAAGCATAGTCATCAAAATACTGATCAAGCGGCTGGATCAGATCATATTTCAGAAGTGCCCTGTACTGTGCAGCATTGACATTCATCAGATCAGGAATCGCACCACTTCCGATACACAGGTTCATTTTCTCATCAAAGTCAGATGAGGATGCAACCCAGTCGTATACGACATCGATATTTAAGTCTTTCTTCAAAAGTCTTGTATAGGAATTATCCTCATAGCTCATTCCGTCAGGAATCTTCGCATTTGGATTCATTGAACCGCCCAGATGGACCTTTACTGTATCTGCATATTTTGAAAATGGGAGATCTTCCTTGGCTGTTCCTTCTGCCTCACCTACTGCTGTTTTCTGTGTGTTTTCTTCTGATGTTTTGCCGCATCCTGCCAGCGCAGTCGCAACCAGTGCTGTCGCACTTACAAGTGCGATAATCTGTTTCTGTTTCATACTTCTTCTTCCTCCTTTTTTTTTATCCTTTTACTGATCCAAGTGTAATACCATCTACAAAATATCTTTGCAGGAATGGATATACAATCAGTACCGGTATCATAGCTATAAATATCTTTGCTGCATCCAATGAGAGATTATTTAATTTCATCGCCTGTGCGATCTGTTCTACGTTCATTGTAGAATAATCCAGTGTTACAACCATCTGCTGGATATAGGTCTGCAGTGGGTAACTGCTTTGTCTTGTACTCAGGACCATTCCCTGGAAGAATTCATTCCAGTACATGACCATGGTAAAAAGTGCAATGGTTGCCACCATCGGTTTTGCCAGCGGTATGTATATGGATATCAGATTCCTCCACGGTCCGCCGCCATCAACAAAACATGCTTCTTCCAGCTCTGATGGAAGATTTTTAAAAAAGTTCACTGCAAGGATTACATTAAACACCTGTAGTCCTGTTCCCAGCACCAGTCCCCAGATACTGTCCATCAGATGGTAGCTTCTCATAGTGATATACCATGGAACAGTACCACCGTTGAATAACATACAAAATACAAGAATCCACATGAAGATTTCTTTAAGGGGGAACTGCTTTTTCGTTCTTGACAACGGGAACGCTGCCATAAGAACACATACCATGCTGACAGCAGTACCCAGTACTACTCTTTTTTATAGATATCAGGAACGAACCCAAAAATCCACTTTCTCCCAAAATCTTCTGGTAGGAGAGCAGATTGAAGCCAACCGGCCAGAAAGCAACTTTTCCTGCATTAACGGCTTCCCTGCTGCTCAGGGATACACAGAGGACATACCATACAGGCATAATACAGAGCAACATAACTATAACAAGGAACACCACATTCAAAACATCGAAAATCTTGGATCCGAGGCTTTTATTCTCAATCATAGTTACAACCTCCTAAAACAGTTTATAACCGGTAAATTTATCTGCCAGCCAGTAACCAACCGTAATCAACACAAGACTGATCACAGACTTGAATAATCCGACTGCTGTTGCCAAAAGAATACTGCAGATTCTGTAAACCAGCCCTGTATACCCATGTATCAATAATATCTCCTGTTGAATATACCAATGGGTTATACAGATTATATATCTGGTCAAATCCTGCATTTAATACATTGCCAAGAGACAGGATAGCCAGAAGTGCTACTGTCGTCCTTATACCCGGCAGCGTCACATGCCATATCCTCTTAAACCTGCCGGCACCATCTGCTGCTGCCGCTTCATACAATGATTTATCAACACCCAGGATAGCAGCAAGATAAACTACTGTATTATAACCGAACCCTTTCCAGATGTCCGTACCAATCACCAGCGGCTGGAACAGCTTTGCTTCCCCGAAGAAATTAATCGGGTCACCGCCAAACAGCTGTATCAGATGATTTATCGGTCCTGTATAACCGAAAATGTTCAGCACGATCTTTGCAAGAATAACCCAGGACAGAAAATACGGTAAGTATACGATTGTCTGAATCGGACGCTTCAGTCTTTTCAATGCCAGTTCATTTAATAATAATGCAAAGATCAGTGGGAAAATAATATTTCCAATGATCTTACCCACAGCAATAGTTACTGTATTACGTAAACCCTGTGTAATGTCACTCATCTGAAACATATACTTAAAATTAGCCAGACCAACAAATTTGGAATGCAGGATGCCCTGTCCCGGATTATAATCCTGAAAAGCCATCACGATTCCAAACATAGGCACGATACTGAAAAAGAACAGCCACAGGAAAGCCGGTACCAGCATTATGTAATAATGTTTCACAAACCTTTTAATGTACATGAGTAAACCTCCCTTCCTTTTTGTTTAATATACACTATGATACCTCCCTTTCTTTTTTTTAATTATTTTATCTTCTTCCCCCATATCCTGCTAGATGATATTGTTTCTAATTTTACCAAATATTTTTTATCACAAAAAAAAAATGTCCGATGAAAATCAGACATTTTTACTCTCTTTTTCTGTATTCCGAAGGCATACACCCATGCTCCCGTGCAAATACTTTTGCAAAATAATGAAAATTATCATATCCAAGTTCTACGGCAATCCTTGTAATGCTCTTCTTTCCCTCCTCTATCCATTCCGCCGCAGTCTTCATTTTCCTGTGTATCACATATTGGTGAAATGTTTCCCCGTCACCTCCTTAAACCTTGTACTAAAATAACTCCTGCTCATCCCTATCCGTTCTGCCACGTCTTCAGAGCGAAGATCCTCCCCGATATGTCCATCCACATACTTGATAACCGCTGCAAAAGCACTGATATCATTTTTCTGTGATGAGCTAAGACTCTCTTCATAAATATGTTCCCTCCAGCGGTGCACCCAGTCCAGCATCTCTTCAACCGTATCCAGCGATGGAAATTCCACTTTTTCATCTGACAGGAGCTGAATATTATGAAAACTCTTAACAAAAATCCTCTCCGCACTCCGCAGACTGATTTCTTTTGTTTTCTGACAGAGATCTTCAAATTCTTTCTCACTGAAAATCCATCTGGTGTGCATCCATCTTCTGTTCAGTTCTTCAACTTTTTCCTGATTTTCCTCTTCTGCATGTCCATCTCTGCATGTCCGCATGTACTTTGCACTGACCCGTTCCAGTATCGTTCCACACTCTTCCGGGGAAAAACTGATCTTTGAGATATAGTCTAACGCACCCATACGGATTGCCGTCTGTGCATAACTGAAATTCTCATATACAGAAAGAATTACAAATTTAATTTCCGGAAATTCCTCTCCGCACATCTGCATAAGTTCCAGTCCATCAATTTCCGGCATATCTATATCGGTAAATACAATATCCACCGGATGATTTCGGATAAATTCAAGGGCTTTTCTCCCATTCTGTACATCTCCCACTACCTCGAATCCATACTTTTTCCAGTCCATAATAGCAACCAGACCTTTTCTAGCAAGTTTGTCGTCATCTACAATCAATACGTTCATCTGTCTGTCCCACCTTATTTTCTTCCAATGTAACCTCTTTGTCTTTCTCTTTTTTTTCTTCCGGTTCCCGGACAGGAAGAAGGATCGTAATTTTGGTTCCGAACCCTTTTTTGCTGTTTACAAACAAACTCGTCTGTCCATCATAAAATGATTCCAGCATAGCCTTGACGTAGCGCAGTCCGATACCTCTGTTCTCATTCTTCCAGTATCCCCAGTCATAATCAAACGGCTGGTTGATCTCATCAATCTCCTCCTGATTCAGTCCCTTTCCGCTGTCAGAGATAGTTACAACAGCAAAATGCCTTGCCACATCTTCAAACACCTGGATGCTGATCTTCTCATCATCCCCAAGACCATAGCGGATCGCGTTCTCCACAAGTGGCTGAAAAAGCATACGGACCGTTGGCTGGTCAAGATAACTGCCATCTTCTATATTCATCTCAATAATAAAATCATACCGCATCTGCTGAAGTGCAATATATTCCTTTACAATCTCCAACTCCATCCGCAACGTTGTCTGGCGGCCTTCTTTGCCCAGATTATAGGAAAGAAGCTTCTTTAGTCTCTGTACAAACTCACTGATCTCTCTTTGGTGACTCATTTGTGCCATCCACTGAATCGAATTCAGTGTATTGAGAAGGAAATGAGGATTAATTTGATAGAGAAGTTTCTCCAACTCCATCTTCTGTATACTTTTTCCCTTTTCTACCATATTGCTGATACGATTCTCAATCTGTCTCTTCATCTGTTCTACTTCCCTCATCAGGCTGTCAAACTCTGCAATGTCCGACTCTTCATGTACTGCCTGAAGAGCGCCATCCCCAATCTGCACCATCTGTCTGCGGAATTGACTCAGTGGTCGGCAGATCATACGATAAAGATAGAGGACAGACATGGAAAAGAGCAGAAACGTTACAACTATGATGAGTGTCATCATCATTCTCCACTGGTTAATCTTCTTCTGATATATATTGTCCGGCAGTGCCACTGCATTAATGTATCCCATCTGACTCCGGTATGCCATGATCTTATAGCCCTCTCTCGTCTGGACTTCATACTCCCCCTTTGAGAGTGATGCAGAAAACAGTTTCTGTCCCTGTATAATGACAGGATTTACGCTGTATTGTGCAACCCCTCTCTCATCCGTCTGAATATAAGTGTAGGGATATCCTTCCTTATTTATTTCTTCCGGGGTCTTCATATCAGCCTCTATTTCTGTGTAAATTTCCAGTTTTTTCCCATTGCCCAAAACTCCTTCCCTCATGACGGAAAAAACTGTTTTCTCACTACTCCCAAGAAAAGACGCATGGGCTGCCTGCATAACATTTCCCGCACACTTCACAACCTTAGGCAATGCGTTCTGTCTTCCGTCCAGTGTTCTGACATTCATACCGCTGATAAGTTCCTTTTTCTCTTCCTTGTCATAATAGGTAGCGCCTACCAGTTTTGTGTTGACATATCCTAATCCCAAAAGTTCTTGTCTAAGGGATCTCTGTTCAACAAACCTGTCAAAATTATCCACAGCATCAAGATAACTGTCCGTTACGTTTCCGATCAGACCGCCCGGTCCCATATAGTTTACAATACTGATCATATCATAATAGGCTTCATCCGTATTCTTCGTAATCTGATCCAGATACATTTTCATGTTATCCTCTATACTGTCATTCTGTATCATTCTCAGTTCCATATAGGATACAATTACCGCAGCCAGAAGGCTTGTCATCGCACACATCGTCAATATGCCAAGCATTTTTGCCTTCAATGTTTTCTTCTTTTTTTTCTTCGAGCTATCCCCATATACCTGTTTCTCTCCTCAACTGCATCACTAAAAAAAGACTGCGCATCGGCAATATCCCGCCAACGCGCAGTCTGTATTCTCTGTATACAAAACTCCTGACAAACGCCTGTCATCAGATATCCGTGACAATTGTCGAATTTTATATAGTATATCACACGGTCTGAATAATGTAAAGCAGTTGTCCTTCTGACAGCAGTAGAAGGAGAACTAGCATGAGCAAATATATTCCCGGTAATCAAAAACATCTTACTCTCGAAGATCGCAAATACAAAGAATGTCTTTCACAGTCCAGGGCCGGTATAAACATGACCAGACACGAACTGCATCAGGAAGATATGGTCATCACGCCCCTGATTTTTCAGGGCCAGTCTCCATATCTGCCTCTTCTCCACAGTATGGACATACCAATGTTGGTGCAATTTTTAAATCCAGAAACCTGCTTCCACACTCTTTACACTCATAATAACCGCACTGCTCTGTGCCATCCGGTACATAATACATATATAATTTCCTGCCTTTCATTTTTTAGTGTTATTTCCATGTCTTCCATACATCCGGCCGGTACCCGATTGTTGACTGCCTGCCGTTTCTAACAACCGGTGTCTTAATAACCTGCGGATTTTCAAGCACTTTATCCAGCTTGTCCTCATCTGCTATGTACTTTATAAGTGCCAGCAAATCCCTATCTTTGCCATCCCAGTTAATCATATTGTCAAGACCGCCATTCACCTGGGCGACAGAATTAAATTCGCCCTTGCTCATGCCTTTTTCCTTCATGTCGATAAACTGAAACTTTATTCCACGTTCCTTGAAAAATAACATCATTATGATATTCAATAAATTCTTTTTCTGGTAAAAACTTATCTGGCAATACTATTTCTTTACCATTATAGTAATTAAACCATTGCTTGGATTTAGGTTTCCTCCCTTAATGCACCCTTGAAAAATAATCCATCAATATTCCTTTGATATGATTATATCTTCTCGCATATGAGTTTTCCACCCGGATAATTTCCATGTTGTGTGCCTTGCATATCGCATTTTTCTTTCTGTCACGCTCTTTCACCACCGCATCCTCAAAGTGTTCTTTACCATCTAATTCTATGGCAAGTATTGGCAATTCGCTTCTGCCTTGTTTTTCGTATACAACAAAATCAAAACGACCCATGTAAAACAAGTCATCATAGGTTATGTTATCTCTGAATACCTGTGATATGGCAACCTCCTTGTGTATTACATATTTACTCTGCGAAAGCCAGATATTTTCAAGAGCATGGGTTAGATTTTCAAGAAACGCATTTTCTGTAGCCGTCGAGAACGGCTGTATTCCCAGTGCTCGTGAACTTATATGCTTTTCAGTAATTTTGAGTGGCCATTGGTCTTTATATACTGCGCCAGCTCATACAAATCATCATCAGCTTGTCCCGCATGTAGTCTTTCCAGTTCTTTTCCGTTTGTGAGAAGTACCAGCTTCTCCTTTGCTCTGGATGTCGCAACATTTATGAGTTCCTTATTATTTTTTAAGCCAGTTATATGTACCTGAGCTTGTCCTTTCAGAGATTGCTGTAGAAAACAGCACTACATCCTTCTCATCGCCCTGAAATGCATGAACCGTTCCACAGACAAGATTGCTCAGCTTATTTTGCTTTATTGCATTTTCAATCAATTGCTTTTGATTGACAAACGGCGTAATAACAGCAATGCTTTTATCCTTATTTAAAAGCGCATATTCCACCACTTCCTCAACCTCAGCCGGCGAAGTATTTTTTATCTGTGTGTTATCGCTTTTCACATCCATATAGACAAGCGGTTCCGGCTCCTTACTCTTTGACTGTATCTTGAGCTTTGAGTTATAGTATTTTTTATTGTTAAAACCTATTATTTCTTTATTGCATCTGTAGTGATTTCTCAGAAGCACCTCATCACTTACTGCATCACAGGCAAGATACGTTTTATAGATTGAATTTTCTCTATAATCATACTCATCCGATACATGATACCTGCGACGAAGCTTTTTGTTTGTCAGTTCTCCAAGCAGGATAACCGGATTTAGCTGTTGCGGATCTCCCACCAGCATCAGTTTTTCTCCTCTGATTATAGGCACAAGTGAGATTGCCACATTACACTGACTTGCCTCATCCATAATTGTCATATCAAATAAAGGCTCAGGCTCACCTATTTTATGCGCAGAAATGCATGTCGTTATGATTATAGGAAAAACTCGCTGAAGCTTTCTTACATTTTCAGATTTACGCATATATTTGTTAAACTCATTCACCAGCTTCTCTGGTGTCTCATCAGAATCCAGTATCTGTCTAAGCTCCTGGAATTTAGGTTCCTCGAGCGCCTTTATATTGCGCGCAGACGTGTAAAACAGATACTGATAAAATTCATCCTCATTTATCCAAAAGCTGCATAGCATCAGCATCCGATATCTCACCGATAGTAGCTATCCTTTTATCAAGCTTCTGCATCTGATAGCCTTGCAGATCTGTCTGAAACGGCAATAGCTTCATAGTATTTTTCATATGTTCCTGATATTTCATCAGATGTGTAAGTGTCTCTTTTCTCTCCTTTAAATCCAGAATTTCCTCATATTCCTTTAGACGTGCAGACAAACGCTTTGCCCTGTCTATACGATCATCCTTCCGCTTATCAAGTGTAGAGGCAAAAATCTGCAATGACTGCACCTGTGTACGCAGCTCATTAATATATTTAATTGCCTCCATTACTTTTTCTGTATTCCCCAGACGAAGCACCGGAAATGGGATTGTCTTCCCGCGATACTTCATGGATGAGAGCTTTTCAAAAACATTATCTATCGGGACATTATTATATGATGCAAACAGCACTGTGACATTGTTAAAAAATGCTGTTACTATCGTGTTTATTATAGTATTTGTTTTGCCAGTGCCGGGTGGTCCCTGAATATATGCAAGAGGATATTTCATAGCATTGTTTATCGCAAGCAACTGATCCAGATTTATATTTTTATTAATCAGAGCAATCGGATATGCTTTTGTCCTTCTTGGTCTCTCAAGAAGCTCTCCAAAAAAAAGCCCTTATTGGATATGTCACATTATCAGCCTCAAACATATCCATAATTGTCTTATATTCTTCGTGCAGATTGAGAACCACGTCCATGCCAAGTCCAATAACATACGGCATATCATCTACTATGGATTTGTTGCCACCATGCTCAGTTATTGCATCCTTTATTTTTTCCAGATTTTTCTCAAAATCCTCCAAAAGCTCATATTCATCGGCATCTAAAAATTTCCTTGCATTTTCCTGTTTTCCATCTATAGAAAACTGCGTACACACCGTAATCTCCTCATCCGGTTTAAAAATATGATTTTTTACATCAAGATTTAGATTTCTATATGCAAGAACATATAGTCCTTTATTAGTATTTATAACGCTGTATTTTCTTTAGCACCATCCTCCATGCGTAGCATTCCACCTTTCCGTTATCTTTACACAGTCTACTATTTACTGACATATATTATTTTCGCTCCACATACCTCAACTCTATATCATACCCCAGCGCTTCCATCATCTTAACAAAGGTCTGATTCACCACACCATCCTGCTTCTTGATCACACGATTCACATAAGCCTTCGTGGTTTCTATCTCCTCTGCCAGATTTACCTGGGTCTTACCTTGCTCTATGCACTTTGTTTTTACGTCTAATTCAATATTGTTCTTAACCATATCTAATACCTCAAACGGAAACCAAAAGTTATCTTTTCCGTATAATTTATAGTACACCAAATCTCGTAAATTTTCAATCCTGCCCACATAAGAAAAACCGGTCAGCCTCATCATCCAACCGGCTTTACCGCTGTTGGCTTTGGCTTTCTTCCTGCCATAACCTCCTTTCCAAATTTTCTGTAATAAAAGGACCTGCGAAAAGGTCCTCTAAAAATTTTTATGTAAGTTTGCTGCTTAATTCAGCCAATTTCTGTTTTATGCTTATATTGTATTTCGTCGCCAAATCCTTAATCCATTGTCTCTCTTCTTCACGATAAGGTTCCTTAAAAAACCTTTTAATGAATTTTGAAATTTGACTCCTGAACGACCAATTTAGTTGTGATTGGTTATTCACCAGTTCAAAATCTTCCACAGTTTGCTCTGCATCAACAATACCCATTAAGTATCTCAAAATAAGCACATCTGCAAAAGTAAAAGGCATTATATCATAATCTAATTGAAGTAATGACATATATGGTCCACCTTGCTTTGTATCATCTGTGACCAATGATTATGCGCCTATAGTTTGTGCCAAAGAAATCGCATACACTTCTCCTAGATCACCCGCATTATATAATATTCGGTTTTCCCGCACATTATTTTCAAACATCTTATAAACCGCTAAATCCTTAAGCTTTTGATCCGTAAAAAGTTCTATTTTACCAGCGTTAATATCCGAATCTACTTTTGTAAGGATGTCCTGCCCATGATGTTCAAGTTCCATCGAACGAATCTGCTCATAGATAAAAACACCTTCATCAAATAGATCAAATAAAATTCCTTGAAGTTCGGCTCTATATAGATGAATGATTACATTTGTATCTAATGAGGCTCTCAATCTTCCAAACCTCCTATCAAATCATTCAAATCATCCTCTTCATGTTTCTTTTCAATCAATCTATCGCTAATATCGTCCATGCTTAATTGATAGCATTCTAACACTTTTTCAAGCGTCTCAACCGGAATAGCATCATGATTATAATTGTAAATTACATAATCAATGTACTCAAAAGGAATATCTATCTCTTCGCTTGCCTGGTTAAGTCTCGCATTTCCGCCCGCACTTTTCAACAAATTACCAACTCTAGTTTTATTACGTTGGCAATCCAATAGGGCCTTTTGATTACCAGTAATTTTTCCAAGGCTATCAAGACGATTCAATGCCATGTCAAAACTGACATTAAATTCAGACATAATTTTTGCGATATCTATCGCAGTCAATCCGTTTTTCTCAATATCAGACAATTCTAAATCAAAGAAACGATCCACTTCATCATCTGGCATTAAAAGACATGCCGCAAAATAATTTGCTTCCTGCTCTCGCTCATCGGTACTTCTATCTGCAATAGTAATACTATCATCAATAAATGATGAATCAGCTTCCATATGAAGGACTGCATGTCCAAGTTCATGTGCCAATGTAAAAATTTCTCTCGACAAACGAATACTAGAATTTGTGAAAATAACAATATCCTGATCTTTTTTTTAGTAAATCCAAGATCAGCGTTTTCCCCGAGTGGATATCGTATAAGCTTATATCCTAATCGAGCACATTCCTTAAATAAATCTATAATGCCGTATCGACTAACCTTACATTTTTCGCGTACAACGGCTGCAGTTCTTCGAATATCCTTTCTTCTGCTTTCCTGCATAACATACTCCTCCTTTATCTAATATTATTATTTTGAAGCTTGTTATACATATGCTTATTGGCATAAAAAAAGATCCAGCATATCGAAGATCTTCTCTGAGGAAGACTCTGTACCACCAGTGCGATAAGCTACAACCGGTGTTTCATCTAGTACTCTAGTGATGTCGCCAACTGTCACATCTAAAATCTCTGCAACTTTAGAAAGGATATCTAATGTAATACTATTAGTTCCGCTTTCAACACGTGCATACTTTTGTCTACTCACACCGATTTGGTCAGCAACCTGTTCCTGTGTTAAATTTTTAGCTATTCTCAAAGCCTTAATACGGCTTCCTAATAATTCATTCATGATTATCCCTCCCTTTGTGCATTAATCATAACATATAAATAGCAAAAGTCAAGATGTGATGTTACAAAATTATAACATTATATATTAGAATGTTGCATTTTCATTCCTTGTATTTTGAGATCCCCCCTACTCCATTTCGCGATTTTGCACGCGTGCCCCCTCGTTCCCCAGGAGCCTATCCTGTAGAGATTTCCACACCCCTACCGTCTTGCATTTGTAGGTTCAAATTCTCCTAAATGTGTTCCACATGTCGCCCGACTTCAAGAGAATGACCGTAGGGCGAGGTAAAGGAAAACGAACGTCCGCATAACAAAAAGTCTTTTTCTATGATTGACGGATGCATGGTTTTTTAGTCACCTTTCCATGCTCTTTGCTGTCCTGGATTTAATACATCGCCTCTCTAATGTTCTCAATCAATGTCACATCCGCCGGTAGCCACTTTACGTCCGCCAGATGCTCCCTTGTAAGCCACTTTGCATCCTCTGCTTCCTTTAGGATAAGCTCACCGTGAATGACCTCACACCAGAAGCAGTCCATCGAAAGATGGAAATTAGGATAATCGTATTCTATCGTATCTATTAATTCACCGACAGCAATTTCCGTGTCCAGCTCCTCCATTATCTCGCGCTTTAGCGCCTGCTGCGGTGTCTCACCAGACTCAATCTTACCGCCTGGGAACTCCCAGCCGCCCTTGAACTCTCCGTAGCCTCTCTGGGTTGCAAAGATAATCGGTTTATTTTCTTTATCGACCGCCCTTATGACGGCAGCCACTACGCGTATTGTTTTCATATTGCCTTAAGCTCCTGTGTATTATTTTGTATGCTTTGTTGTAGATTACTCTGCAAATATCGAAGCAGATCCTCTCTTACAGGGTGGTGCATCTTCATCTCAAACTTGGTGATATCACGCTCTTTACCATTGTTATCACGCTTTCTGGCAGCGCACACATCAACTATATCAAACTCTCCCATATAGTAAAAATTTGACTCCGCATCGCTCTTTTTTCACAAGCAGATGCTTTCTTTTAGTGTTCACCACATCTGACACATATGAACTGTCCACACCTCTACCAATCTGCGAATCCCATCTGAAAATCATATTGTCCTCAAATGCATCCGCGTAATCCGGCTTTCCATCTACATAGTTTTTCTGCTCGTCTGTGCTTTCCTCTTTATGATACGTGACAAATATAAATACATCATCATCTATACGCTTCATTCCATACATTGTGGAGGAAAGATCCCTACCACAATTCATCAGCAGACTGACTTCACGCCTGGAGTATTTCTCATACAATACAAACGGACTCTCATTTTTTAAGTGAGGACTGATATTTATCATGATATCTTTTGAGTCCTACCTCTATTATGTCATCTATCTGCTTTTTAAACTCTTCATTTTGAAGTCTTGTGGTAAAGTTATTCATCCTATGGAAGATGTTATTGTTATCCTCCTCCAAAATATCTATCCTGCAAAATCTCTTGTACTCATCATCCTTGCTGACAAACTTTCCTTGCAACACATCAGCCGCATTGTCAAGAGATTGTGTATTTACCTCATAATCGTATCTCTTTATGAAAATCTCTCTTATCTCTTTCATTGAAATAGAAGGCTTCTTCATAAGCTGCCTTAAAATCTCTAATTCAAACGGTCTCGCGCCACTTAGGATAGTCTTCGACAAATACTCAAGGGTGATTTTTTCCTGCTCATTTAATTTGTCGGTATAAAGCTCCTTCTCAACCGTTTCAAGAAATGCCTGATAGGTCTTGTACTCTTTTATTATTACAAGTGGATCAACCTCTCCGTTTTCATAAAAATCCAATAGATACGGCACTCTTCCAAGCCTGTTTTTCAAAGAGACATAGCTCTCCCTGATAATGGATTTCATGCCCTTTATTTTGTCTATCGACGCAAAAATCCTATCCTTTGCAATCTCATCAAAATGCACTGTCGAAGCGCCGGGAATCGTATTATTTCCACTGATAACATACTTTCTGATTGTATCTGCATTGTAGGAGCGGTCTCCCGACAATGCGACCGGTATCATAAAATTGTTGTTATAGTTGCCGATGAAATCAAGTATCACAACATATTCCTTGCCATTTGCCTTTCTAAGTCCACGTCCTAGCTGCTGTATAAATACAATTGGCGATTCTGTCGGCCTGAGCATAATGACCTGGTTTACTTCCACGATATCAACACCCTCATTTAAAATCTCTACAGAAAAAATGTAATCCAGTCGCTGCATTTTTCCATCTGCTTTATCTATTTTCTCTGTTCTTTCCGTGTCAAATATCTGATCTGCATTAGTTTTGTTAGTGATATCTAACGTATTTTCATCCATCGCAAGCCGCTCAAAGGCTCTCTGTCTCTCCTCCTCGGTGGCATCTCCATTTAATGCAATTGTACGGAAAAATCTACCCGTCTCAGGATTTATCGTCTGATTAAACTTATTCGATAATTCGACTGATTCATCTATCCTGCTGCAAAAAATCAGCCCCTTTACCCTGTCACCGCTATGTCCAAAATAATTGGCCTGCTCGATGATATGCTTTACCCTCTCATCACCAACAAGCTGGTTGAACGATGATTCTGTAAGCTTTTTACTCTTTATCTCCTTGTCACCAAGCAGTGAAACATCTGTTATTCCAAAGTAGTGGAATGGGCACAGCATGTTTTCCTCCATAGCCTGCTGCAAACGAATCTCATATGCAATCTGATAATTAAAAATCTGGTAAATATTTTTTCCGTCAATATCATCATCGCGCTTATCGGGAGTCGCTGTCATTCCAAGCCACAGCTTTGGTGTGAAATAGTTCATCACCTTCTGGTATGTGTTGGCCGAGCTGTGGTGTGCCTCGTCCAAAATTATGCAATCAAAGTCATCCGGTGCATATTTTCTCAAATGCTCATCACGATTTAAGGTCTGTACCGTCGCAAAAACATAATCCCTGTCATAGTCACTGTACCCTGCACCGACAAGTCCCATAGAAACTGATTTATCAAAAATCTTTTCGTATGATTTCTTTGTCTGTCTAGCAAGCTGGCCTCTGTGTACGAGAAACAGTACTCGTTTAAAGCCCAGCTCGCGCATGGCAAACGCAGATGCATATGTTTTTCCGGTACCCGTAGCTGATATGAGAAGTGCCCTATCCTCACCTTTTTCCAGTATTTTTCTCAGATTTGTGATAAAGCCAACCTGCATTGCATTTGGCTTTAATCTGTATTTTTCAATGGATGGAGTTTCCTCGCTCTTTGCAATCTCACGCTGTCTTTTTATGATTTGATAGCGCTCTTTATACTCCTCATAAAAACTGTCAAAGGAAAGAGCATAGCGCGAATTCCAAAGCTCATTGTATTCCTCAACAATCTGCTTTGCCACCTCTCCCTGCTCTGTAGATACAACCTTTGTATTCCACTCTCTGTTACTCGTAAGTGCGGCGCTTGTCATGTTTGAGCTTCCGATAATGATTCGATAAATCTCTTCTTTTTTGAATATATATCCCTTTGTGTGAAAGCCTTCAGCGGTCTTCTCCACATCATACATTTTGAGCGTGATGTTCGACAAGCCGTGAAGCTTCTCAAGCGCCTTTGGTTCACTGAAATTCAGATAATTTGTGGTGAGAATTTCTCCCGGAATGCCATTTTTCTCCAGCTCCTTAAGCGTCTGGAGCAACGGCGTAATGCCTCCCATCGTGATAAACGCAACGCTTATCTGAAATTTGTCACAGGCCAGCAGCTCATCTTCTATTGAGGATAATACTTTTTGCCTTCTTTATGGTTGTTTGACAAAAATTGTGGCTGATAAGCCAGGCTTGAATTGTATCCACTATTGATGAAGCCGGTTTCCAAACCGGCGCGTAGTTCTGCTATTTTTTTGTTTATTCATACTGCCTCCCACAGCTCATTCCATCCTGCATAGCCCATCGATACAAAGTATCTAAACCATATGCGCCATGCATCATAAAACAAGCTGTCTTTGTTCTCCTCAGCCAATGTTACCAGGTCAGCACACCTTACTACATAATCCTTATCCTGTGTGAAACGACCTGTTAATATACCATTTTTGTAAAGCTCATACAGATTTTCAAGGGCAGCCTTTGCTGTAGACATATCAAAATTGCAGGCCCCACTTTCGTTGATTTCATTGAATTTAAAGCACTCCCTATAATTTTTTTCTATAACGTTATCTGATACTTTATTTTCCATATTATCACATTCATCCCTTTAGCGCCATCTCATGCCACTCTTCTCCGCCCCAGGTAGAGTCAGCAATTCCCAGATCCTGCAATCCAAACTTCTTATACATCTCCACCTTCTGCTCTAAGCATGTCAGAAACAGCTTTGTTTCGTCCGTTTGCCTTTTCACGCTGACTGTAGCGGTACACGAGCTCTCTGGCAAGGCCCTGTCCACGGTACTCCGGAAGCACGTCAAGGCCAAGAAGCATCACATTTTTACCGTTTTCATCACATAAATCGATGTCCGTAAAGAACTCATCCCTGAACTTTTCCTCGTCTGTTGCCACACCATTTAAAAAGCCCGCCAGCTTACCGGTTGATTTGTCAATTGCCACGAGAAATAGCTGTGGTACCTTTGCAATTCTCTCTGTCATTGCCTTTGGAGAACATGCCTCATTGCGGGAAGCATATCTGCTCAATTGCTATTGCCTGTTCTACCTCGTCTGGGTTTATACTTCTAAATTCAAAATTATCTGTCATTATTTTATACCTCATTCTTCTGTTTATCATATATTAAGATTTTTGTGTTACCGGCCACTCTCAAGCGTGAACAGTAAAATTTTTTTGTATATGTATATAATACGTGTTTTTGCTGATATAATCAATAATCCCCCAAATACCAAAATCAGCCACAAAAGCATTTTACTGCTTTTACGACTGATTTACATTGAAACCTGACAAAAACCTCCTTTTTGCTTTAATGATAAACTCAAAGCGCAAAGGAGGTCAATGTTCATTTATGAATACCTACAATTAATTACGAAAGAACGATAATGCTTCCTTCAATCCATCAGACTCATCATTCATGTGTCCTGCCATTTCAGAAACTCCGTGCATCATCGCATTGAGCTCCTCGATATTGGCATTCATCTCTTCAGTTGCTGCGGCATTTGCTGCGCTGACGTCTGTCAGGCTGTTGCTGCTCTTCGTGATGTCATCGTTCAGCTCAATCACCGCAGTGACAAGCTCTTCGATTTCATCAGCTTTTTCTGCTGTCTTTTGAATCTGCTCATCAAGTGAGCCAAATTCATCGAGTACTGCCTTAATCTCTTCCTTCTGCTTGGCATTATCCTCGACGATGGTGCCGGATGCCTGAACACAATACCTGCACTCTTCAACCAGTGATGATATTATCTGCTTGATATTCTCAAGCTCCGTATTGGTATTGTCTGAGAGCACTCGAATCTCCTGTGCCACTACTGCGAAGCCTTTTCCTGCATCGCCGGCTCTGGCTGCTTCTATAGATGCATTGAGTGACAAAAGATTGGTTTCACTGGATATTTCCTCAATGACAGAGACAATATTGCTCACCTTGTCAACCGTAGTATTTACAGTTTCTATGCGTTTTGAAATTGCTGAGATACCCTCATCCATCTTGTGGCTGCTATCCTGCATGGATTTAATCTTGTCATTCATGATTTTACTGCTATCCTGCACCGCTACCGTCTGGTTTTTGATTTCATCAACAGAGGCATTAATGTCCTTTGTTTCATTGCTCATCTCCAGAAGATTTTCATTAATCTTGGAAATAGATGCTGCCATGCCTGTAGAGCCCTCTGCAACATCCTCGACTGCCTTGGATATCTCGTTATTTGTAGCAAGTGTCTGACTGCTTGTGTCATTGAGCTCATAGCTGTTTGATGACATCGTATCACTGGAATTTCTTATCTTTCCGACTATACTTCCAAGCGATTGTGTGAGCTCCTTCATCTTTTCTATAATCAGGCCTATCTCATCATTTGACTCCTTGACCACACTGAAATCTGCCTCAATATTACCATTGGCAACATCCTCAATTATTGTACTGACCTTTACAAGCGGTCTCATAAGCCTGCGTCCCATTATAAATGAGATAATAATTGCAATAAGCACAACAATAGCAATGATTCCAACGGCAACTCCTGTTACAGTAGTGATTCCTGCAAGTGCCTCAGATTCATCTGCTGTAAGCACAAGTATATTTTCATTGTTCAAAATCGTATATGCCGAATACTTTGTTGTTCCATTGAAATCATATTCTACAACAGTCGTGCCCGGTTTTTTGCCATCCTGAAGCTGTTGTACAACTCCTTTAATTACGGCATTCTCAACAGGCTGTCCAACCTTTTCCTTTGTTGGATGATAAAGCATTGTGCCATCATTCTTTACCACATAGACATATGAGCTGTCCATACCTTCGAGCTTTACATCGGAAAGACTCTTAGCGTATTCATCATAGTCTAAATCCTCTGTATCTGCATTGCTGATCTCATTCTCCACAATTTTTGATGTTGTATTGATAACATCTACCATGGTATGCTTTGTGCTGTCTGTAATTTGTTTTTGGAGCTTTCAAGAATAAATACCATACAAATTACATTTGAAACTATAACAGCTAAAATCACCATTACTATGATTTTGGCTGCAAATGTACCCCTTTTTTTAGTTTTACTCTGTTCCATATGACCATCTCTCCTATCCTACTGCTACTCCTTTAGCTTAAAATTATAAGACAATATTACCATTTTTGGTGAAATTATACAATAGTTTATCAGTAAATAAAAAATTTATCTACATTTTGCCTTTGATTAATTTGTCGCGCAAATAGGGTTAATGTTCAATCATAAACAGTTATACTATCTATTCCACATTCTTTAGTGCCATGTCCATCGGGATTCTCTTTATTCTGCTGAAATCAAATACTGTCACTATCAGGTAACCGATGAGCACGAACGCAAACATCTTTACATAGCCGACAGGTGTCATATGGAATGAAAACCATCCGCTGAAGGTCTGAAGCATTATGCGCCATACAATGTCCATCACCTTTGCACCAAGCACTACGCTGATGATATCCGAGATGACCACCACAATTGATGTTGAGACCAGATAAAGACTTGCAATTTCTCTGTTGTCGTAGCCTAAAATCTTTGTCATCGATATGGCTGTCTCATTTTTCTCGATGATGAGCTTCGTGAGCAGATATATCATGACGGCTGAGAGCAGTATGCAAAGCACCTGGAAGTACTGCATGTATGAGCCCATGGAGTGGTCGAGCTGGTCTGCCATTTTGGTGATGTCGCGTATCGTGATTGTTGTCGCGATATTACTCTCATCGATATCCTTTATTTTTGTGTCTGACAAAAATCCGCTGAATCTGCCATCTGCAAAATCAAAAGTATCCGCGAAATGCTCTATCGGCATAAACACCGCGATGCTCTGAGATTTATCGTAGGTTCCCTTCACCTTGAATTTGTATGTTTTTTTCTCGTACTGTGCATCAAGCTTTATTGTATCACCCGGTTTTATACCATATTTATCTGCAAATGAGTCTGATATGTATACCTCGTTATCCTTAAGCGAATCCATGTCCTTAAGTTTTACGTATGCACTGTCTGTTTCCACTCCGTAGACAGACACCTCCTCGTCAAACTCATCTGTTCTCCTTAAGAGCGATGTCATGTCAAATTTCTCTGCATCACTGTTGTCGGTTTCAAGCACGTTTCCGTCTGCATCGACATAGGATTTGAGTACGTACTGGTATTTTGCAAACATCATGCTGTCTGTATTTTTCTTGTAATAATCAAGTGTATCCGGCATACCGACTGCCATTGCGAGCATTACCATGATGAAAAATATTCCCACAAAAAGTATCAGATAGTTTGCCACATTCTGGAACATGATTCTCAGTCTGAAACGGCTCATGAAGCTCAAGCGCGGAAGCCGCATTGCTTTTTTTCGCTTTGTTTTCTTAAGGTCATGACGCAGAAACTGAAGCGGTGTGTGCTGCATCATGCGAATTATTACGATAAGATTTACAACCAGCATGATAATCACCGGAGCAAGCGTTGTTTTTATGAATGCACCAGGATTCCAGATTGTGTGATATGTCGGCAGGCTGTAGCTGTTGTAATACATGCCCACAACCACATCTTTGAATACCGTATAGCCCAGTATATTTCCTACTACTGCTGCCAGAAATGTCACAATAACAGGCATTGAAAGGTAATGCCTAATAAGCTCGCCCTTTGTGTAGCCCGACGCGCGAAGCGTGCCTATCGCTGATGATTCATTTACTATCGTATTGCTTATGGTCACTGCAAAAATGAATGCGATTATCACAATAAGAATGTCTAAAAGCACTCCTCCCATGGCCTTGTCTGAGCCCATATCGTCCGTGGCAAAATTGATTGCCGGATTTGAGTAGCGCGGTGTGTAGTCCTCCACTTCATTGCCAGCTGCCATAACCTGTGACACCATCGCCTCCAAAAAGTCATCTGATTTTTCCTTCTGCTCTATGTCGTCAGCCGGCTCATCCTCGTATTTCCATGCATATGTATAGTGAATGCTCTTGTTAAGGCGCTCAAAGCCCTCCTTTGTCACCATTGCCACGTCAAACTTTATCGCATCAAACATCATATCGGTCTTCTTTTCATGCAGTGTGGAGTAATTGACATATGCGATAAGGCCCGATACCTCGAATTCTTTTCCGCTGACCTTTATCGTGTCGCCAACCTTCATGCCCACGTTGTCTGCATGCATTCTGTCCACAGCGATTTCGTTCTCATTTTGTGGAAAAGAGCCCTCGATGAGACATGCAAGGTTGATATCCCCGGTCTTTGTGTATACACGGATAGTTCCGTCCTTTTTGCCGTCTGCGTCGTAGTCCTCATCCTCGTTGCGATAGAAATTCTCGTAGAGCGTGACAGGAGTTTTGCTGCTATCGCTGTCTTTTTTTTTGTCAGGAGCTGTTTTTTTACCTCGCCTGACTCTATAGCCGTAACAAGCTCGCTGTCAGCCTTATCCTTAAGCTCGAAATGTCCATCCTCCTGCTTGTATTTACTTACTCCCTCATCCGCAGATGTGAGCATACTGTCGTTTGCCACATACATTCCGGATACAAAGCCGATTGTCAGCACGAGGAAAAGAAATACAACGAGATATTTCTTCCAGTCACCGATAATTTCCTTTGGTATACGCTTTATCAGAGGATTTTTATCTTTTTCCTGCTCATAGGTCAAATTCTCCTTACCACTCAAGCTCTTCGGCCGAAACCTTATTTGTATTGATATCGTTGTGACGCACGGCTCCGTCTCGTAGCTTTATCACGTGGTCTGCCATGTTTTTGATGGCCTCATTGTGTGTGACCATGATTATGGTGTTTCCGTACTTTTTGTTGACATCCTCTATGAGCTTCAAAATCTCCTTTGAGGTGTTGTAATCAAGCGCTCCTGTCGGCTCGTCGCAGAGCAGTATATCAGGGTTTTTCACGATTGCACGACCGATTGACACACGCTGCTGCTGTCCGCCGGATAGCTGATTTGGAAGCTTGTAGCGGTGCTCGTAAAGCCCCAGCGTGTGAAGCAGCTCATCGATATCCAGTGCGTTGTCAGACAGGTATGCGCCCACCTCGATATTCCTTTACATTCAGATTGGCAATCAGGTTGTACATCTGAAATACATATCCCAGATGCTTTCTGCGGTACTGCGTGAGCTTTTTCTCGCTCATATCCTTCAGCTTGTCACCATTTATGCTGATATATCCGGAATCGGCGCTGTCGATGCCTCCGATGATATTGAGCAGTGTAGACTTTCCGGAGCCTGACGGTCCGAGCAGCACACAGAATTCACCCTTTGCCACAGAAAAATTCATACCTCGCAGCACCTCCTGGCGCGTCTCGCCGCTTCCAAAGCCCTTTTTCAAATCCACTATTTCTAAGAACTTTCTCTCTTCTTCTGACATATGATATCCTCTCTTTCAACATTTCAAATTACATTTACCTTATATAATGTTATACGTTTAAAAACAATTATTGGTAAGATTGTGCTTACTGTAGTTACCTGTCATTTATATATGTTAGTGTTATCTAACTTCATGTAATAAGAGTAACGCTATTCTGCCTTTCTTGTCAATAAAAATTTTATAATCAGCTTGGTAAAACATCTTTTTATTTTCTGACCGGATTAACAGCTTCAAGGCGTATGCATAATATAAATTAAATCTGATTTTACGGAGATATGAATTTTTATGTGTGGTATTGCCGGATTCTGTAACTTTAAAGAAGACTTTGAAGAGAACACCGATTACTGGAACTTTCGTCTTGAGAAGATGCGTGCTGTGCTCGCCCACCGCGGCAACGATGCCAGAGGACGCTACCTTAAAAAGCATATTGGTCTGTCGCACAGCCGTCTGGCCATCCGTGACATCCTGTGCGGCGACCAGCCCATGACGCGCACCCACAACGGCTATGAGTACACTATCTGCTATAACGGTGAGATTTACAACACGGATGAGCTGATTCCAGAGCTGTCCGAAAACGGCTTTGTATGCTCCACAACCTCAGACACAGAGGTTATTCTGTACGCCTACATCCATTGGGGCGCTGATTTTGTCAATCGCTTAAACGGTATTTTTGCATTTGCCATATGGGATGCGGCTAAAAGCCGGCTGCTATTATACCGCGACCGCGTAGGTGTCAAACCGCTTTTTATGCCATCCGAGGGGATTCTCTGGTGTTTGGCTCCGAGCCAAAGGCCTGCTTTGCGCACCCTGCAGTAAAGCCTGAGCTTGACAAACAGGGCTTGCAGGAGCTTCTTGCTATCGGGCCTGCACACACGAGCGGGCTTTCCCTGTTTAAGGATTTGTTTGAGGTTTTGCCGGGACACTTTATGATTTACTCCAGGGATGGGCTGCATGATGAAACCTACTGGGAGCTTACAAGCCGGGAACACACCGAGAGCTATCGGGATACCGTTGCCCATACGCGTTTTCTGGTGGAGGATGCTATAAAAAGGCAGATGGTTTCCGATGTGCCGGTATGTACTTTTTCTGTCAGGCGGCATCGATTCAAGCATCGTGACCGCCATCGCCGCAAACTATATGAACACACGCGGTAAAACGCTCAACACTTTTTCCTTCGACTTTAAGGACAATGACAGGTATTTTAAGGCAAACGCCTTTCAACCGGAGAGGGATCTGCCCTATGTCAATCGTATGCTTGAGGAGTATGAGACAGCCCACTCCTATCTCGAGTGTGATGAGAACTCTCTCTTCAAGGCGCTCTTTGCCGCAGTCGATGCAAAGGATATGCCCGGCATGACCGATGTGGACTCGTCACTTTTATATTTCTGCAGCCTCGTCAGCCGAAAAAACAAGGTAGCTCTTACCGGTGAGTGTGCTGATGAAATCTTTGGCGGATATCCGTGGTTTTACCGCAAAGAGCTGCTGGAAAGATATGGCTTCCCATGGTCATCGGATGTCGCTCCACGCCTTGCTCTTTTGCGCGATGATGTGGGTTTGGAGCTTGATTTATCCGGTTATCAGGCTTTTCGATATGAGGAGTCGAGGTCAAAAGCACCTCTCCTTTACGGCGAGGCCGGTGAGGACGAAAGCCGCCGCATAATAGGTTATCTCAATATCAAATGGTTCATGCAGACGCTTCTTGACCGCATGGATCGCACCAGCATGTACTCCGAGCTTGAGGCCCGTGTACCTTTTGCCGACCATCGTATCATTGAGTATGTCTTTAATGTGCCTTGGCATATGAAATATCAAAACGGTGTGGAAAAGACTCTGCTTCGCGATGCTTTTTCAGATGTCCTGCCACCTGAGCTTTTGCACAGAAAAAAGAGCCCATATCCAAAGACTTATCATCCCGGATATGAAGCTCTCCTTATAAAGGGAATGGAGGAGATATTAGACTCCCCCTAACGCCCCTGTGCGCACTCTCATTGACACTGACAAAACGCGCGAATTTTTAAAGGCACCGGCAGAATACGGCAGTCCGTGGTTTGGCCAGCTCATGGCAGGTCCGCAACTTATCGCATATTTCATCCAGATTAATTACTGGATGGAGAAGTATCAGCTGTCTGCTTAATGCTCATCCATGATTAATTGACCTTGCGCTCTATATCAATGATGTTATTCTCTATGATATTGTTTTCTGTAATGTTGTTATCTATGCTCTCTGCCGAAGGGGTGCTTTCACTATTCTGCTCTTTCGGTGTAAATCTTCTCACCTTATCCATGAGCTGAGTCTTCTTCAGCTCATGCTTAAGCTCAACACGCTCACTCTTCTGCTGTCGTTTTTTCTCCTTAAGCTCGTACTTGGCCTGCTTCTTTGCGAGCTTATTCTGCCTCTTCTGCTCCTTTATGGCAGCCTTTGTCTCTCTTTTGGCCTGCTTTGCCGCAAGCTTTGCTTCTTTTGCTTCGTTCTTTATGCGGCTCTTTTTTGTTCTTCTTGACACTCTTTTTAGCCACCTTATGTAATTCCTTGAGGTCTGACTTTGCAGCCTTTATATTCTTTCTGTCCTTGCGGTATGGATTGTGCACAAAGTATCCCACAGTGCCTATCATCATAAGAAGCAGTGCCAGCGCCTCTCCAGCCATCGTGACATACTCCAGATACTGCGGATACAGCTTGTAGCCTGCCATCTCCGCCGCTATCAGGATAAGCGGAATGAAAAACAGTATATTCTTTCGCTTTTGGGACAATAACGCTCCCTCCGCACCTACACACATGAGTACATACAGGCACAGCTGCGAAGTCGGTCCATAGGCATATGCCACAATCGCAGCCATTATTACAGATATGCAAAACACTATGAATGCTTCTCCGCGGAACAGGGCATTCCTGTACTCTTTATGCCCTCCAGCTTGTCTACCGATATGCCATGCAGTGAATATACCTGGTCTGTGATATCCTCCATGCAGTCCTCATGGTATCGCTTCAGCTCCCTGTTGCTGTTTATATCGGCATCTATGGAGCGTCTGCGCTCTGTAAGCAGCTTCTGCTCCTCCATGATCTTCTCCCCAGGCCTCATCCTCTGCCTCACGCTGAAGCTTCACCTGCTCGTGAATCCACTCGGCCCGCTGGATGCGCTCGCTCTCCCGCGGTATAACCATCTGCTGCGCGTCTACTGTCTGCTGCGGTGTTTGAGTCTCCTGCGTCATGCTGTTATTTTCCTTTTCTTTATTTATCATTCCGGTTTTCTGCCTCTTTCTTCTAGACATTTTCTTCCTCTTGCAATTGTTATTTACTGCTATATATCTCTATTAAAGCATATTTCAGCGGAATTTTCCATAGAATATGCGCATGATATCCGCAAACCCTGAAATTTTTGGTGCCCGATACCATTAAATTTTTCAAATTAGAATTGAGATTTCATCTATTCCAAGTAATTTCATAATTGTTATATTTTATTATCAAATACCTCTCAAGCCCTTGAAAACACTAAGTTTATCACAGGTTAGCTTTCCCTTATTATTTCCCTTGTGTTATATCGTCCCGTCAGTGTTTACGAACTCTCATAAGGGCAAATACAAGGGTGCAGGACATCCAGTGGATGTCCGCTTTGCACCGACCGTAGCGAAGCGGAGACCAAGAAAAAATCTATAAAACAGTATAACACAAAATAAAAGTGACTTGGTGAACTGATTGAAATGCTTCTGATGTTTATAACGAATGATTGATTGAATGATAAGGAGATTCTCCATCTGACCGCCCCATACAGTGAAGAACGCCGAGAGGCGGCGTGGGAGTATGCCAGAGAACACGATGCTGCCGACAGGCTGAAATGACGTGGATTTGTTCATAAGTTTGTGTTATACTTCTTTAATAATTGGGCAACAAACAGAAAATGGAGGCATCTATGAAACATAACAACCTTATAATCATGTCTGCATTAGCACTTGTGATTAGTTTAACCGGGTGCGGAAATACAAATAAGCTTTCCGAATATGACATGACCGGAATTAGTTTTATAGAATATACTGACATAGATACAGTATGCGAAGATGAAGAACTGATAACTGCTGGAAGCAATTTGCTATCTGACCAAGAGGACAATTTGCTCCTCTCCTATGTAGTAGATAGCGCTATTGAACTTTCTACCGAGCTGGGAGATTATGACCATTTGGTGTTTACAAATCCCAAATGGATTGAAAACTTTGGCGATTCTGGCAAATTAAAACCCATAGAATATAGCAGCTTATCAAAAAGTATGCAAGAGTTTTTAGACAGTCAAATGCCGATATTGACAAACGACGGAAGTGTATTGCCAGAAGGAACAGGGTTATACGAATACGAAGGTGGCGGTCTGCTTGCATTTCCTATAAATGTAACTCTTGGATCAGCGAAGCCGATAGAAGCAAAAAAATCCTCTGGTTATGCTAATAGACAATCCGGCAGAAATACTGAAAGCTGATTCTTGTTTGTTGCCCTTGACCTCAAGTGGAAATGTGTTGTTTTTGGATAGCGATAATTTACAACAAGCTTTTGAAAATAGTGAGCTTAAAGATTACGGAGATATTCAAAAGTTTAATGAAAAATAACATTTTACAATTACATAACCAATCCGAGAGGACAGTCGAGAAAATCGACTGTCCTTTTTCTATGCCTATGATCAGAAAGGAGCCACCCATGACAAAGCCAAGAGAGAAAACCCGCGAGGAACTGCAAGCCGAGATTGAAGGCGCAAAAGATCCGCCCATAAAATAGTAGCTCTATGCGTCAGCTATTTTACGGGCGGTATTCTTTATTAAGAATGATATACTTAAACGCAAGAAGCATTTCACCAGTTCCGATTGTCTGATATCGAAAGGAGACACACGATTATGGCAAAAGGATCTGTAAGAAAAAAAGGAAAGAAATGGAGCAGCACCAAAGGATGTGCAGGAACTGTTAGGGCACTCAGATGTCAGTACCACCATGAATGTCTATGCACACTCTGCAAGAAAAGCCAAGCGGAAATCTGCAAGGTTACTTGATAAAGTGGCAGGCAATGACTAAATAAAACTTTCCCTTATTTCCCTTACAATTATCTCATAAGGGCAAAAATAAGGGAAAATACATATCGTTTCGCTAATGCACAGGCTGGAGAGCCTGTAAAATAGGGAAAGGTTTATGGTGTTGTCCTGGCAGATATGAATATCCGTACAAGACGCGATGTCAAGAAATTTTTAGAAGGACTCTCTACCGGAAGTTCCAGCCTTCTTAAGAATGTAACCGTTGGTTATCATTACCATACGATTGAAGCTGAATCCGAAGAGATTTTAGATGATATTCAAAATGAACTCGCAGAAAAAGGTTTTCTAATGCAATCAAGGCGTCAGTCCGGTATTTCCGGAACTGACGCCTTTTAAGCATTGGAAATTGTCAATGCCACTGTTTTGTCTTACATATACTTCTTCACAATATTCTCCATTACTTTCCACTTATGTTCCATATCAGAGACAAGTTTAAACTGTGTCCTTGCCCGGTCCAAATTCTGCCCCGGTCTGTGAATTTTAAAATAAATGTCTCCCTGAATATAATCCATAAGAAACCTCATTCCACATTCATAGGTCATCAGCCTAGCGCCCATCGGAAGCAGCTTTATCTCTTCCTGTGAAAGTTTTCCACCACAGCTCTATAAAGCCCTTCGCACATGCTTCAAAAAGCTCTAAATCGCACCACACTTTATCCAGATTTTGTTCATCCTCTAATGCTGTACTTGCTCCAATCCGCACCGCATCTCCAAAATCATTCATGGCTACCCCAGGCATTACAGTGTCCAGGTCAATCACACATATTCCTTTTTTGGTATCCTTATCCATGAGGACATTATTAATTTTTGTGTCATTATGAGTCACACGAAAACTGATTTTCCCACTTCTCAGCAAATCCTGAAAGCAGTCCACAATTTCTTCCCTGTCCAATACAAACTGAATTTCCTCCCGGACCAAATCCACTCTGCTGCACACATCCTCTTCCACTGCCTTTTGAATGTCTCAAATCTTTCTCTGGTATCATGAAATCCCGGAATTGTCTCATGAAGTGTTTTCGCCGGATAATCCGCTAACATACTTTGAAATCTGCCAAATGCCAGACCGCCCTCATAAAGTATTTCAGGATTATCTATCAAATCATAGCTTACAGTATTTTCAATGAATACATAAGCTCTCCAATACTCACCTTCCGAGTCCACGTAATAGGGTTTCCCGTCTTTTGCAGGAATGACATTTAATGTCTCCCTCTCTGGATTTCCACCGTTAGCTGAAATTTTTCTTTTTAAAAATTCAGTGACTCCAACGATATTTTCCATTAATTCAACCGGGTTTTTAAAGATACTCTTGTTCATCTGCTGTAAAATATAATACTTTTTTACTCCCTGCTCGTTTTCAAATGTAACACGGTAAGTATCATTAATATGTCCATTTCCCCATGGAATTTCTTCTTTATATACACCTTCAAAACAGAAGTTTGCAGCCGCTTCTAATTTTCCGCAGAGCTGTTTTGGATAAAAATCATTCTCTTCCAGCTTTTTCACTGCTGCCATAACCATTGGTTTGTCTTTCCTGTAGGTAACTCCATACCACTTTTCTGTTGTAAGAAGAACTTTTACTTCTGCTTTATTGCTATCTAACAGTCTGCTGACGACCGACGGAAGATAATATTCACATTTCAGTGGATTATGTTGCAGACCCTCCTGCAGAAAATCACGAAATCCATACTCAATCTCTGACAAAAATCCCTTGCTAAATCCCCATAAATTCATGGAAACAATCGTATCTCCTGCCAAATCCGTATAACTTTTTCCATCATCTTCCGTATATGCAGCATTCTCTCCACGTTTTACAATCGTTGTATGTTCTGTTACACTGACAAGTTTTCCATCACCATCAATATCACAGACACCTCTTGCCACACTTCCATTCTCCGTCAAAGTATTTTTCAACTGATATCCTACCATTGCATACTGATACTTTTCATTATCTTCATGCACACTCAGATAATCATAAATCTGCTTAAATGCTTCTCTTCCGTAATAATCGTCTGCATTAATCACTGCGAAAGGTCCGTCAATCATATCTTTACAGCTTAAAATTGCATGCGCAGTTCCCCATGGCTTTACTCTTCCGGCCGGAATTCAAATCCCTCCGGCAGATTTTCCAGCTCCTGAAATGCATATCTTACTTTCATAATCTTTTCTATACGATTCCCTATGACATTATGAAAATCTTCCGCATTCTCTCTTTTTTATTAAAAAATAACCTCTTCAAATCCTGCAAGATAAGCATCATAAATAGAAAAATCAACAATAATATGTCCATATTCATCTACTGGATCAATCTGTTTCATTCCACCGTAACGGCTTCCCATTCCGGCTGCCATAATTACAAGTACAGGTTTCTTCATATTCTTTATACCTCCTGATTAAACAGCGTACCATTTAATCTCATTTGCCTCTATTTTCAACGCAAAACTGCTTCCATCTCCGCGATAGATAACCGTATTCTGTGACTCGTAGGTATTATTTACAACACAGAATTTGCCATTTTTACATATGCATGTACTTCCACATTGAAATTTGTACTAAACCACTGATGTAATAAGTTTTCGCCATGTGTACTCCACAAAATGCTTCGATAAAGAATTCTGCTGTTCTCAAAGCTATATGGCAGTCCACTGATATAGACCGAACGGCCCTCGCCAAATTCATGCACAGCCATCTGAACTTCTTTGTCCCTCTGTACCAGAATTTCTGTTCCCTCATACGCAAACATATTCTTCTTGCCCTCTCCGAAGTCAACAGGCTTTGTTGTATCTGCAAGAATAAAGTGATTTTTGTGTTCTTCCCAGTTATACTTATCGTAGTTTAAGGTAAATCCGGTTTCTTTTTCCACACCAATTAAATCAGCAAGCTGCAGATAATGTCCCTGATACTGGTGTCCTGCCGGTTCTCCTACACCGATAAATCCACCGCCCCGGTAGACAAATTCACGAATGGCTGCGGAAATAACTGCATTCTCCCAGACTGCCCCGCCGGTGTGTGCCGTATCCCCGTCCCCGACATTGATAATGACATCAATATCCTTTAATATATCCTTATCCTTTAAAATATCATCAAATGAAATAAATTTCATCAAACGGTGCGCCGCTTAATGCCTCGATAATTCCCGCATAACTGTAATTCTGTTTCTGATATAAGGCATGGTGTACCATATGGCAGCCCCAGCTGCGGATTTTGCCCCAGCTGTTTAAAACAGCAACCTTCTTCACACAGTATGGTGTTGTTCCTTTTGCATTCTCATATAGTTCACGGAATTCATTGCACACGCTCTCCACATAGTCCAAAAACTCCGGGAAATCTAATGCAAGCTTTAAATATCCGCCATATCCGATACGGTCGATTGGTTTTCTTAAAATGGCACGGCGTGCTGTCACCCAGTTTTCCTTTGCTTCCTTGACAGGATCTCCGCCCTCATGGAAGGTATCCGGGAAAAAGTATGGAAGGAATCTTCCTTCTGTATATTTTACACCTTCAATATCAGAGATCAGACGAAGTGTACTTCCGTTTCCAACACTTCCTACCACTGCATCAAGACCGATCGTTGCAAACTCTTCCATGAATGGTTCTGTTCCGATCCAGTGATCCCCCAAAAACATCATTGCCTCTTTGCCGCATTCATGTGTGATGTCAACCATCTCTTTTGCAAGCTTTGCAACTTCCCTGCGCTGGAATGCCTGGAAATCCTTGTATTCTTTACCAGGTACACGGTACTGATTGTTATAATATCCCTGGTCAATGATATATTCCGGGCGGAATTTATAACCCATTTCTTTTTCAAACTGCTCTAAAATATAAGGACTTACTGACGCGGAATAACCATACCAATCCACATATTTTTCCCGCTTTAACTCGTCAAACATCAATGTAAACTGATGGAAAAACGTCGTATAGCGAATGACATTGACATATGGATGCTCCTCGCAGAATTTACGCAGGCGCTCCATGGAATACTTATGTGTTTTCGGCTGCCGTACGTCAAACGTAATCTGATGTTCGAAATCTTTCCAGTCATTTGTCACCGCATTGTACATATGTACCGGATCCCAGATAATATATGCCAGAAAGCTTACTGTATATTCATGAAACGGTTCTGCCTCATGAATACAGACGCACCCTGACTCCTCATTATATTCCCACTGTTTGGTTGATACCACCTGACCTGTGGAACGGTCAACAACCTCCCACCATCGTTTAATATCATCTCTTGTATTGACCTGCATTAACTCATCCGAAATCCCCTTCATCAGAGGAATTTGCAGTTCGCTTTCAACAGCCGTATAAAATCCACTCATAATATAACACTGCTGCACCTCATCCGGGTTCGCCTTCGCCCACTCATTATCTTTTCTCGTGGTGTAGTAAGTTGCATAAATCTTTGCCCCGGTCTTTGTCAGCTCTTCCGGGAATTCTGTTCCGTCACAATCGCGGATTGCATCTGCACCCCAGCGTTTCATTAACTCAATTGTCTCTGGAACCACATCCAGATTTGTAGGAATTGTGACACGTCCTGTATTTTTCTCACTCATTTTTCTTCCTCACTCTATTTCATCCATATAATTACTTTCTTTTCTTCTTTTCTGCAAAAGGGCAATTATAAATCCACAATGCCATTAATAAACAGATAATTCCAATAAGCATAATTCCTAAACCTGTCATTTTTCCTGTCATACCCCATCCAAAAACAGACAGGCTTATTCCGGCAATAAAAAGAGCTGCCATTAAAATTATTCTGCATTTTGTGTGCTTTTTCCAAAATTCCATTTTAATCTCCCTTCTCATCAACCCTTTAAACCACCAACAGTCATTCCCTGTGTCAGTTTATTCTGAACACATATATATAAAATTAATGTAGGAAGCATTACTATTACAAGTCCTGCATACATAATTCCATACTGTGCTGCTGACTGCTGTGCCTGCATCAGATTTAATAATCCTACCGGTAACGTTTTCGGTCCATTTGCCGAACTCATCAGTGTCATGGAAATGATATATGCATTCCAAAAAAGAAAGAAAATTAAACAAGATTATCGTAATAATAGATGGTTTTGCCATTGGGAAAATAATTTTCCACATCGTTGTACTATAACCTGCTCCATCAATATATGCCGCTTCTTCATAATCATGTGCCAATGTTGAAAAATACCCTGACAACAGATAAATTGTAAACGGAAGTGCCGTTGCAGAATATACGATTGCAAGTATGACCAGATTATTTAAAAGAAAACTTTTCCCAATTACTGATTTCAGCCAATTGTCTCCATCTCGCAGCATCAGAAAAAAATTGGAACAACAATATAATTCACGTTAATAAAAAGACCACCCATAAAAGCCGCATTTAAAAATTTACTTCCTTTAAATTTAAAACGTGACAAACAGTAAGCTGCCGGCAGTGCAACAATTAAAAGAAGATTACAAGTGCCAAAGCTGTAACAAATGCGGAGTTTAACATGTAATCTCCCATTTTTGCTGTATTCCAGGCATCAATAAAGTTCTGAAAATAAAAACCCTCCGGCAAAGTCCACGGATTTCCATAAAACTCTTTATTTTGCTTAATGGATGCCATAAACACCCATGCCACCGGAATAATAATACTGACTGCAAGCATTATTAAAACTAAATAGATAAAAAATTTATACAACCGTTCCGCAGAATTCGGATTTTTTTTCTCTCTCATATTTTCTCTCCTTAAAACTCCAGTGGTTCCCGCTCTGTAACTTTATTTACAAGTGCAGACAATGCAAACGAGAAAATAAATATTACAACACCTATTGCCATACTGTATCCATATAATCCCGCATCCTTCTGTCCATACATATAGCTTAGTGACACTTCAGAAGCTCCGTTTGGGCCACCTGAAGTCATAGCTTTTACAAAAAAGAAATGCCATATTAATAGTAGAAATAATAAAAAATGTTAATGTTGTACGAATATTAGTCCAAATCAGAGGAATTGTAATCTGAAAAAACTGAACGAGCCTTCCAGCACCATCTAATCCAGCACTTTCATAAAGGCTTTCCGGTACGCTTGCCATAGATGCCATATACATTACCATATAGTAACCAATCGCCTGCCAGATCATTGCAATAATAAGACTGACGATCACAAGCGATTCACCTTTCCACAAAATCGGGTTCTCCATTTTATGAAACAGTCCGATAATACTGTTTAGCATTCCGTTCTCCGGCTTATAAATTGCAGAAAAAATACCTGCAATTACTACAACCGATAAAATATTGGGAATATAAAAAATAATACGGAAAAAATTCTGTCCCCTGATTTGTTCTCTTGACAGAATGCCTGCAAAAACAAGTGCAAATGCAAAGGTAACTATTGTAACAACAACAATAAGTAAAATCATGTTTTGCATGGATCTTATAAAATTAGTATCCGATATTAATGTTTTAAAATTTTTCAGGCCAACAAATGTTTCATTCGGTGAATATGCACCTTTTTCAAATAACGACATCCGGAATACATTTAAGGTAGGCAATATCATAAACACAAAAAATAAAATTACTGCTGGTGCTATGCATACCGCCAAAAAACCGCTTCGTCCTCTGGCTTTTTTCATACTTTCACGTTCCTTTCAAACAAACCGTACTATTTAAAATTCGGCGGACAAAAATTCTGTCCGCCGACTCATTTTTACCACTATAGCATTAAGGCAAACTAAAAACTCTTATTTCAAATTTGCCCGCATCTGGTCACTTGCCGAAATAATTCCATCAATCCATGCCTGCTCATCCATATCGCCTGATACTAATGAGTTTACCGGGTCAAAGAATACTGTTCGCACTTCCACGCCCGGAATTGCTTCAAATGCTGCGAAATTACCCATAGCTGCCTTTGCTCCATTATCATAAATAGAGTAGAACATTACGTTATCACCACTTAATTTGTCTGCAATGCCTAATACTGGCTGGATAGCTCCTGCTTTTGCAAAAATTTCACATGCTTTGTCACTGTATAAATAAGAGATAAATAATTTTGCTGCATCCTGATGTTCTGCACCAGAAGGAATCCATGCCTGTTCAAACCATGTATAACTGTATGCATCTCCGTCTTTTACCGCCGGAAGAGCTGTCATACCCCACTTAAATCCATCTGCACGAGGAGCATCTGCCATTTCACCGACAATCCAGGTTCCATTTGGCATAAAGATTGCTTTATTGTCAAGTACTAACTGCTGGTTCTGTGTGAAGTCCTGATCATTTGCCTGCGCAGGTGTGACCGGATTTGTGTACTCAGCTAACTTTGCAACAATATCAAAACATGTCTGTGCTTCTGGTGTTTCCCAGATGCCTTCCGCATAATTTGTTGCTTTATCAAAAATTCCGGACCACCTGCTGAATACATCAGTGCGTAGAAGAATGCATCAAAATAACCTGTTGTAGGATATGTAAATAAGTAAATTCCCTCTTCTTTTGCTTTATCTCCTAATTCCCACATTTCATCCCATGTCTTTGGAACATCCCATCCTTTTTCTTCTAAAAGACCTGCATTATAAAACAGACCACATGGAGAATAAAACATTGGTGCAAGATATGTCTTTCCATCACCATAAGGATTGGTCAATGATGTGTCTGTAAATCCTCCTGCAATCTTCTCTGAAACAAGTTTGTCTTCTCCCGGAACTTTCATAGATAAAACATCTGTAATGTCAGTAATCATATGTCCCTTAATAAACTGTTCCGTCAACGCAGCTTCACGTCCCGTGGCAAGATGAATAACATCCGGGTATTCGCCTCCCTGCATGGATGGTCCAATTACATCCTCTAATTTTTTATCTGTTGTAAGTTCTACTTTAATTCCGGTTTCTTCTGTAAATGCATCTGTCACTTCCTGCCACATTTGCGAACCATAACCTGTCTCAATAGCAGCTACACTGATTGTTGTTCCAGCTTCTTTTGTCTTGCTGGTATCTGACGCAGAATTCTCCTTTCCTGAATCTGTACCGCACCCTGCAAATAAAGATGCTACCATTACCATACTCATCATTGTACATAAAATTTTTTTTCTTCATAGTAACCTCCCATTTTTGTTATTTTTTACTATAAATTCTTATGTTTCCTTCCTTACATTTGTTATTATAGAGTACGCCATCTCTTTTTCCTATCTATATATTGCTCTTTATTTTATAATTCTTGCTTTATTTTAAATATCTTGTTATTTTGTTTTTTTCATTGTATACTAAGTACAACATCGTTCCATTTTAACTAGGAAATCATTGCAATTATGACATGAAAGGAGTGTATTTTCCATGAGTAACCGCAAATTTAATCTGGATAATGAGGTACAGCCGGAAATCCATTTCCGCCTGCTTTCCATATCAGCATCCAAATTTGAAAATGACTGGACTTCGTTTCCCCACAGCCATCATTTTACGGAAATCTTCTTTATTAAAGACGGCACCGGACGCATGCTGATTGAAAATGAATCTGTTCCGGTCTCCTCAAACAGCCTTGTCGTGATCGGTGCACAGGTAACACACACAGAGTTTTCCGATCCGGAAAATCCACTGGATTATTATGTGCTCGGGGTGGAAGGATTAAAACTGAATACTGACAAAGAACCGGAATACATTCATGTCCCGGCTTCTGCAAACTCGCCTTTTATCCGCCAGTGTTTTGAAAATATCCTGCGGGAAATGCATAACAAACAGGACCGCTACGCAGAGATCTGCCAGCATTATCTGGATATTTTAATTTTATATTTCTGCCGGAAAGACCATGTATCCTATGAAGTGGTGGATGCGCAGAACAGCAGCCGCGAATGCCACAAGGTAAAACGCTTTATCGAGCACAATTACCAGAGCATGATCTCTCTGGATTCGCTTGCCGAAAACTGCAGTCTCTCAAAATATTACCTTTCACACCGTTTTGCAGAGCTGTACGGGAAATCTCCCATCGCTTACCTGAACGAAGTTCGGCTGGCGTCTGCGCGAGACCTGCTGCTCACAACCAATCACAGTATCGAAGAGATTGCCGGATGTCTCGGGTTTTCCTCTACCAGCTATTTTTCGCAGTCCTTCCAGAAAAATTTTCATGAATCGCCACAGCAGTTCCGCAAATCCCACCGTGTCAGGACATGACCATGTTTCATTTTTTACATAAAAAAATAATTTTCTAAAAATTTCCCCGAAAGAATATCATATCTTTCGGGGAAACTATGCCTATCAGCCGGATTGGAAAGAGAAAAAAGAAAATAATTAATCGGTCTTATATTAAAAATCCCGGAAATCCGCTTATCTGCAGATTCCGGGATTTTATAATTACATATGATGTGCCACATCTATTCTGATAAGTGCCTTCCTGAGTGCAAACTCTGCTCTCTTCACATCAATCTCTGCTGTGTGATTTGAAAGGCGCTGCTCTGCCCGCTCCTTTGCGGCCTGTGCGCGGTCTATGGTTTTTGTATACACCAATCTCTCCGTTTTGGGTATTGAACTCGAGGAAATCTGTCGCTCCCTTGTAGAACACCCTGTCCGGTGTGATTATTTCTATGTCAAGATGCGCTCGCTCTCCTGCGGTATAACCATCTGCTGCGCGTCAACAGTCTGCCGGTGTTTGAGTCTCCTGCGTCATGCTGTTATTTTCCTTTTCTTTATTTATCATTCCGGTTTTCTGCCTCTTTCTTCTAGACATTTTCTTCCTCTTGCAGTCGTTATCCTGCTATCCAAATGTTATCTGATTATTTTTTCATGTACTCTTCTATAATACAATGATGCTTCTTTGTCTTCTTATCATAGCTTATGCCGACAAGCATTTTCAATATCCTGCCGTATCTCCTCATTTGGAATAAACGCACAACTCTTTTTCTGAGCAAATCCCAGATACCCTAAATGAACAAGATATGTTAAAACATCATCTTTATTTTTAAAGCTAACCGTATCATTCATAAAGCTGCCGGTGTTCACCTTTATTTCTCCACCTGACAGCATCTGAATTATTGCGGTCTTTAATCCATCAAAATCCAAATTTATAAGTGGAACTATGACATCATAAGACCCGGTCTCTGACCAATAACTCTTTAAGTCTCCCTGAAGCATGTAATTTACTACTGCACGCGGATTGTATACATGGTAATCTCCCAGCATATATCCATCATACCACCGCTCTACCTGGCTAAAATTCCTGCCATAGCGATCACATATGTCTCTGACCTCATCCTCAGTAAAGCCAATATATGGGGACAAACGTCCCGCATATAACATGGTATATTCATCAAAATTATTAAGTGCCGACTGCGTCTTTAGCTTTTTTATCGGTAAAATTCCTGTGAGAAATGCAAGCTCTATATACTTTGTTGGTTCACTTCCTTTAAACATTCCGCGCATGAAATTGATATATTCCTCCTGAACTGAGGAATTTGCTGCTTCATCACGTATCAAAACATCCCACTCATCGATTATAATTACAAATTTATTGTTCGTCATACTGTTAATAACCGATAGAGCACCATACAATGTTTTCTGATCTCTTAAATCAATATCCTTGTACAGATCTGCCAACTCTGATATAACATTTTTATTTATATATCCTGATATTCTTTCCGGCGCACCGGCATCCATTAGTATCCACTGCATATCGAGATGAATAACATCATACTTGTTGAGATATTTCTCAAAGTATTCTGTCTGTGCAATGTTATAGTTCATAAATAATTCTCTGGAATCACAGCCCTTGCTGTAATATGCTGTAAGCATATCGGCCGTAATAGATTTGCCAAACCTTCTCGGCCGGCTATTACATATATATGCCTGCTTTGTTCCAAGCACACTATTGGTAAAATCGAGCAAGCCTGTTTTGTCTATATATATCTCGGAAGCTAATGCTACCTTGAATGCACTGTTTCCAGGATTTACAAATCTCCCCATTGCGTTCATCTCCTTTACTGCTATATATCTTCTATTAAAGCATATTTTAGCGGAATTTTCCATAGAATATGCGCATGATATCCGCAATTTTTACAAACTGCAAAAATCCCGGAAATCCGCTTACCTGCAGATTCCGGGATTTTATAATTACATATGATGTGCCACATCTATTCTGATAAGTGCCTTCCTGAGTGCAAACTCTGCTCTCTTCACATCAATCTCTGCTGTGTGATTTGAAAGGCGCTGCTCTGCCCGCTCCTTTGCGGCCTGTGCGCGGTCTATGTCTATCTCATCAGGCCACTCTGCAAGCTCTGCGAGAAATGTGACCTTGTCTCCAAGTATTTCCGCAAAGCCTGAATGGATTGCGGCTATTTTCTCCTCATCGCCATTATGGATAGTCACGATTCCCGGTGCAAGCACTGTCGTGAGCGGTATATGGTTTTTGTATACACCAATCTCTCCGTTTTGGGTATTGAACTCGAGGAAATCTGTCTCTCCCTTGTAGAACACCCTGTCCGGTGTGATTATTTCTATGTCAAAAATGTTATCTGCCATGAAATCACCTCACATTACTGCATCTTGGCACGGACTTCATCTATGCTTCCAACGTTTAAGAAATAGCTCTCCGGTACATCATCATGCTTTCCTTCGAGTATCTCCTTAAAGCCTCTTATGGTCTCGGCGATAGGCACATATTTGCCCTCGAGTCCTGTAAACTGTCCTGCTACGAAGAACGGCTGTGACAGGAAACGCTGCACCTTACGTGCACGGCTTACTACAAGCTTATCCTCCTCTGAGAGCTCATCCATACCGAGGATTGCGATGATATCCTGCAGCTCCTTGTACTTCTGGAGTATCTCCTGGACAGCGTGTGCCACCTCAAAATGCTCCTGTCCCACGATACGCGGATCAAGGATACGCGATGTGGATGCCAGCGGGTCTACAGCCGGATAAATACCAAGCTCTGCGATAGAACGCTCAAGTACTGTCGTGGCATCGAGGTGTGCGAAGGTAGTCGCCGGTGCCGGGTCTGTAAGGTCATCTGCAGGCACATATACGGCCTGAACAGATGTGATTGAACCGTTCTTTGTTGATGTGATACGCTCCTGAAGAGCTCCCATCTCTGTCTGCAGTGTCGGCTGGTAACCAACGGCTGAAGGCATACGTCCTAAAAGCGCTGATACCTCTGAACCTGCCTGGGTGAAACGGAAGATATTGTCCACAAAGAGAAGCACATCCTTGCCGCCTCTGTCACGGAAATACTCTGCCATTGTAAGTCCTGCCAGGGCAACTCTCATACGTGCTCCAGGTGGCTCGTTCATCTGTCCGAACACCATGGTGGTCTTGTCGATAACACCTGACTCCTTCATCTCGTAGTACAGGTCATTTCCCTCTCGTGTACGCTCTCCTACACCGGTAAATACTGAGTATCCACCATGCTGTGTAGCTATGTTGTGGATAAGCTCCTGGATGAGCACCGTCTTTCCTACTCCGGCACCTCCGAAGAGTCCGATTTTTCCACCCTTCTGGTATGGGCAGAGCAAATCTACAACCTTTATTCCTGTCTCAAGCATCTCCTGCGATGTAGCCTGCTCCTCAAAGCTAGGCGCAGGTCTGTGGATTGCCCATTTCTCCTCTGTCTGTGGAGGCTCAACCTCGTCGATAGGCTCTCCGAGCACATTGAACATTCTTCCAAGTGTATTCTCCCCCACCGGCACAGAAATAGGTGCTCCTGTTGCGATAGCGTCCATGCCGCGGACGAGACCATCAGTAGGTCCCATGGCGATACATCTGACTGTATCGTCGCCCAGATGCTGTGCAACCTCAACGACCAGCTTTCCGCCGTTTTTCAGCGGCACCTCGACTGCATCGTTTATCTCAGGCAGATTACCCTCTGAAAACTTGATATCCAGAACGGCACTGATAACCTGTATGATTTTACCTACATTTTTATCTGCCATTTATAGTTTCTCCTTCTTTTTTTTTTAATTCATATGATACACTCGCCTTTTTGGCCATTCACAGACACACATGCCTGCCTTCCCATGACCGGATATGCATGTATCACTCTATCGCATTAGCTCCTGCAATTATCTCAGTAAGCTCCTGCGTGATTGAGCCCTGACGCGCTCTGTTATATTTCAATGTCAGATCACTGATCATATCCTCCGCATTGCTCGTAGCAGAATCCATCGCCTGCATTCTGGCTCCGTTTTCACTGGCAAATGACTCCACCAGTGCTCCGTAAAACAGGCTTGTCACATATTTTGGTATAATAAGCTCCAAAGCCTCCTCCGGATTCGGTTCAAAATTCATGAGAATATTGGAGTCCTCTTTCTCATCTGCCCCGCTCTCATCCAGCTCCACCGGCAAAAGCTTTATGAGCTTCGCCTCCTGTGTAACTGTGTTTTTGAAATGGGTATATGCGAGATAAATCTCCCCCACCTGACCGTCTGTAAATGCCTTTAACACTCTTTTTTTGCAAAGTGCTGCCGCATCCTCGTAGGTCGGGTCCTCCATCATCTCCGATGCACTCTCTACTATATGATAGCCCTTTGACGTAAGCAGCTCCTCGCCCTTTGCTCCCACAGCGTATATGTCGAGTTCTTCTTTTTTGAAGTCTCCGTGTGTGATGAGCTTTACTATATTGCTGTTGTATCCGCCTGCCAGTCCGCGGTTTGATGTCAAACAACTACCGCCTTCCTTGGCGAATCACCGGCCTTTAAGTATGGGTGCTCCAGATTGCCGCTCTTTGCAAGCATCGAGCTTACTGTCCTGTACATATAGTTGAAATACGGATCTGTTGCCTCCGCATGTGCTCTCGCCTTTTTGCAGCTTGACGGTAGAAACGAGCTTCATGGCCTTTGTGATCTGCTGAGTACTTGTAATACTGCTTTTTCTGCGCTTTATGTCTCGCATCGAAGCCATTTTACCACCTGCCTTCTACTAATATCCAACCGTCTAACGGAACTGCTTTTTGCATTCCTCGATTGCCTTTATAAGTGCCTGCTCCGTATCATCGTCCATCACCTTTTTCTCCCTGATTGCTTCAGGAATCTCAGGATATCTGGTATCAATGAAGTCAAACAGCTCTGCCTCAAATCTTAAAATATCCTCGATTTTGATATCGATAAGATACTTCTTTGTCGCAGCGTATATTATGATAACCTGCTTCTCTACAGGCATCGGCTTGTACTGCGGCTGCTTTAAAATCTCCTTGATTCGTGCTCCCTGTGCGAGCTGCTCTGCTGTGCTTGCATCAAGCTCTGAGCCAAACTGTGAGAACGCTGCAAGCTCTCTGTACTGAGCCAGCTCTACTCGGATAGGTGCTGCAATCTTTTTTTTTCATTGCCTTTATCTGTGCCGAGCCTCCAACTCGTGAAACTGAAAGTCCGGCATTTATGGCAGGTCTGAAGCCCGCGTTGAACATCTCTGTCTCGAGATATATCTGACCGTCTGTGATTGAGATAACATTGGTCGGGATATATGCCGATACATCACCCGCCTGTGTCTCAATGATAGGAAGGGCTGTGAGCGAGCCTCCACCCAGCTTGTCTGACAGTCTCGCTGCTCTCTCCAGAAGCCTTGAATGGAGATAGAAAACATCTCCCGGATAAGCCTCTCGTCCGGGCGCTCTCTTTAAAAGGAGAGAAAGTGTACGGTATGCTGCTGCATGCTTACTCAGATCATCGTAAACTATGAGCACATCCTGTCCGTTTTCCATCCATTCCTCACCTATAGCGCAGCCTGAGTATGGTGCGATATACTGTAATGGTGCAAGCTCTGATGCTGTCGCAGCCACTACTGTCGTGTAGCTCATGGCTCCGAACTCCTCGAGCTCATTTACTATGGATGCAACCGTAGAAGCCTTCTGACCGATGGCTACATAGATACATTTCACACCCTGTCCCTTCTGGTTGATTATGGTATCTATCGCGATAGCCGTCTTTCCGGTCTGTCTGTCTCCGATAATAAGCTCTCTTTGTCCTCGTCCGATAGGAACCATTGAGTCAATAGCCTTTATACCGGTCTGAAGCGGTGTATCTACTGACTTTCTCGAGATAACTCCCGATGCTACTCTCTCTATCTGACGATATTTGTCCGACTGGATAGGTCCCTTTCCGTCGATTGGCTGTCCGAGCGCATTTACTACTCGGCCGAGCATCGCATCGCCTACCGGCACCTCTACCACTCGTCCTGTGGTCTTAACTGTATCTCCCTCGTTGATATTGCGCTGCTGTCCAAGTAAAACAGCACCGACATTGTCCTCCTCGAGGTTTAATACCATTCCATATACTTCCCCTGGAAATTCCAAAAGCTCTCCCTGCATCGCATTCTCAAGACCATGAATACGTGCGATTCCGTCTGCCACCTGAATGACTGTTCCTACATCAGCGACTTCGAGCTGGGAAGCGTATCTTTTAATCTGCTCCTTTATTACTGAGCTGATTTCTTCCGGCTTTAGATTCATGGAGCGCATTCACCTACTTTCAATTGTATTTTTGTCAAATCGCGGGTGAGTCTTTCTAATCTGCTGCTGACAGATGAATCCACCACTCTGTCCCCGATTCTGATTTTCATACCGCCTATGAGCGCGGTATCCACCTCAAAATGCATCTCAAATTTTACGTATTTTGTCGTGTCAAGAAGTCGTTTCTCCACAGCAAGCTTCTGCTCCTTTGACAGCTCAAATGCAGATGTGACGTATGCTGTTCCGATATTTTGGTACTCCTTGACTCTGTCAAGAAAGTAGTCGAAAACTAAGGTAAGCTCTTTGTAGTGATTCTTTTCTATAATCATCCTCATAAGCCCTACCAGCTCCGCTGAAACTCTTCCCCAAATATTTCTTCGATGATTCTGACCTTTTCTTCTTTATCAATCTGCGGATGATCCATCAGCTTTGAGAGGTCATCATTTGCAGCAATGATTTCCTTTACTGCTGTTACCTCGTCAGACAGGCCGGAAAGCCTGTTGTCCTCAAGGGCAGCCTCAAACAATGCATCACCGTATACCTTAGATACTAGCTTAGCCATGTTGATTCTCCCATTTCCTTAAGTGTCTCTTCAACGAGTGTATCCTGAATGTCTGTGGTGATCGAAGCTGCGACAGCCTTTTGTGCCATAAGCGATGCTATCTGTATCATCTCCTGCTTCATATCATCCATGGCATGCTTCTTCTCAAGCTCTTCTTCTCTGGCTCTCTTTATGATGCGTGAAGCCTCTTCCTTTGCATCATCCACAATCTTGTTCTGGTTTTTAAGCGCCTTCTGTCTCGCCTCTGTGAGAATAGCTTCGGCCTCTTTATCAATATCCTTAAGCTTTCCCTCGTACTCTGCCTTTAGTGCTGCGGCACTTTCCTTGTCGGCAACAGCTGTGTTTATATCGCTTTCTATCCTGTCCTGCCTGTCCTTTAACAGCTTCCTGGCAGGGTTGAAAAGCAGATACGACATCAGCATGAAAAGGAAAAATACTGCAACTGCCAAAAGTACTGTATCAAAGAGCAACTGCGCATCCAGATTAAACAAAAATGTATATCCCTGTGCTAACAACTTTTACTCTCCTTTCCGTTGGCTGTATCGCCGCACGGTAATCCTCTGCGGCAAACCGTAATATACTATCCGAGCGGATGAACGAAAAGTAAAAGTAATGCAACAACGAGACCATAAAGACCTGTTGTCTCTGCAACCGCCTGTCCTAAAAGCATGGTTGACATAATCTGTCCTCTTGCTCCCGGGTTACGTCCTACGGCTGCTGCACCATGTCCTGCTGCGATACCCTGTCCAACACCAGGTCCGATTCCGGCGATAACTGCCAAACCTGCACCGATTGCTGAGCATGCTCTGATTAAATCCTGTCCATTGATATCCATAATTGAATCCTCCTAAAAATACATCTTATAGTTTTACTCATCCGTCTCACATGCCTGTGTAACGTATGTCATTGTCAACATACAGAATACGTATGTCTGAATTGCTCCCGAGAACAAATCAAAGTATACATGCAGTACTGACGGCCACGCTATGGCTATAAACCTTAGCAGACCATATACCAGCGCCATGATAACAGTTCCTGACAACACATTGGCGAACAAACGCAATGATAATGAGATAGGAATTGCAATCTCACTGATAATGTTGATTGGCGCCCATATAGGCAGCCACGGCGGCAGTGGAGAACACATACCGGTCCAGATATCCTTTGCGCTTTGATGCTTAGCCTTATTGAATCTGATCATGAAAAATGTAATAAGTGCAAGCGCCAGTGTGGTTCCGTAGTCGGCAGTCGGCGGTCTCAACCCGAACAAACCGGAAATATTGCTCATAAGTATAAACACAAAAATCGTGCTGATGTAGTTTACAAACCTCGGAGCCCACTTACCCATGGTTCCCTCAACCATCTTGTCGAGCATCTCTACGATGAGCTCGATGATATTCTGAAAAGCCGTCCGGTACTTCCTTTGCTTTTTAAGCTTCCTGTTTGCCACTATAGCGAATATGACCATAATGGCCATCACTATGAGGATACAGGCATGCGATGTGGTAATCCAGACCTCCTGACCGAATACCTTTATCGAAAAAATACCATGGATCATAAAGTCGATATTGTCTGCGTTACTTTCCAGTAAAATCGCCTGATTCACATTATCACCTCCTCCTTATTAAGTTTACCTGCGGTTTTGCTACTCTGTCTCCATTTCGCCGGCGGAAGATGCATCACTTCTCCCGGAAAATCTGTCTGTCACCTTCATAAATAAAGGCTGTAAATATGCTGAAATCTTGAGCCCCAGCATACCGACAAAGGCCATTATCAGATTTCCAAAATCAAATAGTCCCAATATAAATAACAGGACCGCAACAACAATATACCTTAAAAGTGATTTTGCTACGATCCTGCGATTGGCATCCTTTTGTCCATATATGGCAGTCGCGTCATATATGACTGTGGCGATATTGACAGCTATACCAACAGCTATCGCTATCCCATACCATAAGCCGATAGAATATGAAATTTTGTCTGTGACAAACCATACCCCAATAAGCTGCACAACAATCCCGTAAAAAACTATCCCAAATACAAGTCCCGGCAATGCGTCATTTATTCTTTTTAACATCCTTCTCTACCCTGCTAATACTGTCTGATATCTCTATTTCCGTAGTACTCTGCCTGCCCGGTGTGTGTCTGACGGCTCTGCCATCATCCTCCGGCTTCAGAAATTTTTGAACCATGCGGTATATATTGTTTGCCCCCGCAAATGCTCCAAGGAAAAACAATGGAACAGTTACCCAGTCCGCTCCGGTCTTTTTCCCAATCCACACACCGGCCAGTGTGCAGAGAAATATCGGCACAATCATGTTGATTCCAAACTGGAAAACCATGATAAGTGCATTCATTACCTCTTTCTTATTATCTCTTTTCATATACAAATTATTATATCATTTTTATTGCTTTTGTCTACATCTTTATGTGTAAAATGCATAAAAAATACATGTGTTTCATGTTAAATCACGTCAATTTGACACAACAATTGCAGTATTATCACTATTTCCGGCGATTACAGCACAAGCGTCACCTCACGGTCAGTGTGCTCATACCTGCGAATTGTAACGCCCGCTGCCCTAAGCATCCTCTTTGAAGCTGTCACACTGGCCGTGCCCTCGTATTTGTCACAGTCGTAGACTACTTCCCTGATGCCGGACTGTATGATTGCCTTAGCGCATTCATTGCACGGAAACAATGTGACATATATGGTCGCTCCCTCAAGGCTTCCGCCCCTGTAGTTTAAGATGGCATTGAGCTCGCTGTGTGTAGAATAGAAATACTTGTTATCCTCTCCCTCTCTGGCCCAGGTGAACTCATCATCTGAGCAGCCAAGAGGAAAGCCGTTATAGCCCATGGAGAGTATCTTGTGCTCCGGGTCCACTATGCACGCACCCACCTGGGTATTCGGATCCTTCGAGCGCATGCCTGAAAGCATCGCTATGCCCATAAAATACTCATCCCATGAGATATAATCCTTTCTCTTTTCCGAAGCTCCCATATATACACCTCCATTCAATATGGTCTATCACACTGTCTGTTACTTTACAGTTTTATATCACTGTTTACACCTCAGGGCAACCTGCAGCTATTATCATCATTATTATTACTTGGTTCCGAAAATTCTGTCTCCTGCATCTCCGAGTCCCGGCACAATATATTTGTGCTCATTGAGATGATCATCGAGCGCTCCTATATATACATCCACATCAGGATGTGCCTCTGTGAGTCTCTTTTACTCCCTCAGGAGCTGCAATTATGCACATAAAGTGGATGTTTTTCACACCGCGTTTTTTGAGCATATCAAGCGCTGCAACTGCTGAACCGCCTGTTGCGAGCATCGGATCTACCACAAATACCTCTCTGTTTGCGCAGTCTGCCGGAAGCTTGCAATAGTACTCGATAGGCTCTGCTGTCTCCGGGTCACGATACATGCCGATGTGTCCAACCTTTGCGGCAGGGATGAGCTCAAGCATGCCCTCCACCATACCAAGTCCGGCTCTTAAGATAGGAACAACTGCAAGCTTTTTGCCCTTTAATTCCTTTACAGTGGCCTTACAGATAGGAGTCTCAATCTCCACATCTGTAAGCTCCAGATCTCTTGTTGCCTCGTAGCACTCAAGCATCGCAACCTCGCTGACGAGTGTTCTGAAATCCTTTGAACCTGTGTCGGTTCTTCTCATAATTCCAATCTTGTGCTGAATCAGCGGATGATCCATAACTACTACCTTACCCATAATATTTGTTCTCCTTTGTCTTATATTGTGTTATATTTGTTTGTCTTTTATGTATTTGCATTTAAGCGCTTTACCAGCTTCTTAAGCGTAGCCCTGAGGCTTTCATAGCACAGTCCGTAGCTTTGAAGTGTGCCGCCGTAAGGATCCAGTATCTCAAGCTCATCGCCCACATACTGTGAAAGCACAAAAACCTGCTCCGGGTCGATATCGGCAAAGCTTTCTATAATGCGCTCGCGCTGTGATGACTCCATGGTAAATACCATAGTACTCTCCGTGATATCCGATTCCTCAAGCTGCGTTGACACCATGCCCTCCGTGGAAATGCCATTGCTTATGAGCACTGCCTCTGCCTTCTGATTGACCGGCTCCGGAAACTGGACAACAAGTCCTCTCGCCTCAATCTCCATCGGCATCTTGAGTACAAAGTCGTTCATGATGCCCTTTGCCATCTGCTCCCTGCATGTGCCGGTCTGTGCGACAAAAATGATTTTGTCATACTTCACATGTGTGTCTATCACCTGATGGCCTGCCGCCTTTAGCATACGGTTCATGATGGCCTGTCCTATACGCGGTGTGGAGAAGCTCTCCGAGAAAATCACATCCACATCGAGCTCATCACAGTCCCTTAATATACGGTAAAGCTCATGGGCTATCGAATCCTCATCCGCCCTGCTTCCCATCGACAGGACAACATCTGCATCGTAAAACTGCTTTGTCTCCTCTGTCGCGATGACTGCTATCTTTTTGCCATCATCCCTGTGCGAAGCCACAAGCTCATTTATGTTTGCAATCGCATGCTTTCTGGTACCGTCCACGATAACCATGTCAGCCTTTGGCGCATAGTGCTTGTACTTCATGCCTGGGGCCTTTGGCTTTCTCGTGTCATCTGCCGCTATGATTCCCGGATCTATGACGACCTCTTTGCCTAATACCTTTGAAAGCATCTGTGGTGTGATATAGCCCGGGCGCAGCACCATAGGTGTATCCTCTGTCAGGTCAATGATGGTGGACTCTATTCCTATGCCAACCGGTCCTCCGTCTATAATCATGGCTATTTTGCCGCTTAGATCCTCAGCCACATGTGCAGCCTCTGTAGGGCTCGGTCTGCCGGATGTGTTGGCGCTTGGCGCCGCGATAAGACAGCCGCTTCTTCTTATAAGATCAAGCGCTATAGGATGATTAGGCATGCGCACAGCTACCGTGTCCATGCCGCCTGTTGTGGCATACGGCACTGCATCGCCCTTCTCCACTATCATGGTAAGAGGTCCCGGCCAGAAAGCATCCGAAAGCTTCCTTGCATCCTCCGGCACTGTCTTTGCGATGCGCTCCAAATCCGAAAAATCTGATATGTGTACGATAAGCGGATTGTCCGACGGACGCCCCTTTGCACTGTATATCTTCTTTGATGCCTCCGGATCTAAAGCATCACCGCCAAGCCCATACACTGTCTCTGTCGGAAACGCTACAAGCTCACCGGCTGCAATCAAATCACCTGCCTCCTGCATGAGCTTATGGTCTAAATTGTCCTGATCTATTTTTATAATTTTTGTTTCCATTTTATATCCTCACCGCACATACTACAGTAATATACCATGTGCAAACACCAGTTTTTCTAAATAATCATGTGTTTTTATTGTAACACTTCAGAGCTACCTCGAGAGCAGGAAAATCTGCTGCTTACATGTAAACATGACTTATCAGCTTTTGTTCCCGGAGGTTCTAAATTGTTTTCTATTTATTATACAATAGTAACAATAGCATTTCAAGTTTTACTCAATATTTGGTAATTTTTATATAAGATTGTGTAAAAGTAAGTACAATTTTATTTGGCATTGCATTATTCTGTGTTTTGTACTACAATGCAGATAAGCCAATAACGGCGAATAATGATCATTATTTTATAAGGAGGATTTCATTATGGCATACGTAATTTCTGATTCATGCGTTAGCTGTGGTACATGTGCTGGTGAGTGCCCAGTAGGAGCTATCTCTGCTGGTGATTCACAGTACGTAATCGATGCAGATTCTTGTCTCGATTGTGGTACATGTGCTGGTGTTTGCCCAACTGGAGCAATCAGCCAGGGCTAATTTTTAGCATACTGTAAGAAAAAGAAAGACGACCTGTTATGGGTCGTCTTTTTTTTTTGTGTTGTAATCGTCTTTGTATTGTAATCATTTTTATGCTGTAAGCGTTTTTGCAGTAATTATTTTTTAGTGTAAGCGTTGTCATGCATGCTCTATAGTCTCACCGGATTAAGCTCATGCGTATGCGTCTTGTCGCGTCCCTTCTTTCCCTTGGTGTCTGCAGCGCTTATTTTTGTATCTGCAGGCATGTCCGCGTTCCTTTTCCTTGAAAAAAGTCCCTTTCTGCGCAGATTTCCGCGTATGGCAGCGTCCAGCTTTTTATATCTCTCTTCCTGCGCAATATCCTGTTCGCGCATCAGATAGTTCATTTCCTTTAATATCCGCTCCTGCACCTCAGTGGATATCTGTTGACTCAGCTCCTCATTGTTCAGTGCTATGGCTCTCCCCACGATATTGCTCATCAGCTCGCGAAACTCATCCATACGCTCATCTGCCGTGCGGCTTCGATATGTATGATTGTATCCCGGCAGTTCATCGTGATATGCCGGATTATACCCTGACATCTCCTGTTTCACCGTCTGATTTGTGATATTCGTGTAATTTACAGGCTGCACGGATTTTTCCATAGCCGCAGGATTCGGTGGATTTAACGGCTCACCCGGTGCATCCGAATGAAGCATATCACGGATTGCGCGAAGCTGATACCCCTTCTCCTTAAGCTCCTTTATCCTCAAAAACTGTTTTATATTGTCTCTTGTATAGTATCTGTGACCAAGTTCATTTCTAGGCACATCAAGTCCCAGCTCATCCTCCCAGTAACGCAACACATGAGTCTCCACATCCACGGCAGCTGCCGCATCGGAAATCATGTAACGTACTTTCTCCAAATTGAAGTCCTCCTGTCTGAAATTATATTTTATTCGCTATACGCTTTTGGCACATCGAAAAGAACCAGCACTGCGAAAAAAGTTATATCGCTGTACTGGTTCAATTATAGCCTTGATAGAACTCTCATTCAATTGGTTTCGGTCGCAACTTTCGACATATAACTCTCTGTCTTAAGCTATCCAAACAGCTCCTTGAGAGCCTGTGCATTCTGTGCATCCGCAGATTTCCTGTTCTCCTGCTGTATCTGCGTATAAACCTCCTTGCGGTAAATCGGCACCTCCTTCGGTGCACTTACACCGAGCTTAATCTGGTCGCCTCTGATTTCCAGAATAGTAATCTCGATGTCATTATTAATCACCAGAGATTCACCCTTTTTTCTTTGTAAGAGCCAGCATACTATTCACCCGCCCTTTCTTTTTTTTTCCCTTTTATAATGTCATAAATCGGGAAGTGCACCTTGTAGTCATCCTCAACTATAAGCTGTGCTGCTTTGTTGCTGTCGGTATTGACAACAATAGGAGCCTTTAAATTGCAGGCAATCTTTGTGATGTCGCTAGGCACATTTACAGTGACGATCACATACATATTCTCCTCATTCAGATCTCCAAGAGGCGCAAGAAGCTCCTCGTTGACCGTCGGCTTGTAGTCCGGCATGATGATATCCGGTGTCATGACAGGAAATGCAATGTCTCCATCATCCATCGATTGAAGCCACATGATAGACTTCTTATCATTCTCCTTCTCCGAATTGTATATCAGAGTGTAGTTTTTCAGCTCCGAAAAGCCTATCATCCCTTTCTCCATTGTGATGATTTTGTCCTGTGGGATGTCAATTTCCCCAAATATTCTCGTTTTTGCCCTCATGGCTTCCTCCTTTTCGCCCGCTCCGCGAGCGTTATATAATCCGGTAGCTGTGTACCGTTTTTAAAATCCTTACAGATAATCAAGCAATGTCTGTGAGTTTGCCTTTGATGCCGCTGTCAGACTGGACTGATATGCATTGTACATAGCGTAAAAATCAATGATTATATCAGAAATATCCCTATCCTCATTTGTCGATTTAAGCTCCTCTATGGTCGTCTGCTGCTCCTCAACTCTGTTCTTGATGAGAGTGAGGCGGCTCTTTGTGCTTCCCGAATTGGTGAGTGCCAGATTTACCTTATTCAAATGATCATCAAAGCGTGTGATGTACTGGCTGTAGGTCTTTTGCAAATTGTTGTCGGCATAGTCAGCCTCCTGCTCTGCAGCCTCTAAATATGTCTTAAGCTTTGCCTGTGAATCCTTGTCAGAGTACTGCTGTTGCTGCATCATATTCTTTATCTGTGAGACCTTGTCGTGAGCATTGACAGCATTCTGAACTACATCAATCAACTCATCCACATCACGCTTGATGCCTGTATCCATGACGTCCTTCGCCTGTGTATTGACAGTGATATCGGTGCTGTTTGCCACTGTGTATTTGATTTCCTGACTTGAAAACTTAAAATCCACTACCTTTGATGGATCGGAGTATATGATATCTCCTGCTGCATCATGGGGTACATTGCCACCTGCATCGAGTGTCACAGCATTTGTAATATCCTTGCAGTTGTAATAATACTCAGGTCTAGCATCACTGCTGTCAAAGCCTGTCTTTACATATGTGACAGACAGCTTCTTTTCATTATTCTTAATTGAAGCAGCTACATTTTTACCAAAAACAAATTCACCGGTTTCCTGTATATATGCCGTATCATCAGCAGAGAGCTTTGATGGGTCAAAATCAGACACACTCTTGTATACAGTATAATCTGTGCCCTGTGTCAGCTCTTTTCCATCGATAGAAAGCTTCACATCATCTGTCGTATTACCGTAGCCCAGACGGATTCTCTGGAAGCTGTGCTCTGTGACATCTGTGGTACAGTCAGGTGTTGCCGCATTTATACTATTTGGAACAGTCACGCCATTTGTATAAGCTTCTCTGACAAATCAGCGGCAGAAAACTCCTGTGTTATCTGATATGTGCTCTTTGTGTCCTTCTGGAATGTGAGCTTTGATGATGTGCGGTAGCCCGTAAATACCGTTCTTCCTGCGTAGTCTGCATTGCCCTCTGTATACACCTGCTCTGACAGCGCTGTAAGCTGCTGTAATATAGTGTTTCTGACATCAGCTGTGAGCGTATCTGTAGAGCCGTTTACACACTGTGTACGGATATCTGTGAGGAGTGATTTCATGTTGCTAAGGGCTGTCTGTGTGACATCCATCCACGAAGAAGCATCCGGGATATTGTTGTCCTTGTACTGGTCAAGATGCGACAGGCTGGTCGACAAGCGAAGCGATCTGATTGCGATAACCGGATCCTCTGATGCCTTGGATATCTTCTTTTGAGTAGTCATCTGGGTATTGTATTTGTCCACCAAAACCTTTGTTGAATTGATATTTGTCTTGGTATTTCCCATTATCATATTGTTTGTGATTCTCATATTATGCCTCCCGCTTCTATGCCACGCCCGTATCGTTTATGAGCTTATCAAGCATCTGGTTCATAACCGATATGATTTTAGATGCCATATTGTATGAATACTGGAACTTCACGAGGTTTAATGCCTCCTCATCCTCATCCACACCTGATACCGATGTTCTTTGGTTTGCAATAGTCTGCTCCAGATTGCTATAGAGCTTGTTGTAGGTCTCTGCCTTTTCCGTATCCACTGACACATTGGAGATGATTGTCTCAAGGAATGATTCCGCTTTATCGCCTCTGTATACTGTTTTCTCCGACTGCAGCTTCTTTAACTCATCAACTATATCACATGAATCTGTCTTGACATAGTCTGTGGAAGTCGCAAAAAGCGATACATCGTTCATCACATCCTTGTTTACGGAGAAATTGGCCGCTGTCATCCTGTAATACGTGTTGGAGCTGCTGTTTATTGTGGCAGTCTGTCCATCAGGCAGCTTGCTGTAAGCCTCTGATTCCGAGAAATCATATACCTTGGCTGTGTTTGTGATTGCTTCAAAAAATGTAGGTGGTGTATCCCCATTCAGATTCTGTCCTTTGCTCTCTATCTGATTGAACATCTCTGAAAAATTTCTGACAAACTCGTTGAGCTGTGTCATATAGTAAGGGATTCCCCTCGCATTTATTGCAGAGCCCGCATTTAAAAAGATATCCCTCTGCCACAGTCTTTTCAGGGTCTGCTATGGCCTTGTCCTTGCTCAGATTAAATGTTACAGACTTGATATTGCCCTGCGCATCCACCTGTGCCTCCCAGCTGTCATAGCTGTAGCTGATATTATTTACAGTGATTTTGCCGTCCTTGTCCGGCAGATTGAGTGATTTTATATTGTCTATTGATATATTCTCCACTGTGAGCGAATACGAATCAGCCTTTGTGACCTTACCCTTGAAATTCTCCAGATTATCACCGTCTCTCACCTCAAAGAGAGCTTTCAGGCTTCCCCTGCGGTTCCGGCTGTCGCGGAAAACTCCATCTTAGTATCTTCCCAATATATTTTATACAGATCGTCGTTGTCTGTCTGATTGTTTTTCGTCTTTGACGACTCACAGATGAGCTTTCGGTAATCCTTGCCCTCCACAACCTTCTCTCCATTTATATAGAGCGAGAAATTTGTGCCGCCCAAGTTGTCTCCATTGGTGTTTTGCACCTCTGTCTCATTATAAGATACATTAACAATCTTGGACAGGCTGTCGATGAGATTCGCCCTCTCATCCCTAAGTGAGCCGGCCTCGACACCGGTTCCTGTCTCTATCTGGTTAATCTCCTTATTTAACAGTGAAATTTTCTCACTGATTGAATTGATTTTGTCTACGTTGTTTCTGATTTCTTCGTTGCAGTCATCCTGCAGCTTTGAGAGATTGTCACTCATCTGGTTGAAATATGTACAAAGACTCTGTGCACTGCTGATAAACTGATTTCTCACTGTCTTGTCGGACGGCTTGCTGCGCAGTGATCAAGGTCTGAAAACATCTGTGAAAAAACACTCGAAAAGCCCTTAACCGATGAGCCGTTATCCTTAAAGTAGTTCTGAATCTGTTCCATGTAATACAGCTTCTGCTCATAGCGTCCATAGCAGGAATTGTTTTCCCAGTATTTATTGTCGTAGTACAGGTCACGCTGCTGTTTGATTGAGGTGACTGTAACACCTGTGCCGACGCTTCCGTAGCGGGCTGTGACATTTATGGCATCCTTTGCCTGCAGGGTAGCCTCCTGCCTGGTGTATCCGGTCGTCTTGACATTGGCTATGTTGTTGGCTGTTGTATTGGTCGCTACCTGAAATGAGCTCAGAGCGCTTGACCCTATATGTAATCCAAAAAATGTTGAAGCCATATCGACTCCTCCTGTTCATACTCTCTTGTCGTATCCTAAAACTATATGAGCTGTACTATGAGCTCAGTCATCTGACTGATTACAGTGATAAAACGGCTTGATGCGTTGTATGCTGACTGATACTTGATCATGTTTGTCAGCTCCTCGTCACTCGACACACCCATTATCTGGTTTCTCTGGTTGTCTATGGCCGCTGCTGTCGATGTCATAGTGTCTGATGACGCCTTATATATGCTGCCGTTTGTTCCGAGATGCGAGATTATCTTGTCATAATATCCCTCAAAATTGCACTTCGACGTATCCTTTGGGTTGATGTATAGATTCTCTGCTGACCACGCCTTTGTAATCTGGTCTGCAAGACCATAATTTGCGGATCCGTCCTGCTTGTATGACGGCATCAGTGTCACCTGCGCTGCAAGCTTTGGATTTACTGAAACATTTCCAAGCTTGTACCATGATGAGTTGTTAGCCTTTGTCTCATCATTGTATACATAAAACTGTTTGCCATCTATTTCCATCTGCGTGTAACGGTCATATCCTTCTCTTGCAAAGAGCTCATGCGGTGGCAGGCTGCCATCAGCTCCTACCGAGCAGTTTGCCGTATCCAAAACCGTGTATGTACCGTCTGTCGCTGTGTATGTGGTATTCGGACAAAATATATCGTTCATGGCCATCATGATGTTTCGCGCCAGATATGATATCTCGGCCTGTGTCTCCATGACCACATTGTCCTCCACCCTACTGTAATTCTCCTCGCTCATGAAATCATAGGTGCCATACTCTGAGCCTCTTGATACAAGGAGTGCCTTCAGGCTTCCTATATCATTATTCAGGCTGGTTGCTATGTTGGTGGTCTGCGTGCAGCCGACTCTTTCAGCCAGCGCTGACGGCAGCGCAACGTCGCTAAACACCGGCATATAGCTCTCCTGTGTAGTAATATGAGGCCAGTACGGTGTATAAAAGCCTGTACCCTTTTCCTCGGTCAGGCCTATATGGTTACACTTGTTATCCTGTACAAACTGCTGTCCCTCGAGCTTGATACGCACGTAGCCGGTGGAATCCTCCTCAGCCTCTATCTTAGCGTAACCTGCGAGCTCATCAATCAGACTGTCCCTGGCATCGCGCGCTGTCATGGCAGTCTCTACACCGCCTGACTCTGTCTTTTGAATCTCAAGGTTGAGCGCATAAATCTTGTCGCCGATTTCGTTGATTCTGTCAACCTGGTCTTTAATTTGTAAGTTGATATTTGACTGGTATTTCTGAAGATCAGAATAAACCGTATTGCATCTGGTCAGAAAAAGCTCGCTCTTTTGTGATAAGGTTCTGATTCGTTGAATTCGTCGGATCCTTGCCATACTCCTGAAAAGCCTGCCATAGCTCTGATATACTCTCCTTAAACTCAGCACCGTTCATCTCCTGCATGATATCCTCCACATATGATGTGGTGCTGTAAAGTGTCGAGTAAAAGCCCTTTCGACCATTCTCCTGCCTATACGATTTATCTAAGAAAATATCCCTGACATGTGCCACATCCGATACGGAAACACCCAGTCCGCTCTGCTGGATGTTGGTGCCCGCTGTAGGGTTATTTCTGGTGATATAATGTTTATCTGAAAATCTTACCTGCTGGCGCACATAGCCTGTCGTATTGACATTGGCCATGTTGTTTGCTGTTGTATTAAGAGCATTCTGCGAGTTTTTAAGTCCGGAACTGCCTACGTAAAAACTTCCGAATCCATTTGCCATGTCCCTGTCCTCCCGGTTAATGATTATTGCTTTGCATCAAAGCCGCTGCTGCCTAAGATATCGCCTGTGTTATATGCATTTCTGTCATAATTGGCGGTCTCCGGCGCCTGTTTCATGCTCTTGAACAGGGTGATGTCAAACTCTGTAAGCTCTATTGCCTGAGCAAGTAATTGTGAGTTTAAATCGTTGATTTCTTTCATCTGTGCAGCTGCTTCAATCAGACTGTCGCGCGCTGCCGTAAGCTTCGCCTGAATATCCGGCTGTGTGCCGAGATATCCAATCAGCCTTGTGACTGTCATCTTCTCATCTGATTTGCCCAATACATTGGCAATATCTGTGAGAAGTGAAACCTGCTTATTGCTCATAATAAGAAGCTCATCGCCTGCCTGCTGATCCAAATCAGTTATTGCTTCAAGCGCAGGGATATCGGCATCTATGATTATCTGACGTTTCTTCTCCCCATTTGCAGCGAGTATTCTGTATACTTTTTTCTTCCTCTGTGAGCACATTTATAAGCTCTTCCACTAAACTAGCCACTATAAAATCCTCTTTTTTTACCTTTGATATATGATATGATTATCATATTATAGAGAGTTGTACCTCTCTAACAGCTTGCTGGCGAAATCATCTCCACTGACCTCATACTGTCCGGAGTCTACCATGTTCTTAAGCAAAGCGACTTTATCTTCCCTGATGTCCGAAGCCTCTGATACTGCTTTTTTTCGCAATCTGGTAATCTCTACCGGCCTGCGAAATTGATACCTGATCAGACATCCTCGACGCGCTTTGTGTCTTTGCTGTCTTTGTTGTTCTTGATACGCCATACAACTGGGCTATCTGATTATATGCATCTATACGCATAACAGGATCTTCTATTATACTTCATCCTTGAAATATGTAAATTTTGCTTCCTGACATATTTATCGGATGTTTTTTTTATTTCTTTATAGACCGTGGAAAATTTTTGGTTACCGTTCGCATCCGCCTGTGAGAATCGTTGTGATGTGAGTGGATTTAATCCCCTCTGTCACTGTCTGCAAAAAGTATGCGGTATGTATCCTCCACAAGCTCACAGTCCGACGGTTCAATCCCAAGCTCTGCTGCTTTTTTAAGAATGAACCTGACCTTGTCATCATCATGCTCCACCGCATAGATGTCATCAAACATACCTGCATAGTATCTGTCTAAAAATCTGCGCTTTGCAGCTGTCTCGATTTTTGTGCCTGATGTGGTAAGCACATACAGCTTCGTGCCTTTTTCCTTTGCCTTCATGGCATACTCCTTTACCTGCATCACAGGACGGCACCACTCATATGTATCCTCACCATGCTTAATGCAGTAGTCTGCCCACTGCACATCTGACATTCCTATCTGAAATTTTCCGTTTACCTTGTAGCACGGACTGCTTAAAGTGCCGTCTACGTCTATGAACATTGCCTGCATAGTGTCTGCTCCTATATAGTTAGTTTATGCAGCTATAATAACATAAATCAGTGGAAATTTCCTTAATCCTACCTACTCATATCGTAATAGCGCGCATATATTCCATCCAATGCCAAAAAGCTCCTCGTGTGTGCCTCTCTCAGCAATGCCACAGTCAGCTACCACGAGAATTTCGTCCGCATTTCTGATTGTCGAAAGCCTGTGGGCAATTGTGATAGTCGTTCTGTCCTTTGCCAGCTCCTCCAGACTTTTCTGGATAAAGCGCTCGCTCTCATTGTCAAGGGCACTGGTTGCCTCATCAAGTATTAGCACAGGCGGATTTTTAAGGAACACCCTCGCAAGGGAAATCCTCTGCTTCTGACCTCCGGACAATCGGGTGCCTCTCTCTCCGACAAACGTATCATATTTATCCGGCAGTTCCATGATAAAATCGTGGATATTCGCTTTTTGGGCCGCATCTACAATCTCATCCATCGTCGCATCCGGTTTTCCATAGGCTATATTGTCCTTTATACTTCCGCCAAACAGATAAACATCCTGCGAAACCAGTCCAATCTGCGAGCGCAGGCTCTCAAGCGTGAGCTTTCTCACATCATTTCCATCTATTGTGACCCTGCCATCCGTTACATCATAAAACCGCGGAAGCAGTGAGCATATTGTAGTCTTTCCGCTTCCTGACGGTCCAACAAGCGCAATTGATTTTCCTGCCGGTATCTCAAAGGATACGTGCGAAAGCACCGGTGTATCATCATCGCTATAGTGGAACGAAACATCCTCGTAACAGACATTTCCCTTTACATTTTTAAGCGGTTTTGCATCAGCAGCATCAACTATATCCGGCTCAGTTTCCACCACCTCTAAGAATCTTCTAAATCCCGAAAGTCCCTTCTGCATCATCTCAGTCAGCTCTACAAGTATCTGGATAGGACTGATAAAGATGCCTATATACAGCGCATACATGGCAAGGTCGGATGCCTCCATCCTTCCATGCGCTATCAAAAAAACCACCGAATACCAGTGTGACAAGATACATCATCCCCTGGAAAAATGCATTTCCGCTCATAAAGCTTCCCATACATCTGTAATTTGGATCCTTTGAAATCAGGGAATTTTCATTACTTCTGTTAAATTTTTCCTGCTCGATACGCTCATTGGCAAATGACTGCACCACCCTTATGCCCGCCAGAGTATCCTGAAGACTCGAATTAATATCACCGATTTTTCGCCTGTTATCCATAAAGGTTTCCTGCATTTTCTTATTCTGGCCATATGAAAATACAAGCATAAGCACCACAAGAATAAGCATAGGAACCGCAAGCATACGGTTTATCATAAACAGAAAAATGAACGAACCGATTATCTTTATAAGCGATATAAAAAGATTCTCCGGTCCGTGATGCGCAAGCTCCGATATATCAAACAAATCGGATACGAGCTTGCTCATCATCTGTCCGGAATTATTCTGATCATAATACGAAAAAAGAAAGCTTTTCATATTGGTCGAAAAGCTCCTTTCTCATGTCGCGCTCCATCCTCGCTCCCATCATGTGCCCCGCATATGTCACATAATACCTGCACGCAGTCTGTATGATATATGCCACCAAAAGGCCTATTGTAATAGGAATAAGCGCAGAAATGATTTTTCCCGGTGCTCCTGCAAAAGGGTTTTGGTCAGCGTGCGAAGCAGCTGCGGAAACGCCAGATCTATGGCACTGATTATTGTTGCGCAAAGCAAGTCTATGAAAAAAGACTGCTTTGTAGGGTTTGTAGTATTTGATGAATTTCTTTAATGTTTGCATGGTGTTCTCCTGGGATGTTCTTTTTTAAAACAATTTGTTTCTCAACGTACATCATTATATATAGGTAAACCTATATATGCAATAGGATAACCAATGAAAAAACAGCGGATAACACCTGATAAATAACATAGATTTCGTCTGTAGACGAAATCTATGCGAAATTTTCACCTTGTTATGCGAAATCCATGTGAAATCACAGTTGTTATATTTCGCATAATGACATATAATATAATCAAAGTATTGCTATTAAATTATTATGCGGAGGTGCCACATGGAATATTTATCTTGCTCAGATGCATCAAAAGCAATGGGATTTTCTGTACGAAGAATCCAGCAGATGTGCAAAAACGGTGAATTGCCCGGTGCAATAAAGGAAGGACGTAAATGGTTAATCCCTGACGAAACCATACACATGAATCATTTCGCGAAAAATAAATCTCTGCCAATAGGTGTATCTGATTTTAAGCTTGCAACCACCGGCTATTATTATGTAGATAAGACTCTGATGATACGTGATTTTCTGGATAAAAAGCCAATGGTATCTCTTTTCACACGCCCAAGGCGTTTTGGAAAAACTCTGAATATGGATATGCTGCGCGTATTTTTTGAAAAAACAAACGAGGATACATCTGTTTATTTCAAAGACAAACAGATATGGCAATGCGGCGATTACTACACTAAACACCAAGGACAGTATCCTGTCATTTTTTTGACCTTCAAAGATGTTAAAAGCATGACCTGGGAAGAAACCTTTCAGAAAATCCGCAGGCTTATATCTCTGGAATTTATACGACATAACGAGCTTGAGACAAGTTCTGTTTTAACCGCTTACGAAAAAGAACAATATCATCTTCTTGCCGGAGACAGCGGGGATGAAGTCGATTGTCAGATGGGTCTGCAGCTTTTATCATTACTGCTTCATAAGCATTATGGAAGGGAATGTATCATTATCATTGATGAATATGACACACCCATCCAGCAGGGGCATACCTGCAATTTCTATCCGGAAATTGTAAATTTCATGCGCAATTTTTTCTCAGGAGGACTCAAGGACAATCCACACCTTGCCTTTGGCTTTCTTACAGGAATACTGCGTGTAGCAAAGGAAAGTATCTTCAGCGGCATGAACAACCTGAAAACCTATTCTATCCTAGATGATGGCTACAGCTCTTATTTTGGTTTTACTGAAAAAGAGGTAAAAGACATGCTGCGATACTATGGAAAAGACGATAAATATAACGAGCTCAGCGAATGGTACGATGGATATCGTTTTGGCAATACAGAAATCTTTAATCCATGGTCTGTAATCAATTATATCTCTGACAACTGCTTTCCGAAAGCATTCTGGCAATCCACCGGCAGCAATGAGATAATCGGAGAAATTATCCAGACAGCTACGCCTGAAATTACCAAAGACCTTTATAAGCTGCTCTGTGGTGAAAAAATCGCAGCCTATATTGATACCGGTGTTATCTATCCCGAGGTTCAGAATAATCCATATAGTATATACAGCTTTCTTCTGGTAGCCGGATACCTGAAGGTTGCCAATATTTATCCGCAAAGCGATGGAAATTTCATGTGTGACGTTGCTATTCCGAACAAAGAAATTACTTTTGTTTACGAAAAGGAGGTTCTAAACCGCACCAACCAAAATAGCCTTGCCATATCTATCAGTCAGGCTATCTTTTCCAAGGACACGCAAAAACTCCAGGCTCTGCTGGAGGATTTTATGGTAAAAAGCATTTCTTCTATTGATGGAGCTAATGAAGGCTTCTATCACGGAATGATGCTTGGTCTTTGTGCCATACTTGGAAACCGCTACAAGATACGCTCAAACCGCGAATCAGGCCTCGGTCGATTTGATATTCAGCTTATGCCTTTGGCAAAGGGAATGCCCGGATTTATCTTTGAATTTAAACACACTAAAGATGAACATACCGATTTATCCGCATTAGCCGACAGCGCCCTGCAACAGATAGAAACAAAGAAATACGACACTGAGCTGCGCGATAATGGTGTGAATTCAATTATAAGCATCGGTATTGCTTTTAGAGGGAAAAGTGCTGTGGTGAGGAGAGGCTAAAAATCTCACCGAATATTAGTATAATCCAAAAAGAAGCACATGCAGCTTGCCACCCTATCACCATCATTGCGATACAAATGAGGCTGATCGGTCTCAAACTTATACACCTGTCCCCTATGGATTTCCTGCACATGGTCGTGACACTCGACCGTTAGCACACCGTCCGTGACTGTAAGATACTCGCGTGTTTTCTCGCCGTGCCCACCGCTTGTATACACGCCGCCCGGCTCCACGTCGATACGGTATACCTCGACCTCCCTTGAGTCCTCGTATGGAAAGCAGGTCCATACCCTGTACTGTCCCAAAAGCTCCTTTGTCGGGACCAGATCATCCGGAGATATGAGCGCATAGTCCACTCTCGGCGGATCTATAAGTCTTTGAAACTCAATTCGCAGACCGCTTGTGATTTTACCAAGCACTCCGATAGATGGATTTGCTGTGCCCTTTTCTATCTGAGCAAGCATGCTTTTACTCACACCGGTCTGTTCCGCTACCTGATCTAAGCTCATGCCCTTTGACTGGCGTATTCTTTTTAAATTTTCAGATACATTGTGTGACAGATAATCCATACTCATATCTCCGTTTGCTTTTAATTCTCTAACTATACTGTTGATAATCATATAAGGTAACTATTCGTAATAGTTACCTTACATGTTGTATTTTATAAGTTTTACAGTGCCCTGCGATACAGCATCTCGATATCGCACTGGCGTGAAGCCCTTGGATTGACAGCAATGTTGCCGCTCTTCATGGCATCGACAGCCATCGGCTCTATCTTGCTTTCTATCTCTTCCTTTGTGACTGTTCCGGTTTTGCTGGCATTGTTGATTGCGATAGTCAGATTCTCAGGGATTCCGATGTCTGTGCAAAGCTCCCTGATTGCATCTACAAGCATCATCGGCTCAAATTCGTCCGCATATGCAGGAATCGGGCTTATATCATTGTAGATGGTCAGATACTTTCCATGATCTGCAAGTGCATTGTACTCTGCGATTACAGGAAGCAGCACTGCATTTGCCACTCCGTGAGGCACATCGAAAAATGCGCTGACCGGATGGCTCATTGCATGCACATTTCCGAGCCTTGCAAATGAGAATGCTATTCCTGCAAAAAGCGAGCCTGTCATCATGGCTTCAGCAGACTCGATATCGTTTCTGTTTGCTACAAATCTGCGGATATTTTTTCCGATAAGTGCCATCGCTTTTTCTGCCAGTGCATCAGAAAATGGCGAAGCCGCTGTAGATACATATGCCTCCTCTGCATGGATAAATGCATCAATTCCGCATGCTGCCGCTACGCTTGCCGGTGCTGTTGTGATGAGTTCTGCATCGAGAATTGCATATTTTGGCAATATCTCGTAGCTGAATACTGTGAGCTTATAGTTTCTGCTATGGTCTGTGATTACAGAGAATGCTGTCACCTCTGAGCCGGTTCCTGCGGTGGTTGGTATCGCAATGAGCGGTACGATTGGTCCCGGCACCTTGTGTGCTCCCTCATAGTCTGTGACGCTTCCGCCATATTTTGCAACCACACCCACTGCTTTTGCCACATCCATCGGTGAGCCGCCTCCGAATGCCACAATAAAGTCTGCGCCCGACTTCAGGTATTTTGCTGTGGCTTTCTCCACTGTTGTGACAGATGGATTTGCCTCTATATCTGTAAAAGTGTCTGCTTTTATGTCAACTGATGCCAGATAATCTGCTGCCTTTTTTACAAGTCCCATCTTCTCAAGATGAGGTCCTGAAATGATGAGTGCATGCTTACCTCCAAGCTTTTTGGCTATTTCCGGCAGCTTTGATAGACTGCCCTTTCCCACTGTGATGTCCTGTGGCACCGAGAAATTAAATGTTTCCATATATAACCTGTCCTTTCTGTTTCCTAGCTGGCTTTCTTGGCAAGTACCCTGTCTATTGCAGCATCGATAACCTTATCCAGTTCAACCTCATCTGCCTCCGGCATAAGTGTTGCAGCATCCTCATCTGAGATGAGCTCAACAAGTGTACCAAATGACTCCTTGTATTTCTTTTTACAGAAGACGAAGAATACCACGCCGAGCGCACACCATGCAAGCACGATGCCCCACTCATGAGCGATAAGTGTTCCGCCGCTTCCCGGTATACAGTACATGGCAACCATGAAGCCTGACATGATAACTGCCATTGTTCCAAAGAACTTGTATGCAGGAACCTTGTATGGTCTTGGCATATCAGGCTCTTTCTTACGTAAAATTATAAATGAAAGAGCAACCATGCAGTATGCCACGCAGCATCCAAAGTTGCCGGCATCACTGATCCATACGAGCATCTTTCTACCTGCAAAAGGTGCAAGCATTGTGAGAGATCCGATGAGAATCAGTGCATTGATTGGTGTCTTGTGCTTTGGATGAAGCTTTGCAAAAAACGGAGGAATCATGTAGGATTCTGCCATAGAGTACATGGCACGCGAGCCACCGAGCAAAAATGAGTTCCATGAGGTTACGATACCGCACATTCCGCCGACTATTATAACCTTTGCCATTATCTTTGTGTTGAATGCGGCAGCCATTGCATCTGCTGTGACAAGTCCTGTTGCCTGCTCTGAATCAACAATTGCCTGTGGGCCCATGACAAGACCTACCGCAACAATGACAAGTGCATAGAACACAACTGCCAGAACTACTGATAAGATAAGTATTGAGCCGATTTTCTTTGCCGGAACATTGATCTCCTCAGCCGCCTGAGGTATTACGTCAAATCCGATAAAGTAAAATGGTGACAGAGCTGCCACTCCGATAATTGCCTTTACGTTCAGACCTGCAGAGCTGCCTACAAACATCTGTCCATCCAGATTATCAACTGTTCCATTGATTACCGATGCAATTATCAACAAAATTCCGGCGCCACCAATAATACATGTGAGTACAGTCTGCAAAATCGCTGCTGTCTTTGCGCCGATAATGTTTATCATCATAATTAAAAATGCCACAACTATCGCCACAATAAGCCATGAAGCATAGATATCAAAGCCTGCTACCGTATACAGATAGCCCTTCAAAAAGCCCGGCCACAGATATGTGATGATTGTTGGGAAAGCGCACGCCTCAAAGCATGCCACACTGACATATCCAAGGATAATCATCCACGTACATATGAATGAGCCTGTCGAACCCATTGCCTTGTAGCTGAATACATGCTCGCCACCGCACTGAGGCATGGCTGCTGTCAGCTCCGCGTAGGTCATTCCCACGAAAAATATCATGATACCGCCGATTACGAAGCCGATTGCGGCACCGAGCACTCCGCCCTTTTCAATCCAGCCTCCGGTTGAGACAACCCAGCCCCAGCCAATCATGGCTCCAAATGCAATTACAAGTACGTCCCAGGCATTCAGGACTTTGTTAAATTCTGATTTTTTCTGTTCCATTACTTGTCACCTCCAGCTTCTGTCTTACTTTCATTCTCTACCACTTTTTTTGCCAGAGACTCAATAAGCTCCGCTGTGCCATCCACTCCTAACAGGCTGCTGTCTATAAGCATATCCCTGTTGTGTCTGTCGCCTCGGTTGCTTCCTGTCAGTGCCATATGACGCTTATGATAACGCTTATCCTTTTCAGTGATAAAAAGCTTTGCATCATCCTCCGACAAATTGTGGCTCTTCATTACGTTTTCAATCCTCACTTCATCCGGTGAATATATGAAAATACGTAAAATCGGTTTGTGTTCCTTTAGTATATAGTCTGCTGAACGACCGATAATCACACACGACTCACGGTCTGATAATTTTCTGATTATGGTTTTCTGGACGTGAATTGCACGCTGCGTTAAATCTGCATATTTGGAGAAAGAACCTCTGACATCACCCTCTGCACCTTTTCCGGCGATGGTGATACCTTCCTCAACCTTTTCCATGATATCCTTCGGAATACCGACCTCTTTTATGATTTCATCTACAGTATCCCTGTCATAAAATTTGATTCCCAGGTCTTTAGCAACCTTTTTGCCAATCTGGTTTCCTTTAGCGCCATATTCGCATCCTATTGTAATAACAAGATGTGCCATTTTGTTCCCCTCGCTTTTCTTATATATACATCTTTATGCTATGTTGATATGAAAGTCGCTAAGGTATGCATCGACGATACCTTTTGACCCTTTAATCATATGTTGTTATATAAACTTGTTCCGCTTAGTTACCTATATTCTTTGTTTAAAAAGAAGGGCGCACGAAGCTAATCGTGACGCCCTTGTCCTTTATCCGGCTCGTAAAATCTGCCGCAATATATTCTGTTGCCTGCTTCAAATATAATTCAAGCCTTCTATGAAAGTGACTCAACAGTCTCCTTTATAATATCAAATGCCTTGTCGCACTCTTCCTCGCTTACGATAAGCGGTGGAACCATACGGATGATATGGCTTCCGATTGCTGTGATAAGCATATGACGGTCAAAGCAGCCATGCTTTACATCTACACCTGAGATTGTATCGTCAAACTCAACACCAACTAGGAGTCCCTGATGTCTTACCTCTTTTACGTGTGGAAGCTTCTCAAGCTTAGCTGCGAAATAATCACCAACCTTCTTTGCGTTTCCGGCAAGATCTCTGTCAAGCAGCTCGTTTACTTCTGCAAGTGCTGCTGCACAGCATACAGGGTGTCCACCAAAGGTTGTACCGTGTGAACCGGCTGAGAATGCTTTTGAAACCTCCTCTGTAGCACAGATAGCACCGATTGGCATTCCACCGCCAAGGCCCTTTGCCATAGAAACGATATCAGGTTTGATGCCGTAGTTCATGTAGCTCATTACAGCTCCGGTTCTGCACCATCCTGTCTGAACCTCATCGATAAGGAGGAGCATGCCCTTCTCATCACAGAACTCGCGAAGTCCCTTCATGAATTCAGGTGTTGCTGGATGAACACCGCCCTCGCCCTGTACAGGCTCAATCATGATAGCGATTGTATTCTCTGTACAAGCATCCTTGAATGCCTTTAAGTCATTGTAAGGAGCATATGAGAAGCCGTATGTCATAGGACCAAATCCCACCTGGCATCCGTTTCCAGGCTGTCCTGTTGCTGACATAGCACCGAAGGTTCTGCCGTGGAAGCCGTCCTTTGCAGTTACGATGTGATATCTGTTTGGACCATATTTCTCTATACCATATTTACGAGCCATCTTAATCATAGCCTCATTGGCCTCAGTTCCTGAGTTCTGGTAGAAAATCTTGTCCATTCCGATAGTCTTGCAGACCTTCTCAGCAAGCAGCGCCTGTGGAATGGTGTATGGATAGTTGAATGTATGCATGATGTCATCCACCTGATCCTTGACTGCTGCAACAACCTTAGGGTTTCTGCTGCCGGCATTGTTTACGGCGATTCCTGCGTAAAAGTCAAGGTATGGTGTGCCATTCTCATCATACAGATACATGCCCTCAGCAGTCTCAGCGATGAAATCGAAACGCTCATATGTCTCAATCATATACTTCTTTACTTTGTCTTTGATGTCCTGTGCTGTTAATCCTGTGTCTTTTAATTTCATAATATATTGCCTCTAATTTAAATATCCTTGTGATTTTGATAAATAAAAAAGAGCAAAGTGCTTCACCGGTTAGCGTCTTTGCTCTTAAATATTCATAATTAATATGTAGTTGTTTGTTCGTTTTCTTTTGTGTATTATTTTGAACAAGTAAACAATATCACGTTCAATATATTGTGTCAACAATTTTCATTAAAAATGCGAAATACCTCACAATTATCAGTTTAAAGAGGTTTATCCTTAAAATTATTAACACAAATTGCCATTTAATGCTTAAAATATCATTTTAATGTAATGTTTTGTGCATTATATTGTCTGTACATTATTCTGTTGCTATGTTCCTTTTTCATCATCTATATGCATTATAAAGAACACGCTATGCGTTCTTTACAAGCTCCTGTTTACGGAAGGTGCGGAACAATCCAATCTGCTCCAGTGCCTTTGCAATGCCGAAAAATACAATTGAATCTATCGGCCACATAATAAGATTCTTCAGTGCACGCATTGGAAGGATTGCCATAAGCGCCTGTCCATACAGTACCTGCAGACACAGAGTATTGAGAATGACATTGCAGATGAGCATTACTACAAACTTCGCAGCAAGCACTCTCCATATGGTAAGCTTTTTTCTTATAAAAAGAAACATCCATATAAAACACCTGCAAGCATTACAACAAGTGTAAGCTGTGGACAAAATGGTCCTGTAGGCTTCATCAGATACTTGATGATGTCAAGCGCTCCGTGGAAAACAGCTCCGGCAACCGGCCCAAACAGGTAATCAACGATACCATTTGGAATACCGGAAAAACCGATACGGATAAACTGTCCATATTCGATGGAGAAATATCCAAGAATAACGGCAACTGCAGCAAGCATAGCCATAGTTGTGATGGTTCTGACCGATTTAAGCTCTCGGGCAGAATCGGTGAACAAAGTAACGAATTTTTTCATTAAAAAATTACCTCCTTTGCAGACCTCACCGAACTACAACAGGAGATAATTAATATCTTCGGATGCAGCGGGATGCGACTCATGTACCGCAAGATTTTCTTTTCGTCCGGGTGACAACTCCCTGTTCATCCGGCACTTAACGCACATGTGTCTACTCTGCTAAAATTTATTTATTTGTAACGTATTAAAGTATATCACACTCTAATATCAAATCAAGTCTTTTTTTATTCAATATAATAATTAAAGGGCCAAAACACCTTTTGACCCTCATATCTTATCATATCATATTATTTTATTTACTCTATCTTGGATCCGGACGATGCTTCATGTCACGGATAGGAATATTGGCAACGAGTGCCGGAACCATTCCGTTGTTAGAATCAGACTCTGTCTCTGTGATTTTCACATCAAGAGCTTCAGCGTCAATATCCATATAGCGGGAAATAACCTCAATGATATCCCTTTTCATCATCTCCATCATCTCCGATGAGCAGTTTGCACGGTCAGAAACCAGCACCAGCTTCAGGCGATCCTTTGCAACATTACCAGAAGATTTCTTTTTAAATAAATCCATTATACCCATGGTACGTATCCCCCTTTAATTTTTCTTAAACATATCCTTTAGCTTTTCAAAGACACCATGCTTCTGGTTTAAATCAAGTAAAGGAACCTCCTCGCCCATTATACGGTGGCAGATATTCATATATGCCTTTCCTGCAAGGCTGTCTGAGCCAACTAACGGCTCACCACGGTTTGTAGAAATAACAATCTGCTCATCATCCGGTACTGCACCGATTAAGTTGACTGCAAGGATCTCTGTTACATCATCCACATTCATCATATCACCGCGCTTAACCATATCGACACGCAGACGGTTGACAATCAGATCAATGCGCTTCATCTCATTTGCCTCGAGAAGGCCAACAATACGGTCAGCGTCACGGATTGCTGATACCTCAGGTGTAGTGACAACGAGTGCACGGTCAGCTCCTGCAACGGCATTCTTGAAGCCCTGCTCGATACCTGCCGGGCAGTCAAGCAGAATATAGTCAAACTCCTCACGAAGCTCATTGATAAGCTCAACCATCTGCTCAGGTGTAACAGCATCCTTGTCCCTTGTCTGGGCTGATGGAAGCAGACACAGATCAGGATATTTCTTATCCTTGATAAGAGCCTGACGGATACGGCATTTGCCCTCAACGACGTCTACGAGATTGTATACAATACGATTCTCAAGTCCCATAACAACATCCAGGTTACGCAGTCCGATGTCAGTATCAATCATAACAACCTTTTTATTTAACTGTGCAAGACCTGTACCAATATTTGCTGTGGTTGTGGTCTTGCCCACACCACCCTTTCCTGATGTGATAACGATTACTTCGCTCATGAACTTTATTCCTCCTACGTTCCTAAATGCTATTTAAAATATTTTTAGTAATTGGTTCGATGTAAATATATCCATCCTTTGCGATGGCTATCTGTGCCTGCTCCTGTGCCGGCTTTTCCTTGCGCCTTACCCTGTGCTTTGGCTGAGGCTCGTCCGGACTCTTCGCAATCAAATCACCAATCTGAATCTGAATCGGCTGCATATCATGCAAATACAAAACAGCTCCTGTCACCTGTGCATCCGGCGTGAACATTGCCCTTTAATGCACCAATAATAACGATATTGCCCTGAGCTATAATCTTGGCTCCCGGATTGACATCACCTATGATTGTGACCGAAGACTCGCTGGTAATCACCTGGCCTGACCTAAGCGTACCACGGTAAAACTGCTCCGGAACACTGACTGTCGCAACATTCTCGCACTGCTTCTGCACTGCCTCATTAAATGCCTCAACCTGCTCCTTCATAATGGCTTCCTGCTCGGTACCACTCTCCACAATGCACAAAATCTCAATTGTGGTATTTTCCTCAATAGCTGCAATTATCTGCTGCTGCTCTTCATCTGAAAGATGCCTTCCCTCAAATGAAATAGCAAGCTTTGCGTTTTTAAAAAAAATTGGCGGATGCCTTAAACTTCTCTACAACTGCCTTTATCAAATCAGCAAATGACATATCCGCATCTAAAACTAAATTGATTCCATATTTATTACTCTTTATCGTAACCGACTGTGACATGAGTACCTCCAATATCATTTAATATGAAATTCATTACTCTTAATTATACATTTTTATGTGGCTTCACGCAACCTTTTTCTGTAGGCTTCATTAGGCTTCATTAGGCTATACTGCCCAACAGACCTTTTATAATCTATTTCTGTTCTTATATTGTAGAGCTACCATAATCCATCCGGATTAGGATGTGTTTTAAGATTCCATCGACAACACCTCTCCTAGTTAATCTTTGATTTTAATACCTCGTACAATGAAGGTGTAAAATAATCATTTATCTTTATATTACTATCCACCATCTCAGTTATATTTATTTTGTGAACATCAGTAGATGTATTAACAATTTTCTCAACCATCATTCCATCGATGCTTATTTCGAACAGCTTATCGTCATAACTTATTTTTTTTATTCTGTTCAAATCAATCACAACAATATTTCTTTTATCTGCAGGTGTTTGATATTTTATTCTAAATATGTAAAATAATTTATCATCAACAATTTCTATCATCTCGTCAATACGACCACCTATAAACGTGTGTTCAAGTCGCATTCTAAGTACGTAGATTAATAACACAGCCGTCAACCCCATTGATGTGTAAATAGATGTTTCACTTGCCACTAAAAAATAACTAAGCTTTCCAGTTCTCATATTTGTTGAAACTAAATTACCTGTTACTATACAATAAATTGGAAATAATATCGCATAAGCAATAACCAATGCAAAAGAAATCTTCTCAAAGAGCCACAAATAATAAATGCCTCTTCTATTCTTACGATTCTCTATTTGAATTTTCTTTTTTAGACCACTGTCAACCGAAATATTCATATTAACCTCCAATCAAACCAACAACATCCTCAATTTCCAATGCTTTTTTAAACATACGCTGTGCATCTTTATAATTCCCGGTTCCCATCAATGCCATGCCTTGTAATTTGTAATCTCTACCTTGTTCATTCATATTCTCTTTCCGCTAAATTCTCCCATCACGAATTTTAAAATCTATCGTATCTTCGGGAAAAGGATGAATGGATTTCCTTCTTCTGCTTGGGCTAGGATATCCGGTATATAAATCAGCCGCAAGGGTGCGTGCACCACTCCGTGGAAACCCTTGCCCCCTGATTTATATACCAGATAAAAAAAGTAGTCAAGCAGAATAAAGGATAAGTGTATTGCCAGAGGCAGCTACCTGCTCACACATTCTGATGATGCCTCAGTTAATCTTTGATTTTAATATCTCGTACAACGAAGGTGTAAAATAATCATTTATCTTTATATTACTATCCATCATCTCAGATATTTTTATTCTGTGAACATCGGTAGATGTATTAACGATTTTCTCAACCATCATTCCATCAATGCTTATTTCGAACAGCTTATCGTCATAACTCAAATTATTTATTCTGTTCAAGTCAATCACAACAATATTTCTTTTATCTGCAGGTGTTTGATATTTTATTCTAAACACATAAAATAATTTATCATCAACAATTTCTATCATCTCATCAATACGACCACCTATAAATATATGTTCAAGTCGTATTCTAAGTACATAGATAAATAATACAGCCGCCAACCCCATCGACCCAAAAATAGATGTAAGCATAGCGACTAAAAAATAGCTAAGTTCTCCAGTTCTCGTATTTGTCGAAACAAATTCACCTGTTGCCACGCAATAGATTGGAAATAATACTATATAAGCAATAACCAAAGCAAAAGAAATTTTTTCAAAAAGCCACAAATAATAAATGCCTCTTCTATTCTTACGATTCTCTATTTGAATTTTCTTTTTTTTAATCCACTGTCAACCAAAATATTCATATTAACCTCCAATCAAACCAACAACGTCTTCAATTGTTTTTACAGTTTTTGTTCCATACTTATCAAAAATTGAAAAGACTTTCGAATTTTTACCAATTCTAGTAACATTTTTCAGAGCCTTTATTGATCCATCAAAGGTCTTATCTTGCTCTGTATAAAAATCATATAGCCCATCAACATTTTTCAAGAAATTCATTGTATTATCTGTCGTTTTCGTAACATTAAAAAACTTCACTAACGCATCATAATCAGCAAAATAAAGTGCTTAACTTTACATTCCCATTTCTTCTATCTCTTTTAACATAAATTCTTCGAGTTTCTTCTTATCAGGCAAATGCAACATATAAGTTGAAACAAATAATTGGTTATCCATTCCAGATAATGCATATTCTACCATCTGTGAGCCTTTATCTGTACAAAGTAGTATTCCTACTGGCGGATTATCTCCTTCTGCCATCTCATTTTTCTTATAATATCCTACATAAGCATTAAGCTGTCCCAAATCCTCATGTTTGAACTCATCATTCTTAAGTTCAATAATAACATTGCAGTGTAAAAGCCGATTATAAAAAACAAGATCAATAAAATAATATTTATCATCTATTATAATTCGCTTTTGTCTTGCCTCAAAACAGAATCCCTCTCCAAGTTCTAACATAAACTCCTGCAAATGATCCATAAGAGCTTGTTCTAAATCAGATTCTGACACAGCATCCCTTGCATCAAGTCCCAAAAATTCAAATGTGAATGGGTCTTTTATTGATAGCATTGTTCCATTTGCGTTATCAACAGATTTTTTCAATAAAAGCTCTGGTTTTTTACTTATGCCGGCTCTTACATAAAGGTTAGTTTTTATCTGTCTGCGTAGTTCTCTTACATTCCAGTTGCATTTCATACACTCTGTTTCGTAAAAAAATCGTTCAAACGCATCATTTAAAACCATAATTTCTCGAATATGTGAAAAAGACACGTTATTAACTAAAACATGTGGATCTGTGACAAATTCGTTCGACACTGTCGAACTTTTTCCAAAATCTGATAATTTAAATTCGCTCGACACTGTCGAACCAATTTGAGGATATACTTTATAAAACTGTCTACAAGCCTTAAAAAGCGTATAATTCATTCCTTTTTGATCAATCTGTTTTTCCAAATTTTTCAAAAGATGAGAACCATATTCTGCTCTGTCACTGCCATCTTGTTCATATTCTACTATATAATAACCAATCGCCCAATTGCGCAATGTCATAAGCTGATTTACAGCACTTTTTTTTGCTGCTGAACTTGCTTTATCATTTATTTGCTTAATACTATCTGCAAGCAGTTCAAATTCCATTGCATTACCTCCAATACATTGTCCTAAGACTATTATAAATTCGCATAGATACAGTATACCACAGGTCCTGTATCTATGCGATTTCTTTTTTATTGTTTTTGCCGATATGTACTCATCTTCTACACAGTAACCTCCGGATAGAAGTAAGTAAGAATCGTTGCTTTGGGAACTCCTGCAGCTAATGCCTTCTTCACCTCTTCTTTCTGCTCCAGCGTATATGACCAGTGCAGCATTCGATTTGTGATTGTATCCTCCCATTTAGGCTTTTCCCTTTCAGGATTCCTTACAGGCTTACCACCTGCATTTCCACTAGAATGTAAAATTTCTTTTATCATAGCTTAATTGCGGTCTATTTAGCGTGTTTCCTGACTACTCAGGAAAAATATTTCTACCCTCGCCCCACCTGTATTTTCAGAATTTGAAAGTTTAATACCTCCACCATATTTTTCAGCCACAGTTTTTGCAAAAAATAGCCCCATCCCATAATGGGCTTCGCCATTTCTACTTGTGTCATCCATAAAAAACTGCTCTGTGCCATGCAATAATGCTTCTTTTGTAAATCCTGATCCGCTATCCTCCACAATGAATGTCAGCCGGTCATCCTGCTCCTTTGCGTCAATATAAATGATTCCATTTTCTTTTGTATGCTCCACTGCATTCTGAATCACATTCATTACGGCCCGGAACATTGGATCATAAGCAATCGTTACCTTTTTATCACTTTGTCCCGCCTTCCAATCTATTTTCTGGTGATAGATTTCTGCCAGTCCGAGTGCCTGTTCCTTTATATCTGCGAAAAAATCTTCTAACCTCACCGTTGTATAGGTAACATCACTGCAATTCCATGATTTTGTGACATCTATCAACTGTTTTACATAACTTTGTATCTGTGTTGTGCCGTTCAAAACATAAGTGATATTATTTCTTCTGTTCTGTGGTCAGTTCAGTCTCTGAAAGTAGTTCTGCATTTCCCCGTACAATCGTAAGAGGTGTTTTAATATCATGCGCCAAAGCAGACATCTGCCGGTTCTTTTCCTGCTCTGTTTTCCACTGCTTTTCTAAAGATTCTCGCAATGCATCTCGCATATCATCGATTGCCGATAAACAGTCATCAAACTCTTTGATACCGGAACAGGATGTCTCATATTCCAGATTTTGATCCTTTATTTGTCTGATTGCGTCTAATACAGGCTGCATCTGCTTTTTGATTCTTTTTCCAAAACGTATGGACGGAATGATGATAATCGCTATCGCTCCAATCACTGACATAATACTCATCACATTCTGTGGTTCTATAAAATGCTCCCTCAAAAAAGCTGAATGATATTGAGGTGTCAGGCGATATTGCAATACAACATATTCATTTTCCCTTACAATTACTTTATAAAAATATTTCCCGGATGCGTTTCCGTACTTTGCAACATTCCATGCTATCTGTTCGTATTGTTCTGACAGATCTCCACCTATTTTCTCTCCATTCTCTGAAAAGATTACATAATCACAAAGTGCAGGAATCATCTCAGCAGTTACTTTATCTGCACGTAAAATCGTATCATATGCTTCATTAATCTTTTGCTCTGCATAATTCGCCGGATAGATACAGCCCACACTAATCAAAAGGCACAGCAGCAGCCAAGCAACAATCACCAAACCTACTAATGATCCAAGCATGACCAGTACATATCTCATAAAAATCCAGCTGAGTGCATTGCTTCTCTTTACTCTTCCCATTTATATCCAATCCCCCAGACTGTTTTTATCGGCATATAATCATAATCCGCAAATTTTGCTCTTATATTTTTGATATGCGTGATTATAGTACTGTCATTACTCTCATTGTCAAAGCCAAAGACCGCTTCCAATATCTGTTCCTTCGAGAAAACCTGTCCCCTGTTTTTAGCCAGGAATTCACAAATTTCGTACTCTGCTTTCGTAAACGGAAGTTCTTTATCATCCATCAACAGTTTCTTTTGAGACATCTGAATGCAGACTCTCCCTAAAACCATCCGGACAGAATGTTCCCTGTGCTCTCTTCTAAGATGTGCATTGATCCTTGCCCGAAGTTCCATCACTCCAAATGGCTTTGAAATATAATCATCTGCTCCTAAAGAAAGTCCGTTTACCAGACTGTTTTCCTCCGTTTTTGCCGTAAGAAACAAAATCGGACAATCCACAAGTATCCTAATTCTTTTGCATAATTCGAAGCCGTCAATTCCAGGCATCATAATGTCCAGTAAAATCAGGTCATAACGATGTAATTCTTCCATATTAATTTTCAGCGGATTACTCACTTTGGTAACCAGATGTCCATCCTTATTCAAAATGCTTTCTATCATTTCCAAAATTGCCGGTTCATCATCAACTGCCAGTATTTTTGCCATAGTTTCCCTCGATTCTATTCCGATATTCTGTTTCCTTCCCAGTGGTTTACCCACCAAAAATAGTATACCATACTAATCCCTGTAAATATTAAGCAACCTGGTATGAATGACAACCATTCACCTACACTAGTTTCTCCCAATACAGATTGCAGATAAGTATATGGTACTCTACCCGTCCAGCAGACAAATACATATTTCCACACATAATCTCCAAGTCCGGTAAGCATCAATGCACTAATTAGTCCTGATATAATCCCTGCTCCAATGGATACCCCTTTTCCAAACTGAAAAGCCAGAATCAGCTGCCACAGATAAAGTGGAACACTGCTTCCCCACAGCAGCAATGCTGCAAATATACATCCTTTCATGATTTCGATATCGCTTGATGCGATTCTTCCAAATCCAATTCCGAATATGATTGCTGTCAATAGGATAGAGCACAGACACAAAACCAGTAGCATCAACAGTTTCGATAAAAATGCTGCAGGTTTATCTGGTAAAGACAACAGGTTTTGAAAATTACCTGCATTTTGTTCTTGTTCCATCACACTTGCTGTAAAAATTCCAATAAGTACCGGAAGTCCTGCTCCTATTGCCTGATAAAATGCAATCACTTTCATATTTTCATTCCATGGTGAAAAAAAGTAATATATTAAAAATATAACGCTGGTTATAATCGGAATCAGTAAGTGTGCCAGAATCACAGATGTTCCTTTCATCTTTCGCAAGTCTGCATTAAGAGATCTTCCAATCATCTTATTTCACCTCTCTTCTCTCAAACCATTTCAAAAACAGAACCGTTACAAAAACAAACCAGATGATTGAGAGACACATTCCCGGAACAATGACTCCCGTATCCAAAAGAGGATTCCCTGCTTCTGCGGCAAGTCCATTTGGTAAAACATGAAGCAACGGGCACATCATTCGCATAGGGATTGCAGAAACAAGTACATACCAGATTCTGGTTTGTGATATTACCACACCGCTGACGGTAATAAATAGGCAGACGAACAGGTTTACAATCATTCCAAAGCGTTCGCTTAAAAACAAAGCTACCGGAATCTCCCATAACTCAGAAACCGTCAGAAACAATACTGCAATCAACGCTCCTCCAACCGGAACATGTGTCGTTAGAAGAAAGCCTCCAAGCGTTGCTCCTGCAAACACAATCACATTGGAAAACAGAATCATGCACCCAATATAAATAATTTTCCCCAGCAACAATTTCTTTCTGTCTGTGGGAATAGTCGTTAAATGATAGTATTTTATCTTTTTCTCCTGCGCCACAGAAAGATAACAAAATAGAGCAATCATCCCCGGCAGCAAAAGTGTATACCACCAGTTCCAAACACTTTCTGCATAAGCATTTGTCATCCCAAGAGTAAATATAAATGCCATGACAAATGTAAGAAGAGGAAATCCCCAGATAAACTTTTTTCGCATGGTTCTTTTGGCTTTTTGATGTTCTGCTTTTATAATATTAACCATGGATTTCACCTGCTTTCTGGTTTTTTCTTACCACATTCATAAACAAATCTTCAAGATTATCTCCCTGCTTTAATGCTCCTTCGTATCCTAAGATTCCACCTGAAATAATCCCGACTTTATCTGCAAGTAACTGTACCTCTGAGAGAATATGACTGGAGAGAATTACAGTGATTCCCTGTTCCGGAAAAGACCGAATCAGCTCTCGTAATTCCTCGATGCCTATTGGATCTAATCCATTCGTAGGTTCATCCAATATCAAAAGTTCCGGTTCTCCAAGCAATACCATTGCAATGCCTAGTCTTTGCTTCATTCCCAAAGAAAACTGTCCTGCTTTCTTCTTTCCGGTGTTTGTAAGTGATACAATCTGCAAGACCTCATCAATTCTGTTTTCATCTGTACCAAGCAATAATTGTCTTACCTTCAAATTCTCTCTGGCGGAAAGATTTTCATAAATAGGCGGATTTTCAATTAACGCTCCTATTTTTGATAAATCTTTCCTATCCAAAAGTTTTCCATCAAAGTAAATCTTTCCTGCAGTTGGTTTCATCATACCTGTCAGCATTTTCAATGTGGTAGATTTACCAGCGCCATTCGGTCCAAGCATTCCATAAATCTGTCCCTTTTCGATATTAAGTGAAACATTATTTACCGCTTTCTGTTTTCTAAAATATTTACATAGATTTTGTGTCTGTAACATCATTTCCATCTTTACTATCCTTCCTTCTATATTCTGAAATATAACCTAACAGAAAAAAAAATAAAGATTTGATGAAGATTTATTCCCGTATGGAATAAACCATCAATTTATCTTTTCTTATATGAAATATAACCTAACTACCAGCGACGAATATCTTTCCGTTTTTTATCTACTATTTGCTAAAACGCAATCAACAATCTAAATTTGCAAATCAATAGTATTGCCTTCATTATTATTCTTTTCCTTTGATCTCTCTGCGGATATATCTGCCTTTATTTTGCTATAAGAAACATTTCCTTTCGCTTTTTCGCCATACTCTTCCTTCAAACGAGCTAACTCATCATTATAAATTGATGTAAACACTCTTGCTCTTGCAAATTCTTCATCTGTACTTATAGCTTTCCAGTTTCTTGACTCTGGATTATAAGAAAGCGTTTTATTACCTTTTGAATCCCAAAACATACATGCAGCATTCATTTTGCCACCAGTTTTTTTTTCATGCTTGATTCATATATAGCCTTTCTATCAGGAGATACTGTTTCTCCATGCTGCATACACAATTTTCGATAAGCATCATCATCCCTTTTTCCAGTAGCAAACTCTTTTCTTGCAAGTTCTTTTATTGCTTCGTCAAATTCTTCCTCTGACATCGCTGGTTTATCTCGTTTTGTCATGATAGTATCCCAGTTTGGTTTGGTAAAATTAATGTCCACAGGCTTAAATCTTAATGAGAAATTACCATAATCACATTGTGCTAACGGATCATTTGAACTTGCTTTTTTCCCGAACATCTGCTGAACCATTTGAGCATATTGCGAATAATTATCTCTTGTTATCTGCATAATATATTCCTCCATATTGGCATATATTTCATCTGTTCCAAATTCACTAGATTGAAAAATCAAACCTTCCACCGATTTTATTCTCCTCCGGTTTGATAGAATCCCAGTCAATGTTTTTGATCTTATCCAAAAGTTCTTCTTTTGAATTTGCCTGAACCGTAGTTTTTCTTACTTCGGTTTGTTTTGACTGTTCCTTTTTCTTTGCCTCTTTCTTCTCAGCAGCGTTCTTTTCCTGAAGCTTTTCAAGATATTCTTTCTGACTGGCTGATGATTTTTCCAGTTGTGCAAAGAAGGTTGTAGTTCCGTCACTATTAAAAGAGATGCCAAATTTTGTTATTTTTTTGTATCAGCATCTGCATTGCCGTTAGTCTTACCGAATGTTCTTTCAAATCCGAACTGGGCATTGATTTCATCTGTCATACGCAAAACTCCTTCAATACTATGCATTTTTTCAGCATAATATTTCGGATCAGACGCCATCTTCTCCATTTCTTCCTTTGAGAAAATAACCGTATACTCCTTATCACTTTGGGCTAAAATATCTTTGGCATTATCACCATTTTCAAAATCGGCAACCATAAAATCCATGTCGTTTCTTGATCCACGCAAATTCTCCAGCATTTTTTGTGCCGCTTTACTGAGATTTTTTTCAGCGATGCTTTCAGTTGTATTTTCCTTTAATTTCGTATTTTCTGTTGTTTGTGCTGTTTCTTTTTTCTTATTTGCTGTACCAGTCTTGTAGTTGTTCTGGTAATTTGCATAAGCAGCCGTGGTTGTGCTTACATTCATTGACATATCCGGTGTCCTCCTTGTACATATCACATCGTAAATCCGTTTACCTGTTCTTTTCTATATATCGGCATAATTGTTTCGATTATGAATCTTATCATAAAGTTCTGGACTTCCACTCTCTTTTACTAAATTATATTCGCTCCAATAAATAGAATAAAATTCATCTTTTTTTTGCAAGTTCCGCTGGTGTCATCTCATAGCCCCAGCCATTTCCAAGATTAGATAAGCGGTAAGTTCTTCTCCGACCATTCCGTAATAAGCTCTGGGTGTACTTCTGCTAAACTGTTGTTCATAGCCAAACCTCAACCTCCTTGTGCTTAGAGTATATGAAGTTTTGGCTTTATCTTGTAGTTTGCGAATATCCGTATAAATAGAAAAAGCCCTTTGAGAAAAGGATTTCTCCTCTCTCAAAGGGTAGTTTAACTTTTACTTAGAATTATCTTTTTTAATAACTAAGTTATAATTGCTATCATAATACAGTCCAAGTTCTCTACACATTCTATCGTTCACATTATCTAACGCTTTCTTATATTCTGCATACGTTGGAGACAGAACCATTAAATTAGGAATGAATATATCGTTATATCCTTTATTTTGTAACTCTTTCTGCATTTTTCTCTGTGCAATAAATGCTGGATGGTATTTCATTATACTGTTTTTCATTTTAGCACCTATCCATACTTTTTCTTTTAGTCTTTCATATTCACTTTCACTCATATCACGATAATAGGCTATCATCTCATCTGCGGTTCTGGTTTCTTGTGCAATCCCACCTATCATCTTCGCACCTATTCCCATAATAAAAGGAACTTTCAATGTCGTTTCATCGCAATATTCTAATATATTCTGTAGTGCCTGCTTCTGTTCCAGAGTCTTCAACCTTACATTAAGAAATGGTTTGAAATGACTTTTAAAATAATCTCCCCATTCTTTTCCCGGTAGCAAAGACTCAATTGCATTTTCAACGGTTTGATAATCAAGTGCCTCATTTGCTTTGTCTGCGTCACCATCATCTATAAATTGCTTCAAAGCTTCAAGTTCTGAGTCTTTTAAAACTTTTTCCTGCACTTTTTCTTGATAAATACGAAGAAGAATACTTTTGTCGCCAGTTTCCAAAAGGCTCTGTATGTCTTTAATACTAATACCGAGTTTTCTATATACTGAAATCTTTTTTAAAGTTTCAACATCTTGTGCAGTATAGTTACGATAACCATTGTTATCTTTATCCACTGACAGCAATCCTTTTTCTTCATAATACTTAACTGCACGCTTTGTCATTCCAACCTCATTTATAATTTCATTTAATAACATCCGATGCACCTCCTTATGATTTATGTTGATAGTATAAGCGTATACGCTGCGTGCAGGTCAAGAGTTTTTCGTCTTTCTTCTAAAAATGGGCAATCCCGATTTCAGGACTGCCCATTCATTCTGCCAATTATGCGATTTTTTCTTGCTTGCACCGATTTCTGCATCAATTGATGTAAGTTTGATGTAAATCGCTGTTTTTTTAGTTTTTTATCAAATGAAGTACGTCCCGTCTATTCGGTAAAACGGTACATCTTTACATCATCTTAATAGAGCTTTGCACCTGCTGGAATATGGTCATCAACCATCAGAAGATGGAGCTTTTCTTCGCCTTCTTCTTCGTGGATAGCACTGAGGAGCATACCGCAAGAGTCAATGCCCATCATAGCTCTCGGTGGAAGATTTGTGATAGCGATAAGCGTCTTTCCAACCAGTTCTTCAGGCTCATAATAAGCGTGAATACCGCTTAAAATGGTTCTGTCTGTGCCTGTTCCGTCATCAAGAGTAAACTGTAACAGTTTCTTTGACTTCGGTACTGCAACACACTCTTTAACCTTTACTGCACGGAAATCTGACTTGCTGAATGTATCAAAATCAACAAATTCCTCAAATAAAGGCTCTACCTTTACCTTAGAAAAATCAATCTTTTCAGACTCAGTTTTTACATTTTTTTCAGGTGCTTCAGAAGCTGTATTATTTACATCATTTTTCTTATTTACACCATCTAAGGACTTCATTAATTTTTTTGATTTTTCTTCATTACCCTTCGTGATGCTTCGCTGTGCTATTTCTATTAAATTGTCTTCTCTTCATCACCATTCATGATGAATCATTGTCAAATCATATCTGTTGTCAATTTGATGTCATTTGGTTATTTCTGTTGTCAGATGAAAGGGTTCATAAGCCCTTCTTAAAATACATCCATTGTTGCAGCCAAATGTTCAAATGTTTCCTGTTTTTTCTCCTCTGTCGCTTCTGCATAGATATCCATAGTGGTCTGGATATCCTTATGCCCCATGATCGACTGGATTATTTTCAGGTTCGTTTCTCTTTCACAAAGCCTTGTGCAAAATGTGTGTCTCAAGCTGTGCGCTGAAAAATCCGGCAACAGCACCGGCTCCCGATGCTCTTTTTTTGCCTCTACTTCTTCTGTTGCATTATAAGCAGATGAGATTCTCTTGATTGCACGATTAACTGACTGGGCATTCATTATATTTCCATAACGGTTACAGAAAACAAAGCCTGTCATCCCATCAATCTCTGCATCTGTCCATCCATTTTCTTTCTGCTCTTCCCAGATCATCTCAAAAGCATCTTTCACTGTATCCAACATGGGAATCGTACGCATTCCGACTTCTGTTTTCGGCGTTGAAATGTGATTTTCCGATGCCCGGTCTTCTCCCACCGGATAATACGTCAGATTATGATTGATGCTGATAATCCGCTTCTCGTAATCAATGTCTTCCCATCGAAGCCCTAAAATTTCGCCGATTCGGCACCCGGTTCCAAGAAAAATCGTAAAAATCGGCCACCAGTGAAAATAAACCGGATGCGTAGCAATATATTCCATAAATGCTCTCTGCTGTGGAATTGTCAGCGCATGTCTCACACCGGTTTTCATGCCTAAGTTTTTCTTTAATTCTGCCATGACTCCATCCGTAGGATTTTTTCTGATAATGTCATCCCTTACAGCCAGTTGAAAAGTTGGATGCAATAACGTGTGAATGGTTTCCAATGTATTGATCTTCAGTTCCTGCTTCTTGGTCAGATGATTATAGAACTGCACCACATCAGAATACTTAATCTCTGCTATATTCCGCTTTCCAAATGTATCCCGGATAAATCGGTCATACATATAAAGATAATTGCTCTTGGTCGTTGGTTTCAGATTGTTTTTGAGACTCATGTAGCGGTCAAATACAAAATTTACTGTAGCCTTTCCGGCAACATAAATATCCAGACCGTCCATCTGATCTTTCATGAGCTGTGCTTCTTTTTCCCGAAGCGCTACAAGGTCTTGCGCATAAACATATTTACGTCTTCCGAGAGGATCCGTATAAGTATATACATACCTCCCATCGGAACGTCTCTGTGATTCACCTTTCCGCAGGACTCTGCCCCGCAGATCTTTTCTTGTCTGTGCCATATAAAATCCTCCTTCAATAAAGGAAGGACTTCATATTATTCAGGTCTGTTCAAAATTCTTTCCAGTCCCTGCAAGACAACTTCTGTCACAGTCATTTTGTGTTTCCTGGCATAATCACAGATACACTTATACATAGAATCTTCCACCCGGATACTCAACACTTTCTTTTTTACATTTTCCGACTTTGGTCTTCCTATTTTCGCCATATCTGTTCTTATTCCTCCACATCCACATTATAATTTTCGTATGACAAGAAGTCAATCCCTATTTTTCGTCCTTCCACGATTTTCTTTGTTCCCTACGCAATCCGAAATGTCTCCAGATACTTTTCAAAAATCTCACAGTTTACAAGAGCAACCTTGTCAATCTTATACACTGCTTTGGCTTCTTTCGCCAACTCCTGGAATTTCGTCAGTCCAATGCTATAAAGCTCTGCCCCTTCCTGATAGCGTACAAATTTCTTTGCTATTTTCTTTGTTTTCTCTACATCTTTACGTGCATATCCCATACACGGCACCTCCTTTTTTTCTGCATGAAAAAAGCAGCTAACCTATTTTTCATAGACTAACTGCTCGTGTTTAATACCTTATTCAAATTTATTCTACAAATCCGAAAGTGAAATTCTATCGTATGCGCCATTTTTCTTATCTTCCGGATGTGGTTCCAGTCCGATAATCGTGATATCTTTCTGATCCGGTCCGTAAACCCAATACATTCTCATTGCACCACTTGTTTTATTTTCCAAATAAGATTGCCACACTTTCATTCCGTAACGTCTAGATAAAGGCTCTATTTCATGGGTTTGAAGACTCGGATACAATGGATCCGCCGATAGCAGCTTTAAAGCCTTTCCCCATTTTTTATACAACTGTTCTTCCTTCTTTTTTATATTACCGGAACGATATTTCTCCTGCAGATCTAACCAAAGTTCCTGCATTCAGGAATTCCCATTCGTATATTAAAATTCATTTATTATTCCTTTGAAAAATCCGACAAATCAATAGCCGTGGAAACATCGCCACACTTAAAATTGCTTACTGCACGATCCATATCTGCCAGAGTTCTGGCTGAAATACTCTCTGGCACTGCCAGTTCCCGAGGTTCCAGAATAATGCAGCCATTTCCGTATTCTTTTACATTGTAATACTGATAAGCAGCTCCTCTGAGCGTAATTCTTTTTTTGTTATCCAGATGGGCAACATAATCTTTCATTGCTTCCATTACCAACACCTCCTACGCAAGCATTTATGTGGGAAATCCCACCTCTTATTATTATAATACGCTTTTCTATATTATCTGTCAATCTACTTTTACTTACTCCTGATACTTGAAAGTATTCATGCACCGGCAGACGGCAGGTGGCAGATAGTGTATCTATAAAAATCTGTATTTGCTTCGATGACTCTGCCACCTGTCATTCTTTTAATCGAATACTATTCTCCTGCTTTTCATTTACTTGGTACCAATTACAAGGGATAGCAAACTTCCATGTGTGCTGCCCGTGTGTTGTTTTTTTTTCCCATTTCTCCATAAAGCAGTTGGTGGACTTCTTTCTTAAACAATTTTCCGCATAGTATAAACAACGCACACATTGGATGATTAAAAATCCCAATATCGTAAAGAAAACTGCGCTTAATGAAAAACTTGATTGATGTGCAATAACACCGTGTCCGACTAAACGTGCCGTTGCAAGGCTGATAACTTCGGATAGAAAACCACCGCAGATAAGTCCACCCAAGAGGGCGACAAGTGAAGTGATAAGCCCCTCCGTCATAATTTGCGTAAATAATCGGGTCTTTGTCATACCAAACATCAAATATAATCCTAGTTCCCGGCTGCGACATTCGAGCTGATACTTATTTGCAAATACTACAAGGAAAAATACAAATAATAATGCACAAACATAGACAGTAGGTAAAAGGTTTGTAAGCAGCCGTTCCACGGCATCGCTTTCAAGGCTGCTTAAAAAGCGTATAACGTCCTGCGCTCCGAGAGAAAGCACAATGTAAAATGCCGCTACCGCCGTTACCATTGTCAGAAAGTAAATCAGATTTTCATTGCGGCTACGTTTGGAATTTCTCCATGCAAGGTTAAAGAACATTTGCGCTCCCTCCTCCCATTTGCGCCATTACCTGTAATATGCGCGCATAAAATTCTTCCCGTGTTTCTGTCGGAACTTTGCGACGCAATTCATGGAAAATAACGCCGTCCTGTATGAACAAAATGCGGGAACAGAAACTTGCTGCGTTAGGGTCATGCGTAACCATTAAAATGGCACGTCCTTGCACTTGGTTGACTTCCTGTAATTTTTCCATAAGCAACCGTGCAGCTTTTGTGTCTAATGCGCCTGTCGGCTCATCAGCCAAAATAATATCTGGATTAGAAATCAAACTACGGGCTGCGGCTACACGCTGCTTTTGACCGCCGGACATTTGCGCCGGAAACTTTGAAAGAACATCAGTAATTCCAAGAAATCCGGCTATATCATTTAGGTGCTTTTCGGCTATGGAACTATCTATATTGTGAATGGATAAGGGCAACAGAATATTTTCTCTGCCTGTCAAATTATCAAGCAAAGCAAAGTCTTGAAACAGATAACCAATTCTATTTCCACGGTATTCCGCTAACTTAGCACCGTCAAAAGCACTTATATTCGCTCCGGAGAGCAAAATTTGTCCAGAGGTGGGTTTAATGACCGTAGCAATACAATTCAATAATGTTGTTTTCCCGGAACCGCTGGCTCCCATAATTCCCAAATATTCGCCACTTAGAACATCAAAGGTAATTCCGTTTAGTGCTTTTGTGGGAACGCCCTCTTTGGAATATGCTTTGTGCAGGTCGCGTACTTCTAAAAGTTTTTTGTATAATCCATTCTTAACACCTCTTTTTTTTTTGTTCATACTTTTTTTACAATTAAAATTTTACTACACAAAGCATAAATACACCACTTACATTTGATGTAAGGTTCCTTTGTTTGAATTTCACCGCTATTCTTTATGCTGCTTTTCATCTGTCACCAGACATTCTATCTTCTACAAAATATTCACTATATATCATAGTCGGTTGACCGAGTAATAACAACACACTATTTACCATCTATCATATTTATCCGCATTAAAAAAGGACGCAGGATTTCTCCCACGTCCTCACATCTATCTGGCTTTATCTTCTCTTACTTTCGGTGCTTCCTTATGTGCCGCTTCCTGCTTCCACCGGATCATATGGTTGGTTATGATAAGTTTCAAATAATCTTCCCCACTCAATCCCACGCATTTCACTTTCCACATCACTAAATACACCAGAAATCCAGTCTATCACACTTGTAAAATATGTTTTCAATTCCTGTATGTCTGTATCATGACGGTGCTGGCTCATATATGCTTCAACATCTTCATCTACCCCTTCACTATTTTAAATATCTTCGGTAACTATCCAGAACTGAATCTGTAACACCGCTTTTATAGATTTTACGGATATCAACAATCTGTTCATCTTTCAGAAGTTTCAACCAATCCAGTAAATCTTTTCTGCTGTTTGCGAAATTGCAACATCTTCCATCAGCATATTCAATCCTGTATCTCATATGCTCCTCCTATACATATACCAATTCACTCAATACAATTTCCTGCACACGATTCTCGACATTATTACACTGTCGCACCCACTCCATAGGATTACATGCTTTTAATTCCTCTGTAACTCCCTCCGCACTTCGTATTTGTGCCTCAATCAATTCATACCGTTCCTGTGCCTGTTCATTCAGATCTGCCAGATAGCTGTCCAATTTCCCAGTCAACAGAAGATAAGAATACATACCTGATTTATAGTTTTTCATATATTCTTTTCGAAGCATTCCCCAGTACCCAATCGGTCTGGTTTCTTCCGGTAATGATAGCACTGGCAGGTAATAATCTCCTACCAACACATAATCTAATCCATTCCTGTCATCATGTAGTATTTTTCTCTGATTGCTCATGTTCTTCTCCTCCATCAAATCTTTCTCTTCTCTCTCAGATATGCTTCAAATATACTTCTTCGAATCAACACCTTTTTCCCAATTTTATATACTGCCCCTGCTTCATGTGCCATACGGACAACGGGTTTGATTCCCAGTCTGTAGTATTCGCACGCCATGTTATAGGTCACGTAATCATGGCGCATAAATTCCAGATCTTCATCATCGATTTCATCTGAAAACATCCATACATTACCGCTCATCCGTCTTCTTCTCCTTATCATTTCCTGTTGCCGGTTCATGAAAACGCTCCAGATAGTCATCAAAAATATCCCGGTTAATCAATACGGTTCCATCTATTCTGTAAATTGCACCTGCATCACTGGCGAGTTCAAAAAGTTTCTTATGAGAAATGCTGTAAATAATCTCTGCCTGTTGATAACGCAGATACTGTCGGCGTAATTTTCTAAGCTGCTCTGGTACTTCCTTCATACTTGTAATTGGTTTATAACTTTTACCCATGATGTTTTCCTCCAAAATTAGATTTGCTGTTTTACAGAAGCTGACTGCCGGGATATAACTTTCCAGGGCCGAATCATCAGACGCGCCACTGGCGCCTCTTTGATATGCAACGCAAAAAAGCACCTCTTAGATTAACTCTAAGAAGTGCTCTTACTTCATTGCCAAACCTGTGTCCTTTCACCTGAAATTCGTCATGCTTCATAACGATTCATTATTATCCCAAATTTTGTTGTCAAATTGTTGTCAACTGTGGTCTGACATCATGGTTTTAGAGATTTTATATTTAATTTTAGTACAGCTTAGCACCTTCCGGAATATGGTTATCAACCATCAGAAGATGAAGCTTTTCTTCGCCTTCTTCCTCATGAATTGCACTGAGAAGCATTCCACAAGATTCAATTCCCATCATGGCTCTCGGTGGCAGGTTGGTGATTGCAATTAAGGTCTTTCCAACCAGTTCTTCCGGCTCGTAATAAGCATGAATACCGCTTAAAATCGTACGATCTGTGCCTGTTCCGTCATCCAGAGTGAACTGTAACAGCTTCTTGGATTTCTTAACTGCTTCACATGCTTTTACCTTTACAGCTCTGAAATCAGACTTGCTGAAAGTATCGAAATCAACCATTTCTTCAAATAATGGCTCAACTTTTACTTTGGAAAAATCAATCTTCTCAACTGTTTTTTCAGCCTCTGCCGGAGCTGCTTCGGAAGTCTTGGAAGCTTTCTTGTCAGCGTCCAGTGACTTCATTGTCGGGAACAATAATACGTCCCTGATTGCCTGGCTATCTGTCAGAAGCATCACAAGACGGTCGATTCCGTATCCGATTCCACCTGTTGGCGGCATACCGATTTCAAGTGCGTTGAGGAAGTCCTCGTCTGTGTGCTCTGCCTCGTCATCGCCTGCTGCTGCGTTGGCATCCTGTGCTGCGAAACGCTCACGCTGATCGATCGGATCGTTTAACTCTGAGTATGCGTTACACATCTCCCATGTATTACAGAACAGCTCGAAACGCTCTACCTTTGTAGGGTCGCTTGGTTTCTTCTTGGTGAGAGGTGATATCTCGATTGGGTGATCCATGATAAATGTTGGCTGGATAAGCTCTTTCTCGCAGTACTCCTCGAAGAAGAGGTTGATGATATCACCCTTCTTGTGGCGATCCTCGTACTCGATATGATGCTCGTCTGCAAGCTTCTTTGCGGCTGCATCATCAGGTACCTGGTCGAAGTCAACACCTGCGTATTTCTTGATTGCGTCTATCATTGTCATTCTTGCGAATGGCTTTCCAAGGTCGATCTCCACGCCGTTGTATGAGATTTTTGTCGAACCGCATACCTTCTCAGCGAGGTAACGGAACATTGACTCTGTCAGCTCCATCATGCCCTCGTAGTCTGTGTATGCCTGATAAAGCTCCATAAGTGTGAACTCAGGGTTGTGACGTGTGTCTACGCCCTCGTTACGAAAAACTCGTCCGATCTCGTATACTCGCTCAAGTCCTCCGACGATAAGTCTCTTTAAGTAAAGCTCAAGGGAAATACGAAGCTTTACATCCTCGTTCAATGCGTTGTAGTGTGTCTCGAATGGTCTTGCTGCGGCACCACCTGCGTTTGAAACGCATAGGTGTCTCAACCTCCATGAAATCACGGCCTGCAAGGAAGTTACGGATTTCCTTGAGTATCTGTGAGCGCTTGATAAATACCTCTTTGCTCTCCTGATTCATGATAAGGTCTACATATCTCTGACGGTATCTTGTGTCTGTGTCTGTCAGTCCATGGAACTTCTCCGGGAGTATCTGGAGTGATTTTGAAAGCAGTGTTATCTCCTCTGCATGGATTGAGATTTCGCCTGTCTTTGTTCTGAAAGCGAAGCCCTTTACACCGTAGATATCACCGATGTCTGATTTCTTGAAGTCTGCGTATGAGTCTTCTCCGATATTGTCCCTTGCCACATATACCTGGATATTGCCCTTTAAGTCCTGGATATTGCAGAAAGAAGCCTTGCCCATGACACGCTTGAACATCATACGTCCTGCGATGCTTACCTCAATTGGCTTTGCATCCATGATTTCTCTTCTCTCGTTGTAATCGTTGTTGATTACCTCTCTCTTTGCAGCGTCATCCAAGCCCTCAACATCCGGAGCCTTTCTGTCACCGAGAATCTCAGCCTCATGAGCATTGTAAAGCTCCTTTACATCGCTGCTGTGATGAGTGACATTGTACTTTGTAATCTGGAAGGGATCCTTTCCTGCTTCCTGTAAATTCTGTAATTTTTCACGGCGGACCTTAAGGAGCTGGTTTACGTCCTGCTGCTGTCCACCCTTGTTATTATTCTGATTTGCCATTTTTTACCTCTTTTTAGTTCTCTTCTGCTCTCTGGATCTCGAGTACCTTGTATGTGAGCTCTCCTACCTGAGTCTCAACAGTTACAGTATCTCCGACTTTCTTTCCAAGAAGAGCTTTACCTACAGGTGACTCGTTTGAAATCTTGCCCTTTAAGCTGTTTGCCTCTGTTGAACCAACAATTTTGTACTCAAGCTCCTCATCAAATTCACAATCTAAGATGCGGATCTTACATCCGATAGAAATCTTGTCAAGGTCAACCTCCTCCTCAACAACAACCTCTGCATTTTTTTAAGGATTTTCTCGATTTCCTCAATACGAGCCTCGATATCGCGCTGCTCATCCTTAGCTGCATCATACTCAGCATTCTCAGATAAATCACCCTGCTCACGAGCCTCCTTGATCTTCTGGGAAACCTCTTTACGCTTAACAACCTTTAACTGCTCAAGCTCATCCTCGAGCTTCTTAAGACCTGCATATGTCAGAATATTTTTCTTGTTATCCATGATTCTTACCCTTCTATCTTCTTTTTTATTTTTGATATTTATTGTACTCATTTAGTATATTAACTTCCCACACCAAGGTCTTCAATACCGGAAAGTATACAGTATGTTCCGAAGAAAAATATGAACTGCCACGGAGTCCCATAACACCCGGCAACGGAAACCCGGCAGCAAAGAAAAACCCTCTATCCGCGATTCGCACCCGTGGCTAACTTCATATTTTTCTGAGGAATATACTGTATGCTATGCCGGTAACTTCGATAAACTGAATGTGGAAGTTTCACATACTAAATTTAAAGCCTATTTTAACGCGTGTATTATAATTGAAAATCCCCACGCTGTCAAGGATTTGGCCGATTTCAATTTTGAAGCTTCTACTTATACAAAAGCTCTTCAAGCTGTTCTAAGCTCTCCACCGTATTCACTGCCGCGCGCAGCCTTGATGAATGCGGATATCCTGCCGTATACCACGCTGTGTGCTTCCTCATCTCGTGTATCCCCGTGTACTCGCCCTTGAACTCTATCATCATGCGTGCATGGCGCAGTATCATCCGGCGTACTTCCTCAAATGATGGCTTTTCCTGATGCTCGCCGGTCTCAAAGTAATGCAGTATCTGTGAGAAAATCCACGGATTGCCCTGCGCTCCCCTGGCTATCATAAAGCCGTCGCAGCCTGTCTGCTCCTGCATTTTTATGACATCCTCTGCGCAAAGCAGGTCTCCGTTTCCTATGACCGGTATTGAGACAGCCTCTTTTACCTGCCTTATGATGTCCCAGTCGGCTTTACCGGAGTAGTACTGCTCTCTGGTCCTGCCATGCACTGCGACTGCACTTGCGCCGCTTTCTTCAGCCACATGTGCCAGCTCTACTGCGTTGATATGCTCATCATCGAAGCCCTTTCGTATTTTTACAGTGACCGGCTTATCTATCGCTTTTACTATGCTCTCTATAATCTGACCTGCAAGAATCGGATTTTTCATGAGCGCTGAGCCCTCACCGTTGTTTACGATTTTGGGCACCGGACAGCCCATGTTGATATCCAGTATGTCAAACGGTCTTTCCTCTATCTGCTTTGCTATCTGAGCCATTATCTGCGGGTCTGAGCCAAACATCTGGAGTGAAACAGGCTTTTCTCTTTCATCTATTGAAAGAAGCGACTCTGTATTTTTGTTTTTGTACAAAATTGCCTTGGCGCTGACCATTTCCATACATAAAAGGCCGGCTCCCTGCTCCTTGCACAATAAGCGAAATGGCAGGTCTGTCACGCCTGCCATAGGTCCCAGTATCAGGTTGTTTGGGAGTGTCACACTTCCTATCTGAAGCTTTCGTATCTGATGAATATCCATACTATTACTTCACTCCCTTGCGGTTCTGCTTGCGATACACGAGGTTTATGCCCTTTAATGTCAGATCCGGATCGTATACATCCACGTTTTCTGTCTCATTGGATATTATTCTGCCGAGTCCGCCGGTCACTACAACCTTTGCATCGTACATGCCTGTTTCTTCCTTTACCTTGTTGATGATATACTCTGTCTGTCCTATCTGTCCATACACAAGTCCCGCCTGCATGCTGGTGATGGTGTCCTTTCCGAGGATATTATCAGGCTTTTTAATCTCTATCTCAGGAAGCTTTGCCGCATCCTCCCAGAGTGCCTTGGCTGAGATACGTATGCCCGGTGCTGTGATTCCTCCCATGAAGGTACCGTTTTCATCGACCATATCGTAGGTGGTTGCTGTGCCAAAATCTATGACCAAAACAGGTCCTCCATATAATTCATATGCAGCTACGGCGCCTACTATACGGTCTGCGCCAATTTGCTGCGGATTTGGTGTGGCGATACGGATGCCTGTTTTGATGCCCGCCTCCACGATTATCGGCCTGATATTAAAGTATTTTATGAGGCCATTCTGCAGTGAATGCATGATATTCGGTACAACGGAGCAGATGATTGCATCATGTATGTCGTCCATGCCTACCTGATTTCTTTCAAGCAGGGTGCTCAGAAGCATGCCGTATTCATCTGATGTACGTGGCATTTTAGTTGTAATTCTAAAGCTCGCTTTTATCCTGTCACCATCAAACACGCCGCATGTTATGTTTGTATTTCCTACGTCCAGTGCTAAAATCATGTGTTATTCCTCCTCGAGTCCTTCTCCCAAAAATACTATGCGATAATACGTCTCTATCGACTCGAGCAGCTCTCTTCGCTCGTTGCGGTACTGCTTTATCTTTAGCACGCTTCCTATCTCGTCATAGAAAAAGTCGTTTTCCTTGCAGGATGTTCTGAAATCGAGGTTTCCGTCCTCATCAAACACCAGCTCCAGTATGCCTCCCACATCCTCTGTATACAGGACGCACATGATTTTGAGCTCGTCCCTTATTGTCTGTGGAAGTCCGTTAAAATTCTCGTTCAGATAATATTTTTTCTGATATGCGTTTGACACGCAAAGTACTACCTCTTTAGACATATCCGTATATTCCTCTCACTGATACTTCTCCGCTTGAAACCAGCTTACGCGATTCCCATGTGTCCACGATCAGCTCGCCCTTAGGCGTGATGCCCATCGCTTTTCCGTCAAACGGCTCCTTCGGATCCAGTACCCTTACTGATTTGTTCCTGTTGACCAACAGCTCATCATACTCCCTGACGAGGGCTGAAAGGTCCTGCGTCTTTAAAAATGTGTCATAATACTGCTCAAAGTATGACATGGTCTCTGCGATTATCTGCGCACGGTGAAATCTTTTGCCACCTGCTTCTATCATGAGTGAGCTCGCCATCTGACTGATTTCCTCCGGAAAGCTCTCATTATGCACGTTGATACCGATACCTACAACAATATGGTTGATATAGTCAAACTGCGCATTCATCTCTGTGAGTATGCCGCACACCTTTTTGCCGTTTACCACAATGTCGTTTGGCCACTTTATCAGGGCTTCCTCGCCTGTAACGCTTGTTATTGCCTTTGCGACAGCAAGCGCTGCCACAAGCGTGAGCATGGATGCATTGTTTGGATTGATATCAGGCTTTATCATAAGTGTCATGAAAATACCTGTGCCGGACGGCGATACCCAGCTGCGGCCGCGGCGCCCCTTGCCTGACTCCTGTTTGTCCGCTACGACTAAGGTGCCGCTCGGATAGCCTTTTTCGGCAAGCTCCTGAGCCTTGATGTTGGTGGAGTCTATTGTATCAAAATACAGCACTTCCTTTGCCACCCAGTCTGTGTGCATGAGGCTTTTTATCTCCGCCTCTGTCATCAAATCCGGCGCTGCCATGAGCTTATAGCCCTTATTCTGTTGTGCCTCTATCTCATATCCGGCTTCCTTTAGCTGGTTTATGGCCTTCCACACGGCTGTGCGCGATACTCCGAACCTGTTGCATAGCTCCTGCCCTGAAATATAGCCGTCAGCGCTGCGTAGAAGCCTAAGTATTTCTTCCTTCATACTTTATTCCTTAGCTTTCCGTCAATCTTTTGTTGCGGTCATTGCTTGCTGTACTAGTCAGCAAGTGTTGCACGCATGATAGCCTTGATTGAGTGCATACGGTTCTCTGCCTCATCAAATACCACTGAGCGCTCTGACTCAAATACCTCGTCTGTCACCTCAAGCTCGCTCAATCCAAACTTCTCATAGACCTGCTTGCCGATAGTAGTCTTTAAATCATGGAATGCAGGCAGACAGTGCATAAAGATTGCGCTATCCTTTGCATTTTCAAATGCTTTTTCATTTACCTGATATGGCTTTAAGTCGTTAATTCGCTCTGCCCATACCTCTTCCGGCTCGCCCATTGATACCCACACATCTGTGTAGATGACATCTGCGTCCTTTGTGCCCTCTGCCACATCCTCTGTGAGTGTGATTGATGCGCCGGTTGTTTCTGCAACGTCCTTACAGTATTTTACAAGCTCATCATTTGGGAAATATTTCTTGTTTGTGCATGCCACGAAGTCCATGCCAAGCTTTGCACATGTGACCATGAGTGAATTACCCATGTTGTATCTTGCATCGCCCATGTATACAAATTTCACGCCCTTGAGTCTGCCGAGGTGCTCACGGATTGTAAGCATATCTGCTATCATCTGTGTCGGATGGAACTCATTTGTCAGGCCGTTCCAGACCGGAACGCCTGCGTATTTAGCCAGCTCCTCCACGATTTCCTGTCCGTATCCACGGTACTCGATTCCGTCAAACATTCTGCCGAGCACGCGCGCTGTATCGGCGATGCTCTCCTTTTGCCTATCTGTGAACCGCTCGGGTCAAGGTATGTGACATGCATTCCAAGGTCATGTGCCGCTACCTCAAAAGAGCAGCGAGTTCTGGTACTGGTCTTTTCAAAAATCAGCGCTATATTCTTGCCTGTGAGTTCATCATGTCTGATGCCTTTTTTCTTCTTTTTCCTTCAGCTCCTGTGAGAGGTCAATCAGATAAGTAATCTCTTCCGGAGTGTAATCCATAAGTTTTAAAAAGTTTCGTCCCTTTAACTGCATTGCTCTTGCCTCCTGGGTTTTATTTGCATCGTTTATAGATGCAGGTTGCTATAATTTATATCTGTAGGTTGCTATAATGATGTCATTTTACTCTATTTTGTGGTATGTTGCAAGAGGTTTGAAGCATTGACGCTCTGACTGTAAAACCACGCCGTACAAATAATTAAAGAGGCTGCAAACCAACAAGCTTTGTTGATTTGCAGCCTCTTTGTTATTTCTTTGTATTGGCTGTATATTATCTGAACTTCATATTTCCGATTGATATTCCTGAGCCATGGTCATTGAAGGATGTACATCCTCCTGTGTTGTCCACTCCGGACATTGCCTCCTGTGCTGCACTGTAGCATGAAGAAGAAATGCGTCCGCTAAGCTTTCTTGCGAGCTTTCCTGATGATGCCGGTCCAAACTGGCCTTTCTGGTAAATAACACCTGAGATGCTGTTTGGATATGAGCCGCTCTTTACTCTGTTGATGACTGCCGCTCCTACTGCAAGCTGACATTCATAGCTCTCTCCGCCTGCCTCGCACTCGATAATTGCAGCAAGAAGTGTCAGGTCATCTGCTCCTGCACTTACCGCCTCGCCCTGTGTGGTCTCTGTTTTCTTTGATTCCTTTGCTGCTTTTGCAGCTTCTTTTGCTGCCTTTTTCTTCTGCGGCCTTTCTCTCAGCCTCTTTCTGTGCAGCTATCTGAGCCTGTTCCTCTTCAATTGTGATACCTACTCTTGTGTTGAGGGAACGTGTCGCATAATCTGCTGCGATATATCCTGTCTGTGAATCGCTGACTACTGCAATCCAGCCGTCCGGTGCCTGCGCTGCGCGGTCCACCTGATAGGTCTTGCCCTGGTCAGCTACCTCTAAGGCCTTGCTGTTTGTATCTGCTGTCTCTCTCACACGAAGTCCGTCTGTATTTACTGTAGCAATTTCTCCGCATGTGTCGTAAGCATAGCTTAGTGCGTCAGTTCCGGTCACACAGTAAGATACATTGACATATCCGTCTACATTTCCTGACTTGATGTGAGCCCATGTGCCATCGTTTTCTACGATGTCTGCCACACTTCCTTTATATAGTTTTCCAACAATATCTGACTGTTCATCGGCCTGTGCTCTTACGTTGAGTGATTCTTCAACGTTTGGCATAAGCTTTGTCTGCCATTCCTGCTGCTCCTGTGTGAGCTGTGGCTGTGCCTCCTGCTGTGCATCCTGTGCTGCTGCCACCATCTCAACATTTTCTTTTTTCTACTGTAACAGCATTCTCTGCTGTGAGACCCTTCTCATAATGAGTCGCTGCCACGCCAGCATAACTATTATAACCAGTATGCTCTAAACCAGTGTTTGCTAGCACCTTATCCTCTGCTTTGACCTCAGAGCGTCCGCTGTTAGTAACCGCGGTAACCGTCAGCATGGCGCACAGTCCACAGACCGTAATGCTATCGATTACTTTTTGTTTAGCTTCATATAATCCTCCATATGGTGTAGTATATGTTGTTTTTTTGTTACGTTTATTACACCTATGTTGCATTTGTTACAACTTTGTTACAGTCGGTATAATATCACAGTAATAGCATTTTGTCAAATTTCATGGAAAAATCTCCTGAAGCACCGATGAAATCACCCCATTCTGATGTGCCTTATGCTCTATCTCCAGCTTGTCGCTTTCGCTTCTCGACAGCTCGTCTATGTAGTCGCTCACCTGTTTTTCTATTTTATAAATTTCGTTGCTCAAAAGTCTTATCCTGTGTGAGAGTGCGAACAAGGTCACAATGACTGTCATCATGAAAGTGCAAGCATTATCGCAAGTATGCCTCCTGCCATGATGTCCATATTGTCCATTGATAATTCCATATTAATGTGTCCTCCCTACTATTCTTTTTCCGATACATCATTCAAAATTTAACTTAACCTATAACGCAGGATGATGTACTATTGATTATTATAACCAATTCACTTGAACTTAACAGTTCCTATCGGTCGCAAGTTTCGACATTTGTTTGGTATTGCAGGGCAAACTTTCACCGGTAACTTGGTATTGACTTTTATTGTGTTGAGTATAATATAAATATGAGACAAACAGGAATACAAGAAAGGATACATATATATGAAGAAAATAGTTATGACAGGCGGCGGTACTGCAGGTCATGTCACTCCAAATATAGCTCTTATGCCGGCACTTAAGGAGGCCGGATACGATATCGAATACATTGGCTCAGTAAACGGAATGGAGAAGGGACTGATCGAAGCCCAAAAGATTCCTTACCACGGCATTTCATCAGGAAAGCTGCGCCGATACTTTGACTGGAAGAACTTTACAGATCCGTTCCGCGTGTTAAAGGGCTACGGTCAGGCTGTAAGCCTCATGAAAAAACTCAAGCCTGATGTAGTATTTTCTAAGGGTGGCTTCGTTTCCGTACCTGTCGTGCTTGCCGCAAAGCACTGCCATGTGCCTGCCATCATCCACGAGTCGGATATCACCCCGGGACTTGCCAATAAAATCGCCATAAAGGGTGCCAAAAAGGTCTGCTGCAATTTCCCTGAGACCATGAAATATCTGCCTGCTGACAAGGCTGTGCTCACCGGCTCACCTATCAGACGCGAGCTTTTTAGCGGCGTTGCCGAAAATGCCATAAAGCTTTGTAATTTTCCTGACCACAATAAGCCTGTCATCCTCATCATCGGAGGAAGCCTCGGCTCTAAAAAGGTTAATGAAGCTGTCCGTGAGATTCTTCCTGAACTACTAAAGGATTTCTATGTGATTCACCTCTGCGGAAAGGGCAATCTGGACAACAAGCTTGCCGGAATCACAGGCTATGCACAGTTTGAGTACGCCAATGCTGAGCTCACCGACATGTTTGCTCTGGCTGACATGGCTATTTCAAGAGCCGGAGCCAACTCCATCTGCGAGCTGCTTGCTCTGCACAAGCCAAACATCCTGATTCCTCTTTCTGCTGCTGCCAGCCGCGGAGACCAGGTATTAAATGCAAAATCCTTCAAAAAGCAGGGCTTTTCATATGTCATCGAGGAGGAGGAGCTCACAAAGGATTCTCTGCTTAGCGCAGTAAAAGAGGTGTACGGCAACAGGGATAAATATAAGGATGCCATGGCAAAAAGCGGTCAGATGGATTCCATCGCCACTATAATCGATTTGATTAACTCTCAGGTGAAGAAGTCGTCATAGGGTCAGAGTCTGTTTAAAGCGTCATTGCATATCATAAAAAAAAAAAGCCCGGATATGAACTACATTTGCATATCCGGGCTTTTGGTTTTTTAATAATGTGTAACTATTAGAAGCTATTACATGCTCATCTCATCGCAGATTTTCTTCATCTCGTCATCAGTGAACTCCTTGTGGTTCCACTCTATGACATTCTTGTTGTCATCTGACTCATATCTTGGAATCAGGTGCATATGGAAATGGAATACTGTCTGGCCTGCCACCTCGCCATTGTTCTGTACCAGGTTGTAGCCTTCACAGCCAAGCACATCTTTCTCGTGTGTCATAATCTTCTTTGCAAGCTTTGCTGCCTTGGCAAGTGTCTCATCCTCAATCTCAAAAATATTTGCATAATGCTGCTTTGGAAGGATAAGTGCATGTCCCTTTGTAGCAGGACTTGCATCGAGTATTACCTTGAAATCATCATCCTCGTAGATTGAATTGGTCGGGATATCCCCATTTGCCAGTTTACAGAAAATACAGTTGTCATCTTTCATCTTTGTCACCTCATATATATAATTATTTTGTAACTGTTAAGAATCAAAAAGCCCATTAAAACGGAAATATCTGATCAAGCATGCGCAGTGTCTTGAAATTGCCTTTCGCTGTCATTTCTCCGGTCATAAATGCTCTCTGGAAGGTCATGTGACCATCTATTATAGACTCCATGATACTCTTCGAAAATTTGGCGTATACATCCACTATATCCTCTTCGCCATAGTGTATATCCAGCTTATCCTCATCCACCTTTATATATAATGGATTTTTAATGCCCTCTATATTAAATGAATAGCAGGCTTTGAATTCACGAAGCGGAATAAAATGTGCTTCAAGCTCCTTTATATATGGCATGTCATCTGTAGATGCCTGCTGCCCGAGCATGTCCTTGAACATGGTTGCAAGCTCCTCGATATCCTCCTTCTGCTGTTTGACATATGTATCATCAGACACATACTTCGACAGCTGCTCACTCTCCTGTGGGGTGAGATTGAGCTGCTGTGTCCTGAGTACACTTTGCTTCACTGCCTGATTGCTTGTAGGCAGGCTCTTAATCTTCTGGGATATCGTGCGATACAGATTCTCCGCGCGTTTTTCTATTATGAGATTATACTCCTTATTGAGCTGAAACGTAGTAATATCCTCTACATATCCGCATAACCCTGAGCACGGCAGACCGCCAAGTATCTCCCATGCATTGCAAAGTGTGGTCTCTGCCTCGCGCTCTCCATATGTGGTAGACATGACAATAGGCTGCATATATGTATTGCTTATCTTTTCTTTGTCGCCGTAGAGCCAGCATGCATCAAGGAACTGCTGCATATATCCACCTATACCAAGCCACTCAACCGTCGTTGCGAGAATGATTCCATCTACATCTCTGAAGGTCTGTGGCAATGTAGCTATTTCATTCTTGTGCTCATAGATATTGTATCTCTCCACCTTTACGCGGAGCTCCTTTAGCACATTTTCTATCCTGCTTATCACATACAGTGTCGGGTCGTCCAGTAAACCTCTTCCACCATAATAAATATTTATCTTCATGTAGCTTCTCCTACCATTAATTTTTAGTTGATATTATATTTATTATATCTCTTTTTGCGATATAAAACAATTGAAATAACAAATCCGCCTACGAGCCCGCCTCCATGAGCCCAATTGTCCACTCCCTGCGTTGAAACTCCGTAGTATATCATCAGTATAACCATAAATACAGCCTGCTTCCTGCTGACGCCCTCATAAAAGCCTCTGTTTGCTATAACTATCCACACAAGTGCTCCTACCAGACCAAATATCGCCCCGGAAGCACCTGCCGATACCGCATAATCATTATTATAAAGCATAACGATGTATGACAATACACTTCCACACATGCCTGACACAAGAAATGTGATCAGAAGCTTCACATGCCCCATGGCTTTCTCGACTATCTGACCGACAGCACCTAAAACCACCATATTGTTAAGTATATGCATCAATCCAAAATGCATAAACATCGAAGTGAACAGCCTCCAGTACTGGCCATCCTTTATATACTCAGGGTACATGGCTCCGTGGGCAGCCATATACTGTGCATCAAGTGTGCTGCCTGATATACTCATCAGCACAAAAACTATTATATTTACCACTATTATGCCAATTGTCATATATGGTTTATCATAAAATCTTTTTATATTCTGCAAATCTGTGGGGTCTCCTTAATTTTCCTGTTAAATACTTTTTTTTTATTATTATAAATTTTAAGGAGCTTATTTGCAACAATTATACAAACCGGTACTTAACATCGGCAAATCTGATGATATCATTTGACTTGAGCTGCTTCTTCTGCTTGTACGCAAGCACCTCATTATTCACAAAGGTTCCATTTGTGGAGTTTAAATCCTCCAGATAAAATTCCTGGTTTTGCCTATTTATAACTGCATGAAAATGACTTATTGTATCCTTGCCTATTACTGCATCGGCCTCATCGCCCTGACCAATACGCGTACAATCTTTGTCTATTATTATATTGCTGCGGTTTTCCATGCCCTCATACAAAAGCATGCCCTGTGGGTGCTCCCTGTAATCGCTCAGACATACTGTGGGGTGTATCTGACGCGGTATCGGCTCCGGTGCAGCCTCTGAGCTTGGGTGTATAAGCATGGTGTCATCTACCTTTTCACGATTTTCTTTTCGTTTTTCTTTTTTAAACCATTTTCTGTTTATGTCCGGTTTTTTAGGCTTTTCTATCACTGACGCCTGCTTCTTTCGCTCCGGCAGCCTGATATCCAGCTGCTCCAGCAGATACACCCGAAGCTTATCGTACAGTGTAGGCTTTATCTGCTCCTTAGGCTCCTCTACTCTGACCTGTGGCTGTGAAATCGGCGCAACCACCTCCTCCACCGGCTTTTCTGCCACCTTTTTCTGTCGCTCCTCGATTATGGCATTTCTAATATCAGCGATACTGTAATTGCCATTTATGGTTTTCTCGTATATGCCATATGCTATATGTATCGCTTCAGCATCACTGTGATCAAGCTTTGTGAGCATATACTCCATCAAATGCTGGAATGTATTGCATATGGTTTTCATCTGTGCCGGGTATGCTGTAAAATATATTTCCTCATCCTGATTTACCCCTTTTATGTGTATTAGCTGAGGATCAAGCACCAGAGATTCTGCGCTAACAAGATGATTCTCCAAAAGCTCCATCTTGTTACAGATACTCACCACAAGCTTTTCAAGAAACTCAAGCTTTATATCATTATACTGGCAGCGCATTTCCAAAGACTGAACTCCGGATATATCATACCAGTACTGCCCTTCATTATTCACATAACACTTCTCCATCTTCAGAAAGCCCGGAATATTGTTTTTCAGCAATATCTTTTCATCTAACGGCCTCACCTCGTCACAACGCAGCTTCATAAAGCTGCCTGTCATCTTTCTCTCATATACTATTTCATTAGAATTCATTTACTACCTCTTTCAAAACCTGATAATTATAGAAATCATCCACCAGCCACATATCAGTAGCATACTCATAAGAGCTGTCTGCTTTCATTTCGTTATACAGCACAAGTCCCATCTTCATCGCTATCGCAAGCATAACAATAAATATAGGTATAATAATCGCCCCCCACTGTATAACTGCCTTTTAGTCCATAAGATAAATCTACATTTAATTTATTTCCAGTCACATAAATACCTCCGTCAATCCATATCCCAGCAGTAGAAATGGTGTAAATGCAATCTGCTTCTTTCTTCCAGCCCTGCCTGATGCAATTAAAATAACTGAGATTGTTCCCGCTATTGTCAGTCCCATCACCATAGTGCTGCACACTATGTCAGCTGTCACAAACAATCCCATAAGCGTCACAACAGCAGCATCTCCATAGCCTATCTGCTCTCCTGTAAGAAACGCAGCTGCCATAAGCACTATACCGGGAATCAGGGCAACAGCCACTGATATAATTGACTGCTTCGCATAAAAAGAGCTTGCAATACCTACAATCCCCATTACTACCAATACAACTACTGGTATCTTTTTTGGTTGAAAAGTCAATTATACTGATTATTCCAAGTAAAATGATAAGCGTATCATGTTCCTTCTCCTTTACATTTACTGCACAGATTTTTGCCATCTACCTCCGACTTATGCACCTTGTGTACTGTCCGCTTAAGCTTACTGCATCCAAGCTTTCCGTGATAGTTCGTGCCATAATCTGTTATAAATACCGTTGAACCTTCTGTTTTTTTATCCGCGGCACAGTAGCATGCGTGGTATTTCCTACCATCTTTGTTTCTGCTTGCCCCCACCTGTGACCATTTGATGCTCTTTATACTTAAATCCAGGTAGTTGCACTGCTCGGACAGGTGATAAACACTGCCATAGTCAGTGTAAAATACATATGGGTCCGTTTTTTCGCCGGGATTTTTTCCTGTCCATTTTCTGCTGTTGCTATAATCCTCTATCCATATTCCATCTACCGTAAAAAGCTCACCGGAAGCTTAACCTTATACTTTGCTTTAAGTGCAACATCATCACCATCCATACTTGAGCCAAGCAGTGACACTCCATACCTTCCACCGCTCACGTATGTATTAATGTGTTTTGAGTCAGATATTCTACTCCTAAAGAGTACCTCTGCTGTCGCCACTGAGACAACGGACGAATCATTTGCACTGCTCGCTAATGCACTCATCCTGGATGAATAATACAGAGCAGCCTTCACCTGCGACTCCACCTGAACCACCCTGAAGAAAAAAAAAAGTATAAATACAAAAAAGCCTGCTACAAGCGGAAATATTACCGCGGCCTCAAGTGTATATGACGCTTTCAGGCAGGTGCATGAGGGCATCTTTTGAGAACTATCATCGCCTGGGAGTTTGGCCTTTCTATAAAGTTTTTTTATGTGGAACTTTACTTTATTAACAAAAGACACCTTCATACACCTGCCTTTCTTATTTCGTCATCGTCCATAATAGGAATACTTTGCCTTGTTTTTAATGGTATACTCGTTATCCGCCCCATCTAAAAGATTCACAAAGCATAAAAATATGCCATGATATTTGTACCTTACATCTGCACTAAGCACAAATTGCATTGTCCATTCTAAAGCTTTCATGCGCACCGGTCATACGCACTGTAGCCTCCTGCACATCCATCGAGCGATACGCTATATTTTTCATGCTCTTTGTAAAAAGCAGCATACCCAGATATGATTTGTAGCCTATTCCTTCATTTGAGCTTTTTGCCTTCACCTGCCCTGTGAGCATGCTTGTCATGCCATACAGACTCGATGTCCATGACGTATCACTTTTTATCAGTGGAATCTTATCCCCATCCAAAAGTGCCCTTAAATCCAGCACACTTTCACAGAATGCCCAGGCCGCCAGAATTCCCTTTTCCACCCCTTCAATTACCTCCGGTGTCAGAGTAATTCCACCGATAATTGCAGCAAGAGCCATCGCCTGTGCCTGCTTTGATGCGCTTCCTGCCAGGTATGCCATATTGGCAGCCGAACGCAGAGCCAGTATTTCAGCTATAACGATCTTCAGATTATCCTTATCACTCGCTCTGCCTCCTATGATGACTCCACCTCATAGTTAAGGGCATGATTGGGATTTGTATCAGTGTAACAGCTCATATATGTCAGAATATACTGCTGCATAAGTACTTTCGCATACCAGTCATCACTACTTTCAGACCACCCCCCTGTTCCTTTATGCAGACTTCGCCCGGACACTCTGGCTGATGTATCAATACTGTTTCCTGACACCGTGCTCTCATCAACCACCTGCGATAATATGCCTGATGCCTTTACTTTCTGCACCTTGACCAGCGGATTTTCTATTGCATTACCGCCTTCTGTGCTTTCTGCCTTACTTTCTGACGTCTGCTTTGCTTTCGAAACCGATGAAGGAGCACTGTAAGCTCTTGGCGGTGACGACCTCGCTATGCTTTTGCCTCCGCCTTCATGAGCTGCATTATCCTTTAATGCGTTTAACGCACTATCTATTTTACTGTCATCATACTCACCCGCAGACTTGTTTTCATTCAATGAGCTATACTGACTGTAAAGATTTTTGACTGTTTCATAACCAATATTTTTCTTCATATATGAGACAACCGCATTTGTATACACATCACCACCATCATCCGTCATAAGCACATATTTCATGGATTCGAGCTCATCCATTGACAACCTTAGCATACTGGTGCCGTTTACAATAGTACCCCCGGCAAAAGCTCCTGAATCGCTTATCTTAAAATTGTCAGTCGTAAGCTTCTTCATATACGACTTGACATTTTCGATATCCACATTGCCCATTGCGTCACTTCCGGCGTCATACGCTAACAGATGGTATTCATCCCACAATGTTCTGCAATACTGTGCAAAAACTGACTCTGCTACAGCCTCTGAATTCATGCATGCTATATTTGTAAGTGTCAGATTCCTGCCGGCTTCCAGTACAGTAAACAGAAACTGTGACACCAGCATGAGAAGCATTGTGGCAAATATCGTTATACTGCCTCTCACACTTTACCAGCCTCTCTTGAGATTGTCTGAAAGATATTGTTTACAAGCGTCGTAAGCTGCTTCTTAAAAATCAGCACCAGACCGATTAACACGACAATTATCAGTATCATTTCCACTACTCCTGCGCCATCCTCATCTAAGAAAAAATTCTTAAATCCTAACATAATTTTTCCTTTCTATACCTTAAAATCAATGATTGCGGGTGCTATTACTATTGCTATGACTATAGCCATCATAATCATCATCGGCATAAGCATTTTGGTGCCGGCCTCTTCACCCAGCTTTAAGGCTAAAAGCCTTCTCTCATCAAATGCATCCTCCGATTCCTTCTCGAGCATTTCACATACACCCTTACTTCCTTTGTGAATACTCTGTAAAATAATGCGTACAAGCTTCTGATAGCATGGCAGCTTTACTCTTTCCGCAAAATCTGCGTATGCTTTTCTGCCTGTCACGCCATCTGAGATTTCTCTCTCCGTCACAAGCATTTCCTCGTAAGCTGGCATAATATTCTTATCATTATTTTTCCGCTCATCAAGATAACGGGCGGTAATCCTATTCCATGCCTGCTCCACAGTCATTCCTGAACCCATCAAAACAGCCATTTTGCTGACTATCTCCGGATATTCGAGCTGCAGTTGTATATTTTTCTCCTTCTGCGCCGTCTTCTTTTTTTCCTTTTTCTCAAGCACCAGAAGAACTATAACAACAACTTCAAGCATGGCTATTTTAGCTGCCATATTGCTTTTTTCCTGCGACCAGCTAAGCTTTACTCCATCTACCTCATCCGGCAGTGTGAGCTTTTTAGTGCCTGTCTTTGACATCTCACTGTCAATATGTCTGTTGATACCCTTTATGAGACGCTCGCCCGCGTCCAGTTCATCCGGAAATACCACAAATGAGAAATTATACAGCTGTCTGTGTTCGCCACAGGAAAGCTCAACACTTGCACTAATCAGCTTTCCCTGTTCATCATCAGCCTCCTCAAATGCATCCTGGTTCACATCTCCATTAATATCAACCACATCATAGTCACTCAGTGTCCACTCTGCCTCCACAGCTCCCGATGCATATGCATCCTTCATAATCACATGCCCTCTGACCTGTTCCACACTCTGGTTCTCTTCACAAAAGCTGTCATCTATCTCTTTTTTTTTTTTGCCTGTGTAAACAGCTCATTCGCCTGTTTATCCGAAGGCTGCTCCTCCCTAACCTTCAGCTGATAGCTGTAATCCTCATCGAGTCCATCCGCATTCAGCACCAGGTCATATACTGCATCTCCATCACCTGTATCATTGCGTGTAAGTGTATTATCAGTTATAGCATTTGACGACATGTCCATGATAAAAGCAAAAACTAAAACTATAACAAATAATGCTGCTATTCTAAGCCTCTTTCCTCCCCCGTCATATGCCTATTCCTACCTGTAAAAATTTCTTTGCCAGTTTAATTGCCCCTGCATAGGCTAAAAGACAGGTACTCATAAAGATTACCCCGATCAGGTTTCCATATAGTGCAGACATATAATCTCTTGAAGACAGCTTTAAAAATGCCAAAAGAAATATCGGAATATAGTTCATAGTCTTTTGCTCAAGTCTTTTGGCAGAAACCGCAACCTCTATCTGTCGGTTGGTATCATACTTTGTCCACATCCTGTAAGTGGTAGACTCTATGATATCCACAAATCTGCCGCCGCTTCTCTTTGCAAATGAGAAAATATCAGAAAAATTGACTATATCCTCCAGACCGCTTCTATGAGCAAATTCTGACAGCACCGCCTCAAATGTCTGATTCATCTTTATCTGCCTGTTCATCTCCTGTATCTCAGACAGCATAAGCGAATCATTCCCATACATGAGCTCCATCTCTTTTTCAGCCTCCTGCCATGCATTCTCCACAGAGTATCCGGCCAGCATATTCGAGCTCAATACCTTAAGTACATTCATAAACTCTTCATTTAGTTTTTCCTTTTGTCTTCTGACCCACTCCTGCCTGCACAGCTTTGCACAATACGCAAACACCGCCGGAAAAGCAATAACAACAATAGGACTGTCATAAAACAAATATGCGATAATCACTGTGGCAGCCATACTTTTTATGAAAACAATCCCCCAATCCTTTGTGGACATGGAATATCTGCTGTAATCCATATAATCAAACCCTTCATAACTGTTCAGTAACATATATTCCTATACTGACAGCTACAGCCTTTCTTACTTTAAATGCCACATAACAGCCTATACACTAAGCCCTGCTGCCATAAGCTTGTCGGTGTGACAAAGTGTCCCTGCTTTCTTTAAAAAGCCCTGTATCCTCCCACTGTCCAAAACAGCGGTTTCCTCAAAACGATACAGCGTATGCAGCACAATTTCACCATCCATAAATCCATCCACCTCTGATATCTCAAGGACTCTCCTGCTTTTATCCCTCAGCCTGCCAAGCTGGACAATGATATCTATTCCGGATGCTATCTGCTGCCGTATCGCATTGAGTGGGAAATCCTGACCTTGAAGCACCATAGTCTCAATTCTTGAAATGATATCATGTGGTGAATTGGCATGGCCGGTGGACAACGAGCCGTCATGTCCTGTATTCATAGCCTGAAGCATGTCAAGCGCCTCTGCACCTCTGCACTCGCCCACTATTATCCTGTCCGGTCTCATACGAAGAGCCGTCCTGATAAGATCTCTTATTGTAATTGGAGTAACCCCATCGGTATTTGCATTTCTGGTCTCAAGCCTTACTATATTTTTAGCTCCCAGAAGCTGCAGCTCCGCTGAGTCTTCAATTGTAATAATTCTCTCATCATCAGGAATATATTGTGACAGAGCATTCAGGAAGGTCGTTTTCCCGGAGCCTGTACCACCTGAAATAAATATATTGTATTTGGCCTGCGTCAGTATCTGTAGAAGCCTTGCCACCTCCGGCGAGAGAGCTTCTATCTCAACAAGCCTCTCCATGCTCATAGGATGCTCCGGAAACTTTCTGATTGATACAGCCGAGCCGCCTATAGATATGGGGTTTAGCACTATATTTACCCTGGAGCCGTCATAAGCCTGGTATCAACTATCGGTGATGCCTGATTTACAACCCTGTTATGGCGTCCCACAATCTGCTGTATCACATCCTCCAGCTTCTCTTCCGATGAAAAATGACCCTTGAACCTTTGGATTCTTCCGGCTTTTCATAGAATATATCATTGGGACCGTTTACCATAATTTCAGTCACATCCCTGTCATCCACCAGCTCCTGCAGCACATCAAGCTTACGCAGAGAGTTGAATATGGTGCGCTCAAGCTCAGCTCTATCCTTTATAGTCATTGGTCTGTCGCGGGCCTCTCTTGAAACCACGCTTCCGATTAAATCACATATTTCCTCATCACTCAGCTCTCTGGACAAATCCATTTCAGAAAGTATAATATCTCTTATTCTATGTCCAAAATCATCCAGCACACGAAATACCCCGAGTCATGTTTCTTATGACATCTCCAAACTCATTCCACTTCCACAGCTCTACAAGCTTATCACATGTAGATACCGGTGTCGTGATGACCGGAGGCTCAATCAGCTTAATCCTCTCAACTACATTGCTTAAGCCTCTTTCAATCAGCTCCTCTGTAAACTCGTACTCTCTCCACTGGCTGATTCCGCCTTTTTTCTGTACCAGGTAGATATCACTGCATCTGTCAAGAATATCAAAAAAGCCCTTAAATCTTGTTCCCATATTGAGAACTATGCAGTCATAGTGCATTTCCTTGCCAAGCATCTGAAGCAGATTGTTGCATATTACCGTATTTATTTCACACAGACACTCTGTATTTTCAATCGGATATACATAATCCAGCTTATGCTTTCTTCCGATACAGCTGTTTATCCTGTTGGTCGAGTATCGTCCGGATTCGGCCATCACCAATAGCTCGTCCAGATTATGCTCCACACTCTGCTCAAGCATCCGCGATAATCCACTATTCTCCTGAAAATCCATAAGCAGTACCTTTTCATTCTCACTCAAAATAGAAGACAAAGTCATCGCAAAAGGCATCTGGTACTGATTATCAGCAAGTGAATACACGCTTATAAGCCTCGTCTGACCTATCAAAGAGCCCTCACTCTTAAGGTCTCTCACCTCACCGCCCACATGCTTTAAAATCTCTTCCACTATGCGGTTTACTTCCTGATATTTTTCCACAAAGTATATACCCTCCTCACTCTCAATAGGTGTTTCCTCAACAATCTGTATCAGTGGGATATACTTGTTATTCCACTGGTCAAGCTCACTTGAAAGCATGATATCTATCTCGCCCTCTAAGTGTTCCAGCTGCTCTCTCATGGTATACATATGTATCTCCAGCTGATCTTTATAATGATTCATGAAATAGCATGTCAGTCTGTCGCCATATTCTGAATCCTCAATATAAATTCCTAGTCTGATTTTTTTCATCTATGGTACTTTAACCCTCCTTCCATCACCTCATGCCGTAAAACCAGATATCTGCCATGGCTGTTCCCAAAAAGCACGTATACCGCGAAACTAACAGCTTTCCCCTGTCCGCGGTACCGCATAAATCTGCCACACAGTATACCGTTTAAGTATAAAAATCCATCCCTCATACGCACAAAGAGCTCCTTTTTAAGCACCATACTTATGAGACCATATCCCGCTGCCGCCACAAAAGCGGCTGCCATGCACAAGGCGGTAAATCTTAAATTTGTAAATGCACATACTACTGAAAATAACTTGATATCCCCAGCTCCTAAAATGCCTGAAAGATATAAGAAATATAAAATGACAACCGGAAAAACTATATCTGGAAGAAACCAGATGATGCTCGCTACCTTGCCCCCCACTGAGCGAAATAGAAACGCACAACCAAGTCCCCGTCAGAATCAGCCGGTTACTGATTCTATAATTTTTGAAATCCCCAATTGCTGCTACTGTAAGCAGTATATACAGCATGAGGTGTGATATTAATTTCACAATCACTGTATTTTCATCACCTCTCCTTTCGTGAGACGAATTATAACAACGCACTCCTGATTTTGTCTATAGCTTTTTTAAAATAAATACTTTTTGTTAGTTATCCACAAAATGCAGCTAAACCCAACACATTAATCCACAGTCAAAACCTTGATTTTACTGGTTTTTCACATGTCAAAAGCACTTTTTACAAAATCTGTGAATAGAAGAAACTCTTTTGCTTATACTTGTATTAAGACTTATTTTGTTGGAGGAATTCATGAAATTATTTAAAGAAACGCCTGTAAATGACGGTTACAAGACCTTACAGGATGACATCAGGAAAACAACAGATGAACTTCAAATTGTATACACTAACCTGGAAAATGTGGTTGAGCCCGATTTAATTGACTACTACATCTATCAGGCCAAGGCTGTTTCCATGCGGTATAAATTTCTATTAAACTGTGCCAAGCGGCTTAATGAGGTTTAATGAGGCTTAATGAACTAAAAAAGAGGCCTCCTACGCAAGGAAGCCCCTGTTATCATCGTTTATAAAGCTCTCTGTGAGCCTGCCCTTTCCATAGGTCATGCCCGCATAGACCTTCTGCGCATTGTCCATAAGCGGAGCCGATTTGTCATCGGCAGCTGCTGTTTCAAAGCTGTTTCTGAGCTTTTTCATAATGACGTCGGCCTCATCCACCACCGACACATCAAGTGAGTAAAGCACTGTGGAAAAAAAGCCTCTTGCAGTATGAGTACAGTGGATAAAGCTGTCCTGCGAGAGGATACTTAAAGTCAAGTGCCCCCATTAGCTCATCAAGTGCCGCCTGTACATCCGACACTCCCTTTCTCAAAGCTTCCCTGTCCTCTGACACGAGGGCATTTTTTACATCATCTGAAAAGCCAAAATATATATCATACATAACAAGCACGAGTCCGCCATTGTTGCACGCACAAAGCCTTCTGGTGAGCTCCTGCTTCAATTCATTTTTCATTGCTTATTACCTCGACAATAGTGAAAGTACCTGCTGTGGCAGGTCATTTGCCTGAGACAGCACTGAGATTCCGGCCTGATCGAGAATATTCTGTGCTGCGTATTCCGTCATCTCGGTTGCCATGTCGGTATCCATGATATTGGAATATGCACCGGTCATGTTCTCAGAAGTCTCAGAAAGACTGCTCTCAGCAGATTCCAGACGGTTTTGGAAGGCTCCTATCCTTGACCGCACACCTGAGACATACTCTATCGCCTCATCAAGTGTGGACATTGCCTTGTCTGCACCACCCTTTACAGTCACATCTACCGTATCCAGATAAAGTGTCTGCGATGATACCTCCGGTATCCTGATTTTCATCTCCTGGCCCTCGTTTGCACCAATCTGTACAGCCATATTTCCGATATCTGAAATATCTATCTGCAGATTGCTGCTTCCCGCTGTCATATCCATATCACTGCTCAGTAGAAAATCCATTGAAAATCCACTGTTTCCTACCACATATACACGGTTACCGTCGGCTCTTATTGTCTTGTCCGATAGATTTTCTCCGCCTGTAACCACGGCATCCTTACCGTTACTTTTGAGCTGCATATTTCCACTTCCATCGTCAGCATTCTCATAGCCTGCACCTGCCAGAGCCTTAAGCGATGAAGAAAGAGATATATTTACTGTGCTGTCGCTGCCATACTCATTGGATAAAAAGCTGATGCTATCACCATTCACCTGCATAGTAGTACCGGCTGTGGTCGCTGCTTTCTGCAACGCCTGGATATACTCATCCTGAGTCATATCTGCCTTCACAGCCACACTCACACCGTTTATGGAAATCGTTCCCTCTGCGTCTGGCTTTGTAGCAGACGCTAGACTTCCTGTTGCCTGTGTTGCGAGCGAATTAACTGTGAGCTCATATTTATCTGACGCCACATTGTCTGAGAAATTGATTCTGGTAATATAGCTGTTCACCTGAGTCATATTGCCATTTGCATCCTTCTGCCTTACATAGACGCGTGTATCACTCGAACCATCGAGCAGTGACTTTGTATTGTACTCCGTATCGCCCGATATACGGTCCACTTCCTTGGTGAGCTCATCTATCTCTGACTGCAAAGCCTTTTTATCATTCTCAGAATATGTATCTGAAGCGCCCTGTACCGCAAGCTCCCTGATTCTCTGGAGCATGCTGCTCACCTCACTGAGTGCTCCGTCTGCTATTTTCATGACATTCTGCGCATCTGACGAATTTGATTTTGCCTGGTCAAGCGCTTCTATCTGCGCCTTCATCTTGTTGGAGATAGCCATTCCTGCCGGATTGTCCTCAGCTGAATTTATCTTGTAGCCGCTTGAAAGCCTTTTCATAGACTTTGATAATCTGTTTTCTGTACCCAGGAGCTGCTTATTTGCCCTGACAGCACTCATATTCCTGTTTATTTTCATGTGTTTTCCTTTCCTGATAATTTCTCAGGCATCCTTGCTGTAGTATTAACATTCCGTTGTCTAATAAGTATATCGAACTACTCAAAAAAAATCTTTATAGTATAATTTGCAATTAAATGCAAATCGTATTATAATAGGCACATTAAAAGACTAATAGGAGGAAACAATAATGGCTAGAGTTACTAAGGACACTATGATTGGTGATCTTCTTCAGATTGACCAGAACGTGGCACCATTACTTTTAAATATCGGCATGCACTGTCTCGGATGCCCATCATCACAGATGGAGACAATCGAAGAGGCTGCTATGGTTCACGGACTTGACCCGGATGATCTTGTCGTTGAAATCAACACATTCATCGATCACGACCTCGGTTAATTTACGAAAAGACGGCTTGCTTATGCAGGCCGTCTTTTATTTGCAATCAATATTCTGTTAAAGTACTGCCAGCGTCTGGATGGCAGCCTCTTCAATAATCACATTACCATGCTCCTTGAAAAATGCTTCATTGGCAGGCACATAGTTCTTCTGATATGCGTACTCTGAAATGATATTGCACACCTTGTTGAATTCCTTCGGAGTATGCTCACTCTTGTGAGCCACAAGATAGTACTTATTGCTTGAAGCATCCCTGTATAAGTCATTTCTGCCGCTGTAAAAGCCGTCAAGCACATGCGAAATCCTGCGCACATCATCAAATTTATCAAAAACAAACAGCTTGACTACGTCAGCCTCAGCCTGTTCCTCTGTAATATCATCAGTGCCCTGCTCACTGTCAGCTGTCTTCTCATTTTCCTTCTTGATACGCTCAAACAGCTCCAAAATATCAGCAGCTCCCTTTATCACCGGAGGCTGTCCTGCATTTCCTAAGTCCGTAAAGTCGTCATCTGCCTCTGAAAACTTTGAAAATCTGGTGTCAAGCTCATCCGGATATTCAACCTTTGTGATGATAAGCACTATAGACTCTGATGGCAGTGGAATTGCCTCCACCATGAGTGGAATATCATTTGTTTCAAAGCCAAACTCGTAATTGGCCTGCTCTACCATATCTTTAAAAAGGCTTTTCGCCTTCGCTGATCCATATGCCAGTTCGCTTATTTTTATATGTCTGTCCTCAAGATCCTCTCTGGTAAGAGTACAGCGGATCTGATTATCATTTACCTTCTCAATTTTCATATTTTTCACATCCTTTTCCGAAAATATCCGTGTAAATCGTAAAACTATTATAATAAACACCGGTCATATTGTAAAGCGCGAGGCCTATTAAAAAAAAATAAAAAAAAGTGTTGCAATTATTTTACAGGTATGTTATAAGTTATCCATGAGATGTGCGCTCGACCCAAAAGGAGCGTATGAAAAATACAAATCATTCTTTGTTTGACAAATATGAGATGATTAAAGATCTCGGAACCGGCAGCTCCGGTAGCCTTACGCTTGTCAGACACATATCTATGGATCAGGAGAGAGCTCTAAAGAAAGTTCCTAAAGCTTCTGCTTTCGCCGAATCCGCATTATCAGAAGCAAGACTACTCAAGTCTCTTGAGCATCCGTCTATACCACGTATATTTGACTTCGAAGAGGACGATGCTTTTTACTATATCGTCGAGGAATATATCGACGGCGAGACATTAGATTCATTTTTGCTTCATCAACAGTTAATTTCCCCAGGTTTATTTTTTTTTTAATATTTGTGAACAATTATGCAATGTTTTTATCTATCTGCATACACAGATATCTACTCCCATTATTTACAGGGACCTTAAACCGGAGCATATTATAGTATGCCACAATAAGCTTAAGCTTATCGATTTTGGCGTATCGGCATATGTTATCCAGGATGGAAATAACTTCAATCACTATGGGAATATAGAATTCTCTGCCCCCGAATGCTTTACCGAGGATACAATTACACCGGCGGCAGACATTTACAGCTTAGGTCAGCTTCTGCAGTATATACTGACCTTTACCCCAGACAGCTTTTCCCATAAGTTTCAGCATATTATCCAAAAAGCAACAACATCTGATGCATCACTGCGTTACGTGACTGTCGCAGAGCTATATCAGGAAATACAGGAAATTCAAAAATTAACCGGTCAGCCACATCTCATACACAAAATAGCAGTTTTAGGCAGTCACAGAGGCTGCGGCTCCACCCACGTGGCCGTTTCACTCACCTGCGAACTCAATATCCTTGGATATCATGGTATCTACATAGACTCAGCAAAAAGCGTACTTTGCCATGGTAATCACGACGGACTGCAGATTTTTAAGCAGAAAAACGGATATTATTATTACAAAAGCTTTCAGGGCATACCCGACTACAGTGACGGTATACAGTTTAATATTCCAAAAGATGCTATACAGATATACGACCTTGGCACTGATGTGTGCAACGAGAAAATATATGACATGGATCTCGTATTATATGTATGTAACGGCAGCTTTTGGCATCTGAATGATATCTACAGGAATCATTCTATTCTCAAAAAAAATGACAGCTTCCCCGAGTGTTATATGTAATATGTGCAGCAGGCAGGATGCCTCCGCGATTGCCGCACTGCTTAATTGCAGTGTTTATCACTTTCCTTATGACAGCGATATGTTTAAGAGCTCAGTTCAAAAGGAAACGCTGATTCAAAAGCTGTTAAGGGAGGAGCATCACTATCAGACACTTTAAAAGGATATTTAAGAAAGTCCATTCTGCACCACAGTTAGTTGGGGTCTGTGGCAGCGTTCACAATGTAGGCACAACACATATAAGCCTTGCTCTTTGTAATTATATGAGCAATAAATGCATGTATAGAACCGCCTATGTTGAGCTGAATGGTACACACGAAATTCTTTCACTGTCAAAGACAGCAGACGAAAAGGTTTTTACTTATAAGAATGTAGATTTCTTTCCTCACGCAGTCATGTCCACACTAACTGAGATTTTAAACATGAGATACGAGCGTGTGATTATTGATTTCGGCATACTTAATCCAAACACCTTAAAGGAATTTATGAGGTGTGACGTAAGAATCGCTGTGTGTACAATAAGCAAATGGAACCGGGGCGCTTTGAACAGAATTATCGAGCTATTCAATTCAAACAAAATAACTGATTCAGAAAGCGTAAAAATATTGTTTAATCTCGTAGAAAAGAAAAAAAGACAATTAACCATAAACATTTTAAGTATCCGGTGGTAGGCTTTCCTTACTTAGAGGACCCGTTCCTCATCAATACCAGCCTGTTTGGCACTCTGGATAAGATATCAGAAAGGAATTAATATCACGATGCAAAATGACATCTTTAACCAGCTGTTTATCAATTTTATGTCCGAAGCCTTCGGAGGGCTTATACTTTTAATGCCACAGAGCGCTTCATGACATAGGACCATTTGTTACTTATCAGTTTTTACTCATAATCAGTATATATAGACGGAGGTATTTTTATAGAAGAATAAACTATATTTATATATTGGAATTTTTACAGATATTTTATCAAATTAAACGAAACTAAAAATCAGCAATTAAATTGGGTGTGGAAAGCTCCGGAAATATCAATTTCTATAAACTATCAATAATTAATGATTAATATCATTTTTTCTCAATTATACAAGAAATCGATGTCAGCATATTTTTGGTCCTTTACCCCGTTTAAATGCAAAGACAACCAAAAGACATATTTTAAAAAAAAAGGTATGTGCGCGGGGGAAGCTTTTGCTCCTTCCGCGCCAAAATGCATAAACAAATTTCTTAATTTATTACAAATTTATTTCATATTATTTGAATATGCTATTTCACAATGGTATAATTAGCTTAAGCAATTTCGACACCAAATAATAGGAAAGGATTTTTACACATGAAAAAGAAATTATTGCCTGCACTTATAGTAACCGGACTTATTATCCTCGTTGTAATAATAATGGGTATAACTGCTCTTATCAATAAATACACCCCTACGAAAAAAAAAGACAGAGGATCTTAAAGAGTATTTCAATATCTCTTCTGATGATGAGGCTGCTCTCATTGTAGATAATGAGCTATCCGATTACAAGGCTAAAATAATAGATAAAAAAATATACGTTGATTACAAATTTGTTCACGACTCATTAAATTCCAGATTTTACTGGGATGCAAATGAGAATGTGCTTCTTTACACAACCGCATCTGATATCATCTCAGCGGCGGCTGACAGCAATAGCTACAGTGTCACCAAGCAGACCAATGACTTTGGCTATCCGATCGTGAAAGCCACCTCTGACTCTGCGCTTATCGCTTTAGACTATGTAAAACAGTACTCCAATATCACCTTTAAGTCATATGATGACCCGGCACGCATCGTCATCACAAGCAAATGGGATGAAATAGACAGTGCCACTGTCAGCAAGTCTACCCAGATCCGCGTGAAGGGCGGCATAAAGAGCCCTATTCTAAAAAGAGGTGAAAAAGGATGACAAGATTACTATTCTTGATTCCGGTGACAAATGGGATAAGGTTGCCACTGAGGATGGTGTTATTGGATATATAAAGCGCAAGGCTCTGTCCGAGAGCAAAAAAACTAAGCTTACGAATCCTGACTATGAGGAAGAGACCTTTACGCATATCAAGAAGGATAAGGATATCTGTCTTGCCTGGAATCAGGTAACAAGCCAGTCAGCAAACAGTAAAGTGCCCCAGGTAATTTCATCAACCAAGGGCATAAATGTAATGTCACCAACTTGGTTTTATTTAAATGACAACAATGGTAATCTGGCAGATATAGCAAGCAAGGATTATGTCAGCTACTGCCATTCCCAGGGCATCGAAGTATGGGGACTGTTCAGCAACTTTGAAAATACTGATGTAGATGCAGCATATGTGCTCACACATACATCCACGAGAACTACCCTGATCAATCAGATTATGTCGGCTGCATTTAACTATGAGCTTGATGGTGTAAATATTGACTTTGAAAATATCACAGAAGCAGCATATGGAGACTCTTACATCGAGTTTATCAGAGAGCTCGCCATAAAGTGTCACAATAACGGTATATCACTTTCAGTTGATGTCACAGTACCTGCCAGCTTCAACAAGTTCTTCAATCGCTCTGATATGGCAAACTTTGCCGATTATATTGTGATTATGGGATACGATGAACACTATAAGGGCTCTGATGCCGGCTCAGTTTCTTCCATTCCGTGGGTAACTGAGGGTGTTGAATCCACTCTGAAGGAGGTTCCCGCTGACCAGATTATTCTCGGCATGCCTTTTTATACCAGAATATGGGAGCTCACTCCAAAGGAGGACGATGATGCCGTAACCGATACCGAGGATCAGTCAAAGTACACTGTTGCCTCACAGGTATATAGTATGGACGCAGCTGCAGCACAGCTTGCCACAAACAATGCCACTGCTGCTCTTGATGAGGAATCCGGTCAGAACTACGCTGAGTGGTCTGTATCCAACAAGCTGTACAAGGTATGGCTCGAGGACAATACATCTTTAGAGAACAGGCTCAAGCTCGTCGACGACAATAAGCTCGCCGGTGCAGCATTCTGGAAGCTTGGCTTTGAGAATTCATCTGTCTGGGATACTGTTATCAAATATCTGAACTGATTGCTTAAGGCTTACTGAAAGAGGCCGTACCTTTACAGCTACAGTCTAACTCAGTACCTTTTATAGGTTATAAATGATATCAGCCAATCATATAATATACAAACACACCCGATGCCTTCTATGTGCATCGGGTTTTTTATAGGTATCTTATATGAAAAAATATATGTACATTATTAAGAAAAACAAATACTGTCTTATTTTAGCTCTCTTTATTCTGTCCTTCTACCTCGGAAGAGGTGTCTGTGCTCTTGCAAAAAATACCGGCAAAAACACTAATTCCACCGTTATTGTAATTGACCCGGGGCATGGAGGTTGTAGATAACGCAAGTGATGAAAACAACGAAAATATAAGAAAAAGAAGAAATTTAAGAGAGAACAGACAAGCAATGTGAAAGCACGCGTTGCCGTATAATTTCTTAATAATCAGACAAAGGCGACTCAGGTATCGCAGTATGAGCTTGTTCTACATAGGGGTAGCAGCTGGAGGATTCTAATATAAAAAGAGAGCAAGCATAACGTTTACTCTCTTCTGTATTTAAGTTATTTTACATGTCCGCTAAATGAGTATCCATTTCCTTCAAAAACAATATAAAACTCAGTATCGCTTTTAATATTAGAAAACTCAAAAGAACCAGTTTTACCAGCACTAATTTTTGTAGAGCCATAAGTCTTAGTAAGCCTTTTAGCTGTCACAGTAATTGGATTATCTCCGGTGTTCTCTACATAAACCTTATAACTCGTTTTTCCTGTAAACTTATAATTAGTATACAAGTTTTGATAATGAGAGGAACCAGCAAAATCGTATTGCCCTTTACTCTTGATGTTCCATACCTTACTAGGTCTTGATGTACCTCTTGTTTCAATAGTTTCTTCTGGAGAAACATAAGAAACTCCAACATTTGGTGTAACGGTTACCTCATTACTTCCATCTTTAACTGACTGAGCATGAACAACAGTTGTCGACATCATTGTGAAAATCATAGACACTGCCAATAAAGAAGCGAAAATATTTTTTTTGTGATATCTTACACATGAAATTTCTCTTTTCACCTTGTTTTTTTGATTAATTTATAATATCATATTTTTAAAATAAAATCAAGGAGTATTGTTAATGAATATATTTCAGTTAAAAATAATAGCTATGATTGCTATGTTTTTAGACCATATAGCTTATTTCTTTCCTGATTTGCCAATGTCTTTGCCGTTACATTGGATAGGACGAATCGCTGCACCTATTTTTATTTTTTGGTGTTGTTAATGGCGTAAAGTATACTAGTTCTAAGCGGATGTATATATTGAGGCTATATTTAGCAAGTATTGTGATGGCTGTTATTCAAATGAGTACACAAATTGAATTAAATTTCTTTAGAACATTATTTATCGTTGCATGCATATGTGAAATCTTAGAAATAAGAAAAAACCAAAAGGCTGTTTCCTGGATAAAAGTACTAAGTTTATATATTGCTTATCAAGTTATTGTATGTATAGTATGTGGTTATCTGAGTTCAATTAGTAATATGTATACGGAAACAATATGCTTCTATTTGATACCAGCTCTTTTGGGAAGTGTTTTACAACGGAAGGGGGACTTATTTTTGTTGTTTTAGGAATTATAATGTATTTAGCTTATGACAACAAGAAAAGACTTATTCTGTCGTATATGATATTTGTTGTTGTGTATATGTTTTTTATGTCCACTAATATTGTTCCCATTATTTTATGGAAAATCAAGGAATTAATTCCGATAATAGGAACAGGGCTTTCCCATGGTATGGAATATCTATTGTCTATAATAGGTGGAATTTCTCCTATGGATGTAGGAGGGAATATATTTACAATTCAGTATCAGTGGATTATGGTTCTTGCTCTTCCGCTAATACTATCATACAATCATCAACGAGGAAAAAAGTGTAAATATCTCTTTTATATTTTCTATCCCATACATATAATATTGCTTTGGCTGTTATCGAATTTTGTTTTTGTTTAAAACAGTGGAACAAGGAACATATTTATTACATTGAAACATCCAAACCAAAAATGGAGTGATGAATGTGCCTTTAAGCTTTAAGTACAATTCGATATATTCAAATCTGATTTAACAGCATACTATCTACAATTAAATACACTATCCCAGTAGCTCGCACAAAATTCATGTTTTGTGCGGGCTTTTTTGTATCCGAAAATTTTTTCAAATCTTTTCAAATTCCTGCAACAAATCACACCTTTCCGTACCGATATGGTGCAGTTCTGCCCACAAGAATGGGAATAGTTGAGATACTAACAAAGCTTTCCAATACCATCTGTTTGCTTCTGTAACATTGTGAAAAATACGCATATTGGATAAGCCTATGTGCGTATGTTGAGAATAGATAGTTGATTAAGGGAGCTGATACATTGACTAAAAAAAAACCTGCACAATATATTGTAGAACGAGAATTTTTATGTAAATTTTCTGTAGAAGAATTACTTATCCGTATCGTGAAATCTCATATTAAAAACGCATATCAAGAGGGGAAAACCTTTGAAAATCATGGAAAGAAGCCGTACTTTATTGTATGATATTATTATAGGTACGGCAGTTGAATAGGTGGAAAAATGATTTATCAAAAAGGTTCAAGCTTATTTAACGTAGCTATTTATATCAGATTATCACGAGAGGACGGAGATAAGGAAGAAAGCGATAGTGTAGGAAATCAGAGAAAACTTTTAACAGAATATGTGAATAAGCATGATGACTTTATCTTATATGATGTTTATATTGATGACGGTTTTACGGAACGAATTTCGATAGACCAGACTTTCATAGAATGATTGCTGACATTGAAGATAACAAGGTAAATTGTGTTGTTGTAAAAGACCTTTCCCCGTTTTGGACGAGATTACATTGATACGGGGCGATATTTGGAAAGAATATTTCCAGAGCTTAATGTTCGTTTTATTTCTGTAACAGATAATATTGATAGTATGAAGCAGGCATACGATATGTTACTTCCTATTAAAAATATATTTAACGAACAGTATGCCAGAGATATTTCTAATAAAGTTCAAGCGACTGTAAAATCAAAGCAGAAAGCAGGAGAATTTATCGGAGCATTTACAAGCTATGGCTATAAGAAATCTCCTGCAAATAAGAATAAACTTGTGATTGATGAATATGCGTCCGAAGTTGTAAAACGAGTATTTACTATGTATGCACAAGGAATAGGAAAACAAAGCATTGCAAAAATACTAAATGCAGAGGGTATCCTTTGTCCGTCGGAATATAAAAAGCTCAACGGTGAAAATTATAAAAATTGCAACCGTTTGGAGAAAACTTCCTATTGGACGTATTCAACAGTAAATATCATGTTGAAAAATGAAATGTATATCGGCAACATGATACAAGGGAAGAAACATCAGCGTATGAGAAGCAAACAGCGACCAGTTGAGAAAGAAAACTGGATAAGAGTTGAAAATACGCATGAACCGATTATAGACCGTCAACTGTGGGATAAGGTACAAAAACTGCTGACAAAGAAGCATAGGGATATTGACTTGGAAACAAATAAAAATATCTTTGCAGGCTTTATAAAGTGTGGCGATTGTGGTCGGGCAATGATGAAAAATTTCTGGCGACGTGCAGACGGAAGCAGGTCTTATTCATTCTATTGTGGAACTTACAAAAGAAGAGGAAAGGACTATTGCACTCCGCATACTCTCCCATTTCAAGTATTGAATGATATTGTGCTGGGCGATTTAAAGCAGATTATCCGCAATGTAGAGAATTTGCAGGAGCTTGTAAAATCACAATCTTGCACAGCAACAAAAATCAGAAAATCAACTGACATAGAACTGACAAAGTTAAAAACAGAACTTGAAAGAGTAAAGAAACTGAAAAAGTCAATTTATGAAGATTACAAAGACGAACTGATTTCTAAAGAAGAATTTCTTTCTTATCGAGAGGACTATCAACAAAAAGAAACGCTTTACTCCAAACAGATTGAAACGCTGGAAGAAAAGAAAAAAGAAAAAGTGTAACAGAAGATGTTTTTGAAACACCGTGGTTAAGGCGGTTGTTGGAACTGAAAGCATTGAAGAATTAGACAGAGATATTATTGTGGAAATGATAGACCAGATAACAGTTTATGAAAACCGCAAACTTAAAATCTCATACAACTTCGGAAATGAACTGGAACATTTATTTTCAAGCGTTTACTGTGAGGACTTGGAGAAAAAGGCTATCTAATCTCAATACATTTCTAACTCCCCATATATACTGGGGAATACATATCACAATTTGCGTAAACTACAACCAGCACATGGTGGAAGTGATCCCGGTAAGATTTCCACCTCCGGCGTCATGGAAAAGGATGTCAACCTCAGTATTGCAATGGCTCTTAAACAGCTGTTTGAAAACAGAGGCTTTACTGTTGTCATGACCAGAACCACCGACTGCGACCTCGCCCCGGATAATTCCAAGCATCCAAAGACAGATGATCTCACAAAGAGAACTGCCCTGATGTCTAAAAAGCAATGTGGCAGTCAGCATCAGTATCCATCAAAACAGCTTTGAGGACAGTTCAAGCTGCGGTCCACAGGTATTCTATTATGAAGCCTCTGATGCAGGAAAAGAGCTCGCATCCTCTGTTCTTGGAGCTTTAAACACTTCTCTTTGTGTCGCAAAGCCACGAAGCATTAAGCCCAATAAAGAATACTTTATACTTAAAAAATCCACATCCCCGACCGTAATCGTAGAATGTGGATTCTTGAGTAATCCTGCTGAGACACTTCTTCTTACTGACAAAAACTATCAGGATGACCTGGCACATGCAATATATATCGGTGTTACAGACTATCTTGCGCAATCACCCTCTGGACATTTACAATAAACTGCTCTGCGATGTGATATAGTCTGGTTGTCTGGACACTTTCACTGCCATCAAGCTGCTTTTTAGTCTCATTATCTGACTCAGTATTTGATTTCATATCTGACATCTTAGACTCTTTTGCAGATATATCATGCTCCAGTGCCACATCTATGCGCACACGCTGTTCACCATCACTTATTCCTGCCTCAAACATAGTGATATTGTCTTCAAACAGCTTTTTAGTCTGCTCATCGTCTGTGACTATCATAGCAGATACTGAGTTTTCCTTTGCCTCAAAATATGCAGCTACCCTGCCGCATTTTTTATCCTCAAGGAATATGTCAACCAGTCCCTTTTTATCTTCACCTCTTACTATGCGAAGCTTCATACCTGTGACCCCGTCTGCAGTCTCTATTGGTACAATATAATTTTCCTGTCTCGACATATTTGAAGCGATCCTTAGCTGACTGCATAATAGCTTCATCTGTCTGAGGTCTATTGAACCTGTGTGCCTATCCTCTATAATCATCGAATCCATAACATGCTCTGCTGTATCAGCCAGCGTTTCCTGCGCCTGCGCAAGCTCCTTTGGATTTTTGACCGACTCAGAAAACCGTCTGAGAGTCTCATCCAAAAGAGCCCTTGCCGTAGCACTGTCTCCACGCTCCCAGAGATTTCTTACTGTCTCTGACGGATTTTTCATTAGCCGTGACGCAGCCATGAGGTTTACCGCGGTTGTTTTTACATCATATTTCTCTAGAAAAGCATATACGTTCTCAGGCACCGAAACTGCCTGATTGAACTGTCTTAGCTGTTCTGTGGCATATTGCTCTGACAGTGCGTTATCCTCGCCTGCCTCATATACAGCCTGCCTTAACTGCTCCGGAGTCATATCAAGCCAGCTGTCATACTGCACAAACTCCATTTTCTCAGGTGAAAGTGTATCAAGCACATCCCTTAGGCAGTTTGTATGATATGCGCTTTCTATCTGTGAGTCAATTTTAATGCCCCTGCTTACACTGTCCACTCCGGCAAAGGTATCGTCCACCTTATAGTCCATGGCACTCTTTCCTCGTACCCGGACCGCTGTAAGCAGATTTTTCATTGTAATATCTGCTCCCTGATTAACAAGTGAGCCTATCACAGCACCATCTGACTGCTCCACCTGTGAAATAAGCCTGTATATGCCTATATATGAGTCTCTTTCCTCCTCTGAGATTTCATTTTTCTTTTCAAGCTTCCAGAGAAACTCGCTGAATTTCTCATCCTTTTCGTCAGGATTTTCTGATTTTATCCGTCTGGCAGTGTCACTTATGTCACTCATGCTCATATCAAGCGGTGATATGCCTCTTTTTATCATCTCAATCGTCACCGCCGGTGTCATATCGCTGAATGCTCTCTGCACCTGCTCATCTACAGACTTTATTTGCTTTATATTGTCCTCTGTGATCTCGGTACTGTTGTACGCAAGTATCCGCACAGCCCTGCGATTGCTTTCAGATGTATCTATCTGAAGCTCTTTAAGTATATCATCCACATTCTGAAATGCTTTTGATATACTGTCTCCCATATCTGCCCGCGGTGATGTCATAAGAGTCTCATATCCTGAGGCTGCTGCTTCTAATGACTGCTTCATTGCTTTGCCTGCTGTATACAGCTCATACACAGTGTCATCAGCGGATTCCAGGGTCAGTACATAAGCCGGCTGCTGCTTCAGCTGAGAAAATATCACATACATTATTGTACATACGTACCCTATCATCAGATGCCTCTACACTGCTCTCACCAAACAGCGCTCCGTAGTATTTATTTTCCTGCTGCTTAAGCAGCTCCACTACACGTTCAATAGGCTCTGTGTCTATTGAAACTCCTTTTTTATGAGTGAAAGGTTGGCTTCTGCTGTCATGGAAAGTCTCGCTTCCTCAAGCTTTCTTTGAGCTGTCACAAGCCTTGCTTCCCGGCTGTCTGTAATCTGATTATCCGCAGCTTTATTTGCTGAGGCTTGCGATGCTGCACTATCCTTGCCCCTTGCAGCTATAAGCTTTGACAGATTCTCTATCGTGACAGGTATGTTATCTGACTCTAATGTGACAATGTCATCTGCGGTCGCCTCACCTAATACATCACAGGCTTTCTTTGCCATGTCAAATGTCAGACCATCTTGTGACATAGTGGCATCTGTAGCCTTTTTTCCCATTGCCAGTGCTTCTGTCACTGCCCTTGCATAAAAATCACTGCTCACATTTTCTCCTGCTGCGGTAATGCCGTCTATCTGATTCGCAAGCAGCACATTATCAGGTGTAACGGCTATATCTTCATCTATCAGCCATCTGCACTGATTCAGATTCTCATCACTACTGTCTATATGAGCTTCCTCTAATATCTGTTTAAGCTGTGGCTTAAGCTCCTCAAACAGCTCATCTGATATCTCCGTCATTTTGGTTTTCTGCCTGTAATCTTGTACCTGACTGCTGCTGTACGTAGCCTTGTATACATTGGAAACCGTCGGATTCATGTTATTTCTGACCAGATATGCCTTTGTCTCATTGGATATATTTGTAAGGCTCTTTGCCCGGTCTATGGCATCTGTACCTGCCTTTATATTGTCATCTGTAGCAGGAATATCATATGCTTTCATCTGATTGACAAGCATGGCCGCTTCAGTCTGGCTTCCCGTGATGTCTGTGAGCTGCTCCATGCTCATATCATCTCCATATATGGATATATCTACACCTGCCTTTGCCAGCACTGCTTTTATCTTATCGGTCTCAGTGACAATGACATCGTAGCCGTCATCCTTTGCAGCTTTGTAATCATCACTCGTGGTGGTGCTTGCAGTGACAATCATATCATTTCGCCTGTTTTCTGAGGTCTGATTCATGTCATTTAGCAGATTTTCTGCCATATCTGTGTCATCGCTGTTCCCGGCTTCATTTTTAGCCTGTGGTCTTGCATATATCGTATCCGACATATCAACAGAGTTTGACGAACCGACAACAGCCGCCTTTTTTGACATATTGTCACTACTGTCTGTCTTTATGTAGTCTGACACACGCATACCCGTTGTCATGTCATTTATGGTTTTTGTGTCCGTATTTTTCGTATCTGTGCTTTTATTAATCAAATTCTCTATCTGCATATTTCCTGCTCCGTGCCCTGCATATATACCATCTCTGCAGCCTTTATTTATGGATATTCTTACTTCGTACTTTTGTGGTCCTGAATAGTTATCTTTTTACTATATATCGACATATAATACACAAAAATAAAGACCGCGCCTTAAATTGGCGCGGTCCTTTACCCTGCTGTTTACCGGTATATTAGTATTTAAATACAGCAACTCCGTAAGGCGCAAGTGGATAAGCAAATGAAAATGGTCTGCCGTCACACTCTGATTTGACTGCCTTATAGTCCAGCTTCTTATATGACTGTTTTGCTGCCTTGCCTCTGCCCTTTGCAGCCTTCTTTACAGGCTCTTGTACCGTTTTGCCTGTAAACTTAGGATCCTCACTATCTAAAACAAGCTGATATGTCTTGTGCTTTGGCACTCCGACTCTGTAATCAGGTCTCTCTACCGGTGTGAAATTGATGACAAAGAGCATATTATTCTTGCCATCCTTGCTCTTTCTGATAAAGCTGAAGATGCTTCTGTCTGCATCGTTTGCATTTATCCATTCAAAGCCTTCCCAGCTTGAATCCAGCTCATACAGACAGCGGTTTCCTATAGAGGTGAAGCAGCTCCTTTACCCAGTTCTGGATCTTTTTTATGCTCCGGATTCTCAAGCAGATACCAGTCGAGTTCTCTTTCCTCACTCCACTCCTGCTTCTGTGCAAACTCCTGTCCCATGAAAAGAAGCTTCTTTCCACAGTGCCCCATCATAAATGCATATCCTGCCATGAGGTTCTTGAATTTATCCCCTTCTAAGCCCGGCATTTTGTTGAGCATAGAACACTTCAGATGTACCACCTCATCATGTGACAGTACCAGAATATATTTCTCACTCTCATTATAGCTCATCGCAAATGTCATCTTGTTATGGTTGTATTTGCGGAAGTATGGATCGAGCTTCATGTAATCGAGGAAGTCATGCATCCATCCCATGTTCCATTTGTAGCTGAAGTTCAGTCCGTCTTCCTCTACCTTGCCTGTTACCTTTGGCCATGCGGTAGACTCTTCGGCTATCATTACAGTTCCGTGATTTCTTCCAAGTATGAGTGTATTGATATGCTTGAAAAACTCTACTGCCTCGAGGTTCTTATTTCCTCCAAACTTGTTTGGCACCCACTGTCCGTCGTTCTTTCCATAGTCAAGATAAAGCATTGACGCAACTGCATCCACACGGAGTCCGTCTACGTGGTAATTTTCTATCCACATCAATGCACTTCCGATAAGGAAGTTCTTTACTTCATTCTTACCGTAGTCAAATATCTTTGTGCCCCAGTCGGGATGCTCTCCCTTTCTTGGGTCTGCATACTCATATGTGGCTGTTCCGTCGAAATTGGCAAGTCCATGCGCATCCTTTGGGAAATGTGCAGGTACCCAGTCGAGGATTACTCCGATATTATTTTTATGGCACTGATCAACAAAGTATGCAAAATCCTCAGGCTCTCCATACCTCGATGTAGGTGCATAGTAGCCTGTCACCTGATATCCCCATGAGCCATCAAACGGATACTCTGAAATACCCATAAGCTCAATATGTGTATATCCCATAGTTTTTACATATGATATGAGTGATTTTGCAAGCTCCCTGTATGTATAAAAACCCTCATCATCCCTGCCCGGATGTCTCATCCATGAGCCCGGATGGCACTCATATATAGCCATAGGTGAAGAATATACATCAGCATCTGACTTTGCTGCTCTCTTATCCATCCACTCTTTGTCAGTCCATGTGAAGTGCTCGATATCTGTGATGATTGACGCTGTTCCCGGACGAAGCTCTGCGTAGTTTGCGTATGGATCCGCCTTGTACAGCTTATCACCCTGTTCAGTGACTATAATAAACTTATACATCTGACCCTTTTTGCGCTCCCGGTACAAAAAGCTCATACACTCCCATGGTTTCCGGCTCTACACGCTTCATCTCATGACTGGTCTCATTCCAGTCGTTAAACTCACCAAACACGTATACTTCCCTCGCATGTGGCGCCCAGACGTCAAAGCACACTCCTTTTTTTCCTTTGCGCTCAGCTAAGTGAGCACCCATCTTCTTGTAGATATCATAGTGTGTTGCCTGACCAAACAGGTAACAATCCATTGCTGTAAAATTACACATATATATACCCCCCCATAAGTATTTATTTTTCCCTGAAATGATCCTCTTTGAGTACAATTCGGTCATCATCTGTATATCGCCTGGCTGTCAGAATACTTATAGCCTTCTTAAGTCCGCTGTGAGCCTCCCTGTCTATGGCCTCGTCAATTATATCCTTGACCTCTGTCAGAGTGGTAGCCTGGTCTATCCTCTCAATATTGCTGATTCTGTTATGCAATGCCAGAATAGCCATCTCATCTATCTTGTACCCAAGCTCTGCAGAGTACGATTTGGCAAACAATACGAGTTCATCATTTGTAAAAATAGGAACCGATATCTTTTCCGTGAACTTGGATGCAAAGCCCTCATCCATTGAGAGAGCCTTCTTTATACCCTTTGATGTATCCTCAAGTATATAGAGTGTTCCTGTAATATCATGCTCCATCAAAAATGATAGCTGGGCAGCTATGCTGCGGTCGATATCACCGGCTCTTTCTATGATGAGACAGCCTCCTGTTATCTTTCTGACTACCTGCTGCACATCCTTTTTTATTGAGTGCGGCAGCATCAATCTTGCCCATCTTTCCTGTAAGCTGTTCACCATCTTTTTTGTAATACCTTTATAAAGCTTGTAGCAAGCATTGTCTTTCCGCAACCCTGCTCTCCCTGTATAATGAGGTTGCCTGTGGATGCGTTTTCTTTCCTGTTGAAATGATCAAGCACTGCATTATATGCCTTGCAGATCTGATCCTCCATACCCTTTACCGGTATGAAATATGAAAATATAGCTTTCTGTTCGCTTGTAAGCTCTTTTATATGTTTTGTTTCTTTCAATTTCGAGTCATCTTCTTCGCTGTCTAAATCCTCCGGCAATGAAATATCCGGCATTTTTCTTGTCTTAGCCATATCCAGCTTCTTCTCCAGTCCCGGATTTTTTGCTGTCATCTTGGCTATTTCCTGCTCGATAAATGATGTCACATGATCAAAATCTCTCTTCTCAGAAACGTTTTCTTTCTCCTGTGAAGCCTCATCATCTGATGTATCATCATCGACATTTAACATATCATCTGTTATTTCAGGCATCATGGTAGTCGGCTGCATGAGTATCTCGTCTTTCTCAGACTCCTCTGCCATAATTATATCCTCCGGCTCTCCAACCGGTTCCTTGGCTTCATCTGCAGCATCTTCAGGTGCTTCCTGTGACTCCTGCACTTCGTCTATAGCCTCTTCCGGTGCTTCCTGTGACTCCTGCACTTCGTCTATAGCCTCTTCCGGTGCTTCCTGCGGCTCCTGTACTTCATCCACAGTCTCCTCTGCATAAAGCTCCTGCATATCCGGTTTCTGCTCTTCTTCAGGCTCCTTCACGGCAGCTTTCTGCTCTATAATATCAACCGGGACCTTCAAATACTCCTCCTCAAGAAGTTCCTTCGGAGTGACACCTGCATCCAGCTTTGGAATGACATCATTTAGTCTCTCCATGATGTCTCCTGCCTCCTGAAGTGCTCTTGCCTTAGCTGACTCAAGCTTCTGCTGCTCAGCCTCTTTAAGTGCAATTTCAGCCGCATGTCTGGTCTTTTCCCATTCTTCAAGCACATCCTGTATAGACATCTGTCCTGTAATCTGATGCTCAAGCTGAGTCTTTTCACTCATGACCATAGACATCTGTCCGTCAGCGTCTTCACCCAAAAGCTCCTTAAAATTCAACTTAAGTGAACCATCTATCTCTTCATCTGTAGCGATATGCTCTGTCTCTTCCGGCTGCTGTACATACTCTTCCTGCTCCTTTTCGAGAGCTTGAGATAAGGAATATCCTCAACTATCTTTTTTGATGGTATCCATCGTATCAGCAACTTCATTCTTGCCCTTGGCCTCCATGATCTGCTGCATACCCTTGGCAATCTCCTGCTGTAAATTTACAGTATTGAACTTCTCCTGATTTACAGTAATCTGCGGAATAGTTACGTCATCATGCACTATCTCTCCGCCCTTTACCATCTCCATGGCACCTATCTCAGTGACCTCAGCCTCATCCTTTATCTTAGCCGGCTTTTCCTTCTCTGCCTTGAATCGTCTGTACTTTTCCTCCTGAGCCTTGGTAAGTGGCTGATAAAGCATCTTAAGCTCCAGCGCACGCTCCACATATGGTCCGTCTCCGAACCACAGAATGAGCTCATCGCAGGCATCTATACACTTATCGGCTTTTCCGGCCTTGTGGTATAGATATGCAAGCTCATATGCCCACTCCTCAGTATATTCTTCATCCTTGTACTCTTCAAGAATAGTGATAAGCTCATCAAATGAGGCTCCCTGCCCTTTTTTTGATGGCATATCTTAATACATACTTCATATCATCATGAGGCGCTATCTCAACAAACTCATCATAATACTCTGTAGCAGCATCATAATCACCCATCTTGATGGCGACCTCAGCCAGTCTGTATATAATCATCCTGCCGATTGGTGAACGGTCATAGGCCATTAAAAGTATGTCCCTTGCATCCTGGTATCTTTCGGCCTTCTCGTAGATTTCGCCGATTTTAACGAGTGTATTTACATTTTTAATTTTGTTCCAATTTATGCTATCCGCAATCTCTGCTGCGCTCATATAGCCCTCCTCGGCGCTTAGGGCTTTTATCTGATCCAGCTTGAGATTGTATTCGTATTTATCCACTTATTTCACCTACTCGTATTTAAGCTTATTATTTTTGTTGTATCTACGCCTGTTGTCTTTGTATAATCCCTTGTGTCCTCAGGAAGCTTCTTTTTCCTGAGAGCATAATTAACAACTCTTTTCACAATATAGTATATCACAGCAAAGGTCGGAACACCAAGTAACATTCCAAGAAAACCAAACATTCCTCCGCCGATTAGTATGGCAAACATAACCCAGAAGGTCGAAAGACCGGTAGATGAGCCAAGTATCTTAGGCCCTATTATATTACCATCCACCTGCTGCAGCACGACAATAATATCAGAAGATAAAGCGCATGCCACGGACTCTGAATTACTACTATGAGTAACGATGGAATTGCACCGATAAACGGTCCGAATACCGGAATCACATTTGTGACGCCGATAATCACTGCAACGAGCACCGACGATGGAATCCTTAAAATCAGACATCCGAAATATGCAATCACACCTATAATCAGTGAATCTATAATCTTACCGCTTATGAAGCCTCCAAAAATCTCATTTGTCTTTCTGATCGTCTCAATGATGATATTGCCTGTCTTTGGCTTGCAGACAGCATATATTATCTTTTTGCTCTGTCCTGCAAGAGTCTCCTGAATACTCATCACATAGACCATCACGATTATTCCGATAATAAAATTAAATAAGCCTCTGACTACCGAAATCACACCGGTTGTAATCTGTGCAACATACTTCTGTGCCTCAGGAATTAGCTTTTCTGTGGCATAATTCTCAATGTAGTCGGTTGCATTCTGTAAACCTGTGCTCGCGAGCTCAGCAATTTTGCTGTCCCCGAAATTGCCGTTCTTTATCATGTTAATGAATGCCGCAACATCATTTGGCAGTGTCTTCATAAGTCCCGATATACTTGCTATGACAGAAGGCACAATAGCCGCAATGAGGAGCGAAATAATTGCTACAAGAATAATAACCGAGCCTGTGATTGCAAGAGCTCTTGAAACCTTTCGCAGCTTGCTTTCGCTTTTCATCTTTTTTTTGGAAAGAAGCTTTTTAAAGCATCTTTCCAGCCACAGCATGACAGGATTCATCAGGTATGCAAGCACAAGTCCCATTATAATAGGCATTGCTGCCGCAAGCAGCTTGCTCCATATGCCTGCAAAGCCCTCAAATCTGTACAGTGCAAAGAAAAACAGTATACTGACTGCAAACGTGACAAATACCATGACACCTATTCTGATCAGATGTGGCCATTCCTCACGCCCCGGGTGCGAATTCTGCTTCGCACCCTTATCTGCATTTATCTCAATGTTTTTTTACCAGCTTTTCCGGTTTCTTCCATCGGATTAAACTCTCCTTATTTACGATTATAGTTGATGAGACATCCCTTTAATATTATCTCTCTTTCATCATCTGTGAGCTCACCCATCTTCAGTGTAAATGGCTTTAATTCACCATCCTTGACAACATATGCCTCAAACTCCGTCTTTGCATCCTCGATTTCCTTCTTGATTCCCGGAAGGAAGATATAGTCGAGGTTGTGGAACGGAAGCTCTCCCTCATCGATGATGAATGGAAGCATTCCCCAGTTGATAAGGTTTGAACGGTATCTCTTTGTCGCATATTCATTTGCGATATTTGCCCAGCCTCCGAGTACCTTCTGGCAGCTGGCAGCCTGCTCTCTTGCTGAGCCGTCACCCGGCTTAACAGCAAAAATTGTGCTTCCTGAAGCCCATATTCTCATGGCTTGCCTCAGGGAATTTTTTTCTTTACTACTCCCATGATTTCAGCAACCTCAGGAACAGCCTTTCCTCGCACTCACCACTCTCTATAGCCTTCTGGGCCTTCTGGATTTCCTTTGCTCTGCCTACATACTCAGGATCCTTTCTTGAAAGTGCGAACTCTGCAAGTCCAAGAGGGTTTGAACGATATGAAGATGTCTCTCCTGAAGGAATGAGCTCATCTGTTGTAGTAACAGGATCATGAATCTCTGAAACCACCTTAAGGAGCATATTCTCAGGAAGCGCGCTCATTGCCGGCCAGTCCTTGATGTTTGGTCCGAACTGGATTTCAACTGAAGGATCTGCCACTCCATGGCTGTCAAATACACGGTTCTCATATATAGTCTTGTCAAAGAAATATTTTGGCTTTGTAAAGTTGACATCAATATCCGCTGCTGATGTAAGGAAGCCCTTGTTTGCTGCTGTTGCAGCGATTGAACGTGCATCCATGAGTGCCACTGAGCTGATCTGTCCGTTCTGTACCTTAGAACCCTCTCTGTTAGGGAAGTTTCTTGTTGAATGACGGATAGAGAATGCGTTGTTGGCAGGTGTATCTCCTGCACCAAAGCAAGGTCCGCAGAAAGCAGTCTTTACGATTGCACCTGTCTCAAGAAGCTTTGCTACAGCTCCGTTTTTCACAAGCTCCATGTATATTGGAGTAGATGCCGGGTAAACACTCAGTGTAAACTCGTCTGCTCCGATTGAATGTCCGTTTAATATGTCAGCCGCATCGCAGATGTTCTCAAATCCGCCGCCGGCGCATCCTGCGATGATTCCCTGGTCTACATACATTTTTCCGTCTCTTACCTTACTCTTTAAATCAAGCTTCACCTTGCCGTCAAAGCTTACCTCAGCTCTCTTCTCACAGTCATCGAGAATATCCATGAGGTTTGCATTGAGCTCATCGATAGTATAGGTATTGCTTGGGTGGAATGGCATAGCTATCATTGGGCGGATCTGGCTTAAGTCAATCTCAATAAATCTGTCGTAGTAAGCCACCTCACCCGGATTAAGCTCCTTGTGGTCCTCAGCCCTACCGTGAATCTCAAAGAATTCCTTAACCTGATCATCTGTTCTCCAGATAGAAGAAAGACATGTAGTCTCTGTTGTCATAACATCGACACCTATACGGAAGTCAACGCTCAGATTAGACACACCCGGTCCTACAAATTCCATAACTTTGTTCTTTACGAAGCCGTTTCCGAATACCTCTCCGATAATTGCAAGTGCGACATCCTGTGGTCCAACGCCCTTGATTGGCTCTCCTGTCAGGTAAATGCCTACAACCTCAGGCATATCAATATCATATGTCTGTTCGAGAAGCTGCTTAACAAGCTCAGGTCCACCCTCGCCGACTGCCATAGTACCAAGTGCACCATAGCGTGTATGTGAATCAGAACCAAGTATCATTTTTCCGCCACCGGCAAGCATCTCTCGTGCAAACTGATGGATAACTGCCTGATGAGGTGGTACATAGATTCCGCCGTACTTCTTTGCACATGTGAGACCAAACATATGGTCATCTTCATTGATTGTTCCACCGACCGCACAAAGAGAATTGTGACAGTTTGTCAGTACATACGGGATAGGGAATTTTTCAAGTCCTGAAGCTCGTGCTGTCTGGATGATACCTACAAATGTGATATCATGCGATGTAAGCTTATCAAACTTAATCTGAAGCTTGTCCATATTGCCGGATGTATTGTGCTCCTTTAAAATACCGTAAGCAATTGTCTCCTGCTTAGCTGTCTGTTTATCGATGTCCATGCCGGTCTTGCTTTTGACAGCTGCCTGAGCCTCTGGTCCATCAATTATTACTTCCTTACCGTTTAAAAGGTAAGCACCATTTTCATATAATTTCACTTATTCTACCTCCGTATGTGTATTTCAAAATTCTTTTATTTACTATTATATAATATTATAGGTAATTGTGGCAATAAATAAATCACCATCTACCTTAATTTCGAATTTTCCTCCCATCAAATGGGTCAGATTCTTTGCAATCGAAAGTCCAAGTCCACTTCCTTCAGTGGTTCTCGACCTCTCTCCCCTCACAAAACGCTCTGTCAGGTCCACATTTCCGTTGCTTACTATGTCAAGCTCGTTCTTAGACACATTCTTTATTGTAAAAACTGCCTTTTTATCTGCCTTTTCAAGCTCTACATACACTCTGGTATTTTCCAGTGCATATTTTGCGGCATTAGTATACAGATTTTCAATAGAGCGGTAAAGCTGACGCCCATCCGCATAGATAAATATCTGTTCTGATGGAATTTTTGTAACTATTGTCAGATTTCTCGACTCGAATCGCTCATTGAATTCACCTCCGGTCTGGTATAAAAGCTCAACCAGATCAAGCTTTTGCATATTGAGCTTCACATTTCCCGAGGTAATCTTTGATGTCTCTACCAAATCCTCTGTAAGCTGCTTTAAGCGCTGTGACTTTTCCTCCAGCACATGTATATAGTATTTGGCATTTTCGTTTTCCAGATTTTCCCTCTTAAGCAGGTCAAGATAGTTGACTATTGATGTCAGAGGTGTCTTTATATCATGTGATACGTTTGTTATTAGGTCTGCCTTTAATTTTTTCATTCTTAAGGCTCTCATTCACCGAGCTCATAAGACCCTGGCGTATATGGTTTACAGCCTCCGCCACCTTTTTCTGCTGCCCATGAAACTCATTGACATTGAGTGTAGTGTCAAGCGCTCCTTCTGAGATAGCTTCAAGAGCCTCCTGTATGCGCATTATCTCTTTATTTTTTTGTGTGGATATCCTTTTTCTCAATAACTCTTTTCAAAAGCTCATAGCCCTTGTACATCAGGCTGTGTGTGTAAAGTATATTGCCTTTTATCTTCCTTACAATGCTCTGGTATAAAATAATAAAAAAGCCAGATCAAACAAAAAAGTAAATGTGCCTGCCGTCATAATGAGTGATGCATAGTCAAAATGCTGGTTTTTTACGCCTGAAATCACTTTTCCCATAAATACCATGAGCAATGTAAATATCACTAGCATCACATCAGAGTATACCTTGTCAATCGGTAAATAGTATATTGTGTAATCATCCTCTGATTTTCTGCCTGCCACGTTTGCCATATATGCCAGGCTCACAAAGCTGCCTACCAGACCCGCAAGCGATATGAGTGTATAGATATCAATATTTCCATGCGCATCGTGCCTGAATGCATAGCCTGTGGCAAACACTCCTGTCACCATAAGTATCATGAATAGCTGATGCAAAACTATGACCGCCGCTTTTTTTCCTATCGTATACTGCTTCATTTGTTGTCCTCTATCTTATAGCCTACTCCCCAGACCACCTTCAGATAGCGTGGCTCCTTAGGATTTATCTCTATTTTTTCTTTCCTGATATGTCTGATGTGCACAGCAACTGTATTGTCGGCGCCTATAGCCTCCTCGTTCCATATACTCTCATATATTTCGTTTATTGAGTAGACCTTTCCCTTGTTTTTAAGGAGTAAAAGCAGAATATTGTATTCAATCGGTGTGAGCTTTACCTCCTCACCATCCCAGTCACCTTTTTTAAATCATCATTTACCAAAAGACCTCCGGCTTCATAAACCTTGTCTCCGGCTGCATCATTGCTTGACAGAGTGGTATATCTGCGAAGCTGTGACTTTACCCTTGCCACAAGCTCAAGCGGATTAAAAGGCTTTGTGACATAATCATCAGCTCCCACATTGAGGCCTAAAATCTTGTCAGCATCCTCTGTCTTTGCCGATAGAATGATTATCGGCACCCTGCTTTCCTTTCGTATCTGCAAAGTGGCTCTTATTCCGTCGAGCTTTGGCATCATGACATCTATTATCATGAGGTCTATTTTTTTTATTCTTCATAATTTCAACCGCCTGTATGCCGTCGTAAGCCTTCTCCACGTCGTAGCCCTCCTGCATCAGGTAAATCTCAATTGCCTCAACTATTTCCTTGTCGTCATCACAAACTAATATTGTCATATTATCCTCCTTCTATGAATTTTGAACAGAAACCTTCTCCTGCCGTTAGTCAGCTATATTTTATCAGATTATCCACTTTGTTTTTCTTAAAATCTGCTTAATATTACTCACTTTTAAATATAAGCCAAAAAGCAGCCGTTCTGTTTTGAACTGCTGCTTTATATTACATAGGTGTGTTTCATTTCCCTTTATTTCCGGTGATGCTCTGCCACATTCTGTGGATACCGTCTGTGAGCTCCTTCCCTTCCTTTGTGTTGATAACAGGTGGATTGCCGGCTTTTCTGCTTATTGCCTTATAATCCTCATCAACAGACGATTTTGAGCCGGCAGCCTTGGCTTCATCCTTATCATTGCTATGATTTAATCCGGCATCAGGTGTATCGTCTGCAAGCTTCACTTCACCCACTACACCATCTCCCAGGTCCTCGCCCTCAGCAAGTCCCAGTTTTCTGATATAATCCATATTTACCTTGATTTCAGTCTGTCTGTTTGCATAGATGGACTTCTCTTCATTGTCAATAGTACGCTCCTCTACAGGTTTACCTGCATTTTTCTGACGTTCTATCTCCTTATTTCTGTCATCGATAATCTTAAGATACTTCTCCGTATCGGACAAATCCTGAAGCTGTCCCTTGAGCTCATACTGGTTAGTTTTAACTACCTTCTCCTGCTCTGCAATCTTATCCTTCATATTCTTGCACAGCTTTTCAAGTGACTCGTTGGTATCATTGATGATATCACGCACTCTTGAAAGCGCCTCATCCGTATAGATAACCGATGCTGCATACACATCCTCAGCCTTTCTGCTTGCATCCCAGACTATCTGATCCCCTTTCTTTCTGAACTCTCTCTCTGCGTGATTGCGACTCTGTTCAGTAAGCTCATACTCATCCTGTATTGCATATATACACTTATTCAGCTCAGCAAGTAAATCTATCATTTGCTGCTTGTTTATGATCACCCTGCTCGGCTCCGGCTTATACGGCTCCGCCTTTGAGAGCATGATATGAATTTCTCTTAGTACCTTTTCTGTTTTATCGTTCGCATTCATTTTCTATTTCCTCGGATTTAAATTAACATTATAACTATTCAGGGTGGTTATGAATACTCACCACTTACCCATATTTTATATGAAAATCCGCTTCTCGTAAATAGCCAAATGAATAATAGTAGTTACTATAATTAAATCAATCCCACTGCCGCATTTCTCAGTTCATCTGCCGCATGCTTTATCTCGGCAGCCTGCTCTTCGCTCACATTTCCGGGCTTTGTCCTTGAAATAAGTTTCTTCACATATGAAAGTGACGATTTCACACTCTTTTTCTGTGCGCTGTCCATAGCCTTTCTTTTTTTTTGTCCTTGTCAGCCATGACATTTTCCACCTGTCGCACAAGCGTATCAGCCTCACTTCTTGCATCAATATAAGCCTTTCTTTGTCCGTCTGTTGCCTCATACTCCTGTGCCTCGCGGATTGCCTGCTCAATCTCAGAATCAGACAAATTTGAGCTTGCGGTAATCGTAATCTCCTGATGCTTTCCTGTGCCCAGGTCCTTTGCAGAAACCTGCACAATGCCGTTTGCATCTATATCAAACGTCACCTCTATCTGCGGCACACCTGCCGGAGCCGGCTTGATGCCCTTTTTAGCCTGAAGTTTCCAATCAGCTTATTGTCCCTTGCAAACTGCCTCTCACCCTGCAGTACCTTTATATCCACAGAGGTCTGGAAGCTTCCTGCAGTTGTAAAAATCTGGCTGTATCTCGTAGGAATAGTCGTATTTCTGTCAATAATTTTGGTTGAGACACCACCAACTGTCTCAATTCCGAGTGAAAGCGGTGTGACATCCATCAGTATAATCTCTGCCGCACTGCTGCCTGCGACAATTGCTCCACCGAGCTTGCCACCCTGTACTGCTGCACCGAGTGCCACGCACTCGTCAGGATTCAGGTTGTGTGAAGGCTCTTTTCCTGTAATTCTTCTGACCTCATCAACAACAGCCGGCACACGTGTCGAGCCTCCTACCAACAGCACCATTCCAAGCTCTGCTGCAGAAATCCCCGCATCTGAAAGTGCCTGATTTACCGGAATGGCCGTTCTCTCCACCAGATCCTTTGTTATCTCATTAAACTCAGCCCTTGTGAGGTTCATCTCCATGTGGACCGGCTGTCCCTTTACAGTAGTGATAAATGGCAGGTTTATAGTGGTTGAGGATGAAGATGAAAGCACCTTTTTTGCCTTCTCAGCCTCCTCCCTGACACGCTGCATAGCAGTATTATCCTTTCTCAGATCCACATTCTGCTGTCTGTAAAACTCTGTGACAAGATAATTCGTGATTCTCTCATCAAAATCATCTCCACCCAGATGATTATCACCGGCTGTGGCAAGCACCTCTATCAGATTGTCCCCTATTTCGATAACAGACACATCGAAGGTTCCTCCTCCGAGGTCGTAGACAAGAATTTTCTGCTGCTGTCCGTGGTCCAGTCCGTATGCGAGTGCCGCAGAGGTTGGCTCATTTATGATTCGAAGCACATTAAGCCCCGCAATCCTTCCTGCATCCTTAGTGCCTGCCTCTGCGCATCCGAAAAATATGCAGGAACTGTGATTACAGCGTCTGTCACTGCCTCTCCAATATAGTCCTCTGCATCCTTTTTTCAGCTTTCTGAGAATCATAGAAGAAATCTCAGGAGCTGAATACAGCTTTCCGTCCACCTTTGCCCTGAAATCGCTTCCCATCTGTCTCTTTATTGAGAAAAATGTCCTGTCCACATTGACTGCTGCCTGCCTCTTTGCAGCCTCGCCAACCAGTCGCTCTCCATTCTTTGTAAAAGCCACTACAGACGGAGTTGTTCTCTGACCCTCGCTGTTAGTTATGACTACCGGCTGATTGTTCTCCAATACTGCCACACAGCTGTTTGTTGTTCCTAAATCTATACCTATAACCTTACCCATGATTTTCCTCACTGTTTTTTATATTTAAGTCTCATAAATAATTGCTTTTTATGACTTACTATTTCATCCTAATACTACTTTAAGCTTCGAAAATTCACTCGTCAAGGCATGGGCTGTTATTTCAGAGAATGTTTATATTTTTAATTTTTGTATAACAACATAACAACAAAGACACCGCCGAAGCAGTGCCTTTGTTGATTAGTTTATAGATTGGATTAAATGATAATTGAGGATTGCTTATTCACTTACTTTTTTCTTGAGTAATCCGAGTAATCCACATGCAATGAAGGCTCCGATTACTAATGCTACAAGATACATTAACGGATTTCCGATTGTAGGTACTACGAAGATTCCTCCGTGAGGTGCCATGAGTGTACATCCAAATGCCATTGAAAGTCCACCTGCCACTGCTGAACCAACTGCACATGCCGGAAGGACATGAAGCGGATCAGATGCTGCGAATGGGATAGCACCCTCTGTGATAAAGGATAGTCCCATTATAAAGTTTGTAGGTCCTGCCTTTCTCTCCTCTGCTGTGAACTTGTTCTTGAAGAAGATTGTTGCAAGAGCGATTGCGAGTGGTGGAACCATACCACCAATCATAACTGCTGCCATGATATTGTAGTTTCCGGCAGCGATTGAAGCTGTACCAAATACATAAGCGGCTTTGTTTACAGGGCCACCCATATCTATTGCCATCATTCCTCCGAGAAGTACTCCGAGAACTACTGCGCTTGCACCGTTAAGTCCATTAAGACCGTTGTTGATAGCTGTATTTAAAGCTCCGATTGGAGGCTCAACTACAAACTGCATTATAACGCCTATGAGGAATATACCAAGCAGCGGATAAAGAAGAACCGGCTTCACACCATCAAGACTCTCAGGAAGCTTAGAGAATATCTTCTTTAAGAGATTTACAATATATCCTGCAACGAAACCTGCAACCAGTGCTCCAAGGAAGCCTGATGTACCGTTTGCTGCGATTGAACCGCCTACGAAACCAACTGCAAGACCCGGACGGTCAGCAATACTCATAGCGATAAAGCCTGCAAGGATAGGAAGCATAAATCCAAATGCTGTTCCACCGATTCCCTTAAACAATGCTGCCCTGTGTAATAGTACCGAAATTTGCTCTCTGGTCAGCCGGCAGTGAATTAAGGTCAACACTGAATCCATCGATAAGGAACGCGATTGCGATAAGGATACCACCACCAACTACGAACGGAAGCATATGTGAAACACCGTTCATCAGATGCTTATAAATCTGATGTCCAATGCTCTCCTTTCCACCAATAGATGAATGTGAAGCCTCTTTTTTTTACCTAATGCCTTAAATACAGGAGCATCACCGGCAGCAATTCTCTTTACGAGCTCCTCTGTCTTATTTATTCCGTCAGAAACCTGACACTCAATAACCTTCTTTCCGTCAAAACGGTCTGTAGGCACCTCTGTATCACATGCAACGATAACACCGGTAGCCTTTGCAATCTCATCATCTGTGAGTACATTTTTAGCTCCGGCTGAGCCTCTTGTCTCAACCTTTACCTGATATCCCAGCTCCTTGGCCTTTTTCTCAATAGCCTCAGCAGCCATATAGGTATGGGCAATTCCGGTAGGACAGGCGGTAACTGCAACGATAAATACATCGTCCTTCTTCACCTCAACAGGTTCCTTTGCCTCCTTTGCAGCCTCCTTCTCATCCTTTGCCTTTTCAGCACTGTCGATGATATTTAAAAACTCATCTACTGAGCCGGCATTGATAAGAGAATTTGTAAACTGCTCGTCCATCAGCATAACAGAGAGCTTGCTGAGCACCTGAAGATGCACATTGTCCTCTGTGTTTGGTGCAGCGATAAGGAAAATAATCTTTGCAGGTGTACCGTCGAGTGATTCAAAGTCAACCCCATCCTTTACAACCATTGCTGCAAGACCTGCTTTAGTAACGGCATCAGACTTACAATGAGGAATTGCTATACCCATTCCAATTCCTGTTGTGCCTTCCTCCTCTCTTGCAAAAACGCCCTTGCGATACGTTTCAACATCGGCAATTTTGCCACTTTTTGCCATCAAATCAATACACTGATTCAATGCTTCGGTTTTTCCGGCAGGCGTACCATTTAAATTGATACTCTCAGCTGCCAATAAATCCCTGATTGTCATATATCATTCCTCCTAATATAATATATTAATTATTTATATCAACCTTTTGATACCGTTTGTTTAATTGGAAGCATTCTCCCATTTTTCTATAAGTGCCTCAACCTCAGGCTTTGTAGCAAGCTCCTCAGAAAATGCGCTTGCACTTCCTGTACATACACCATAAATAAATGCCTGCTTATAATCATTTGATTTAAGGTATCCGTAAACAAATCCGGCTACCATCGAATCACCTGCACCAACAGAGTTTTTGAGCTTTCCCTTAGGAGCCTTAGCCTTAAACTCCTGTCCGTTCTCAGTCACAAGCACTGCTCCGTCACCTGCCATAGAAACAAGCACGTTTCTTGCGCCCTGCTCCTGAAGCTTCTTTGCATACTTTATCACATCGTCCTTGTCTGTAATCTCAACCCCGAATATCTCACCGAGCTCATGATTGTTTGTTTGGCTTGATAAGAATGGCTTATACGCAAGCACATTTGTGAGCAGATTTCTCGTCGCATCAACCACGATATTTATTCCGCGGCCCTCAAGATGCTTCATGATATCCATATACATTGATGAAGGCATCACATCAGGAATACTTCCTGCGAGCACAAGCACATCAGACTCCTTTAAGCAGTCAAGCTTCTCATAAAGTTTTTTAATGTTGTCCTCAGTGATTACCGGTCCCTGACCATTAATCTCGGATTCCTCATTTGAGCGAAGCTTCACGTTAATACGTGAAATACCATCCTCCACCTCTATAAAATCAGTATTAACGCCTTTTTTTCCTAGAAGTCTTTTAATTTCATTTCCTGTAAAACCCGCTGTAAAACCAAGTGAAGTATTGCTCATTCCAAGATTCTTAAGAACCATGGAAACATTGATGCCCTTACCACCTGCAAAAATCTTCTCTCCAGTCGTTCTATTGACCACTCCTGTCTTAAAATCTGTTACATCAACTATATAATCTAGTGATGGATTAAAAGTAACCGTATAAATCATGTTAGACCTCCTTAATATTTTTGTATTTCTTATAGTTGTCATTGCTTAGTGCATTTGTAATAATTACAGCATCCTCAAAATCAGCAAACTTGATACTTGATACCTGTGAAAACTTACTGTCATCCGCAAGAATGTATTTCTCCTTGCTATTCTCCATGGATTTCTTTTTAATCATGGCCTCCTTTATCTCCGGAGTCGTAAATCCATTCTTCACAGTAATTCCGTTGGTTCCCCAGAAGCCCTTCGTAAAATTGTATTTATCGAGCGTCACAACGGCCTCATCTCCGACAATAGCCTCAGTAGTAGACTTGAACTCGCCACCCAGAATATATACTGTATATCCCCTATCGGAAATTCTCTTGGCATTAGTCAGAGAGTTTGTAACAAAAACCACATTCTTTGCAGTAATATAATCAATCATGACTGCCGTTGTAGTACCGGCATCTATATAAATAAAATCATTATCCAATAAGTGATGCCGCATATCTGGCAATCTGTTCCTTTTCGCTGCGATTCTGCTTAAGCCTGTTGATAACCTTCTCATCCTGAGTATGGATATTCGTATTATTTGCAATCGCACCACCATGTACCTTGGTGAGATACCCCTTCTTGTCCATTGCAACCAGATCACGCCTGATTGTTGACTCGGATGTATCAAGCTCATCCATAAGCTGCTGAACAGTCACACTTCCCATCGAATCTAATATATCGAGTATTTTTTTGCATCTATCTTCCGCCAGCATCTAATCACCCCTGTTTTCAAATTGCTCAAAGACTATCATTTAATCTTTTATATTCAATTATTTTCCTTTTTTATTAAAATCAATAATCATCTAACTTGTAGTATTATTATATTTTCAAAATCAGTCATTGTCAATTATAATCAGTCATTTATATTCACAAATAATCACCATGAAAATTGTTAAAATTATATAAGGTCAAATTTCAAATTGTGTAATATATGCAAGTAATATTCTAATTTTGTGCAGAATATACTACATAAATCTTTATTACTTGCCTAATTGCTAATTTTAGTATCTTTTCTATTACTAGTTTATAATCTAAAATATAGTTCAAATTAACTAATTTTAATTTAGTCACTATCAAATTTGACTGTTTTTGACTGTTTTGAATCTAAATGCATTGTAATTCATAATTCATCATGCTAGAATATGTTCATTATGGTACATATTTTATGATTAAAGGGTCAAAAGGTATCATCAATGAGTTTATATTTTGTTATTTCACACCATTTTAAATAATTTATGTACCATCACAGCTACAATACTTTAAGTTAAAAAGGAGGATTTCACATGAAACAGCTTAATTGGGCAACACTCGGCTGCGGCGTAATAGCTAATGAGCTCGCGCATGCTCTCTCAAAGGAAGGACGCACTCTTTATTCAGTTGCCAACAGAACTCATGAAAAGGCCGTAGCTTTTGCACAAAAATATGGCATTTCAGGTATATGACAACATTGATGACGTCTTTTATGATCCTGATGTGGATATCATTTACATCTCCACTCCACACAATACTCACATCAATTATCTAAGAAAAGCCCTTTCTAATGGAAAGCATGTACTCTGTGAAAAATCTATTACTTTAAATATCGCAGAGCTCGATGAAGCCGTCTCACTGGCCAAAGAAAATAACGTTATTCTTGCTGAAGCCATGACTATATATCATATGCCTGTTTATAAAAAAGCTAAACGAAATAATTGCAAGTGGACAACTCGGCAGGCTAAATTTAATTCAGGTCAATTTTGGAAGCTACAAGGATTACAATATGACAAACCGATTTTTCGGTCGTAAGCTTGCCGGAGGAGCATTGCTTGATATTGGAGTTTACTCACTTTCTCTTATCCGCTGGTTCTTCAAGGAAACACCAACACAAGTATCGTCACAGGTTAAATATGCACCAACCGGTGTTGATGAACAGGCAGGTATTCTGCTTATGAACGATGCTGCCGAGATGGCAACTGTCACATTATCTCTACATTCCAAGCAGCCCAAACGCGCTACACTATCTTTTGACAAAGCATATGTGGAAATCTTTGAGTATCCAAGAGGAATGGAGGCAACTATTACATACACAGAGTATGGTCATAAAGAAGTAATTGATGCAGGTGATACATCAGATGCACTGTATTACGAAGTATGTGATATGGAAAAAGCTGTAAGCTCAGCATCATCCGATGAAATAGAAAACCTCATTCACAGTCAGTATACATATGATGTCATGAAAATCATGTCTGATATAAGAACCGAATGGGATATGAAATATCCAGAAGAGGAATAATAATAATACAACAACTATTCAAAAAGGATAAGAGTTGTTAAAAAAGAAAATATAATTCTGTTTATCAGGCTTATATTTCTCTTTATTAATTTAGTGTAGCATCCTGAAAAGTAATATAGAAAATCTAAAAATAACGAAATCTTTGCAACACATATTACGTATATCAAATAAAATTCACAATATATTTTATTTGCAAATTATATAAAATAAAGACCACATCATAAACTGATGCAGTCCTTTTAAGAGAGGTGACAGCCGGATTTGAACCGGCGATGACGGTGTTGCAGACCGGGGCCTTACCACTTGGCTATGTCACCATATATTATACTAAAAAACTCCCCGAGTAGGGCTCGAACCTACAACAACTCGGTTAACAGCCGAGTGCTCTACCATTGAGCTATCGAGGATTATTAAGGTTTGTACCTTCAAAACTTCATACAAATCCGATTTGTTTTTCTCCGTTATTAACCAGATTAAGCCCTCGACCTATTAGTAACAGTCAGCTCCACATGTTGCCATGCTTCCACCTCTGCCCTATCTACCTTGTAGTCTTCAAGGGGTCTTACTCCCGAAGGAGGGATATCTCATCTTGAGGGGGGCTTCACGCTTAGATGCCTTCAGCGTTTATCCCTTCCAGACTTGGCTACTCTGCCATGCCGTTGGTCGACAACAGATACACCAGTGGTCCGTCCATCCCGGTCCTCTCGTACTAAGGACAGCTCCTCTCAAATATCCTCCGCCCGCGCCGGATAGGGACCGAACTGTCTCACGACGTTCTGAACCCAGCTCGCGTACCGCTTTAATGGGCGAACAGCCCAACCCTTTGGGACCTGCTACAGCCCCAGGATGCGATGAGCCGACATCGAGGTGCCGAACCACTCCGTCGATGTGAACTCTTGGGAGTGATAAGCCTGTTATCCCCAGGGTAGCTTTTATCCGTTGAGCGATGGCAATCCCACTTTATACCACCGGATCACTAAGTCCTACTTTCGTACCTGCTCCACCCGCCGGTGTCGCAGTCAAGCTCCCTTCTGCCTTTGCACTCTTCAAATGGTTTCCAACCATTCTGAGGGAACCTTTGAGCGCCTCCGATACCCTTTCGGAGGCGACCGCCCCAGTCAAACTCCCCGCCTGACATTGTCCCATTGCCAGTTCATGGCAACTGGTTAGAAACCCAGTACTACAGGGGTGGTATCCCAACAGCGACTCCGGACAGACTGGCGTCCATCCTTCTCCGTCTCCCACCTATCCTGTACATGCAGTACCGAATCCCAGTATCAAACTGGAGTAAAGCTCCATGGGGTCTTTCCGTCCTGGCGCGGGTAACCAGCATCTTCACTGGTACTTCAATTTCACCGGATGCATTGTCGAGACAGTGCTCAAATCATTACGCCTTTCGTGCGGGTCGGAACTTACCCGACAAGGAATTTCGCTACCTTAGGACCGTTATAGTTACGGCCGCCGTTTACTGGGGCTTAAATTCAAAGCTTCGCTTACGCTAACCTCTCCTCTTAACCTTCCAGCACCGGGCAGGCGTCAGCCCATATACTTCACCTTTCGGTTTCGCATAGACCTGTGTTTTTGCTAAACAGTTGCTTGAGCCTATTCTCTGCGGCCTGCTCTCGCAGGCACCCCTTCTCCCGAAGTTACGGGGGTCATTTTGCCGAATTCCTTAACAATGCTTCTTCCGCCGGCCTTAGGATTCTCTCCTCATCCACCTGTGTCGGTTTACGGTACGGGCACGCATTACACAATAGTAGCTTTTCTCGGCACATGGCTCACACGCTTCACTACTTTATTTCGCTCCACATCACGTCTTCGGATTATACAACGGATTTGCCTGTTGTACACCTACCCCGCTTGTACCGGTTTTTCCATTCCCGGCTCGTGCTTTCCACATGCGTCCCTACAGTTCTGATAATGCGTGGTACAGGAATCTAAACCTGTTATCCATCGCTTACGTCTTGCGACCTGTGCTTAGGCCCCGACTTACCCAGAGCAGATCAGCTTTACTCTGGAAACCTTGGATATTCGGCCGCAAGGATTCCCACCTTGCTCTCGCTACTCATTCCGGCATTCTCTCTTCTTATCCCTCCACTGCTCCTTCCGGTACAGCTTCGTCGGTTTTAAGAATGCTCCTCTACCACTCGCATTGCGAGTCCACGGCTTCGGTGTGGTGTTTCAGCCCCGGACATTTTCGGCGCAGGACCTCTCGACCAGTGAGCTGTTACGCACTCTTTGAATGTATGGCTGCTTCTGAGCCAACATCCTGGTTGTCTTAGAGATCCCACATCCTTTTCCACTTAACACGCACTTTGCGACCTTAGCCGGTGGTCTGGGCTCTTTCCCTTTTGACTGCCCAACTTATCTCGTACAGTCTGACTCCCGATCATCATCTACATGGCATTCGGAGTTTGATATTCTTTGGTAAGCTTTGACGCCCCCTGCGGAAATTCAGTGCTCTACCTCCATAAGACTAAATCGAGGCTAGCCCTAAAGCTATTTCGAGGAGAACCAGCTATCTCCGGGTTCGATTGAATTTCTCCCCTATCCACACCTCATGCCCACCCTTTTCAACGGATGTGGCTTCGGTCCTCCATTGTCTTTTACGACAACTTCAACCTGGACATGGATAGATCACCCGGTTTCGGGTCTGCGTATACTGACTTTACGCCCTGTTAAGACTTGGTATCCCTTCGGCTCCGCACCTTAAGTGCTTAACCTTGCCAGTATCCGCAACTCGCCGGACCGTTCTACAAAAAGTACGCGGTTGTTCATTTAAAGAACTTCCACAGCTTGTAAACACAGGGTTTCAGGTTCTCTTTCACTCCCTCCCGGGGTCCTTTTCACCTTTCCTTCACAGTACTATGCGCTATCGGTCACTAAGTAGTATTTAGGCTTACGGGGTGGTCCCCGCTCATTCCATCAAGGTTTCTCGTGTCTCGATGTACTCTGGATTCCGCTCAGTCAGTTCTCCTTTCGCTTACGGGGCTTTCACCCTCTCCGGCAGGCTTTCCCAAACCTTTCTGCTAGAATCACTGAATCTTAAATGCGGTCCGAACCCCGGAGTGCACGCACTCCGGTTTGGCCTCTTTCGCTTTCGCTCGCCGCTACTAACAAAATCGATGTTTCTTTCTCTTCCTCCGGCTACTTAGATGTTTCAGTTCACCGGGTTCCCCTCCATACGTTATGGATTGGCGTATGGATGATATACGAGTTCTTCGTACCGGGTTTCCCCATTCAGACATCTGCGGATCAAGGATTATTTGCATCTCCCCGCAGCTTTTCGCAGCTTATCACGTCTTTCTTCGGCTCTTAGTGCCAAGGCATCCACCCTGCGCTCTTCTTTGCTTAATCTCTTCGATGCATAGCGTTGCATCATTAATAACTTAAAGAACTTTGTTGTTGTTCACAACTTGGTTTTGTTTCTCGGATGTCTTGATTGTTAGATATTCTTAAGAATAGAATATTTATTCATCAAATCATTTGTATGAAGTTTTCAAGGTACACTGCTGTGATTACCAGTTTTAGTTCTCACAGACTTTTTGACTGTTTTATCAGTCATTAGAAATCTTAATATCTTAAAATCTCTAATCACTGGTAAAACCAGCTATCTAAACAGCACTTCCCTGCTGGTCTAGGTTAGCACTTTCGAGCCTGTTCTATTTTGAAAGCATATATGCTATGCTGTTCTTTATAAATCCGGCAGCCACCTACCTTCCCATACCGTTACCAGTATAGTATTATCGGCCGCTTCAGTCTTAACCATCGTGTTCGGGATGTGGACGGGTGTTTCCCAAAAGCGCATCGCCACCGGAAAGATTGAGCTTGATAACTCAACAGTGAAAAACTCTCTACTCGATTTCCTTAGAAAGGAGGTGATCCAGCCGCACCTTCCGATACGGCTACCTTGTTACGACTTCACCCCAGTTATCGAGCCTGCCTTCGACAGCTCCTTCCTTTCGGTTAGGTCACTGGCTTCGGGCATTCCCAACTCCCATGGTGTGACGGGCGGTGTGTACAAGACCCGGGAACGTATTCACCGCAGCATTCTGATCTGCGATTACTAGCGATTCCAGCTTCGTGTAGTCGGGTTGCAGACTACAGTCCGAACTGAGACGTTATTTTTGAGATTTGCTCGGCTTCACAGCTTTGCTTCCCTTTGTTTACGCCATTGTAGCACGTGTGTAGCCCAAGACATAAGGGGCATGATGACTTGACGTCATCCCCGCCTTCCTCCAGGTTATCCCTGGCAGTCTCTCTAGAGTGCCCGGCCAAACCGCTGGCTACTAAAGATAAGGGTTGCGCTCGTTCGGGACTTAACCCAACATCTCACGACACGAGCTGACGACAACCATGCACCACCTGTCACTCCTGCTCCGAAGAGAAGATACGGTTAAGTACCGGTCAGAAGGATGTCAAGACTTGGTAAGGTTCTTCGCGTTGCTTCGAATTAAACCACATGCTCCACCGCTTGTGCGGGTCCCCGTCAATTCCTTTGAGTTTCATTCTTGCGAACGTACTCCCCAGGTGGAATACTTACTGCGTTTGCGACGGCACCGAGAAGCAATGCTTCCCAACACCTAGTATTCATCGTTTACGGCGTGGACTACCAGGGTATCTAATCCTGTTTGCTCCCCACGCTTTCGAGCCTCAACGTCAGTTATCGTCCAGTAAGCCGCCTTCGCCACTGGTGTTCCTCCTAATATCTACGCATTTCACCGCTACACTAGGAATTCCGCTTACCCCTCCGACACTCTAGTACGACAGTTTCCAATGCAGTACCGGGGTTGAGCCCCGGGCTTTCACATCAGACTTGCCGCACCGCCTGCGCTCCCTTTACACCCAGTAAATCCGGATAACGCTTGCACCATACGTATTACCGCGGCTGCTGGCACGTATTTAGCCGGTGCTTCTTAGTCAGGTACCGTCATTATCTTCCCTGCTGATAGAGCTTTACATACCGAAATACTTCTTCGCTCACGCGGCGTCGCTGCATCAGGCTTTCGCCCATTGTGCAATATTCCCCACTGCTGCCTCCCGTAGGAGTTTGGGCCGTGTCTCAGTCCCAATGTGGCCGGTCACCCTCTCAGGTCGGCTATGGATCGTCGCCTTGGTGGGCCGTTACCTCACCAACTAGCTAATCCAACGCGGGTCCATCTTATACCACCGGAGTTTTTCACACTGCATCATGCGATGCTGTGCGCTTATGCGGTATTAGCAGCCGTTTCCAGCTGTTATCCCCCTGTACAGGGCAGGTTGCCCACGCGTTACTCACCCGTCCGCCACTCAGTCACAAAATAATCAGTCCCGAAGGAAATCAAATAAAGTGCTTCGTTCGACTTGCATGTGTTAAGCACGCCGCCAGCGTTCATCCTGAGCCAGGATCAAACTCTCATGTTAAAAAGTTGATCTCAGTCAAGTTAAACTTGGCTAATTCGTTCATTCAGATAAATCTGAATTTACTGTTTTAAAGGTCTTCAATTTTCATTGAAGCGTTCTGATTGATTCTCAAAATCTTTCAAGGTTTCTCACTGTTCAGTTATCAATGTTCTTTGTTTTGCTCTCTTGCGACAGCTTGATTATTTTATCAAATCGCTGTTCGTTTGTCAAGAACTTTTTTATTTTTGAACTCTGTTTTAAGTTCTCTGTCTTGCGACAGCTTGTTTATTCTATCAAAATGTTTTTCATTTGTCAAGAACTTTTTTTAATTATTTTATGTAGAAGATAAAGCGGAGAAGGAGGGATTTGAACCCTCGCGCCAGTTTCCCGACCTATACCCTTAGCAGGGGCACCTCTTCAGCCACTTGAGTACTTCTCCAAAGTCTTTACATAAATTATTTAAATGTTTTACGCACTTACGTGACGCATTGTTTATTCTATAAAATTTTCTTTGTTTTGTCAATAGTATTTTTATATTTTTTTAAATTCTTTTATTGAAGTCTCGTACAGATTGTTTCCTTCACTGTCTATTACCACAATTACCGGGAAATCTTCTACGTATATCTTTCTTATTGCCTCTGCACCGAGATCATCATAGCAGATTACTTCTGATGATTTTATACATTTTGAAAGGAGAGCGCCTGCTCCACCGACTGCGGCAAAATACACTGCTTTATTGCGAATAACTGCATCTATTACTTCTTTTGATCTTTTTCCTTTGCCAATCATTGCTTTTTCACCTAAATCAAGCAGTCTTGGGGCATACTTGTCCATTCTTGTTGCTGTTGTAGGTCCGGCTGAGCCAATTGGACGACCATCTCTGGCTGGTGATGGTCCCATATAGTAGATGGTCGAATCCTTTATATCTATTGGCAGTTCTTCTTTACGGTCCAGCGCCTCTATCATTCTTTTATGTGCAGCATCTCTTGCCACATACATTTCACCTGTTATGTATACATAGTCTCCTGATCTCAGGTCTTTTGTTATTTTCTGTGTGATTGGAGTTGTTATATGTTTTTCCATTTTTTTCTCCTGATTCTTTTATTTTTACTGTATTTTTATTTTCCAGCATAATATAACCTGTAATAATTATAGCTTTTTTTTAATTACAGTTCACATTTCATTGTAGCTGTAACAATTAAAATTGCCACTTTCTTTCTTCTTCTATGCAGTAATTCTTTACAATTCCTTCACTACATGGCGGTTTACATGACAGCAAATATTTACCGCAACCGGCAATCCTGCAATGTGGGTTGGATATGTGTTTATGTTTACTGCGAGGGCAGTAGTGCTTCCGCCGAGTCCTCCGGGCCCTATACCCAGATTATTAATTTTTTCAAGCATCTCTTTTTCAAGCTCTGCCACATACTCTATGTCTGAATGTATGCCTGCTTCTCTTGTCAGCGCTTTTTTTGCCATTATTGCGCATTTTTCAAAGGTTCCACCGACTCCGACTCCGACAACCATAGGAGGACATGCGTTTGGCCCTGCATCTGAAACTGCTGTCAGAATTGCATTTTTTTACTCCCTCTATACCATCTGCCGGCTTTAACATAAATACACGACTCATGTTCTCGCTTCCAAAGCCCTTTGGTGCAAAGGTTATTTTGACCTTGTCGCCGGAAACTATTGAGTAATGGATGACTGCAGGTGTGTTGTCCTTTGTATTTTCCCTGATGAGCGGATCCTTTACCACTGATTTTCTCAGATAGCCGTCTGTGTAGCCCTGTCTGACTCCTTCATTTATGGCATCCTCCAATACGCCTCCCCGTAAAATGGACATCCTGGCCTATTTCTATGAAAAAAAACTGCCATTCCGGTATCCTGACATATCGGTATCATATCCTCGCCTGCTATTTTTAAGTTTTCCTGTAGCTGGTTTAATATTTTTTACCTAAAGGTGATTCTTCATTTGCTGTTGCAGCTTTAAGTGCCTTGTCCATGTCCGGCGAAAGAAAATGATTTGCCTGTATGCACATTTCCTTTACTGCAGCTGTTATTTCTGAAACGTTTATTTCCCTGATCATTTCTTTTCCTCTCTTTTTTTATTCTCTGTATTAATTATTTTAATAATTATGTTGTATCCCTAACTATTCATAAGCATCCCACTCATATTCGCAAAATTGCACGATACCCGTGCTTTGTCTACACTTTGTTTAGCTCCACTTCTATGCAGCTAATTTTTCAGTGCTTATGAATAAATACTTGTTCTTTACCACTCTGTACACCTGATTTTAAATTCCGGCACCTTTTATCCACAATTCAATATTATTTTTTATGTTTTTGTGGATAAACATGTTTATTTTTCCGTATCATGTTTATTTATTACTGTTCAAATCCTCTGAAAACGCAAATATGATGCATAGTGCTTACATGTATACATTTTTTCGCAATAAGACTCTAATAGTATCACCACATTCGCAAAAAAGCAGGATCTTATGACCCTGCTTTTATGAATTTAGTTATGCTTCTGTGTTATTTTCGATAGCTTCGGCATGTGAATTATTATTCTCTGCTGAGTCTTCGTCACTATTTTCTGATTCGTCAGTCTCTTCCTTAGCTTCCTCAGGTGGCATGAGAGTCTTATCCTCTACTACCTTTGCGATGCTGGCTACGCTCACACCTTCCTTTAGGTTGATAAGCTTGACACCTGTTGTGATTCGTCCAAGCACTGTTACATCACTTACCTGGATTCTAATGATAATTCCCTCTGTTGTGATGAGCATGAGCTCGTCATCGTTTTCAACTGATTTAACTCCTACGAGATTGCCTGATTTTTCTGTAATCTTGTAGCATTTTACTCCCTTACCGCCACGGTTTTGTGTGGTAAATTCGTCAATTCGTGTACGTTTTCCAAGTCCGTTTGATGATACCAAAAGCACTGCCTCGCCCATTGATGCGGTCTGCATTGCGATTATTACATCATTTGGTGCAAGATTCATTCCGATAACACCCATGGTTGTACGGCCTGTTGAGCGCACATCTGTTTCCTTGAATCTGATACACTGTCCGAATTTGGTGAAGAGCAAAATATCCTCTGAATTGTCTGTGACCTTGACCTCTATGAGTTTGTCATCCTCGCGCAGATTTATTGCTGCAAGTCCGTTCTTTCGGATATTCTCATAATCCTTTATCGGGGTTTTCTTGACTATTCCGTTTCTTGTAGCCATGAACAGATACTTGTCATCCTCGTATTCTTTGATTGGAATCATGGCTGTTATTTTTTTCTCGTCAGGCTGAAGAGGTATGAGATTGATGATGGCTGTGCCTCTTGATGTGCGGCTAGCCTCCGGTATCTCATATGCCTTGATTCTGTATACTCTTCCTGTATTTGTGAAAAACATCAGGTAGTGGTGTGATGTGGTCATGAGCATCTCGACGATATAATCATCCTCGATTGTCTCCATTCCCTTTATTCCCTTGCCACCGCGGTGCTGAGCCTTGAAATTGTCAGTGCTCATGCGCTTTATGTAGCCTACCTTTGTCATTGTTATGACTGTATTTGTCTCAGGAATGAGATCCTCCATCGACATATCATACTCGTCATAGCCTATTTCTGTCTTTCTGTCGTCGCCGTATTTATCTGCAATTGCGATGATTTCCTCCCTGATTACTCCAAGAAGCTTTTTCTCATCGGCAAGAATTGCCTTTAACTGCGCAATCTGAGCCATGAGCTCCTTATACTCAGCCTCGAGCTTTTCCCTTTCCAGACCTGTAAGAGCCTTAAGACGCATATCGACAATTGCCTGTGACTGTTCATCAGTCAGGCCAAATCTCTCCATCAATCTGGTCTTTGCCTGCTGCGTGGTCTGGCTTGAGCGGATAATGCTTATTACCTCGTCTATGTTGTCCTGGGCAATAATGAGACCCTACAATATGTGCCCTGGCCTCTGCCTTGTCGAGATCAAACTTTGTACGTCTGGTCACTACATCCTTCTGGTGGATGAGATAGTAGTTGAGCAGATCGTATAGATTTAATACCTTTGGCTCTCCGTTTACGAGTGCAAGGTTTATCACTCCAAACGTATCCTGGAGCTGTGTATGCTTGAAAAGCAGATTTAAAACTACACTCGGATTCACATCACGGCGGAGTTCTACCACGATTCTCATTCCCTCACGGCTTGTCTCGTCGCGGAGGTCTGTTATTCCATCTATCTTTTTTGTCCTTATGAAGCTCGGCTATTTTCTCAATAAGACGAGCTTTGTTTACGTTGTATGGCAGCTCTGTCACTACAATTCTGTTTTTGCCGTTTTCCATCGGCTCGATATTGGTGACAGCACGGACTCTTATTTTGCCGCGGCCTGTTCTGTAAGCCTCTTTGATGCCACTTGTTCCGAGAATTATGCCGCCTGTAGGGAAATCCGGTCCCTTTACCACATCGATAAGCTCATCAATTGTGGTTTCTTTTTCCTCGATATCGTTGTCGATAAGGCGCACTACGGCATTTACCACTTCACGCAGATTGTGAGGTGGGATATTGGTTGCCATACCTACCGCGATTCCTGTGGTTCCGTTTACTAAAAGGTTCGGATATCTTGATGGGAGCACTGTAGGCTCTTTTTCTGTCTCATCAAAGTTTGGCTCAAAATCTACTGTATTTTTGCCGATATCCTTGATTAATTCAAGAGAAATCTTTGAGAGTCTTGCCTCTGTGTATCGCATGGCGGCGGCTCCGTCTCCATCGACTGAACCAAAGTTTCCATGACCGTCCACGAGTGTGTATCTCATAGACCAGTCCTGTGCCATATTTACGAGTGCTCCATAGATTGAGCTGTCTCCGTGTGGATGGTATTTACCCATTGTATCACCGACAATACGCGCACATTTTCTGTGTGGCTTGTCAGGTGTATTTCCGAGCTCGACCATAGAGTAGAGTACTCGCCTCTGAACAGGCTTTAGTCCGTCCCTGACATCAGGGAGGGCACGGCTTGCAATAACGCTCATCGCGTAATCTATGTAGGAGCTCTCCATTGTTTTTTTCAAATCGACCTGCTGTATCTGGTCAAAAATTTTGTCGTCCACTTAAATTACTCCTCCCTGCTAGATGTCAAGATTTGTTACATACTTGGCATTAGCTTCAATAAATTCTTTTCTTGGCTCTACTTTATCACCCATCAGTGTGGTAAATGTCACATCAAGCTCAGATGAATTTTCTCCGTCTATCATGACCTGTTTCAAAATTCTGTGGTCAGGATCCATTGTTGTCTCCCAAAGCTGATCAGCATCCATCTCGCCAAGTCCCTTGTATCGCTGGATCTTGTTATTATTGTCACGGCCTATGTCATTTAAAATCTGCTTGAGCTCGTCATCATCGTAGGCATACCATACACCCTTGTTTTTCTCCACCTTGTAAAGTGGCGGGGTAGCCAGGTATACATGTCCCTCCTTGATCAGATCAGGCATGAATCTGTAGAGGAAGGTGAGCATGAGAGTAGCGATATGGGCACCATCTACATCGGCATCTGTCATGATGATTATCTTGTCATAACGCAGCTTTGTTATATCAAAATCCTCATGGATTCCTGTTCCGAATGCTGTAATCATGGCTCTGATTTCTGCATTGTCATATATACGGTCAAGTCTTGCCTTTTCAACATTCAGTATCTTGCCTCGCAGAGGTAAAATTGCCTGTGTAGCACGGCTTCTTGCTGTCTTTGCAGAACCGCCGGCTGAATCTCCCTCGACTATGAAAATTTCACAGTTTTTAGGATCCTTGTCTGAACAGTCAGCCAGCTTGCCCGGCAGAGTACCTCCATCGAGAGAGGTCTTTCTTCTGGTCAGGTCTCTTGCTTTTCTTGCAGCCTCTCTGGCTCTCTGTGCTAAAAGTGATTTCTCACAGATATTTTTTGCTACATCAGGATTCTGCTCGAGGAAATATGTGAGTTTTTCCGATACAACAGCATCTACGGCTCCTCTGGCCTCACTGTTTCCAAGCTTCTGCTTTGTCTGTCCCTCGAACTGAGGCTCCTCAATCTTGATACTGATGATTGCTGTAAGTCCCTCACGGATATCATCACCTGTCAGGGCCGGATCTGAATCCTTAAGTATCTTTTTCTCACGCGCATAGGCATTGAAGGTCTTTGTCAGGGCATTTCTAAAGCCTGCGAGATGAGTACCTCCCTCAGGTGTGATTACATTGTTTACAAAGCTGAAGGTTGAATCATTAAACGAATCATTGTGCTGTAATGCAACCTCTACATAAACACCGTTTTGTGTTCCCTCACAGTAGATTACCTCATCATATAGAGCCTCCTTGCCACGGTTAAGATACTCTACAAATTCCTTGATTCCTCCCTCATAGTGGAATACATGATTGTGATGGCTGTTCTCACGCACATCCTTTAAAGTAATCTTAAGTCCTTTTGTGAGGAAGGCTGTCTCTCTGAGACGCTGCTTTAAGGTATCGTAGTCATACACTGTCTCCTCAAAAATCTTCGGATCCGGCAGAAAATGCACCTTTGTACCATGAAGCGACTCGTCACACTGTCCAACAATCTTTACAGTATCGTCGGTTTTGCCACGCTTGTAGCTTTGTCTGTAAATATTTCCGTCCTTGTAGACCTCAACTGTCAGCCATGTGGAAAGAGCATTTACTACAGATGCACCAACTCCGTGCAGACCGCCTGATACCTTATAGCCTCCACCGCCGAATTTACCACCTGCGTGAAGCACTGTAAAAACGACTTCAAGTGCTGATTTTTTTGCTTTATGATTGGTTCCGACCGGGATTCCTCGTCCATCATCCTGTACTGTTATGGAATTGTCTTCCTCGATTGTAACCTCAATATTTTTACAATAACCGGCTAAGGCCTCATCAACTGCATTGTCCACTATCTCATAAACCAGATGATGAAGTCCTCTCGAAGACGTACTGCCGATATACATACCCGGTCTTTTTCTGACCGCCTCAAGACCCTCAAGTATCTGAATCTGGTCAGCTCCGTATTCCTGATTGTTCTGCTGTATTTCTTTACTCATCAATAACCTCCACCTGGCCCTTCACGACATGAAAGACCTTGTCCACCTGAAATCTATTTTTTACAAATTCATCAAGTCCCGTACAAGTGATAATGGTCTGTGTATCACTTAAGCTGTTGAGCAGATAGTTCTGCCTGTTGCCATCCAGCTCTGAAAGCACATCATCCAGTAAAAGCACGGGAGTGCTGTTTATATTTTTCTTTACAAGACTAATCTCAGAAAGCTTGAGTGAGAGAGCAGATGTCCTCTGCTGACCCTGCGAGCCGTATTTTCTGATATCCACACCGTCCACTGAAAAAAGCATATCGTCCCTGTGCGGTCCGACAGTTGTCTGGCACAGCTTCAAGTCCCTGCTTCTTGCCTTAAGCAGCTCGTCCTCGAAAAAAATATCATCAATGCTTGGCTCATATTTGAGTATAAGCTTCTCCCTGCCTCCTGAAATATTGCTGTGAATGTCCTGTATTATCTCATTTAGCTCATTAACAAACTCGCGCCGCTTTTTTATAACATGCCTGCCATACTCAAGAAGCTGCATATCCCACACCTGAAGTGTATCAATCAAATCAGGTCTGTAAGCTATATCCTTTAGCAGTCTGTTTCGCTGAACTAATGTCTTATTATACTTACTCAGGTTAGACAGATATATTTTGTCAAGCTGGCAAAGCTCCAAATCTATAAATCTGCGTCTCTCGGCAGGACCGTTTTTTATAATATTGAGATCCTCAGGAGAGAAAAAAACACAATATTCAAAATACCAAACAGCTCACTCGCTTTTTTGATCGGCATTTTATTGATGGCCACACCCTTTGCACCGTTTTTACGCAGATGCATGTCAATCCGGTATTCCTTGTCATTTTTTTCGACAATTGTCCTGATATGTGCCTCATCCTCGCCAAACCGGATCATTTCCTTGTCCTTGCTTCCCTTATGGGACTTTGTAGTGCCGCTTAAATATGCAGCCTCAAGTATATTGGTCTTGCCCTGGGCATTATCGCCGTAGATTATGTTGGTGTCACTGTCAAAGCTGATATCCAGTTTTTCGTAATTTCTGAAATTACTCAGTTGGCTTGACTTAATAATCATTATTTAACAACCTTAACTGTTTCGCCGTCATATGAGAAAACATCTCCGTCGTGAAGCTTTTTTTCCTCTCTGAAGCTCAGTCTCACCGTTTACAGTCACCTGACCATCCTGAATAACAATTTTTGCCTCCACTCCCGAGCCCACAAGGTCGGCCTTTTTAAGAGCCTGTCCCAGCTTAATGAACTCATCCTGTTCTCCTATAGAAATCTGTTTCATAAAATCTCCTAGTTTGCTGCTGTATTAAAATTTACCGGAAGAATGAGGTAAATAAACTTGCCCTCATCATCCTTAATGAAGCATGGTGCCTTTGGATTGACCATGTATAAATTAACCTCCTCCTCATCGATAACACGAAGTGCATCTATGAAGAACTTAGGATTAAAGCCTATCATAATATCTTTTCCATCTTTGTCGATATCGATGTCCTCATTCATGGAACCGATAAAGGAATTGATGCGAAGCTCCATATTGCCATGTGTGATATTCATGATAATAGGCTTCTTATCTCCCTCCTTGACAAGAAGAGTAGCACGGTCTATACAGTCAAGAAGCTCACGCTTATTGATGCGAACCTTAGTGTCGTAGTCAGATGAAAGCATCTGGTCAATCTTGAAATACTCACCCTCGATAAGACGTGAAACAACAGTAGTATTTTCAAATTCAAAAACAATATGATTGTTAGTGATATAGATAACTACATCCTCATCCGCGGATCCCGGAATAATCTTGCTTATTTCCTGCAGAGTCTTGCCGGGAACAACAACCTTCTTGCTGTCATAGTGATTTTTCATCTCGATATATCTGATAGATATTCTGTGTCCGTCAAGAGAAACAACTCGAAGCTTATTCTCTTCAATCTCAAAAAGCTCACCGCTCATCAGTTTATTGTTGTCATTGTCAGCAATTGAAAAAATTGTCTGTCTGATAACCTCTTTAAGGGTAAATTGTGAGAGGACAATAGACTCATTTCTCTCAACATATGGTATGTAAGAAAAATCTTCACCTGATTTGCCGATGATATTAAACTTAGCCTTTTCACATGATATGACGGTCTTGAAGGAAGCATCTGTCTCAATTGTTACATCATTGTCAGGAAGCTTTCTCACTATTTCTGAAAAAATCTTGGCATCAAGAGCGATAATTCCTCTCTCTTCGATAGTTCCGTCTATGATGGTTTCTATTCCAAGTTCCATATCGTTGGCCATAAGCTTAATCTCGTTTGCGGATGCATCAATCAGTATGCACTCGAGTATTGCCATTGTAGTACGTGTAGGTACTGCCTTCGATACGATATTAACACCTTTCAGTATTTGCTTTTGAACAAATAAGTTTCATTTAGAAAAACTCCTTCCTGCGCGTATATATAAATATTTAAAAGATATTCGTAATATTCTTCTTAGGGGCTGTTAAAAGTTTAAAACCCCTTCAAAGCCTTTAAAGACAAGCTTTAAGAGGCTTGATAACTTGATTAAAAGCCTGTTGAAGTAAAAATGATAAAAATTGATAACTTTTTATTCACTTTCCTTCAACCTGTCATTAACATGCTCATGTGGAAATAAAAGCAAGGTTATAACCAAATTATTAACATGCAAATGAGCACATATATAAAATAGGTAGAAACTAATTTGGATTAATCTTTTTCTTGATAGTTTCTATGAGAGTACGTGTACTGTCATTCTCCTCGTAATCCTTGGTGACCTTCTTGATGCCGTGGATGATAGTAGAGTGGTCTCTGCCGCCCAAAAGCTGGCCGATTACATCAAGTGAATCAGAGGTCATGGTCTTGCAGAGGTACATGGCAATCTGCCTTGGGCGTGCAATCTCGCTGCTTCTGGTCTTTGAAATCATCTGGTCTACAGAGATGTGGAAATGCTCTGAAACGACCTCGATGATGAGCTGTGCAGTGATTTCCCTTGGCTTGTCCGGCGTGATGATATTGGAAAGCTCTCTCTCAGCGATATCCATAGTGATGTGAGTATGCTCGAGATTGTGGAAGGCTAAAAGCTTGTTTAAGGCTCCCTCAAGCTCACGGATGTTGGAGCTGATGTTTGAAGCAATGTAGTTTAAGATATCATCATCTATATCAAAATTGTCAGTTTCAGCTTTCTTACGGAGGATAGCCATTCTCGTCTCATAGTCAGGAGTACCGATATCAGCCATCAGTCCCCACTCGAAACGGGAACGGATGCGCTCCTCGAGAGTCTCCATCTCCTTAGGCGGCTTATCAGAGGTAAGGATAATCTGCTTGCCCTGTGTCTGCAGTGTGTTGAAGGTGTGGAAAAACTCCTCCTGAGTACTTTCCTTTCCTATGATGAACTGGATATCATCAATCATGAGCACATCTACAGTCCTGTATTTGTCACGGAACTTTGTCATGGCAGAAGAATTACCGTTACGGATAGATTCGATAACCTCGTTGGTAAACTCTTCAGAAGTAACGTAAAGCACCTTGGTATCAGGATTCTGGTCAATGATGAAATGACCTATTGAATGCATAAGATGAGTCTTGCCAAGTCCCGGACCACCATATATATATAGCGGATTGTATGCTTCACCCGGGCTTTCTGCCACTGCAAGAGAAGCAGAATGGGCAAACCTGTTATTATTACCTACGACAAAGGTGTCAAATGTATAGTTAGGGTTTAAGTTTGAGTGATCCCCCTTTACAGGAGTCTGTGGCTCAAGCTGAGGGGTATCGTTGTTTTTAAACTTAAGGCTCTGAGCCTGATCCGGTAAAATAAACTGGATATCATACTCGATACCTGTCACCTCACCTATAGCTACCTTAAGAGGAAGATAATATTTTTTGTTGATATAGCTGAGCCCCATCTGCTCAGACGGAACGAGAATATACAGTGTATTGCCGTCTATGGCGAACACCTCAAGCGGTTTTATCCACGTATTAAAGGAAACGTCTGTCAGACCATGCTCTTCCTTGACCATCTGTAGTATTTCATTCCACTTTTCCATTACTTTATCCATCAAAGTTCTCCATTATTTAACATATAAAGAGTATATTATGGGAATGTTCTCCACAATCCCATACATACTATATAGTACACTATTTTTTGGCATTTAGGCAATGTAAAAAGATTTACAAAAATGCTTTATTCACATTTTTTAACCATAATTATACAAAGTTACCAACATGTTATTCACATATTGTGGATAACTTTTTGATATCTTGATAACTTTCCACAATATGTTGGTCACAATAGGTGGTTTATATCAAAATATAGACGGTTATCAAGAATTATTATATATAGAAGAAACTCGTTTTCCACATTTTTATTGTGGAATGTAAACCGATAAAAAAATATATGTAGAAATTTAAAGAAAATTGAGAAAATCCTTGACACAACAGGAATTTTTGTTATAATTATACCGATGTTTTTTAACGTAAAGGAGGTGGATATATATGAAGATGACATTCCAACCTAAGAAGAGACAGAGAGCAAAGGTTCATGGATTCAGACAGAGAATGAAAACTGCTGGCGGAAGAAAAGTAATCGCAGCCAGAAGATTAAAAGGAAGAAAAAATTATCAGCATAGGCCACAATTTTTTTGTGGTCTTTTCTTCATTTTTGATTGTTTTTAGAAGGACAGCTTCAAATGAAATTTTCAGATTCGTTGAAAAAAAACAAGGATTTTCAGAATGTATATAATAACGGTGTATCGTTTGCTAACAGATACCTCGTTATGTATGTTCTGAAAAATAACACAGAAAATAATCGTATAGGTATATCAGTTAGCAAAAAAGTTGGAAATAGTGTTATTAGACATCATATTACTCGTCTCGTGAGAGAGAGCTACAGACTACATGAGGACATGTTCGATAGTGGTTTGGACATCGTAGTCATCGCAAGAGTTGCAGCGCGGCATGTGGGTTATAAGGAAATAGAAAGTGCTGTTTTACATCTTGGAGGTCTTCACAGGATTATTAAGAAACAAAATATTTGAATAATGAAAAAGAAGATGGAATCGTTTTGAAAAGTATCTTAATATTTTTGATTAAATTTTATAGGAAGTATATTTCCCCGATGAAATCAACGAAATGCCCATATTGTCCGACCTGTTCGGAGTATGGTTTGCAGGCTGTGCAAAAGTACGGTGCCATAAAGGGTGGTCTGCTTGCGGCATGGAGGATATTGAGATGTAATCCTTTTTCAAAGGGTGGGTATGATCCGGTTCCATAGCAGCAATGGAGGTTTTTATGTCGGACATTTTATTAACCGCATATCCAGGCTCTATTCTTGGACCAATTGCCAAGCTTCTCGGTATCCTGATGGATTGGATATACAGTGGTATATCTAATATTACAGGTGGAAGAGTTGAGAGCGTTGTACTAAGTATTGTAATTATTACGATTATAATCTACATGTGTCTGTTGCCACTGACTATTAAGCAGCAGAAGTTTTCTAAGCTATCACAGAAAATGCAGCCCGAGATGCAGGCTATACAGGCTAAATATAAAAATAAAAAGGACCAGGCTTCAATGATGGCCATGCAGGAGGAGACACAGCTTTTATACCAGAAGTACGGTATTTCTCCGATGGGAAGCTGTGTGCAGATGCTTATACAGATGCCTATTCTGTTTGCACTGTACCGTGTGTTCTACAATATTCCTGCTTATCTGAGCGGAGTTAAGGGCTCTTTTACAGGGCTTGTTGATTCAATTCAGCAGACAAGCGGATATCAGAATACACTTGTCAGTCTGATGGAAAAGTATAATGTTGTTACATCAAGCGGTCTTAACGCTTCAAATGCGGCTTCAAAGCTTGCTGATGCAAGTGGTGATACTTTAAACAATTTTATCATTGATATCCTTTATAAGCTTCCTTCAAAGGGCTGGGATGCTCTTATGGACGGTAAGTTTTTTGATGGTATCCAGAGCGCAGTTGAGAAGACGCACGATGCGTTACTTCATTTCAACTACTTTTTGGGACTGAATATCTCAGATACACCTTGGTATATCATAAAGAGCAACTTTACGGACAAGCCTGATAAGTGGTTACTTTTTGTAATACTTGCACTGCTTATTCCTGTACTGTCATATCTGACACAGATGATCAATATCAAGCTTATGCCACAGGCTACAAACGGCAATGATCAGATGGCAAGCCAGATGAAGATGATGAATCTCATGATGCCATTTATGTCATTTGTTATCTGCTTTACAGTTCCTGTAGGTCTTGGTATTTACTGGATCTGCTCTGCACTTGTAAGAGGTATCCAGCAGTTCTTCGTCAACAGACATATAGAGAATCTTGATCTTGAGGCTGTTATGGCAAAGAACGAGGAAAAGGCAAAGAAGAAGAGAGAAAAAAAATGGGACTGTCTGAGGATTATATAAAGAAGGCAGCTCAGATTAAGACAAAGTCAATTGACAATAAGGCAAACGTATCTGTATCAGCAGGCACAGAGGAGAAGCTGGCAAAGGCCGCTGAGTACAAGGCTAATGCAAAGGCAGGCTCACTTTCTTCAAAGGCTAATATGGTTAAAGAGTTTAATGAACGCAATTCACGCAAATAGGGGGAGAAAATAGTGGAATACATTGAAGTATCTGCAAAAACAATTGACGATGCTTTGACAGAGGCATCTATTAAACTTGGAACAACAAGCGATAAGCTAGAGTATGAGGTAATTGATAAGGGAAGCAATGGTTTCCTTGGAATTGGCAGCCGTGATGCTGTCATCAAGGTTAAAAAGGCCGAGGCAAGTGTTGAGGATGAGATTCGTGAATTCCTTGACAGTGTGTTTAAGGCAATGAAGCTTGAGGTTACTATTGATATCAAAGTGGATGAGGACAACAGAAATGTTGATGTTGAGCTTAACGGACCTGAGATGGGCGTTTTAATCGGCAAGAGAGGTCAGACTCTCGATTCACTCCAGTACCTTACAAATCTTGCTATCAATAAGCAGTCTGAGAATTACTACAGAGTAAAGATTGATACTGAGGATTACAGAAAGAGAAGAAGAGAGACACTTGAGAATCTTGCCAAGAATATTTCATTCAAGGTTAAGCGTACAAAGAGACCTGTTTCTCTTGAGCCGATGAATCCTTTTGAGAGAAGAGTGATTCATTCTGCACTTCAGAATGATAGATTTGTTGAAACACACAGCGAGGGTGATGAGCCTTACAGACATGTTGTTGTGACACTTAAGAAATAATAGATATAAATCATTAAAAGGGTATCTGGTTTCAGGTATCCTTTTTGAATATATATTATATTAGAATTTTTGAGGAATTTCATATGCAAAATGATACAATAGCGGCTATTGCCACAGCTATGTCTCCGTCCGGAATAGGAATTATCAGGATAAGCGGAGATGATGCACTTTCGGTAATAGACAGGATTTATAAAAGTAAGAATAATAAAAAAAGAAAATAAGCGCCTGTCAGTCACATACCATTCATTATGGGTTTATATATGATGGCGATGAGAAAATAGATGAGGTTATGGTGCTTTTGATGAAGGCTCCAAATACTTACACTAGGGAGGACACTGTGGAGATAGACTGCCACGGTGGTGTGTATGTTATGAAGAGAGTGCTTGAAGCAGTAATCAAAAACGGAGCAAGACCGGCAGAGCCCGGAGAGTTTACTAAAAGGGCATTTTTAAACGGCAGGATTGATTTATCCCAGGCAGAATCTGTTATAGATGTAATAAATTCAAAAATGATTTTGCGCTCAAAAGCTCTTTAAGCCAGCTAGGCGGAGCCGTGCTCGGAAGCATCAGGCAGATAAGAGAGCAGCTTTTGCATGAGATTGCTTTTATTGAGTCGGCACTTGACGACCCTGAACACATTTTCTGGATGGTTATCCACAAAAACTACGTGCAATTGTGGATAACGAGTATGTGGAGATAGATATTCTGTTAAAAACCTCAGATAATGGAAGGATTCTGAAGGAAGGAATAAACACAGTAATCATTGGAAAGCCAAATGCCGGAAAGTCATCTCTTTTAAATGTGCTTGTAGGAAGTGACAGGGCAATTGTCACGGATATAGCCGGAACCACGAGAGATGTGCTTGAGGAACAGATTAATATTGGTGGAATCACCTTAAATCTCGTTGATACTGCAGGCATCAGAAGCACAGAGGATGTTGTTGAAAAAATTGGTGTGAAAAAGGCTATGGAGCATGCCAATGGAGCTGATTTAATCATATATGTAGTTGATTCGTCCGTTGCACTTGATGATAATGATTATGATATTGTCAACTTTATGAAAGATAAAAAGGCAATCATTTTACTAAATAAGTCGGATCTGGCTTCAAAGGTGTCGGCAGATGATATAAAAAAGCTTTGGATAAAACGGTTATCTCGGTTTCTGCAAAGGAAAGCTTGGGAATAGATGAGCTTTCTGATACAATAAAGGATATGTTTTTTTTGATGGAGAGGTCTCATTCAATGATGAGATTTATATCACAAATATCAGGCATAAAAAAACTATTGTCAGATGCTAAGGAAAGTCTTAAGCTTGTTATGAACAGTATTGATGATGATATGCCGGAGGATTTTTATTCGATTGATTTGATGAGTGCGTATGAGTCACTTGGACTCATAATCGGAGAATCGGTTGAGGATGATCTGATGGATGAGATATTCAGTAAATTTTGTATGGGAAAGTAGGTAGTTATGTGCAGTAAGTTTGTTGAAGAAAATTATGATGTTGTTGTAGTTGGTGCAGGACATGCGGGATGTGAGGCAGCACTTGCGTGTGCCAGGCTTGGACTTGAGACTATTGTTTTCACGGTAAGCGTGGACAGCATTGCGCTCATGCCCTGTAATCCGAATATCGGTGGAAGCTCGAAGGGGCATCTCGTCAGGGAGATTGATGCACTTGGCGGCGAGATGGGAAAAAACATTGACAAGACCTTTATCCAGTCAAAGATGCTAAATAAATCGAAGGGGCCGGCTGTTCATTCTCTCCGCGCGCAGGCAGATAAAGCGGAATATAGTATGGAAATGAGAAAAACCCTTCAAAATACCGACCATCTGACCATCAGACAGGGTGAGGTTTCTGAGATTGTTACCGATGAGAATAATAATAATATAGTCGGTGCAAAAACTACTTCGGGAGCTTTATATCATTGTAAGGCGATTGTGCTGTGCACCGGTACATATTTAAGAGCCAGATGCTTAACCGGCGAGATGATCACTCATACAGGTCCGAATGGACTTTTGGCAGCCAACCATCTGACTCAGTCGCTCATAGATCACGGAATTGAGATGCGCAGATTCAAAACAGGAACTCCAGCGCGTGTAGATAAGAGAAGTCTTGATTTTTCCAAGATGGAGGAACATTCGGTGACGAGAGGGTAGTGCCGTTTTCATTTACAACTGATCCTGAAAGTGTGCAGATTGATCAGGTTTCATGCTGGCTTACATATACGAATAGTAAGACCCATGAGATTATCAGAAACAATCTCGACCGTTCACCGATTTATGCAGGCATCATAGAGGGAACAGGTCCTAGGTATTGTCCTTCAATAGAGGATAAGGTGGTTAAGTTTGCTGAAAAGGAAAGACATCAGATATTTATTGAGCCTGAGGGTTTAAACACAAACGAGATGTATGTCGGAGGTATGTCTTCGTCTATGCCTGAGGATGTGCAGTATGAGATGTACCGCACCCTTCCGGGACTTGAAAATGTGAAGATAGTAAGAGACGCTTATGCCATAGAGTACGACTGTATCAATGCAAACCAGCTATATGCATCGCTCGAGTTTAAGAAAATACATGGTCTGTTCAGTGGTGGACAGTTCAACGGTTCGTCCGGATATGAGGAGGCAGCCTGTCAGGGACTTATCGCCGGCATCAATGCAGCAATGAAGATACTTGGCAAAAAGCCGTTGATACTTGACAGGTCAGAAGCGTACATAGGTGTGTTGATAGATGATCTGGTCACTAAGAAAAATAGAGAACCTTACCGCATGATGACTTCTAGAGCGGAATATCGTCTCCTTTTAAGACAGGACAATGCAGATTTGCGTCTCACCGAGAAGGGATACGAGGTTGGTCTGATTTCAAAGGAAAGATATGACTATGTATGTAAAAAAGAAAGAGCTTATTGATAAGGAAATAGAGAGAGTGTCGCATGTAAATATCGGCGCAAGGGCTGATGTACAGGAGATACTGAAGAAATACAAAAGTATAGAGCTGAGCAACGGAACCACACTTGAGGAGCTTATCAGAAGACCTGAGCTGGATTATGACAAGCTCGCTCCGATAGATCCCGACAGACCTAAGTTATCTGATGACATAAGAGAACAGATTAATATTCTTATTAAGTACGCAGGGTATATTTCAAGACAGATCAAGCAGGTCTCTCATTTTAAGAAGCTTGAGAAAAAACTGTTACCTACTGATTTTGATTATAATACTATTTCGGGTCTGAGAATTGAAGCACAGCAGAAGCTGAATGAATTTCAGCCGCTTAGTATAGGTCAGGCATCCAGAATTTCAGGTGTCACACCTGCTGATATATCGGTTTTACTGGTATTTCTGGAACAATTAAAATACTCAAATCCTGATTTATTTTCTAGATTAAACCCAGATAATACAAGCGTTGAACAATAATAATGGAGAATAAAATATGAAATATGATTTTACACATTTCACTGATGAATTATCAAAAATTAAATGTACATTAAATAATTCACAATTAGAGCAATTTGAGCTATATTATGACATGCTTATCGAAAAAACAAGGTTATGAACCTTACTGCCATCACAGATTTCGACGAGGTAATAGAGAAACACTTCCTTGATAGTTTATTTTTGTGCCACACATTAGATTTAAACGCGGAAAAAAAATATCATTGATGTCGGAACCGGAGCTGGTTTTCCCGGTATTCCTCTTAAGATAGCTTTTCCCCAGCTTAAGATTACTTTATTAGATTCACTTAATAAGAGAGTTGGATTTTTAAATGAAGTTATTGAAGCGCTTGAGCTTAAGAATATTGAAGCAGTTCATGGCAGGGCAGAGGATTTTGCTAGAGATAAGGAACACAGGGCAGCTTATGATATTTGTGTATCGAGAGCAGTTGCAAATCTATCTACTCTTTCAGAATACTGTCTGCCGTTTGTGAAAATGGGAGGCTGCTTTGTGTCATATAAATCAGGTGAGTGCGAGAGCGAGGTGGCAGATGCAAAGTCGGCCATTTATCTGTTGGGAGGAAAGCTGAATAAAATAGAACAGTTTGGCTACTCGGATAATCATCGCTCTTTTGTCATAATTGATAAGGTTATGAATACGAGCAACAAGTATCCGAGAAAAGCCGGACTGCCTTCAAAGAAACCATTGTAAAAAAACGTTATAATTGTTGAAGAATAGTTATAGGCGGTGCTTTATTTTGGATTAAAGTATAGAATTAGTTAGTAACAATTTTTTTTAATAATTGAAGCTGTCTTCTCCGGTAACTCTAACTGAGGATAAAGCTTTGCATTTGCAATATGGATGATGTCGCATTTACTGTTTAGCTTATGGTAATTGTTGATAACATCCATATTATTGTTTATTCCTGTTGATGCTATAATTGATACATCTTTGTCCAGGTTCTTGAGAGCGGGCGCGATATTAGTATTAATGTAGTTTGATAAAATGCTAGAGTAAAGATATTTGCCGCGGCTTTGCCCTTTATGTGCGGACTCATAGTATGCATCCTTCATATTATCTGATATGAGCTGGCTTCTTGAAATAAATTTATTTCTGAAGAGTAAATCTACCTTGATAGGGCTCATAAGCTTATTGTATATAAATGTACCTACGATTGGCAGATTAATTATGTTCTGCTTAAATTTGGTGCTCTTGTCAGGTATGCATTTAAGCTGTTGCAATGATACAGGGTTTATAAGTATGATTTTATTAAATAAATCCTTTGACAGAGCATTTGCCATGATTACAGGAGCTGTTGACAGATTGGTTGCAGCTACGTTAACAGGCTTTCCGATTACGTCATTTACAAAGGCTGTGATAATCTGTACATACATGTAGCTTGTATATTGGATGGAAGGCTTGTCCGAGCGGCCACATCCAAGTAAATCAATTGTGTATATGGTATTGTTCTTTGCAAGCTTTTTAGCTACTTTAGCCCATTCTTCACCGGATGCTCCGGAGTCGGTGTCGTGTATTAAAAGTATTGGCTTACCGGTGCCGGTTTTTGTATAAAAGATATTTCCTTCTTTCCATTTGTAGTAGTGGCCATTGTCTACTTTGAGTGCATTTTTCCTTTCGGCATTAGAGTCTACAACTCTGTTGTATATATGCATTCCGGCAATCACTGCAGATGTGAGAAAAAGTAGATTTTTTGTACTTTTTTTCATGTTATAACCTCCTTGTTTTTATCTGAAAAATTTGATATATTGATTTTGTATTCTTATAACTATATTATAACAAAAAAAGAAGTTTTATACAATTATTTTTTATAATTGCTTTTAAATATAGTAAAAATGATATATAATTATATCGTAGATAAATTAATTATACAAACAAAAGTTCGGTGATTATGGTTAAAAAATATTTAGAGAAAACAAGAGATGAATTTTATGACAGCAAGTATGCGCTTATAGAAAAGCTTACTGCCGCTGAGAATCATTTTAAAGAAAATATCAAGATTATCCAGATGCTTGAAGGAAAATCCGATGAAAGCTTTGAGGCTTTTACTCCACGTGAAATCAATTCATATAATAAGAGTAAAGTTAAGGAACTTAAGGAAGAACAGAAGCTGATTGAGCCTCAGATAAAGTCTTTACACAAACAGATATCTGATGTTGATTGCAAGATTGATGAAATCAACAGTGTTATCAGAGTGTATAATTCTGATGAGACAACTAATGAAGTAGAAATTTCAGAGGCCATATCTGATGTTATCAACGAAGAGGATAGTGATGCTTTTAAGAGGGTGATTTTACAGACTGTTGAGAGTGAGAGACAGCGTATCGCCCGTGATTTGCACGATTCTACTGTACAGAGTCTGACATCACTCACTCACAAGACAGAGCTTTGTCTTAAACTTATGGATGTTGACCCTATCAGGTGCCGGCTTGAGCTCACGTCTCAGGGAAAGATACTGAAGGATATTATCAATGAGCTTCGAAATATGATTTATAATTTAAGACCTATGTCATTTGATGATATTGGATTTAATATTACTGTTGAGCGTGCGCTTGATAAGCTTCGCAATTCAAATAATATAAGATGCAATTTCAAGACATCAGGTGATGAGTACATGGTAGACAGTCTTGTGTCACTAACCTTACTCAGGGTCATTCAGGAGGCTTGCAGTAATTCTATCAAGCATGGTCATGCCAAAGAAATTAATGTTTCATTAAAGTATGAACCAAAATCACTTACTTTGACGATAAAGGATGACGGAGATGGTTTTGACACATCTGCTATTCCTGAGTTTACCAGAGATGATAATTCAGGCTTTGGATTGTCTATGATGAAGGAAAGAATTTATCTTCTTTCCGGTAAAATATCTATTTCATCAAAACCCGGTGAGGGGTGTATAGTTAAGGTAATTATACCTGTAAATAAGGAGGATTAAATTATGGCTATTAACATTATGATTACAGATGATCATTCTATGATCAGAGAGGGACTTAAAAATCTGCTGGAGCTCGACGGTGATATCAAGGTCATTGCTGAGGCAGAAAATGGTGAGGATTGTCTTGATAAATTAAAGACCTTTAGACCTGATGTATTACTTTTGGATATCAATATGCCAAAGATGAATGGTCTTGAGGTATTAAAAGCTTTAAAGGACAGAAAGTCTAAGGTAAAGGTACTTGTTCTTACTGTTCACACTGAGAAAGAATATCTTATGAAGGCTGTAGATATCGGAATCAATGGATATGTATTGAAGGATTCTGAGTCTGCTGAGCTTAAAAAGGCTATTTTCACTATTGCTGATGGTGAGACTTATATACAGCCAAGTCTTATTCCGGCTCTTAATTCTAAGATGATTCAGAAAAATGAGGATGAGCTTAAGATAGATGCTCTTACTAAGAGAGAGATGGAAGTACTTAAAGAAATGGCTGTTGGTAAGTTTAACAGAGATATTGCTAAGGAAATGAAGATTAGTGAGAGAACTGTTAAGAATCATATTTCAAGTATTTTCAAGAAGCTTGAGGTTACTGATCGTACTCAGGCTGCGGTATTTGCAATCCGTAACAACATTATTCAGATTATGTAATATACTTTTTATATTTTATTGGAATTTTGTTAGAGGAATGTTTCACGTGAAACATTCCTCTTTTAAATATATGATTTAGTTTATTGGCAATAGTACGGAATCCGTCATACATATACATTCCACACTCATTTTACTCCGCAACTAAGAGTATGTAAGAAATCACATATAGGTTGAGACAATAGTACGCAACCGTCCATATTCGCCATCGTGGCTCAGTATGGACTCGCTCGTACATCCGTGTACGAGCGTTGCTATGTGTTGAAGTGATTTCAAACATACTCTAAGTTACTGCGTAGACTCGTTTGGAATGTATATGTATGCCGGATTCCTTGAATTGTGGATGTACTATACATATATATTAAATTATACAAAATATTTCACGTGAAACATTCCTTTTTTGAAGTTTATTGACAGTAGTAAGGAATCCGTCATACATATACATTCCGCACTCATTTTACTCTGCAACTAAGAGTATGTAAGAAATCACATATAGGTTGAGACAGTAGTAGTAGTAGTACGCCACCGTCCATATTCACCATCGTGGCTCAGTATGGACTCGCTCGTACATCCGTGTAAGAGCGTTGCTATGTGTTGAAGTGATTTCAAACATACTCTAAGTTACTGCGTAGACTCGTTTGGAATGTATATGTATGCCGGATTCCTTACGTTGTGAATGTACTATAAAAATTCTATGGTATAATACTCTAGAATTAAATAATAAAATATAGTGTTTCACGTGAAACATTCTTCTTCTAATATATGATTTAGTTTATTGGCAATAGTACGGAATCAAGCATACATATACATTCCGCACTCGTTTTACTCCGCAACCAAGAGTATGTAAGAAATCACATATAGGTTGAGACAATAGGACGCAACCGTCCATATTCGCCATCGTGGCTCAGTATGGACTCGCTTGTACATCCGTGTACAAGCGTTGCTATGTATAGAAGTGATTTCAAACATACTCTAAGTTACTGCGTAGACTCGTTTGGAATGTATATGTATACCGGATTCCTTGAATTGTGGAAGTACTATACATATTTATTGAATTATACAAAATGTTTCACGTGAAACATTCTTTTATTTATATAATATATATTTAATTAATACGGATGTTTTAGTTTATTGACAGTAGTACGGAATCCGTCATACATATACATTTCGCACTCGTTTTACTCTGCAACTAAGAGTATGTAAGAAATCACATATAGGTTGAGACAATAGTACGCCACCGTCCATATTCGCCATCGTGGCTCAGTATGGACTCACTCGTACATCCGTGTACGAGCGCTGCTACGTATAGAAGTGATTTCAAACATACTCTAAGTTACTGCGTAGACTCGTTTGGAATGTATATGTATGCCAGATTCCTTAGGTTGTGGATGAGCTTAAATATAATATAGTATAGTACTTATAAAAATAAATAAGGTGTGAATTTATATTGTATAGGTTAATATTTTATGTTTTAAATTATATGATGGTGTATAATCAATTATTATGTAATTTGATTGTATAGAATTAAATAAAATATTAATTGATAAATATAAGTATTAAATGATAAAATGAGAATGTTTCACGTGAAACATTTAAATGATATAATGAGTGAATACGAGAATGCAATGTTTTAATAATTAGACGATTAAAAATTTAAATAAAGGATATAGAAGGTGACATAATTTGTATGAATAAAAAAGTTTTAATAATTAAAGGAAGTCCAAGAGCAGAAGGTAATACTGCAACAATGGCTGATATATTTGCCAAAGGCGCAATTGAAAATCATAATACTGTAACAGAAATTGTATTGAAGGATAAAACAATAATAGATTGTTGTGGTTGTGCTATTTGTCAGCAAAATGGAGGAAAATGTGTTCAAGACGATGATATGAATGAAATATATGATGAAATGTATAAAGCAGATGTAATTGTTTTAGCATGTCCGGTTTACTTTTATACCTGGCCCTCTTTGATGAAAAGAATGATTGACAGAACTTTTGCAATTGAAGATTATATGGAAAAAAAAAGTTTTTTATTTATTGAGTGCTGCAGCTACAAGAAAAGAGACAAATGTACAAACCATGATTAAGTGTTTCAGACAGTATATTTCGTGCTTCGGAGAAAATGGAAGTGAAGAGGGCGGCATTGTATTTGCTTATGATACAAGAAAAACAGAGGATGTGAAAACAATGTATGATATATTAAATAAAGTATATGAAATGGGAAAGAGTGTATAGTTACACTTAATAAAAAATGAACCAGATAAATGATTTTTTGAAAAATATTGTACTTATATAATGGAATTTAATAGCATTATAGAGTTAAGAGTGATATAATAATTTAAGTGTGTAAGATTTCAATTTACAATTTTAGAAATATGATGATGTAGAAGAGTTTGTTGTTCTCAAGATGACTTTGAATAGTTATTATAAAACAATTATGACATATAGAATATGGCATGTAAAATGTAAAATGTAGAATATAAAATATAAAATATAGAATATAACATATAGCATCAGAATTTTAAGTAAATTGCGAAAGGATTTATAATGGGAAGAATTATAGCAGTTGCAAATCAAAAGGGTGGGGTTGGAAAGACCACTACTATCAATTTGGCAGCGTGTCTGGCTGAAAAAAAAAAAGGTGCTGGCAATTGATTTAGACCCGCAGGGTAATATGACAAGCGGCCTTGGTGTAAATAAGGACGAAGTGGAGAATACGGTATACAATCTCATGCTTGATGAGTGTTCAATTGCAGAGAGTATTGAAAATACGGTGGTGGACAATTTATATGTTATTCCATCTAATGTAAATCTGGCCGGAGCAGAGATTGAGCTTTTGGGCATAAATGATAAGGAATATATATTAAAGAGTGCAGTTGATTACATAAAAGAGGACTATGATTTTATTATTATAGATTGTCCTCCTTCACTCAACATGCTGACAGTAAATGCAATGACTACTGCAGATACAGTTCTTGTTCCTATTCAGTGTGAATATTATGCCTTGGAGGGACTTAGTCAGCTGATTCATACAATCAATCTGGTGCAGGAGAGACTTAATCCGGAGCTACAGATAGAGGGAGTTGTTTTCACCATTATGATGTCAGGACAAATCTGTCAAATCAGGTTGTAGAGACAGTAAAAGAAAATCTGGATACAAAGATTTACAATACAATGATTCCAAGAAATATCAGATTAGCTGAGGCACCATCATATGGTATTCCGATAAATATGTATGACAGTAAATCGGCCGGAGCAGAAAGCTACAGAAATCTGGCAAAGGAAATAATAGCAAGAAAGGATATTTAAGAAAGTATGGCGGCAAAAAAAAGGATTGGGTAAGGGACTTGATTCATTAATTACGGACAAGGTATCAAAGCCGGTAAAACCAAAGAGCAATCATGCAGCGGATGCTGTAATGATAGATATTAATAAAGTAGAGCCTAACAGAGAACAGCCTAGAAAGAAATTTGATGAGGATGCACTTATAGAGTTATCAGAATCGATAAAACAGTTTGGCATTTTACAGCCTTTACTTTGTCAGGAAAGGGATGATTACTATGAAATCGTCGCAGGTGAGCGAAGATGGAGAGCAGCAAAGCTGGCAGGTCTAAAGGAAGTCCCTGTCATAATCAAAAAATTGACCAATCAGCAGATTATGGAAATCTCCCTTATAGAAAATATTCAGAGAGAGGATTTGAATCAATTGAGGAGGCTTTGGCATACAAGCGTTTGCTTGAAGAATTTAAACTGAAGCAGGATGATGTGGCAGAGAGAGTATCAAAGAGCAGAACAGCAGTTACCAATTCAATGCGATTACTCAAGCTAAATGAAAAGGTACAGCAGATGGTGATAGATGAAATGCTCACTACAGGCCATGCAAGAGCATTACTTGGAATAGAAGATCAGAATCAGCAGTATGTGGTAGCACAGCAGATTTTCGACCAAAAGCTAAGTGTAAGGGATACAGAGAAGCTTGTTAAATCATTACAGAAGAACAAGAAAAAGACAAAGTCCGAAAAACCGGTTAATCCTCAGATGGAAGCAATCTACAAGGATCTTGAGGAAAAGCTTAAAAAGAATATGGGAACAAAGGTTCTAATTAACAGGAAAAATGAAAATTCCGGAAAGATAGAAATAGAATATTATTCTCATGATGAGCTGGATAGAATAGTAAACATGCTCAATTCAGTCCAAAATCAATAGAAATAATTAGATAGTAATTAGATTTTGTATATTTAATGAAAAAAATAATAAAATCATACAGAAAATGAGACAAAGAGACTATTTAAATTTTATGCAAAATATACGACAATATAGATAGGAGTAAAAAATGATTTCTGAATATTTAGGATTCGATTCCGACTACATTATATTAGGATTGGCGGGAGTGGTAATTATTCTGCTCATCCTCATAATCACAAATATGGTGCAGACCGGTAAGCTCAAAAAAAAGATACAAAGTGTTTATGAGTGGAAAAACTGCAAAGTCATTGGAGGACACAATTATCAAGAGACTTGACGAGGTAGATGAACTTGTTGCAGCAAACTCATCAATCAAAAAAGAATATAGAAGAATTATTTGCTAACATGAAGTGTTCATACCAGAAGGTAGGACTTGTGAAGTATGATGCATTCAATGAGATGGGCGGAAAGCTAAGCTTTTCACTTGCCATGTTAAATGGAAAGGATGATGGCTTTGTACTCAATGCCGTTCACAGTCGTGAGGGTTGCTATACATACATCAAGGAGATTGTTGGCGGAAATTCCATTATTGTTTTAGCAGATGAAGAGCAGGAAGCGTTGAATATGGCCAAGGAGGCAAATATGCCTGCAGAAAAATAACAATGGGGTGTTTTAGTTTATGAGGATAAAAGCAGTCAGCAGCTTAGTTGGCGGTGAAGTACTTGCGGAACCAATACTAACAGAAAAAAATGATATTTTAATACCAAATGGCACAAGGATTAAGCCTGATTATGTGCCACTTATAGAGTCACTTGGAATAGAATCAGTGATGGTAGAGGATCCGTATGAGAATTACGAAAGTCCGAATTCTATAGTAGACCCGGCTATTTTCGACAAATACGTGAAAAAAGTGCGTAGACTGATGGAAAGCCATATATATCATGATGGCAAATCCTTAAAGGAATTTGAAATAATCGCAAATGATATTGTCCATGATATAAATGATATGCCATATGACGTGATTGTTGATATAAAAGAGCGTAATTCGGACTTATATGAGCACACAGTCATGGTGACACTTTTATCAGTGCTTGTTGCAAGAAAGCTAAAGCTTGACGAAAAGCGAAAGTATAACATAGCGGTGGGATGTTTATTACATGACATCGGGCTGCGTTTTATTGTCACACGATATAAAAACAGGGATTTTTCCAATGCAAATCCTGCGGAGCTTTTTGAATATAAAAAGCATACCATTTTAGGATATTCGGCATTGGATGAGGAAAGCTGGATAGCGCCAATATCAATGAAGATGGTTTTATCACATCATGAAAATATGGCAGGCACAGGTTTTCCTATGAAGCAAAAGAATAAAGAACTGGAATGCAGAATAATTCATGTATGTGATGCGTTTGATTCGCTGATAAGCGGTATGGAGTGTAAGCGCATTTGTGTGCAGGAAGCCATAAATCAGATAAAGGAAAATGATGGCGGCAGATATGATAACAAAATTATTAAGTGCCTGCTATCATCAATAGCCAGATATCCTGTCGGTACAACAGTAAAGACCAATGCTGAAGAAGAGGGAGTAGTAGTTTCCCAGACAGTAGATCCGGAGAATCCTATTATCATGATTTTTGGAAATGAAAATAATGGCAAATTGATGCTTCACAACAGATTGAATCTCATGCTTGATAAAAACATTTCAATTCTTCAGGTAATTTAAAGAAAAGAGAAATAAGTAATGCACCAATTCCTCAGAGCAATAGGATTTTCAGATATAACAAAGAAACAGTTAAACGAGGTAATTAACAATATAATTGATAAGCCGGAAAAAATAAAGGTAACAAAGGATTCCGAGGGCAATGAATTTGCCGAGCTGTCATGTGATGTGGCACCCAATATGGGAATTACAGTCAGAGGAATATACAATGACGATGATAGCTTTGACATAGATTATTACTATCCGTATTTCACGGGAAGCGAAAAAGACTACAAATGAGATTATAGATATCGAAAAGCACTCAGAGAAGGAATCATATGCAGGCGTATGTGATGACCCTAATCTCGGCGTAACACTTATATTTTATCTGCAGAATGTGTGTGATTATCTGTCAGAGAAGGCATACATAAACATAGAGGTAAGGGCAAAGGGAGCAGTGCTCTCAGGACTATCAGTTGATGGCTGTATTTTGCTACCAATGAAACAAAAAAAAAGGCTAAAACATTAAATACAGTTGATTCAGACAAAAAAGATAGAAAGCAGCTTATTGCAGAGGCCAGGGATGGCGATGAGGGCGCTATGGAAAGCCTCACAATGGAAGATATAGATTTATACTCATCCATTACGAGAAGAATTCAAAACGAGGATATTCTTTCAATCGTAACAACATATTTCATGCCATATGGCATCGAAAGTGACCAGTACAGCGTGCTGGGAGATATTATTGAGTTAACAGAAGAAAAAAAATATCATTACAAATGAAAAAATATATTGCATAAAAGTATCATGTAATGATATAATATTTAGCGTGTGTATAAACAAAAATGACCTCATCGGTGAGCCGATGGTTGGCAGACGTTTCAAAGGAAACATCTGGATGCAGGGTAGTATTTGTTTGTAATATACATTTGTTTTCATAGTTAAATGGATATAACAAGCGCCTCCTAAGCGCTAGTTGGGGGTTCGATTCCCCCTGAGAACAGTTGTTTGAAGCAGTAATGATTAAGAAAATTCATTACTGCTTTTTTTCATTTTTGGGTGGAAAAAAATCTGTAAAATTGGTTTTCTTGTCTGAGAAATCAGACCTGAGAGATATAAAACGCTCAGATTAGATTTACAAAAAAATCTAGTCTGGGCTTTTTTTAGTCCAGGGAAAAGGAGGTCAAACATGAATATAGGTAGTGAGAAACAGAGAGACCATAATGAAAAAGTTGTGGAGATAGAAATGAAGGACGTTTTTGACGTCTGCTCTTGACATGCCCGAAATCATGTCGTATATATATAGCAAGAGCTGGAATACTGATCCAGATAAGCATTGTTACAACAGACACAATTTCAAAATCAGAAATTGTTAATGCACAGGCAATGTACAGCAATACCATCGGAAATGAGATATAATATTGTTTTTTCATATTTCAAAAAGAGAATAAAGAAATGTCAGAAAAAAGATGTTATACAGTTCAAGAGTTACAGGAAATCTTAGGAGTCAGCAGGTCTACTATTTATAATCGTTGCTGATGAAGTCGATTCGGAACTTCTGGCAAAAGTATTGGCTAATCCAGAGATGTGGGCATTTCTCAATTCACTGGCGAAGACGATGAAGTAATGAAAAACACGATTAAAATGCGGGATAAACACTGCTTCTAAAGAACATAATATGATTATGGAATAGAGAGAAAAACAGAAGGGAACTGAATTCATATGTTTACGCATGAGATGATAAAATCCTTTAATCAGTTGGAGATGGATGTATATAATTACATCATCAGCAATGAAGAGAAAGTAGTATATATGAAAGTACGCGAGCTGGCAGAGGCGGTTCATGTTTCAACAACGACGATACTTCGCTTTTGTAAAAAGGTAGGATGCGAGGGATATTCTGAATTCCGTTTGAAATTAAAACAGGAAGTCAGCAGCAAGGAACAGAAGAAAATCAATATGGATCTTACTGCGGTTAAAGATTTCTTTGAACGGGTGCAGACACAGGCATTTGCTGAGAATATCCAGGAAGCTGTGAAGTTACTTACAAAGGCATCGTCAATTATATTTGTAGGTGTGGGGAATTCTTCTTTTATAGGAAAGTATGGGGCAAGATATTTTAATAATGTAGGCTGGTTTTCATTTGCTATTGATGATCCGTTCACGCCGGTATTTCGTGGAAAAGGTGAGAGAATAGCTACAATCGCATTGTCTGTATCAGGAGAGACGGAACAGACACTGATGTTGGCAGAAAAGTTGAAAAGAAGAGGGAGCAGCCTGATATCTATTACAAATAAGGCAAACTGTTCTTTGGCGAAGATGAGTGACTGCAATATAAATTATTATGTTTCAGAGTATAAATATAAACAAGACGAAGATTATGATCTGACATCCCAGATGGCAGTCGTTTTTATTTTGGAATTAATCGGAAGAGAATTGAAGGGCGTCCATAACGATACAGATGATCTGTTTTAAAATGATATGGAAGACTTATTTCATTAAGGTTGTAGAATGTAATGGTACGAATAGTAACCAGACAAGTAACAAAAAAACAGAATACACTAAAAAGTATCATAATATACAAAAAGGAAAAGGAAAACAGTGCATTTTACACAATAAAGTAGAATGCCCTGTTTTTTTTTATGTAACAAATTCCGTCTATATGGAACAGAAACCAGAAACAGGAAAAAGTACTGACAAAACGAAAAATACTTGTTATACTAGCACCATCAAAGCAAATGAGAAAAAAAAAAGGGAGGAAACAATCATGGTAATTCGATTATTTTGTGCAGCAGGAATGTCAACCAGTCTTCTCGTAAAGAAGATGGAAGAGGCAGCAAAGGAAAAAGGAAAAGATGTTGATATCGTAGCATATCCATTTACAGAGATGGAACGCGTGATTGAAGGCGTGGATGTAGCACTGCTCGGACCACAGGTAGGATATCAGCTTGCCAGAGCAAAAGAGATCTGTGATCCAAAAGGGGTTCCGGTAGATGTGATCCCAATGCAGGATTATGGAATGTGCAATGGAATGAATGTTTTGAAATTTGCATATAAGCTTGCGAAAAATAAATAAGAGAAAACAAAGATACACAATTTAAAGCAAAAAACAGAGCAAAGGGTAGTAGCAAATGAAAGAGAAATTTAACGAAAAAGTAATCCCTGTGATCCTTAAGTTTATTAATACAAAGGGAATACAGTCAATAATAAATGGTATGGTGACTTCCATGTCTCCTCTGATCATCGGATCAATCTTCCTGATCCTGTCAAACTTTCCGATAAAGGCAGTTGTCGATGTATTAGAGTCTACAGGAATCAAACCAGTATTAGATCAGGTATGTGGCGCAACATTCTCCATCAGTGCGTTGATTGCAGTTATCGGTATCAGCTATAGCTATGCGAAACTGGAAAATCAGGAACCACTCAACTGTGGAATTATTTCACTGGCAACATTCTTGATTCTGATGCCTTCGTCCATAACAACAGAAGGTGGAGAAGTTGTTAGTGGAATTATTAATAAGACATGGACAGCAGGACAGGGAATGATTGGAGCAATCATTGTCGGATTGATCGTACCGCTTATTTACTGTTGGTTCTTGAAGAAAAATATACGTATTAAAATGCCAGCCGGAGTTCCGGAAGGTGTAACAAATGCATTCTCAGCATTAATCCCGGCATTCGTAATCCTGACAGGGACTGCAGTAATTCACGGTATCTGTTCTATTGGATTCAACACAACAGGTATGGAAATTATTTACAAAGTTGTTCAGACACCACTTCAGAAAATGACAGACTCCCTTGGTGGAGCAGTTCTGATGTGCTTTACAGGACCATTCCTGTGGTTCTTCGGAGTTCATGGTTCAACAGTAGTTGGTGGAATCATGACAGGACTATTACAGGCAAACAGCCTTGCAAATCAGGCTATTATTGACAGTGGTGTAGAACTTACAATAGCAAACGGAGGCCATATTGTAACACAGCAGTTTTATGATCAGTTTATCAATATAACAGGTGCAGGTATCACAATCGGACTTGTAATGTATATGTTCTTCTTTTGCAAAATCAAAACAGTTGAAAGCACTTGGTAAATTGGGAATTATTCCGGCATTATTTGGAATCAATGAGCCAATTCTGTTTGGTGCTCCAGTCGTTATGAATCCAATGCTTGCAATTCCGTTTATTGGAATGCCTGTGATCGCATGTTTAATCCAGTATTTTGCACTGTATACAGGAATCTGCCCATTATATGGAGCAACACAGATCCCATGGACTTGTCCACCGATTATCTCAGGATTCCTTTTAGCAGGATGGAAAAGTGCTTTACTTCAGTTAGTGATCCTTTGTGTTTCATTCTTCGTTTATCTGCCATTCATTAAGAAGGTTGACAAGATGAATCTGGTTCAGGAGAAGAATCAGCCGGTAGAAGATGAGGATGAAGACTGGTAAAATCAGAATAAAAATAATAGCAGGATAGGAGAAAAAAATGAACGAAAAATTTGAATTGTCATGTTTTCAGATCATCACATATGTAGGTACAGCAAGAACACATTTTATCAATGCGATCCATTGTGCGAAAGAAGGAAAATATGATGAGGCAGCAGAGCTGATTAAACAAGGAGATGAAGCCTTTTCACTTGGACACAACGTTCATGCAGATCTTTTGGCAATGGATGCAAATGGTGAAATTTCCAATGGATACATGCTTCTGATGCATGCAGAAGATCAGCTTATGAGTGCAGAAGCATTCCGCATTCTTGCAGATGAATTCATTACACTGTATAAGAGAATTGATGAGAAATAATCATCAAGATGTAATTGAATATAGAAACAGAAAAGTTGGGGGCAAAAGCCCCCAACGCTATTATACAAAGTAATTAAGACAACAGGAAGGAAATAACAATGGGATTTCGAAAAGATTTTCTCTGGGGTGGCGCAGTTGCTGCCCATCAGCTGGAGGGTGCCTATGATCGAGATGGAAAAGGCTTGAGCATTATGGACGTTGTAACCGGCGGAGATGTAAATACAAGAAGAAGAATAACAGGTGAAATACTAAAAGGCGAGAATTATCCGAATCATGAAGCAATCGATTTTTATGATTACTATAATTAAAATTCTATGATGACATGTTTGATGAATGTCTGAAATATGGGATCGAACCAGTGATCACACTGAGTCATTTTGAGATGC